>Ga0153956_1000490_pt1 | contig 44401 bp, 37 predicted proteins | sample TSFL040MetaG_FD_104704 | JGI IMG/M metagenome (GOLD analysis project Ga0153956, IMG submission 104704) | Attine ant fungus gardens microbial communities from Florida, USA - TSFL040 MetaG | ecosystem: Host-associated > Fungi > Mycelium > Unclassified | place: USA: Florida, Wekiwa Springs... | reverse complement strand
GCGGACGGCCCGCGCACCTTCAGGACGATGTCGGCATCGGCCAGCACCGGCCCGGCGGCCACCGTGGCGCCGGCGGCCTGGTAGTCGGCATCGGCGATATGGGCACCCGCGCCCGCGCCGGCTTCGACCGCCACGTCCAGGCCCAACGCCTTGAACTTCTTTACGGATTCCGGGGTGGCGGCGACCCGTGTCTCGCCGGCGAAAGTTTCCTTCGGGACCGCGAGCCGCATGGGAATGAGGGCCGGTCTAGTGCGTGCGGAAGATGGCGAGGAAGACCATGATCAGCATGATGAAGCCGAAGGTCCACTTGGAGCCCGAAATGAAGCCCTCATAGGTCTTGCGGTGCTGGGTGATGTCCATGGAACCGGACTGGTGTTCGGTTTCGTGCGCCATATCTCTCGGCCCCTAAAATCTTCTTCTGAGGTGTCTTCAATTGGGGCGGAATATAGCAAACGCCCCCCTTGGGGCAACGGCCTTTATCGCCGCCGCCCGGGGCGCGGCTTTTGGGCGGTTTCCGGCCCGGAAAGCCCATCTTCATCTTTCATTAGCCATCGAATCGCGGGAGCCGCCTGTGCCGCCGCGATACAGGCTTAAACGTCACATTTACCTGTGCGGCCACACACTCCGCCCGTCATTTTCCTCAAGGGCTTCAAGTCATGGCGCAGACCATTCTGGTTGTCGACGACGATCCGGTGCAACGGCGGTTGCTGGAAACGGCGATCTCGCGCAGCGGCATGCATGTCGTCACCGCCCCGGGCGGCCAGCCGGCGCTGGACCTGATCGGCGGCCCGCGCGGCGACCAGATCACCCTGATGCTGCTGGACCTGGTGATGCCCGACATGGGCGGCCTGGACGTGCTGGCCCGCCTGCGCGCCACCTGCCCCGACCTGCCCGTCATCGTGCTGACCGCCAAGGGCGGCATCGACAGCGCGGTGGAGGCCATGCGCGCCGGGGCCAACGACTTCCTGGTCAAGCCCGCCTCGCCGGAACGCATCGCCGTCTCGATCCGCAACCAGCTCAAGATCGGCACCCTGTCGGGCGAAGTGAAGCAGTTGAAGAAGAAGGCCGACAACAAGCTCACCTTCGACGACCTGATCGCCGCCTCGCCGGAGATGAAGCAGGTGTTCCGCCTGGGCGCCCGCGCCGCGCAGTCCGACATTCCGGTGCTGATCGAAGGCGAAAGCGGCGCCGGCAAGGAATTGATCGCCCGCGCCATCCAGGGCACTTCGGCCCGCGCCGGCCGCCCCTTCGTCACCCTGAATTGCGGCGCGATCCCGGAGAACCTGATCGAATCCATCCTGTTCGGCCATGAGAAGGGCAGCTTCACCGGCGCCAGCGACAAGCACCTGGGCAAGTTCCAGGAAGCCGATGGCGGCACGCTGTTCCTGGACGAGATCGGCGAGTTGCGCCTGGACATGCAGGTCAAGCTGCTGCGCGCCCTGCAGGAAGGCGAGGTCGATCCCGTCGGCTCCAAGCGCCCGGTCAAGGTGGATGTGCGCATCATCGCCGCCACCAACCGCGACCTGGGGACCATGGCGCGCGAAGGCGGCTTCCGCGAAGACCTGTATTACCGCCTCAACGTGTTCCCCGTGATGGTGCCGAGCTTGCGCGACCGCACCGGCGACATCGCCCCGCTGGCGCGCCATTTCATCGAGCGCTTTGCGGCGGAGGAGAACAAGCAGGTCGCCGGGCTGACGCCGCAGGCGTCGCAGTTGCTGGAGAAATTCAACTGGCCGGGCAATGTCCGCCAGCTGGAGAACACCATCTTCCGCGCCGTGGTGCTGTGCGACGGCGCGGCGCTGGATGTGTGCGATTTCCCGCAGATCGCCGCCGCCATGGGCGTGGACACGGTGGCGCGCCAGAACCCCGCCTTGCCGGCCGCCGGCGGCCACGCGCCGTCCCTGCCCGCCGGATCGGCCTTCGGCCTCAACGTCACCGACTCCAGCGGCCATGTCCGCAAGTTCGAGGACCTGGAATCGGAAATCATCCGCATGGCCATCTCCCGCTATGACGGCCATATGTCGGAAGTGGCCCGGCGGCTGGGCATCGGCCGCTCCACCCTCTACCGCAAGCTCAAGGAATTCGGGCTGGAGCCCGACCTCGCCAACGAACCCATGGCCAAGGTGGCGCAAGACACCGCCGAGCCGATGGGCGGCGGCGATATCCGCAAGACCGCGTAATTCCGTTCCCTCTGTCGACTGGCCCCGGCGGCGACGCCGGGGCCTTTCTTTTGAGCGCCTAACGCCCCGCCGCCCGCACCCTCGCGAACAGGGCGCTGACCAGGCAGCAGAAGCCCAGCAGCTGGCACAGCGCGCCGCCGGCGTGGGAATATTCCCAGATCTGGCGCAGGTCATCCCAGTCGGGGGGAAGCCGCGTCCAGTTCGCGGTCCGCACATTGGCGGGAAAGGTGAACAGCCAGAACAGCGCCTGCGCCAGGATCGCCAGCACCAGCGCCGCCAGCACCGGGCGGAAGACATAATGCTCGCGCAAGGAGCGCCAGGCCAGCAGCACCAGGGTGACGAACTGCACGGCGATGGCGATGCCGAACAGCTCCCACCCCGCATAGAGGCGCTGGACGGTGAAATAGGCGCCCTGGCCCATCTCCATCTTGCGCGGCAGTTCGAACAGATGCGCCAGCCCCGGCGCGAGCGAAAACAGCGTCGCCAGGATGGCGAGGAAGAACAGAACGTCATAGCCGAAGGTGTGCCGCCGCATACGCGATGCTTCTCAGCGCAGGTGGCAAGAATGTGGCGGGAACTCCACTGTCATTCCGGGCCGGGCGAAACGCGGGAAGGGCCTGGGTCCCCTTCCCTCACGCCGCGCGGATCGCGCGGCGCTCGCCGGGGATGACAGATGGGGTGCGGCTAGCGCATGTCCATCGCGGTCAGGTACAGGTCCAGCATCGCCTCCTGTTCCTGGAAGTCCGCCTTGTCCAGCTTCCGCATGCGGATCACCTGGCGCATGATCTTGGTGTCGAAGCCGGTGCCCTTGGCCTCGGCGAAGACTTCACGGATATCCGCCGACAGCGCTTCGCGCTCCTCGTTCAAACGCTCGATGCGGTTGATGAAGCTCTTGAGCTGATCCTTGGCGAAGGCGGTCTTGGACATGGGAACTCGGAATTTGAAAGCCGCGGAAACTAGCCCGCCCGCGCCGCGCCCTGCAACGCGCTTTATTTCTGTGAATTGTTCAGGTCGGCCAGCGCCAGATCGAGTATCGGCTTCAGCCGGGCCGCGAAATCTAGTGCCATGCGCGGCGCGGCGACCAGGTCCTGGCGCATCTCGACCAGCACATGCGGCAGGCCGCGCCGCGTGCCGTGTTGCCACAGCGTGTCGCCTTCCAGCGCGCCGCTATAGGGCTCGTTGTCGCCCACGGCGAACCCGGCCCGCGCCAGCCGCGCCATCAGGGGCGCGGCCAGCCGGGTGTCGCGGTCATAAAGCACCCCGACTTCCCACTTGCGCGGCGCCTTCTTCCAGGCGGGCGTGAAGGAATGCATCGAGATCACCACGGCCCGCGGGCCCATCCGGTCCAGTTCGGCGCGGATCGCGGCGTGATAGGGCGCGTGATAAGCCGCGATGCGCCGCGCCACCTCGTCCGGCCCGGCGTTCCGGTTGCCGGGAATGATCGTCCCGTCCGACAGCTTCATCACGAGGGTGGGATCGTCCGCCCCGCGATTGAGGTCGATCAGGAGCCGCGACCAGCGGCCCAGGATGGCCGGCGCGCCATAGCGGTGCGCCAGCGCCCGGGTGACTTCGGCCGCGCCGATGTCATGGGCGATGTGGGTCCGGAAAAGCTCCGGCGCCAGCCCCAGATGGCCCATGCCCGGCGGCAGGGCGTTGGACGCATGGTCGCAAAGCAACAGCAGGTCCGCCGTCCCCGCGATGGCCTCGAAGGCATTTTCCGTCATACGGCCAGGGTATAGGTTCGGGAACCGTTGACCACCAGTCCGTTTCGGGTCACACCAGTCGAACGATGCGCCGCACGGCCCTTCCCCTGCTCGCGACCCTGGCTGCGCTGGCGGCCACCCCGGCGCTCGCCGCTTTCAATGTCTGCAACCGGACCGGCCAGCCCGCCCGGGTCGCCATTGGCCGCTTCGACGGCGCCAACTGGACCAGCCAGGGCTGGTGGACGGTGCGGCCCAAGGCCTGCGAGCACCTGCTGACCGGGCCGTTGCAGGGCCGTTATTACTACCTCTATGCCAGCGACGGCGCGGGCGGCACCTGGGAAGGCAAGACCCATTTCTGCGTCTCGCCCGACAAGCGCTTCCAGGCGGTGGGGCGCGGCGACTGCGCCAGGCGCCGGCTGGACACGCGCGGATTCTTTGAAGTCGATACCGGCAAGAAGCCGGACTGGACCCAATCGCTTTCCAACTAGGTTGATTGAAGCATGCGCCGCCGCCGCAAGACCAAGATCCTGGCCACCCTCGGCCCCGCCTCCAACACGCCCGAAATGATGCGCAGCCTTTTCGAGGCGGGCGCCGACGTCTTCCGCATCAATATGAGCCATACCGGCCACGACATGCTGAAGACGATGGTGCGCGACCTGCGCGACCTGTCGGAAGCGGTGGGCCGGCCCATCGGCATCCTGTGCGACCTGCAAGGCCCCAAGATCCGCCTGGGCAGGCTGCCCGGCGGGCCGCGCATGCTGGCCGAGGGCGAGCGCATCCGGCTGGTGCTGGGCGAGAGCAGCGACAAGCCGGAAGAGGTGCCGATCCCGCATCCGGAAATCTTCCAGGCGATCAAGCAGAAGCATGCGCTGCTGATCGACGACGGCAAGGTGCGGCTGCGCCTGCTGAGGAAGGCCGACACCTTCGCCGAGGCCATTGTCGAAGTGGCGGGCGAGATCAAGGACCGCAAGGGCGTCAACATGCCCGACACGCTGCTGCCTTTGTCGGCGATGACGCCCAAGGACCGCGCCGACCTGGACGCGGCCCTGGCCATCGGGGTGGACTGGATCGCGCTGAGCTTCGTGCAGCGGCCGGAAGACGTGGCGGAACTGAAGAAGATCGTGGCGGGCCGCGCGGGCGTCCTGGCCAAGATCGAAAAACCCAAGGCGCTGCAAAGCCTGCACGGCATCCTGGAACTGGCCGACGCGCTGATGGTGGCGCGCGGCGACCTGGGCGTGGAGATGCCGCTGGAGCGGGTGCCGGGCCTGCAGAAGCAGATCACCCGCGCCGCCCGCAAGGCGGGCAAGCCGGTGGTGGTGGCGACCCAGATGCTGGAAAGCATGATCCAGTCGCCCATGCCCACCCGCGCCGAGGTCAGCGACGTGGCGACCGCGGTGTTCGACGGCGCCGACGCGGTGATGCTGTCGGCGGAATCGGCCAGCGGCGCCTGGCCGGTGGCGGCGGTCGAGACCATGGACCGCATCGCCATGGCGGTGGAGGACGACGAGCTGTATCACGCCATCATCGAGGGCCAGCGCGGCGTGCCGGAAAAGACCACGCCCGACGCCATCATGGCGGCGGTGCATGCGGTGACCGAGACCATCGACGCCCGCGCCATCGTCTGCTGGACCAAGTCGGGCATCACCGCGATGCGCGCGGCGCGCGAGCGCTCGGCGGCGCCGATCATCGCGCCCACCCCCTCGATCGAGACGGCGCGGCGGCTCTGCCTGGTCTGGGGCGCCCACAGCGTCGCCACCGAGGACATCCGCGACTTCGACGACATGGTGAAGCGCGCCAGCCAGATCGCCCGCCAGGAAGGCTTCGCCCAGGCCGGCGAGCGGATCGTCATCACCGCCGGCGTGCCGCTGGGCACCACCGGCGCCACCAACATGCTGCGCGTGGCCTTCGTCGAGGACGAGCGCTGATATCTGCCCTCCGCTTGCGGGAGGGTCGAAAAATTCGAGCGGCGCGAGGATTTTTTGGGGAGGGGTCAGTCTCCGCGAGTCGCGCCATGACCCCTCCCCGAAATTTGCTTCGCAAATTTCGACCCTCCCTCAAGGGGAGGGTCGGGAGACCTAGCTCACCAGGTCGCAGTCGGGCATCTTGTAGTCCGGCGCCACGCGCTGCGAGGTGTAGGCGAAGTTCATCGGGATATAGACATAGTGCTGCTGTTTCGGCGTCACCGACAGCAGCTTGTAGTCGTCCACCCGGGGCTGGAACCGGCCGTTCACCGTCTCGATGCGGATGGTGAGCATGTCCTTCTGCAGCGACCAGGCGCCCTGCTCATACTGGTCGTTGGCCTTGCCTTTCAGGCAGAAGCGGTGATGGGCGTGGAAGCGGCCGTTCGGCTCCATCGTGTCCAGGTACATCGCGCTCTTGTTCCAGGGCTGGCCATAGCCGAACCAGGTGCCGGCCAGGGGCGGCGCCGCGCGCGCCGGAAGCGCCGCCAACACCAGCAACGCCAGCACAAGCCGCATCAGATGTCGCGGCCTTCGACCGTCGTCGTCAGTTCGCGGATCTTGCTTCGGGCTTCTTCCAGTTGCGGGTCCACGTCCAGCGCCCGGCGGTAGAGCTTCAGCGCGGTTTTCTTGTCGCCGTAATCCTCGACCATTCCGGCCAGTTCGGTCAGGGCCTCGAAGTTGCGCGGATTGAGCAGCACCACCTTCTGCAGCGACACCAGCGCGTCGGTGTCGTCATTGCCGGCGGCGGCGATCCCGGCGCGTACATGCCAGCCTTCGGCATATTTGGGCGCGATCCGGGTGACGGCCACGGCCAGCGTCCTGGCCGTGGCGCTGTCGGAGGCCGACAGCGACTGCTGCACCCGGGTCATCAGCAGGTCCACCGACGGACTGCCCGAGCCGCGGAACATGGCCTTCAGCTTGTCCTCGATCGGCTTGGCGTCCTCGGGCCGTTCCGCCTTCTTCAACTGCGCGAAAAGCTGGTCTTCCGTGACCATGGTCGGCTTGGGTTGGGCAGGCTTGGGCGGCGCGGCAAGGGCCACGACCGGCGGCAGCAGGAACAGGGCAAGCGCGGAACGCATGGCGGCAAGCTTAGTGCGGCCGGCGCGGCAATTCCAGATTGGCCGGTTCCGGGCCGCCCTCGGCCCAATCCAGGAGTTCCGCGATGTGCAGGATGGGCTGGGCCAGGCCCCCGCCGGCGGCCAGGTGCTGCAGGCAGCCGATATTGCCGCTGACGATCACGTCGGGGTCCGCCGCCAGGATGTGGCCCAGCTTACGCTGGCGCAACCGGCCGGACAGGTCCGGCTGCAGGATGGAATAGGTGCCGGCCGAGCCGCAGCAGAGATGGCTTTCCAGGAAGGGCGTGACGATGAAGCCGGCGGCGGCCAGCAATGCCTCGCCCACCCCGTTGAGCTTGAGGCTGTTCTGGAGCGAGCAGGCCGGATGATAGGCCACCCGCAGGTCGCGCGGCGGGGTGGCCTTGCGCGGGGCGCAGAGGTCGGCGAAATCGCGGGCGGCGGCGGCGAAGCGCGCGGCGCGCGGTTCCCATTCCGCGTCGCCCGCGAATTGCTGGGCATAATCCTTCAACTGGGCGGAGCAACCGGTGGCGGTGATCAGCACGCCGTCATAGCGGCCCCGTTCATAGGCGATGATCGCCTTCCTGGCCCATTCCCGGCTGTCCTGCTCGCGGCCCATGTGATGGGGCAGCGCCCCGCAGCAGCCCGCGCCTTCCAGCGGCGCCAGTTCGATGCCGCGCCGCGCCAGCACCCGGCCCACCGCCGCGTCGATCTGGGGCGCCAGCGCGCCCTGCACGCAGCCCGGCATGATGGCGATGCGCTGTTTGACGACATCCGGCCTGGGGAAATCGTGCGGCGCGGGGCCGCGCGGATGCGCGCTGGCGCCGATGGCCGCCATGGCGCCCAGCCGGCCCGGCAACAGCCTGGCCACCGGCGCGCCGATCCTGGCGAACAGCAGGCCGACGCGCACCAGCGCCGGACGGGTCATCACCTTGGCGATGGTCCAGCGCAGCAGCCGGTCGCCCGGCGGACGGCGGTAATGTTCCTCGATATGGATGCGGGCCTGGTCCACCAGCCGCTGGTAGTTCACGCTGGAGGGGCAGGCCGTCTTGCAGTTGAGGCAGGAGAGGCAGCGGTCGATGTGATAGACGGCTTCCTTCGACGGCGCGCCGCCCTTCTCCAGCATCTCCTTCATCAGCACGATGCGGCCGCGCGGGCTGTCGCGCTCGTCGCCCAGCACCACATAGGTCGGGCAGGTCGCGGTGCAGATGCCGCAATGGACGCAACTGCGCACCGCCTTGGTGGCGGGGCCGAGCTGGGGATCGGCGATCTGTTCGGGCGTGAAGGTATAGCGCATTACAGCCGCCCCGGATTGAAAAGACCCAGCGGATCGAACGCCGCCTTGACCGATCGCGACAATGCCGCCAGCGCGGGCGGCTGCGCCGCGAACAGGCCGTGCCGGGCGCGGCTTTCGGGGGCGGCGCGCAGCAGCATCGCCTGGCCGCCGGCTTTCGCCGCGGCGGCGCGGACGCGGGACGCATCGTCGGGCTTCGCGGCCAGCCAGATCACCCCGCCCGCCCAGTCGCCCAGCCAGTGCCGCGCATCCAGTTCCCTCGCCACGCGCGGCGCGTCGGACGGCGCGACGAACACCCGCCAGATGTCGCCGCCGGCATCGGCGAAGATTTCGCCGCAGCCGATGGCGGCGAACGGATCTTCCGCGATGCGGGTGATGTCGCCGCCCAGCAGGCCGTGCGCCAGGGCGATCTTCTCCTCCAGCGGGGCGCGCGCGCCTTCCAGCTTGATCAGCGCGGCGCCCTGTCCCACACCCGCCATCATGGCGGCGGGCAGATAGGCCAGACCCGCCGGTTCCAGCGCCGACAGCGCGATCTTGCGCAGCGCCGCGAAACCGGCCTCCGGCGTCACGTCCGCCAGGCACAGGGTCATATGATGCGCGGGCTTCGGGTATACGCGGAAGGTCAGTTCGGTCAGCACCGCCAGCGTGCCATGGGCGCCGCAGACCAGCTTGGGCAAGTCGAAGCCGGTGACATTCTTCACCACCTTGCCCCCGGCGCGGAACGCCTCGCCCAGTCCGTTGACGGCCCGGAAGCCCAGCAGCGAATCCCGCGCCCCGCCATGGCGCAGCTTGCCCGAGCCGCTGGCGTCGCAGGACACCGCGCCGGCAAGCGTCGCCACGCCGTTGGAACCCAGCAGCCGCGACCAGTCGGCGGGATCGAAGCCCAGGCGCTGGCCTTTCGCGGCCAGCACGGCATCGATCTCGGCCAGCGGCGTGGCCGGGGCGGCGGACAGGATCAGTTCCTCCGGCTCATATTTCACGATGCCGGAAAGACCCGACACGTCCAGCGGCGGCAGGTCCAGCGGGCGGCCCACCCCGCGCCGCGTGCCGCCGGAGACGATCTCGAACGGGGCCTTGTCGGCGCGGGCCGCGCGCACGAATTCGACGATCTGGGGCTCGGAGGACGCGGCGGACATCAATAGCGCGGCAGGTGGGGATGCGGCAGTTGCGCCCCATGGACATGGATGTGGCCCTGTTCGACGCAGGCCGACAAGGTGGGAAACACCTTGCCCGGATTGAACAGGCCCCGGCCGTCGATGGCGCATTTCACCCGGTGCTGCTGTTCCAGGTCCTGCTCGCCGAACTGGTCGGTCATCAGGTCGCGCTTTTCCACGCCGATGCCATGCTCGCCCGACAGCACGCCGCCGACCCTGACGCAGAGGCGCAGGATATCGGCGCCGAATTCCTCGGCCTTCTCGAAATCGCCCGGCTTCATCATGTCGAAGATGATCAGCGGGTGCAGGTTGCCGTCGCCGGCATGGAAGACATTGCAGAAACCCAGGCCGTGCCTGCGCGACAGTTCCTCCATCTCGGCCAGCACGGCGGGAAGCGCGTGGCGCGGAATGGTTCCGTCCATGCAGATCATGTCGGGGCCGAGCTTGCCCATGGCGGCGAAGGCGGCCTTGCGCCCCGACCAGATGCGGGCGCGCTGCTTCTCGTCGGTGGCCTCCACCGTCCGGCCGCCGCATTCCGCCACGATGGCGGTGACGCGCGACACGGCATGGGTGACATCGGCTTCCACGCCGTCGGCGTCGATGATGAGAATCCCTTCGGCGCCCGCCGGATAGCCGGGCTGGTTGTAGGATTCGATCGCCTCGGCGGCGCGGCGGTCCATGAACTCCATCGCCGCGGGCACCACGCCGTCGGCGATGACGCGGGCGACACATTCCCCCGCCGCCGGCACGCTGTCGAACGAGGCCAGCAAGGTGCGCGTCACCGGGGCTTTGCGCAAAATCTTCACCACGACCTCGACCACCACGCCCAGCAGGCCCTCGCTGCCGGTGACCAGGCCCAGCAGGTCCAGCCCGCCCTGGCTGCCGCACTTGCCGCCCAGGGTGACGATCTCGCCACCCGGCAGCACCAGCGTCACGCCCAGCAGGTTGTTGGTGGTGAGGCCGTATTTCAGGCAATGCAGCCCGCCGGAATTCTCCGCCACATTGCCGCCGATGGTGCAGGCGACCTGGCTGGAGGGGTCGGGGGCGTAATAGAAGCCCTGCGCCTCCACCGCCTTGGTGATGTTCAGGTTGGTGACGCCGGGCTCGACCGTGACGCAGCCATTCTCATAGTCGATCTCCAGGATGCGCTTCATGCGCCCCATGCCGATCAGGATGCCGTCCTGGCGCGGCAGCGCCCCGCCCGACAGGCTGGTGCCCGCGCCGCGCGGAACTATTGGGATGCCTTCGGCATGGGCGAAGCGGAGAATCTCGGAAACCTGGTGACGGTCCGACGGCAGCACGCAGACCAGCGGCGTCTGGCGATAGGCCGACAGCGCATCGGCATCGAAGGTGGCCAGGCCCGACTCGTCGGCGACCACGCCGTCGGGCACGATGGCCTTGAGCCCCGCCACGATCTCGGCGCGGCGGGCGACAATGCTGGCATCGGTCGGAGGAAGATGCATATGCGCCTATACCCAACGCGGCGCAGTATCGCTTAACCCTGGCGGGCTTTGAACCGCGGATTCTTCTTGTTGATCACGTAAACGCGGCCCTTGCGGCGGATGACGCGGCAGTCCTTGTCACGCTTCTTGAGCGACCGGAGGGAGTTGCGAACCTTCATGACACGCCTTTTTGAGCCTTTTCGGCCAAAAGGCCGTCAAACGAGGCGCGGAAACTATGCAGGCGACCCCCGCCTGTCAACCCGCAAGCGCGCCGGCGACCGCCCGCGCGAAAACCGGCAAAGTGAGGTCAAAAATCCAGCTTTTCCGCCAAAAATTGCCGTATTCGGTGTTAAGATCGGGAGATGCCGCGCCGGTTTCCCGCTTTGTCCTGGCTCCAGCGCCTTGCCGCGCTTTCGGCCACCCTGCTGGCGGTGGCCTGCGCCGCCACCGCGCCCAGGCCCACCCCGCCCGGCGAGGCCGCCGTCTCCATTCCCATCGCGCCGCCCCGGCCCTCCAGCGGCGATGCCCGCTTCGACGCCTTCCTGATGGCCGCCAGGGATGAGGCGGTGCGCCAGGGCATCCGGCCCGCCGTGTTCGATCAGGCGACGGCCGGCTTGCGGCCCATCCCGTCCATCGCGGGCATGAACCTCAACCAGCCGGAATTCTCCAAGCCGGTCTGGTCGTACCTGGACTCGGCGGTGTCGGCGCGGCGGGTGCGCGACGCCCAGGCGATGCTGGCGCGCTATGGCGACGTGCTGGCCCGGCTGGAGGCGCAGTATGGCGTGCCCAGGGAGATACTGGTCGCCATCTGGGGCATGGAAACCGACTATGGCGCCGACAGCGGTGGCTTTCCCATCTTCGCGGCGCTGGCGACCCTGGCCTATGACGGCCCGCGCATGGCCTATGCCAAGCCGGAATTCCTCGCCGCGCTGCGCCTCTATCAGGAGCGGCAATATCCGCTGGGCGAGATGGTGTCGAGCTGGGCGGGCGCCTTCGGGCAGACCCAGTTCACGCCCACCACCTTCTTCAAATATGCCGCCGACGGCGACGGCGACGGCCGCATCGACCTGTGGCGGTCCGCCCCCGACGCGCTGGCGTCGGCGGCGTCGCTGCTGAAGGCGCAGGGCTGGCAGGCGGGACAGGGCTGGGGCATCGAAGTCCGGCTGCCGCCCGGCTTCGCCTATGCCGACGCCGATGCCGACAGGACCCTGCCCATCGCGGCGTGGCGGGCGCGCGGCGTGACCGCATGGGATGGCGCGGCACTTTCCGGCGACGGCGAGGCGGCGATCTACCTGCCGGCGGGCGCGCGCGGGCCGGCCTTTCTGCTGCTGCCCGATTTCAACGTCATCCTGAAATACAACAATGCCGCCGCCTATGCGCTGGCGGTTGGCCTGCTGGCCCAGCGCATGGCGGGCGGCGACGCGGTGCATCACGCCTGGCCGCGCGACGAGCGCCCCTTGTCGCGCGACGAGCGCCTCAGGCTCCAGACCGAACTGACCGCGCTGGGCTTCGACAGCGGCGCGCCGGACGGCGTGCCGGGCCGGCGCACGCGCGCCGCGTTGCGCGCCTATCAGGTGTCGCGCGGCCTTGCCGCCGACGGCTTCGCCACCGCCGCCATCCTGGCGATGGTGGACAAGGACACCAGCCGCTAGCGCAGCCGCTTGAAGCGCACCGTGCTGGAATCGCTGCGGCCCTCGGCATCGACCACCGTGACCTTGGCCACGCCCTCGCCCGAGGGCGCGTAGAGCGCGGGCGCGAAGCGGTCGAAGCTGCCCAGCGGCGCGCCGTTCACCAGCCAGGTCAAAGGCGCGCGCCCGCCTTCGGCTTTCAACTGCACCGGGTCGCGCGCCTCCGGCAACGGCACCACCGCGCCATTGGGCGGAAAGGCGATGACCGGCGGCGGCAGTCCGGCCATCTGCTGCGGCTGCGGCGCGGACGCCTCACGGGTGAAGGTGCGCAGCGACGGCGGCAGTTCGTCGGCGGCGCGCACAAGCAGGGCGCCGGCCGGCACCGGCGGCGCGGGCCGCCGGTCGGGCGGCAGCAGGCCGAACATCTTGAGCAGGACCGGCGCGCCCGCCTCGCGCCCGACATGGCCGGGGCGCGGCGTGCCGTCGGGCCGCCCCACCCACACCACGACGGTATAGTCGTTGGAGAAACCCGCCGCCCAGGCGTCGCGGAAGCCATAGCTGGTGCCGGTCTTGAAGCCGATGGCGCGATGCTGCAGCAGGCCCTGCCCCATCGCCCAGCCATCGGGCAAGGCCACGCCGTCGAGAATGTCGCGCAGGTACCAGGCCGCCACCGGGCCGAACAGCCGGTGCGGCGGGGCGGCGGGCGCGCCCTTTATATAGCGCAGCGCCCGCGCCGCGCCGCCCTCCGCGATCCCGGCATAGAGCATCGCCACATCGGCCAGCGGCACGCCCAGCCCGCCCAGCGCCACCGGCAGGGTCGGCGCGTCGCGGCCGGGAAAGGCCAGCCGCGCGCCCGCATTCTGCAACGACAAGGTGAAGGCCAGCGGGCCGACCCGGTCCAGCACCATCACGGCGGGGATGTTGAGCGACATCTGCAGCGCGTCGCGCGCCGTCACCGCGCCCTGGAACTGGCCGTCGAAATCCTTGGGGGCATAGTCGCCGAAGGTGGTGGCTTCGTCGGTCATGCGGCTGGCGGGGTGCAGGATCAGGCTGTCGAAGGCCAGGCCATAGATGAAGGGCTTGAGCGCCGAACCGGGCGAGCGCGAGCGCTGCGCCAGGTCCACCTGGCCGGCGCGGCCCCAATAATCGGCGCCGCCGACATAGGCGATCACGTCGCGCGTCCTGTTCTCGACCACGATCAGGGCAATGTCGGCATCGTCATCGGCATAGGCGCGCTCCTGCCGGGCCAGCCGCTCGGCGGCGGCCTGGATGCCGGCGTCCAGGGTGGTGACGATGCGCGGGCGTTTGTCCTTCAGCACCAGGCGCTGCGCCAGGTGCGGCGCGGAAAGCGGCATGGGCTGGCGCGCGAAAGGCACGCCTTCCCGCATCGCGGCGGCGGCGTCGCCCGCGCCGATCACGCCTTCCTCCACCATGCGGGCCAGCACATGGTCGCGTCCCGCCAGGGCGCGCCCGGCATGGCGGTCGGGGCGCTGCTTCGCCGGCGACTGGGGTAGCGCCACCAGCAGCGCGCTTTCCGCCAGGTCGAGCGCGGCGGGTTCCTTGCCGAAATAGGACAGCGACGCCGCGCGCACCCCTTCCAGGTTGCCGCCCATCGGGGCCAGCGTCAGGTAGAGCGCGAGAATCTCGTCCTTGGAATAGCGCTCCTCCAGTTGCGCGGCGCGGACCAGTTGCAGGCCCTTGCCGATCCAGCCATGGCCGTGCGGCTCCAGCAGGCGGGCCACCTGCATGGTCAGGGTCGAGCCGCCGCTGACGATGTGGCGGGCGCGGGCGAATTGAACCGCCGCGCGCAGCAGCGCCAGCCCGTCGATGCCATGATGCCGGTCGAAGCGCTTGTCCTCATAGGCCGTCAGCATGGCGAGATAGCGCGCCCCCACCTGGCCGGGCGTGGTGCGGATGCGCCAGGCGCCGTCCTGCGAGAGAAAGGCGCGCAACAGGGCGCCGTCGCGCGCCACGACCTCCGGCGACAGGGTGTGGGCGCGGGTCATGTCGGGCGGATTGGCGCGGTCGGCGGTGACGGCGGCGCAGAGGCAGCCCAGCCCCGCGAACGCCGCGATGACCCGGCGCCGCGTCATGGATTGATGTTCAGATTGCCCATGGCGGTGCGCGCCCGGATCGCCGGGGCGTACATGTCCTCCACGCTCGCGGCGGGCAGCGCGAAATGGCCCACCGAGACGGCGCGGGCGATATACGCCACATGGAAGGACGGCGTCGGCTCAGGCCCCTTGCGGTTCAGCGGCCGGTAGCGCTCGCCGATATCGAAGGCCGCGATGAAGCGGTCGTCGCGCGCATCCTGGCGGCTGGCTTCGGTCAGCGCCCCCAGGAAGGGATAGGCCTTGGCGTCATCGCCCGCCAGCGGCTGCTCGATCTCAAGTCCCGCCGGCAGCAGGTCGATCACCCCCATCTGGCGGTGGAGCGCATTGGGCATCTGGCCGCTGATCTCCACGATCACCCGGTCGTTCCGGCGCAAGGACCCGGTATCGGCGGGCGCGCCCGACATGGTCCAGATGCTCTTGGTGATGGAAAACCCGCTCGCCATCGGCGGCAGCGCCGCATCGGGCGTGCCGGTGACCGCCGTGGAGCGCCACACCGTGGCGTCGCCCTTGTTGGCCAGGGTGACGCCGGTGTTCAACTGCGCCAGGCTGGGCGACAGCCGCACCGCGCCGTCGCGCGGGCTGGCGGGCCGGCCATCGACCGCGATGTTCAGCGGCAGCTTCCGGCGGGTGAGCGCATGGGCGGCGCGCAGCATCCAGCCTTTCTCCTGGGTCGTGGTGTCGGGGATGCGGCTGTCCAGCGCCTTCATCTTGTCCAGCAGGCCCGGCGCCAGGTCGGCCTTGCCGTTTTCCGCCGCCAGCGCCACCGCGCCCGACAGGTCGCGCAGCAGCGAGCCGTAAACGTCATGCGGATAGGTGGCGGGGTCGGCCGCCGCGACCAGGGCGCGCGCCTTGCCGAAACCGTATTCGGCGCGCGCCCGGTCGCCCACCTGCGCCGCCGCCGCGGCCGTGAGCGCCGCCGCCAGCGCCGATTTCATGCCGCCGACCCGCATGTCGCTGAAATAGCGCAGGTCGCTGACATTGGCCTGGCCGTTATGCGCCAGGACATAGAAGGCATAGGCGCGGGTCAGGTCATCATTGCCGTCGGCCGCGCCCGTCGTCTTCAGCCAGGTCAGCGCATGGTTCAGCGCGTCATTGGGCACGACATAATTCTTCGCCTTGGCCTGATACAGGAAGTCGATGGCATAGACCGACAGGAAGCTGTCGGCGTCGCTGCCCGCGCCCCACATGCCGAAATTGCCCGCGAAATCCTGCATGTCCAGCACCTGGTCGATCGCCGCCTGGATGCGGTCGTGCAGCGCCTTGTCGCGCGGCAGGCCCGCCAGGTCGGCCAGGTCGTTGAACAGCAGCAGCGGCTGGGCGCGGCTGACGGTCTGTTCCAGGCAGCCATAGGGATATTTGTCCAGCCATTTCAGCAGTCCCGCGACATTGGCATAGCCATGCGCGGCGCTGACGCTGAGCGAGACGGAGGCCGTCGAACCCACCAGACCGGCGATCAGCGCGCGATCGGCGGTATAGGCGGCATTGGCCGCCAGCGGCAATTCCTCCTCGCGGCTGACATCGAGCTGGCCGCTGCGGACCTGGATCGGCCAGCCATGGCTGACATGGAAGCCGCCCGGCCCCTTCACGTCCAACGTGATCCCGGCGATGCCCAGCCCGGCGCCGCGCAGGGTCACCGGCACCAGCACCCGCTGTTTCGCCGCCAGGCTCCGGGTCACCACCGTGCGCGCCCCGTCCGCCAGCGACACCGGGCCATGGGCCTGGAGGGTGGCGGTATAGGTGCCGCCCGGGCCCTCGACATTGTCGAGGTTGAGCGCCGCGTCCGTCTGGTCGCCGGGCGCCAGGAAGCGCGGCAGCACCAGGTCGGCCACCACCGGATCGCGCACCGTCAGCATGCGGTCGCCATGGCCCAGCTTGTCGGCGCTCCACGCCGCCGCCATCAGCCGCAAGGACCCGTTGAAGTCGGGAATGTCCAGGGTGACCTTCGCCGTGCCGTCCGCGCCGACCGCCACGATGCCGCTGAACAGCGCCACGGTGCGTTGCGGCACCACCGCCAGGCTGCGCCCGCCGAAACTGTCGCCGCCCTGCTCCAGCACGCCGGCCGCGCCCTTTTCGGCGCGGATCAGCCGGCCGTAATCGTCGCGCATCAGCACGCCCAGCCGCCGCTTGCCGAAATAGTGATCCGCCGGATCGGGCGACTTGAAATCGGTGAGCTGCAATATGCCCTCGTCCACCGCCGCGACGGTGACGAAGGCGGTTTCGCGGCTCAGGCCCTTGATCGTCACCGGTAAAGTCACTTTCTGGCGCGGCCGCACCTTGTCGCCGCCGCCGATGGCGACGCTTAAAGTGCGCGGGGAATTGTCCACGCCCAGCCAGGCGACGCCGATGCTGCGCACCGGCTCGCGGCCCTTCACCTGCGCCAGCGGACGGTAATCGGTCACCAGCACATAGGCGCCCGCCCCCCAGTCCGCCGACACCGGAATGTCCACCGTCGCGCCGCCCGCGGGCGCGTCGATCAGCCGGGACGAGAACACCTTGTCGCCCGCCACCACCACCAGCGCCTTGCCGTTGCCGTCGGGCTTGATGCGCACATGCGCCACGCTGCCGGGCGCATAGGCCGGCTTGTCGGCGGCGACCGGAATGCGGTCGGGCCGGTCGCCGGCGCTGGACGCGGCCCAGCCGGAATAGAAGCGGTAGCTGGACGCGGCGCCCGACCCGGGATCGGTGACGGTGAGGCGATATGTGCCATAGGGCAGCGCCTGCTCCAGCCTGGCGCTGGCGCCCGCGCCGATGCCCAGCGCGCCGCTGGTGACCAGCCGGTCGCGGGTGGTGGGCTGGTATCTCCATTCGCCGTTGGCCTGGAACCACTGATAGGTGGTGACTTCCCGCACCCAGGAATAGGTCGCGCCGTCCAGGGCGATGCGCTTGCCGTTGCCGTCCAGGGCGATGACCTCGAACCCCGCGCGGGCATTCTCGGCCACCTGGCCGCCATCGAACAGCGGACGGATGCCGATCGCCACGTCATGGGCGCGGATGGGAATCTCCACCGACGTGCCGGTGACACGCCCGCCCGGCTCGTGGATCGAGATGCGGATCGCCGCCTTCAGCGGCAGCGTCGTGTCGGCGATGGCGCCGGTGTTGCCGGTGACGGTGGTGACGCCCGCCGCATCGGTCCCAGGCACGGTCAGGTCCAGCTTGGTCTCGGAGAAGTCGTCATCCACCCGCCCGAACTGCCAGCCATGAAAGGCGGGGAACGGGTTGGCGTCGGGCTTGATCGCCGCCTCGCCGTCGCCGGAAAGATTGGAAGCGGGCGCGCCATAGAGGAAGCGGCTTTCCACGCGCACATGGAAATCGCCGCCGGGCCTGATGCTCTTGTCCAGCGCGGTCAGCGTCACTTTCAAGCGCTGCGGCACGAAATCGGCCACGTCGAACTGCACCCGCCCCACCGCCGCGGCCTTGGGGTCGATATAGGCCGCGATCTGCCAGCGGCCATGCGGCGCGCCGGGCGACAGGTTCAGGCTCCATTGCGCACCGCCCGCCGACAGCTTGTCGCCCGCCACCGTGATGCGCCCGACCTCGACCCCATCGGGGCGCTGCGCCACCAGCGTCAGCGGCGCGGTCAGCGCCGCGCCGACGCGGTCGCGCAGCATGGCGACGGCCTGCACCGTCTCGCCGGGGCGGTAGACGCCGCGCTCGGTATAAAGCCAGGCATCGACCGCGCCGGGCGCGGGCCGCCCGCCCACGCCGCGGTCGGTCAGGTCGAAGGCCGAGCGGCGCAGGTCCAGGAAGCTGAAATCGCCGTCGCGGCCATAGGCCATCACCATCACCGGCGCGTCGCCGCCGGCAGCCTTGAACAGCCCGGCGTCGAAATCGGCGCGGCCATTGCCGTCGGTGACGGCGCTGGCCAATTCGTTGTTGTTGCGCGCCACCAGCGTCAGATTCACCCCGCCCAGCGGCGCGGCGCGGTCATAGGAGCGCGCGAAAACGGCGAGGCCCGCGCCGGTGGCGGCGTTGGCGCTGGTGAAGCTGGTCAGCGCGATGTCGCTGTCCACCACCCATTGCATCGCCAATTGGGCGCCGAAGCCGGCGTCATTATCACCTTTCTTGCGGGCGGCATCGGAGGCGATCACCACATAGGCGCCGGGCTTTTTGCCCTTCAGCAGGTCGCGGATGGGGATCAGCGTCACCACGCTGTCATTCTTGACATTGTCCACCGGCATGACGCCCTGCCAGACCAGCGTGCCCTGATTGTCCCGCAACTGGTTCACGTCCCAGCCGTAAAGCGTGGTGTTGTCCACCGTGCCGGTCTCGATCTGCGACAGCAGCCGGTCGCCGACGCGAATGATCTTCAAGGACAGCTTGTCGACATTGACGGTGGTGACCGGCACGCCCGCCGCATCGTCGCGCGGCAGGATGATGCCGCCGGAGAACCGCACCAGCGAGGGCTTGTCGCGCAGTTCGACCGGCACCGTCTCTTCCGACGCCAGCTTGTCGCCCGCGCCCGAGGGCAGGCCGGTCTTGAGCGTGACATTGTAGGTCCTGTCGAAGGCCAGTCCCGCCAGGCACAGCCGGGTATCCACCACCCGCACGGCGATGCGCACCGCCGGGTCTGTCGCCAGGTAATCCTCGTAATGGGTCCTGCCGCCGGCATCCAGCGGCCGGGTGAAGACCAGGCAGGCTTCGGCCTGGGGCTTGGAGACGTCGATCTCCAGCCTGCGGAAAGTGAATTCCCGCGCCGCCTCGCCGCCGGGGGCCGCGCCGCCGGTGACGGCGGACAATCCGCTTTGCAGCCGGGCGAGCAATCCGCTTTGGCCCGGCGTCTTGCCGCCCATCAGCCAGGCCGCCGCCAGCAGCATCACGATCACCGCGGCGGCCGCGCCGCCCAGAATGAGCCAAAGCCGATGATGCTTCTGCATGGGATGCCCCCGAGTCCTAGGCTGGGAAAGCCTAGATCAAGCAGGCACGCGAATCGCGGCGGCACCGTGACAAAGCGGTGGGTAGATTCCGGCGGCCGCGGATAATCCTAGCCGGGGCAATCGACGCGCGGCGCTTTACTCCGGCCGTCGCGGAAGCGGCATTGCCGGGTGCGCAAACCCTCCGAATCATACAGCTCCACGGTCCAGCCGGCCTTGGCGCGGGTCATCAGCAGGAAGCCGAAGCCGCCCACCGACAGGCCGTCGGCCACCCGCACTCCGGAATGGCCGACAAAGGTCGCGCCGCGCAGGTTCTTCGGCGTCACGTCGAGATTGTCGCCGCCGTTTCCGGCCACGATCTGGGGCGGCACGCCCTTGTCATAGTTGATCGCCTCGAAACTGTGGATGTGGCCGGACAGTTGCAGTTCGACATGGCCCGGCAGCAGCGGCTTGCCTTGCGCCCGGTTGTTCAGCGCGGCCTGGATCAGGGTCAGGTTGCCGCCGATGGGGATGCCCAGCGGGCCGGTGATCGCCGCCCAGGTGGGGCGGTGATGGACGAACCAGACCGGCCCCGGCGCGTGCGCCAGGCTGTTGATCTCGGCGGCATAGGTGACGGCCAGGTCGCGGTCCAGGTCCGGCTCGCCCGACACCGCATCGTCCAGCACGCCCAGCGTCAGCCCATGCAGGTCCACGGTGTAAAGCGGCACATGCCTGTCGCATGGCGCGGGACTTGCCGGCCCCATCAGCAACTGCCAGCCGGGTCCGGCGCGGGTGCAGTCCTCATGGTTGCCCCGGGTCAGCACCACCGGGGCTGCGGCCAGCAGCGGCGCGGCGGGGGAGAAGAAATCCGCCTGCCAGGTGGTCCAGTTGTCGCCCCAGGGCGAACCGGCGCAACCCGCCTTGCCTTCCGGGCAGGGGCTTTCGCGGTAGAGGTAATCGCCGACATGGATCACCAGGTCGGGTTTCAGCCCGGCGGCGGCGGCGGCCAGTTGCGGGAAAGGCCATTGGCTGGAATCGTTGCAGGCCTGCAGCGCCGCGCCCTTGATGCGGCAGCCGGTGTCGCCCAGCACCAGGATGCGGCGGGGCGATGCGGCCGGGGCGGGCAGCGGCATGCCGTTGACGGTGGCATGGACGCCCGGCTGGAGCGGCGCGCCGCAGATCAGCGGGAATTTATCGGATGCCGCCATGCGCGGGGTCATCGGCGTCGCGCCATGCGCCGTCTTCAACACGGGACAGGCGGTGGCTTCGGTGACGATGCGGGCTTCATAGCCGCCCGCCACCGGCTGGACCCAGGCGCTGTCGGCGAGCGCGGGCGTGGCAAGCAGGGCGCAGGCGGCGATCCATCTCATAGGACCAGCCTAGCGGTTAAAAGAGACGCTTCAAACTCACTTTCCAGGTCCGCCCCAGGCCCGGCAGCGCGCTGAGATTGGCATAGGTGTCCGCGCCGGGGGTGAAATAGCGTTCGTCGGCCAGGTTGTTCACATTCACATCGGCCTCCCACACATCCCAGCGCGCGAAGGCGGACGTGTTGAGCGTGACATAGGACGGGAACACGATTCCGTTGGGCACGGTCTGGGCGGTGTGGCCGACCCAGGTGCCGCCGAAGCTGGCGCCCCAGCTTCCCCAGGTCAGCGGATCGCTGGTGAAGGTGACGTAAGGGCTGACCACCGCATGGGGCTGGGTGGTGTCTTCATAGTCGCCGCCGCGCCCCGGCAGGGTGGAGAAGTCCGCCACCATGTAGCTGCCGCCGAAACCGTCCACCGGCGCGATGCCGAAGCTGCGCGCCGGGACATAGGCGAAGCTGTGGTCCGGTCCCTTGACGGTAGCATGCTGCAGGCTGCCGGCGAAGGTGACGCTGAGGTTTTCGCTGGCGACATAGCGCAGTTCCAGTTCCAGCCCCTTGGCGCGGGTGCCCCGGACGCTGGCGGCGGCGGCGCCCTGCACCAGGGCGGTGCGGTTCTGGACGTACCAGTCCAGCGCGCCCTGCAGGTGATCGTCCAGCGCGGAGAATTTCACGCCCGCCTCGTTGAGGAAGGAATTGGACAGCCAGTCGCGGGCGGCCAGCAGGCTGGTCAGCACCTGGCTGGCCTGGCCGATCTCGATGCCGGAGGATTTGGCGGTGGTGACATAGGGCACCAGGCCCCATGGCGTCCTGTAGGACAGGCTGGCCGAATAGGTGAACCGCCCGGCATTGCCGCGCCCCGCGCCCGGCTCGAAGGCCATCACGCCCACATCCACCGAGCGCACGTTGTAAGCGTCGTAGCGGCCACCCACCGTCAGGTCCAGGCCGTTCCAGTCCGCGTCGCTGGTGACGAACGCCCCGGCATCGCCGGTGTTGGTGCGGACATCGTTTTCCCAGCCCAGCCCCACGCCCGGCGGATCGCCGCCGAAGGGCGAGGCGAAGATGTCGTTGGGTGACGCGCCCCGGCTGATGTCGCGGCGGTCCAGCGCGATGATGCCGGAATTGAAGCTTTCCTTCCCGATGGCATGGACATAGCGGTACGAGACGCCCGCCACCGTCTGGGTCTTCACCGCGCCGAGATCGCGCTTGATATCGTAGCGCAGCCGCGCCTCGCCGATCCGGGTGCGGTAGGAGCCGGGAAAGCCGTAGGAGACGAAACGGTCGTTCGCCAGCGTGTCCACGAACAGTTGCGCCCTGAGCGTGCCGCCGCCCAGCGGCGTGGCGGCCTCGACGAAGCCGGTATGGGTGCCGGTGTCGGAGAAATCCACCCCGCGCGCGATATAGATGGTGCGGGCATCGAGATGGGTGGTGCCGATGCCGGTATCCAGCGTGTGGGCGGCGTCGCGGCAGCCGGTGCAGGCCAGCGGCCGGAAACCGGGATCGAAGGCGTAGGGATTGCCGCCCAGGTCGTTGAAGGTGAGATATTTGCCGTTCGACGCCTGAAGCGAGGTGTCGCGTCCGGTGATATAGGTGCCGTCGTCGATCAACTGCTGCGTCAGCCGGTTCCAGCCCGGCGTCTGCACCTGGCCGCTGGCATGGTAGAACATGTAGTCGGCGGTGAAATTCCAGCCGCCCGCCGCCAGCGTGCCGGTGACCTGCAGCATCTGGTGGCTGGGATGCAGGCCGCGATAGAAGCTGAAACTGTCGTCGATCTCGGCATAGGCATGCAGGCCGCCGCCCGCCGCGCCGATCGCGAACGGCGCGTTGACCTGGACGCTGGCATTGCGCTTGGAATAGCTGCCATAGGTGATGGCGGCCTCGCCGCCCGGTTCGTCCGAGGCGTTCGCCGTCTTGGGCAGGAAGTTGACCAGTCCGCCCACTTTGCCCGCGCCATAGATGGGCGACGGCGGCCCGCGCAGGATCTCGATCCCCGCCGCGTCGGCCAGCGGCGTGTCATAGGTGCCGCGATTCTCCGCCCGCTTGAAACCGCGGAAGTAGTTTTCCGCCAGGGTGCCGCGCAAGGATACCGCGCCTTCCACGCCGTAATAGCTGGCGGTGTAGGCCGAAGGCGTGATGGCGGTCAGGCCGTCGACGCCCGCGACGCCGAACCGGTCCAGGGTGGTGTCGCTGACCAGGGTGACGGCGCGGGGGGTTTCCAGCAGCGGCTTGTCCAGCCCGAAGGCGGCCTGGTTGGCGCCGGTGTCGAGCAGATGCACGACATCGCCGGTCACCGTGACCGACTCCACCTCCTGCGCGACAGCGGACGACGCCCACAGCGCGGCGATCAGGATCAGACTTCTTCTCATGGAATTTCAAATACTGTGCGCCTGCGAAATGTCATGTAACATTTTACATCGGAAAGCCAAAGAGACTTTACGCACGGAAAGCAAGTACCTGTTTTTGATGGATTATTTCCAGGCCGCGGCGAAATCCGCCGCCGGATGCGGAATCGCCCCGCTCAATTTCAGGGCCTCCAGCGCCCCGGCATGCAGCCCCGCCTCATAGGCGGCGCAGGCGTCGGCGGCGATGAAAAGATGGAAGTCCCGCTCGAAGGCACCCCAGGCGGTGGAGGCCACGCAACATTCGGTGGTCAGCCCGGCCAGCACCAGCGTGTCCACGCCGCCGGCGTGCAGCATCCGGTCCAGCCCGGTGTCGTGGAAGGCGCTGTAGAGCGTCTTGGTGACGATCCGCTCGCCCGGCGCCGGATGCACGCCGACGAAATCCGCGCCATGGCTGCCCTCCAGGCAGACCGGCGGCGCGTCATCCCGGCGGCGCGCCTTGGCCTCGCGCGTCACCGCCGTCTCCGCGCCGGGCTTGTTGATCAGCCGCACGAATATCACCGGCACCTGGGCGGCCCGGGCGGCCTCCGTCAGCATCCGTGCCTGTTCCAGCGCGGCCCGGGCGGGACCGATATCGGCGCCGCGCCGCGCCATCGCGCCCTCGGCCGCGCCGAAATCCACCTGGCAGTCGATCAGCAGCAGCGCGGTGCGCGGTGAAGCGACCCATTGGGGATTCAGGACGGGATTGTCGTCAGCCAAGCGCGCGCCTCAAGGATGGCAGGATCTCGCGCCCGGTGACGCGCAATCCTTCCGCATAATCGTCGAAGATGAACATCAGCCCGTCAATCTCGCAGTCGCGCAGGAAGTCCGCGATCCTGGCGGCGCAGGTGGCGGACGAACCGATCACGGCCTGGGTCATGAAGGCTTCCTTCGACCGTTCGGTCATGGCGTTGCCCGACAGACCATAGCTTTCCAGCATGCCGCGCACCGCGGCTTCATCCAGGCCCGCGCGGTATTTTTCCGCCCGCGCTTGCGCCTGCGCATCGGTGGGCGCGGCGATCACGGTCATCATGCAATAGGTCCTGATGGCCTTGCCCATCCCGGCGGCCAGCGTCTTGGCGCGCAGGCTGGCGGCCCTGGTTTCGGCCTGCGTCGCGCCGCCGATGAAGCAGCCGTCACATTCCCGCACCGAGAAATCGAAGCCCCGCGCCGACATGCCGGCGCAGATCAGGAAGGGCGGCTTCAGCGGCTTGGGCTCGCTGACGCAATCGCGGAACCGGAAATGCCGGCCATCGAAACTGACGCTGGGTTCGCGCCACAGGCGCTTGACGATCTTCGTCCATTCCTCGGTCAGGTCGTAGCGCGCGTCATGGGAGAGCGCGGCGTCCCAGGCCCCCATCTGCTCGAACTCGCCGCGATAGGCCCCGGCCACGATGTTCAGCCCGGCCCGGCCGTCCGAGATGTGGTCCAGGGTGGCGATCATCTTCGCCGCCACCGCCGGATTGTGCAGGATGGCGTGCAGCGTCGCCCACACTTTCACCCTTTCGGTCAGGGCCGCGATCCCCGCCAGCATGGTGACGGCTTCCAGCGACGCGCCCCAATGGCTGGTGACGCCGCCGAAGCCGCGCCACTTGCCCATCGCCATCACGAAGTCGAAGCCTTCCTGCTCGGCCAGCAGCGCGGCATCGCGGTTCTGCGCCCAGCCGCCGTCCAGCGGCGGGGTGGCGGTGGAGACGATCCAGCCGCCATTCGCTATTGGAAGAAAGACGCCGAACTCGGTCATGGCGCGGGCCTGTGCGGCGGGCGCATCAGCGCCACCGCCAGCAGCACCATCGACACCAGCAGCGACAGACCAAGGAAAAACGGCGTGAACGCGCCCAGCCTGTCGCGGCTCATCCCGGCCAGGAACGGCGCCACCGCGCCGACCGTGGAGATCAGGTTGACGGTGGCGAACAACTCCAGATACGGCCCGCGCCCGAAATAATCCAGCAGCAGGATGGTGGAGGCGAAGAAGGCCAGGCCGTAGCCGATACCGATGCCGGCGGCATAGACCAGCATCATCGGCAGGCCGCGTGCTTCGGCAAGCGCCAGCAGCCCGCCCACCAGGCAGGCCAGCGCGATCGCCAGCAACAGCCGCGCATTGATAAAGCGCGTCAGCAATCCGCCCGCCAGCCGCGCGGCGGCATTGGCGATGCCGCTGATGGCGATCATGCTGCCCGCCAGCGGCGCGCCCGCGCCCTGCTGCACCAGGTGCGCCACCGAAACCGAATTGGCGGTGATGCCGCAGAACAGGAAGGCGCTGTAGGCGGCGGCCAGGATCCGGAACTGCGGCGTGCGCAATGCCGCCCGCGCGCTCCAGCTTTCGGTGGAGATGTCGGGATCGGCTTCCGCCCGCGCGCCGACATCCGTCCTCGTGTCGGCCAGGAAGGCGGCGGCCACGCCCGCCAGCACCGTCACCAGCCCCGCCGCCAGCCAATAACCACGCCAATGCCCGCTCGCGCCAGTGACAAGAAAATAAAGCAGCGGCCCGAACACCGCGCCCAGCCCGCCGATGGTGAAATAGAAGCCGATGGCGAAGGCGGGGCGCGGAAACAGCCGCGCCAGCAGATGCGTGCCCGGCACGGTGTCCAGCAGGGTGAAGCCCAGCCCCGCCAGCGACGCGCCCAGGTAATAAAGCGGCACCCCATGGGCGTTGGCGAGGCACAGATAGGCCGCCGCCATCACCACCGATCCGGCCAGCAGATTGGCGCGCACCCCGAAATGGCGGATCAGCCAGGCCGGCAGGGTGGCGGTGATGCCGCAGAACACCGCCAGCAGGGTGAAGCCTAGGCCGGCTTCGGTCCAGTTCCAGCCGAGTTCGGCCACCATGGCGGGCAGCACCAGCCCCAGGCTGTCGAAGGTCGCGGCGGTGATGACGAAGAACAGCACGCTGACCAGCGCCAGCGTGACCCATGCGCGGTTCATCGCCCTTCCAGCGTTCGTTTCATCTCGGCGGGGAAGTCGCCCAGCACCGTCAGCATGGCGGCGCGCGCCTTGTCGGGGTCGCGGCCGGCGATGGTTTCGGCCAGGGCGCGATGCTCGTCCAGGGCCACCAGGCCGTCCTCGGCCGACGGCGCCTTCATCGCATAGAGCCAATAGCGCGCGGTCTGGTGATGCAGCGTCACCACCATCTTGGCCAGGGTGCGGTTGTGCGAGGCGCTGGCGACCGCGACGTGGAATGCTTCGTCCATCGCCGCCAGCGCCGCATCGTCATTGTCGGCGATCAATTGCTCGCCATCGGCCAGCGTCTGGCGGATCTGGGAAATCTCCAGGTCGGTGGCGTGTTCGGCGGCCAGCCCGGCGCACTGCACCTCGACGAGGCAACGCGCCTCGAAGGCTTCGCGCGCCCCGATCATGTCCAGCGGCGCGACCGAGGTGCCGACCCGGGCGCGGCGCACCACCAGCCCTTCCAGCGCCAGCCGCGCCAGCGCCTCGCGGATGCCGGCCAGCCCGCCGCCATAACGCCGGGCCAGCACATTTTCGTCCAGCTGTTCGTTGGGTTGCAGCCGGCCGACAATGATGTCCATCAGCAGCCGGTGATAGAGCTGCGACTTCAGGAGCCGCGGCGACCATTCGTCCAACCGGGCGGATGCGTCCGTTTCCATTCTCCACCTTCCAGGCCGGAGAGTGACGCCGGATCAGCAAAAGGTCCAGTGGACCTTTTGCCCGGCGGCACGCCGCGGGGCCGCGCCCCCAAGCGCGGCCCGAGGCGCGGCGCTAGACGAACTGAATCTCAAAGACATAGCCGGCGCTGGGGCTGCCGGTGCCTTCGAAGCCGGGCGGGCCCACGCCCGCGTCGCAGGAATAGAGCTTGCCCTTCCACATCGCCAGGCCATGGGCGTCGGCGGTGCCGTCCTCGAACTCCGCGGTCTCCAGAAGTTCGCCGGTGGTGGCGGAATACTTCATCAGCCCGCAGGTGGTGGTGTGGTGCAGCTTGCCGTTCTGCATCACATAGCGGTTGATGTCCGACGAACCGGTCACCATCCAGATCGCACCGCCCGGCACGCCGTCGTCCCAGGCGATACCGTGCCAGCGCGCGGTGGTGATGGGGATCATGAACTCCGGCGCCCAGGTCTTAGGATCGACCTTGAGGATGCCCTTCAGCCGGTTGGCGACGATCCACAGCTTGCCGCCGTGATAGAGCAGCCCATGGCTGCCGCCCCCATTGGCGCCACCCAGGGGGATCTGGCGGTGGGAAATCTCGCGGCCGTTCACATCCACTTCATAGATGCCTTCCGGGCCGCCATTGGCGCCCATCCAGACATGGCCGTTGCCGAAGGCAAAGCCGGAGGTATTGTAGGAATCGGTCAGCACGGTTTTCAGTTTCTTGCCGTTCCAGTCGAACAACCAGGCGGCTTCCTTCTCATGCCTGCCCGACTGGCCGTAACCCGCCGCCTTCTGCTCGGCGACCCAGATGCCCTCGTCGGTGATCGCCAGTCCGTTGGGATAGGCGCCCGGAACCTTGAACAGGTTCCTGGTGGTGACCTTGCGGTGGGGCACTTGCTTTTTCGGCGCCGGCGGCACCGCGCCCAGGTCCTTGCCCTTGGGATAGCCTTGCGCCAGGGCGCCCATGCCGGTGGCGGCGGCAAAGCCCAGGCCCGCCAGGACGTCGCGCTTGCGCAGAGTCATGAAACCTCCCCTGTATTGTTCTTGTTGCAGCCAGCATGACCCAAACGGGCGCATGTGCAAAAGCAAAAACGCCCGCCGGTTCCCCGGCGGGCGTCTTTTTGCGAGGCGTCTCCCGCGGCTACGGCAGGGCGTAAGCCACCACCTGGTCGGCCAGGCGCGGGGTCAGGATGCCGTTGCCGCCGACGGCGAACACGACATACTGCTTGCCCTTGTAGGTGTAGACGGCGGGCATCGCCACGGCGGGCGAATCCACCTGCGCCTTCCACAGCACATTGCCGCTCTTGAGGTCCACGGCGCGGACGCGGCTGTCCATCGAGGCGCCGATGAAGACCAGTCCCGACTTGGTGATCACCGGGGCGCCGATGGTCACCGAGCCCCAGCTTTCGGGCATGTAGAAGCCCCATTTCTGGACCTGGCCGAACGGCTTTTCCCAGTTCAGCTTGCCGCTGTTCATGTCGTAGCTGAGCAGCGTGCCATAGGGCGGCGCCCAGCAGGGCATGCCCCAGATGTTGAGGAAGTTCTCCAGCTTGAAGCCATAGGCCGAACCGGCCTGGGCGGCGTAACCGCCCTTGCCGCGCAGCTTGTCGCCATACAGCTTCTCGGCTTCCGAACGCGGGACCAGGGTATAGACCTGCGGCACGCGGTCGGAATTCACCACATAGGTGTTGGTGGTGGGATCGACCGCGCCGCCGCCCCACTCCACGCCGCCCACGGTGGCCGGCCAGGAGATCGCGCCGCGCGTCGAGGGCGGCGTGTAGCGGCCCTGGTCGTCGATGCGCGCCTTCCAGCGGCTGCACTGGCCGAAGCTGGTGATGTCGGCCAGCAGCGAAACCGGCGGCGTGGCGTCCGGAATGGTCGGACGCGGCGCCGTCGGATAGGGCTGGGTCGGCGAGGCATGTTCGCCCGGAACATCGGACGCCGGATACTTGCGCTCCTCGACCGGGAAGACCGATTCACCCGTGTTGCGGTTGACCACGAACAGGAAGCCCATCTTGGTCGCCTGGATCAGCGCCGGGATGGTCTGGCCGTTGCGCTTGATGTCCAGCAGCGTGGGCGGGGAATTGATGTCCACGTCCCAGATGTCGTGATGCACCCACTGGCGCGACCACACCACCTCGCCGGTTTCCGCCTTCACCGCCACGGTGGCGGTGACCAGCGGCATCTCGGTCAGCCGGTCGCCGCCATAATAGTTCGGGCTGGGCGAGGAGGTCGGCAGGAAGGCGAGACCGGTCTCGGGATCGACCGAGATGCCGGCCCAGACATTGGCGGTGCCGGTCTGGTTCTCCATGTCCTTGGGGATGGGATTGAAGGTCCATTTCAGCGCGCCGGTGCGGGCGTCGATGCCGTAGACGGTGCCGGGATTGTCGACCTTCTGGGTCCAGTCGTCGCCCGCCCAGCCCAGGATCAGCGTGTCCTTGTAGACCGCCGGCGGCTGGATCAGGCCGATCTTCCATCTGTGGTTGGTCTGGTTGAAGGCATCGACATCGACGACGCCGTTCTTGCCGAAGCCGGCGCAGGGCTTGCCGGTGTCGGCGTCGACGCCGTGCAGTTCGCCCTGCATCGTGCCGATATAGACCATCTTCTGGCAGGGCTGGCCCGCGACCGGATTGGCCGCCGCCCAATAGGCGGTGCCGCGATTCTTCAGGCCCTGGTTCTGCGACTTGCCCAGCGCGCCGGAATTGTAGACCCATTTGGTCTTTCCGGTGTCCGGCTCCAGCGCGAAGATGCGGTAGAAGGGCGTGCCGACATAGACCGTGTTGTTGACGAACAGCGGCGTGGCGCCCCAGGTGGTGTAGCCGCCCATGCCGCCCTTGACGTCGCCGGTATGGATCGACCAGGCACGCTTCAGGTCCTTGACATTGTCGGGCGTGATCTGGGTCGCGGTGGAATATTTCTGCGACTGCTGATTGCCGCCGAACGCGTCCCACACCTGGTTGTCGGTGGACGGCGCGAGCTGCGCCGTGGCGCCGGGGGCGCCCGTCAGCGCGAAGACGGCGGCGGCCGCGGCCGCGAAGCCGATCGCGGCGAAAGCGATGTTCCTAGTTTTCATCTTCGACCTCGTCCGTCTCAACGCTGCGGTCGGCGGCTTCGCCGATCACGTTCATCAGCCAGCCGATCAGGGCCAGCGCCTCGGCCGCCATGATCACCGGGCTTTCCAGGAAATAGCCGGCCACCGCCGAGCCGATGATGTCGAGGAGAATCGAAATCACCAGGAACCCCTGGAGGAAAGCACCGCGATTGGGCTTCAGCGCCATGGCCAGCGCGGCGAGGAACATCAGGCCCGCGGCGAAGCCGACCAGCGCGACGCCGCCGGTGCCCTCCAGGCCGGTGTCCACGCTGAGATAGTCATAGACGCAAATGGCGCCCGCGATGACTGATCCCAATACGATCAGCCACGCGCCGCGCGTGGAATGTGCTTGAACCAACGTCCCCTCCCCAATGGTGGCAGAATTGTTCCGATCCTAGCGGGGCTTAGCGCCGGACGCAAAACGCAAAACGTCTTCGCACCAGCAGCAAAACCGCAGGGCCGTTGAGGAAATGTCAGGGCGCGTTACGCGCCCGTCATGCGGGACCTCAGTGCAGCGTGACCTTCTGGACGCGCCAGTTGGCGGATTCCGCCAGCCACAGCGTGCCGTCCTTGCGGCAATCCATGCCGGTGACGCCGCCGAACTCCTTCAGCCGCTTGCCGGCGCGGCCGAACCTGGCCAGCACCTTGCCGTCCAGCGACAGCTTGGTGATGTCGCCGCCATGGTCGAAATCGTCGGCCGGGTTGGAGTTGGAGCTGTAAAGCACCGGCCTCGGCCCCCTGGTGATACAGATCGCTTCCGGATCGCCGATGCCGGTGATGCTGCGCTTGTAGACGCCGTTGTTGTCGAACACCTGGATGCGGCCATTGCCGTGGTCGGCGACATAGACATTGCCCGCCGCGTCCACCTGGATGGAATGGGGGGTATGGAACTGGCCGTTGCCGGTGCCCCGCGAGCCCCAGCTTTTCACGAACACGCCGTCCCTGGTGAACTTGGCGATGCGGGCATTGCCCAGCCCGTCGGCGACGAAGATGTTGCCGTCCTTGTCGAAAGCCACGTCGGCGGGGCCTTCGAACAGGTCGCTGGTCATGCCGCTGGCTTCCGGCGCGCCGGCCATCTGGCGGCCCCCGGCCTGCACGGCGGGCACGTCCACCGATTCCGGCTTGCGGCCCAACAGCATCGCCACGGCGCCGTCGGGGGCGAACTTCATCACCATCGAGGAATAACGGTCCACCGCCCAGATATTGTCCTGGTCGTCGATGCGCAGGCCCTGCGCCGCCAGGAAGCCGTATACCTGCTTGCCGATCTGGCGCACGAAGCGGCCATCCTGGTCGAACTCGTACAGCGAGGAGCCGCCGCGGGCGAAGGCGCGGCTGCCGCCCAGCGTGATGCCGGGATCGCCGTTGCGGGTATAGACGAAGACATGGCCCCGGGAATTGGTGGCCACGCCCACCGCCATGCCCATGAAGGTGTCGGCGGGCGGTTGCAGCGGCTCGGCGCCGTCATAGACGATGTCCTTGGCCGTAGCCGGCAGCAGGAAGGCGGCGGCGAGCAGGAGGGTTGCGAGACGCTTCATCTTACTTGCTCCCCTCGTTTCCATTGGCGGCTCCGCCGCCGGAAAGGACGAATTTCTGCATGCGCCAGCTTTCGATCTCGCCGACGATGAGCTGGTCGGGATCGCGGCAATCCATCATGTGGACCACCTGGAAGCCGGGCGCCAGCTTGCCGGCATGGCCGAACTTGCCCAGCACCGTGCCGTCCAGCTCCATCTTGTAGATCTGGCCGGTGCGGTTCCAGGAGCCTTGCGGATTGCCGTTGGGATTGGAATTGGTGGCGAACAGATACTGGTGCGCCCCTTCGGAGATGCAGGCCGACCAGGCGGTGCCGACATTGGTATAGGCGGTCTTCCATTTCAGGTTGTTGTCCAGCACCACATACCGGTTGTTGGTGCGGTCCGCGACATAGACATTGCCCTGATGATCCACCTGCAGCCCGTGCGGCAGGTTGTATTCATTCTCGCCCTTGCCCGGCTTGCTGCCGCCGGACTGCGCCAGGAAGCGGCCGTCCGGCGAATATTTCACCACCCGGTTGTTGCAGTAGCCGTCGCTGATGAAGATGTCGCCCTGCGGATCCCAGGCCACGTCGGTCGGGCGGCACAGCGTGTATTTCCCGTCCGGCGGATTGGGGCCCTTGGCCGTGGCTTCCGGGCCCAGGGCCGCCGACGGACGGTGGCCGATGATCATCAGCACCCGGGTCCCGGTGGGATCGAACTTGGTGACGACATTGGTGCCCTCGTCCACCGTCCAGATATTGTCGTCACGATCGACCCGCACGGAATGGGCGAACAGGAAGCCGTAATAATGCTTGCCGATCTCCTTGACGAAATTGCCGTTCTGGTCGAACTCCCAAAGCCGGGTGCGCGGCCCGCGGAAGAACGCGAAGACATGCCCCTTGGAATTGGTGGCGACGCCCTGAAGCTCGCCCATCGCGTCGCCGGCCGGCGTCTTGAAGAAGCCCGGCACCGCCTTGTAAGGCAGGTCGGGCGCGGTGGCGGCGGCGGTCGCCGCGGCTTGCGGCAGCGCCGGCGCGGTGCCGAGCAGAAGGGCGACAGCGGCGCTTGCCGCGAGCATCGTCTTCACGAAAACCTCCCCATGCGGCTCTTGGGGGCCGCAACGGGCAAGGTATATCCTGGGGGCCGCAACCGGCAAGGCATATCAAGGTATATCCAGGTATATCAAGGTATATACGGCAAAGCGGGGAAGACGCCTCGCCGCCAAATCACGCCGCGCCGCATCAGTTGGGGTCGTGCAGCGGCGGCTTCTGCCGGACCTTGCTCTTCTTCAACTCCTTCTTGCCGGGCCGCGGCCGTGTCCGAGGCGGTCATACCCTTTACCGGATGATATCCGGCCATGCGGGGAGTCGGTTGCGTTTGTTCCCGGCGGACTATTCGGGCAGCATCGGCGTTCCTTCATGCGCGACCAGCAGGTCGTGCATGTCGTCGGCATGTTCCTCCTCCACCGTGAGGATATTCTCGATCATCACCCGCGTGCCGGGATCGTTGTTGCCGAAATAGCGGACCAGTTCGCGGTAATGGTCGATGGCGATGCGCTCCGCGACCAGGTTCTCCCTGATCATCTCCACCAGGTTGGAGCCGATGGCGTACTGCGCCGCCGAGCGGGTCAGGAGGCCGTCCGGATTGAAATCCGGATCGCCGCCAAGCTGGTTGATGCGCTCGGCGACCTGGGTGGCGTGGCCCCATTCCTCCCTGGCATGCTCGGCGAACTCCGCCTTGGCGCCCTCGCTGGAGATGCCATGGGCGGCGATGGCGTTCTGGGTGTAACGCAGGGTGCAGACCACCCCGGTCGCCAGCACCGTCTGCAGGATCCGGATGGTCTTCTTGACATCGCCGGCATAATTGGTGCCGACCGCGCCCGTCTCCAGATGCTTGCGGGCGCGTGCGCGCAGGGTCTTCACATCGGACAGGAACGGCTTTTCGGCGGTCCGGCTTCGGGCATTCATCATCGCTCTCCTGCCGGAATTCAGTAACGCCGCGCCCAGTTGAAGCGCAGCTTGTCGTCTTCCCAGCGCGCCGAGATCGCCGCCGCCACGCTCAACACCGCGCCGAACAGCAGCGCCAGCGCCGTCCACAGCGCGCCATAGCCGGCGGCCTTTTTCGCGGTGGCGAGATCCTGCTTCATGCGGCTTTCCACATAATCCACCCGCTCCACCGCGTCGGAATGGGCCAGGCCCGCATCCAGCACCACCAGCCGCACCAGGTCGGCGCGGTTGTCGGCGGTCTGCGCGCCGGGGCGCAGGTCGGCGGCCAGCACGCGGGCCGCTTCCAGCTTGTCATGGTTGAGGTCCTCGCCATGCGCCATGGCATGATCGGTCACGGGGCGCAGCAGGATGTCCGCCCAATAGGACGCGATGGCGCTGTCCGGGCGCGGACTGTCGCCATGGACGCGGGCGCCGCCGGCCATCACCAGCGCCAGCAGCGCGAAACCGGCCACCACCGCGATGGCCCAGGCGACCAGGCCATGAAGGCCAGCGCGCAATTCCTCTTCCCGCCTGCTTTCGATCTCCGGCCCGATCAGCCGGCCGGTGACATGGCCGCCGGCGGCGAAGCCGAAGGCATGCGCCGCCAGCACCCAGATCGCGCCCAGGCTGAGAAAGACGCCGGTGCCGGAGATCAGCACCAGGCCCAAGCCCGCGCCCAGCAGCACCAGGAACAGGCTGGTGGCGGCGGCCACGGCGGCGCCCGCGACCACCGCGCTCCACTGGAAGCGGCCGCGGCCGGCATTGCCGTCGACGATGGTGGCGGAATCTTCGGAAAGGACGGTCGTGGTCATGCGCAGCCCTTCTTGCGGGGGTCAGCGCGATAACGAGCGGTAACAGTGAAGGTTCCGGCCTCCGGAACCCGGGCCCGCGCCGGCGCGTTAACGGCCGGAAGAACAAGGACAAGAAGGCTTCCCATGCGATCCGGCTGTCTGTGGCTTCTCGGCGTCCCGCTTCCGATCATCATCATCCTGTGGCTGATCACCGGCCACGCCTGACCCGCAACGCTTCCGCGATTGCGTCGCGGCCGCGCGCATAAGGCGCGACGCAAAGTTCCCCGTCTGCTAGAAAGCCGCCCTGGGACCGCCGGGGAAAATCGCGATGAAGAGTAAAGCCCGATGCCGCTGACGATATTGTCGCCGCCCGGCGGCGTCTCCGGAAGCGCCTTGGGCGCGCCCACGCCCTGATAGCCCGGCGTGCGGTCGGGCAGGTCGATCTGGGTGATGGAAGGGAGGTTCCCGGCTCCAGCGCCCAGGCGGGCGCGGCGAAAGCGTGGTCGGCGACGGGTCGCGCGTCTATCCCGCCAACGGCCAGGTGCCGGTCTACGGCCTGGACGGCAAGGAAGTAGGCCGGATCGACGCACCCGACCGGCCGACGCAACTGGTGCTGGGCGGCGCGGACCGCAGGACGCTCTACATCCTGACGCGCCACGCGCTGTACAGGGCGCGGCTCTAGATGCGGGTCTTCATCCAGTCATAGCTGGCCTTGACCATCGCGGTGGGCGACGGGACATAGGGACCTTCCAGTTCCAGATAGGCGTCCCGCACGCGCGCCTTCTTGGCGGCGGGCAGGATCCTGTCCCATTTCACGATGCCCTGCCCGATCACGGTCGAGACCATCTTGAGATTGGTGTTGGGGATGCCGTCGGCCTTGAGGTCCTTGATGTGCAGCGAACTGTAGCGCGCGGGATACTTGGTCAGGTAGGCGACCGGATCGGCGCCACCCGCCACCACCCAGCCGATATCCATCTCCATCGAGACCAGCGCCGGATCGGTTTCCTTCAGCAACAGGTCGTAAGGAAGGACGCCGCCCACCTTTTTGAACTCCAGATTGTGGTTGTGATAGCCGAAGGTCAGTCCCGCCTTGCGGCACAATTCGCCGACCTTGTTGCAGGTCTCGGCGTCGCGCTTCCAGTCGTCGAGCGTGGGCCCGCCCATGATGGCGGCGCGATCCACCGGATAGAGCGGGAAGGAACAGGTGACGTTCCTGAGGCCCGCCGCCTTGGCCTCGTCGATGGTCGCCTGGGCGTTGACGCGCAGCGCATCGCCGCCGCTATGGACCGACTCCCAGGTGAAGCCCATATCGTCGTAGATCTTGCGCAGCGCCTTGGAGTCGCGCCCGTTCATGGACAGGTTGGACTGGACCAGGCGGATGCCCATGGCGCGCACCGCTTTCAGGGTACCGTCAAAGTCCTTGGCCAGGTCGTCGCGCACCGTATAGAGCTGCAACCCCAGCGGGATGTGGCGCTGCGCCGGCGCCGGCCCCGCCGCCAGCATCGCCGCCGCGCCGGTGAGAAATTGTCTGCGTGAGGTCATGTGGGACTCCCTTGGCTGACGTGCTAGAAGCGCCTTTTCAAAAGCATACACATTTTCATCGGGGGGAAACATGGCGTCTCGCATCACCGGGCTTGTTGCAGTTGCGGCCCTGGCCGCCTTCGCGGCCGGGGCACAGACCTACGATCCGCGCGCCACGGCGCTGGTGGCGAAGATGACGCCGGACGAACGCATCACCCTGCTGCATGGCTACTGGTCGCGCCCCGACCGCACCCGCAAGCCGCTGCCGCCCGGTTCGGAGCCCGGCGCCGGCTACACCCCCGCCATTCCGCGCCTGGGGATTCCGGCGCTGCAGGAAAGCGACGCCAGCCTGGGCGTGTCCTGGATCAACGGCCAGCGCACCAAGGGCGGCACCGCGCTGCCCTCGGGCATGGCGCTGGCATCGACCTGGGATGTCAAGATCGCCTATGCCGGCAGCGCCGCCATCGCGCAGGACGCGCGGGCCAGCGGCATGAATGTGCTGCTGGCGGGCGGCGTGGACCTGACGCGCGAGCCGCGCAACGGCCGCAATTTCGAATATCTGGGCGAGGACCCGCTGCTGGCGGGCGTGCTGGCGGGCGAGACCATCCGGGCGATCCAGGACCAGCATGTGCTGTCCACCGTCAAGCATTACGCGCTGAACGCCCAGGAAACCGCGCGCCACTTCGCCGACGCCGAGATCGGCGAGGCGGCGGCGCGGGAGAGCGACCTTCTTGCCTTCGAGATCGCCATCGAGCGCGGCCATCCCGGCGCGGTGATGTGCGCCTATAACCGCTACAACGGACCCTATGCCTGCGGCAGCGACTGGCTGCTGAACAAGGTGCTGAAGCAGGACTGGAAATATCCCGGCTTCGTGATGTCGGACTGGGGCGCGGTCTATGCCACCGATTTCGCCCTGGCGGGACTGGACCGCCAGTCGGGCGAGGAACTGGACAAGCAGGAATGGTTCGGCGCGCCGCTGAAGGTCCTGGACGCGAGCGATCCCAACTATCACGCCCGCATCACCGACATGAACACCCGCATCCTGTCGGCGATGTTCGCCAACCACCTGTTCGACGATGTGCCCGCGCCCGGTCCTCGCGACGTGGCGCGGGGCGAGGCCGCGGCGCTGGCGGAGGCTCGCGCCGGGATCGTATTGCTCAAGAACAACGGCGTGCTGCCCTTGCTCAAGACCGCGAGGAACATTCTTGTCGTGGGCGGCTATGCCAATGCCGGCGTGATGTCGGGCGGCGGCTCCTCCCAGGTGCAGCCCGCCAGCGGGCCCGGCCTGGTGGTGCCCGCCGGGCTGATCGGCGAAGGCGCGGGCCGTTCCATCATGCTGCATCCCGGCGCGCCGCTGGACGCCATCAAGGCCGCCACGCCCGCCGCCACCGTGCAGTTCGAGGATGGGCGCTATATCGGCTCCGCCGCCGCCCATGCCGCCAAGGCCGACCTGGTGATCGTGTTCGCCACCCAATGGGCGACGGAAAGCAACGACGTTCCCGACCTCAACCTGCCCGGCAACCAGGACGCGCTGATCGCCGCCGTGGCCACCGCCAATCCGCGCACCGTGGTGGTGCTGGAAACCGGCGGGCCGGTGCTGATGCCGTGGGCGGACAAGCCCGCCGCCATCCTGGAAGCCTGGTATCCCGGCATCAAGGGCGGCCAGGCCATCGCCGATGTGCTGTTCGGTGACGTGAATCCCTCGGGCCGGTTGCCCATCACCTTCCCGGTGTCGCTGGACCAGACGCCGCGTCCCGGGCTGGACGGGCTTTATGACGACGACTGGAGCAACCTGAAGATCAACTACGATATCGAAGGCAGCGATGTCGGCTATCGCTGGTACGACCGCAAAGGCCTGACGCCGCTGTTCGCCTTCGGCCATGGCCTGTCCTACACCACGTTCAAATACGACGATCTGCGGGTCGGCGGCGGCAAGGACCTGCGCGTCAGCTTCCGCGTCACCAACACCGGCGGCCGCGCCGGGCGCGACACCCCGCAGGTCTATGTCACCGACCGCGCCGGCCGGAAGGGCGAGCGCCTGATCGGCTGGGGCAATGTGGAGCTGGCGCCGGGCGCCAGCCAGCGCGTGACGGTGGATGCCGATCCCCGCCTGCTGGCCGACTGGGCCGACCATGGCTGGTCGGTGCCGGCGGGGCGTTACGCGGTGATGGTCGGCGCCTCGGCCGTCGCGCCGCAGGCCACCAGCGGCGCCACGCTCCGCGGCCGCAGGCTGGCGCCGTGATGCGCGCCGCCGCCCTGGCTTTCGTCCTGCTGGCGCTTCCGGCGCGGGCGGCGGATATTCGCGTCGTCGCGCCGGGCTTTGTCTACAATGCCGCGCTGAAAGACCTTGCCGCCGATTTCACGCGGCAGACCGGCATGCCTGTGATTGTCGATGAAGACGGCATGAACACCATTGTCGCCCACATCAAGACGGCGGCGCCGCCCGCCGATGTGATCGCCCTGCCCGCCGACCTGATGAACACGCTGTATCTGGAGGGCGGCATCGTGGCGGGCAGCTATACCCCGCTGGGCCGCGACGAACTGGGACTGGCGGTGAAGAAGGGCGCGGCGCATCCCGACATTTCCACGGTGGAGAAACTGGCGGCGGCGCTGAAGACCGGCACGGTGATGGTCAACGATCCCAAGGCCGGGACCATGCAGGGCGCGATCATCGACGGCATCCTCAAGCGCCCGGACTTGGCGGGCGTGAACGCCGTGCCGGTCGCCAAGGGCGAAGGCGCCGCCGCGCTGGCGCGGGGCGAAGGCGACATGGCGATCCAGCTGGTGCCGGAGATCCTCAACAAGCCGCAGATCGAACTGGTGGCGCCGCTGCCGGTAGAACTGGGCGGGCATATGGACGCGATCCTGGCGGTGTCGTCGCGTTCGGCCGACCCCAAGGATGCGCTGGCCTTCGTGAAATTCCTGGCCGGGCCGCGGGCGCGCGCCGCCTGGGCGGCCAAGGGCCTCAAGCCCTTCTAGCGCGCCGCCTCGATGCCGCCGTCCTTCCACACCGGCGCGGCCTCGGCCGAGGTGATATAGGCCAGGAAATCGGCCGCCGTGTCCGGCGCCTTGCCGGCCTTCAGCACCGCACCCGACAGGTCGATGAACAGGCCGAAGCTGTCGGGAATGCGGCCCACCACCTCGGCATCCCCGGCCATCTTCTCCTCGCTGACCGCGCCCGCGCCATATTCGGCGTCGCCGCGCACGATGGCGTCGCCGATCATGCCCTTGACCGGCACGGGCTTGACGCCCGCGAACGCGGGCGTCTTCAGCATCTTCTCCACCATGGCGCCCGACAGGCTGCCGACGGCGGGATTGGCATAGGCCAGCACGCCCGCCTGTCGGGCGAAAGCGATGAACTTCTCGCGGGTGGAGATATCGGGATGGTTGCCGCCCGCCTTGACCACGATGCCGAAGACGATGCGGCCGATGGGTTTGCCGCCGCCGTCGGCCAGCCTGGGAGCAAGACCGGCCAGGTCCGCCGTGGGCGCCAGCACCAGGTCGCCCGCGCCGCCATTTTCCACCGCGGCGCGGATGCGCCCGACATTGCCGCCGGTGATGGCGACCTTGTCGCCGGTCCTGGCCTGCCAGCTTGCCGCCAGGATCCGCAAGGGGGCGATGGCGATGCCCGGCGAAAGTACGGTGATGTCGCCGGCGAAAGCCGCCGGCGGCCATGCCAGAAGCAGGATAACGGCCAGGCGCAGGCGCACGATTTCCCCTTGTTTGCCGCGCTTCCAGTCAAGCGGGAATTGCCGGTCCTGGCAATGCGCTTTACAAGCTTCCGTCAAAGCCCGGGAGCGAAAGATGGAAAAAAATGACGGCGCCACGCGCCGCGAGATCCTGCGGATGAGCGCGGCGGCAGCGGCCCTGGCCGCCGGCGGCGCCGACAAGGTGTTCGCCATGGACAATGCGATGGCGGGCCTGCCCTGGGCCAACAACGCCATGCGCTGGGCCCAGGTCGCCTTCACCGAGGAAGACCCGCCACGCTACGACCCGGAACAATGGTTCGACATCTTCCGCAAGACCCATGTCGAGGCGGTGTGCCTGTCGGCGGGCGGCGATATCGCCTTCTATCCGACGAAAGTCCCGCTGCATAAGCGCGCCCGCGATTTGGGCGACCGCGACATGCTGGGCGAGATGATCGCCGGCTCGCGCAAACTGAACATGAGCATCGTTTGCCGCGTGGACCCGCACGCGATGAGCGAGGAAGCTTTCGCCGCCCATCCCGAATGGGCCGCCTGCACCGAGGACGGCAAGCCGCGCCGCCATTGGGCCGCCAGGGATATGTGGGTGACCTGCCAGAATGGCGGCTTCATGTTCGACTTCATGCCCGCCGTGCTGAAGGAGATCACCGACCGCTACAAGCCGGAAGGCTTCTTCGGCAACCGCTGGGCCGGTTCGGGGATGTGCTACTGCCAGACCTGCCGCGCCAGGTTCAAGGCGGCGACCGGCCTGGAGCTTCCCGTCACCAACGATCCGCAGGACCCGCGCCGCAAGGCCTATATCCAGTGGAACGCCGACATGCGCTGGAAGCAGTTCACCCTGTGGAACGACACGGTGAAGAAGTCGAAGAAGGACTGCTTCTTCAGCCCCAATGGCGGCTTGAACGAACCCGACAAGGTGATGCACCCGCTGATCGCGGTCGACCGCCAGGGCCGCAGCGGCCCCACGCCGGTCTGGATGATGGGCAAATATGCCAAGCAGGTGCGCGCCTATATGCAGAACCTGCCGGTGTGCGGGCTGTTCAATGTCGGCATCGAGGACGAGAACCGCTGGAAGGACAGCGTGCAGCGCGGGCCGGAACTGCGGGCCTGGGCGCATAGCGGCATCGCCCAGGGCTTCCGCCCCTGGTACTGCAAGTTCAACGCCCGCATCTTCGATCCGCGCTGGATCGTGCCGGTGGAAAGGATTTTCCAGTGGCACCATGCCAACGACCGCTACATGCGCAACACCGCCAACCTGGCGCGCGTGGCGATGGTCAATTCCACCCAGTCGGGCATCTTCACCGCCGGCGGCACCGCCTTCACCGCCGGCGACGGCGTCAAGGCGGCGCAGCGGGTGACGGATTCGGTCAACGGCTATTACCAGGCGCTGGTCGAGGCGCGCATCCCCTTCGAGATGGTGGACGACCGGCTGATGACGCCGGATCGCCTGTCGCCCTATCGCGTGCTGGTGCTGGCCGACGTCGCGGCCTTGTCCGACCGGCAATGCCAGCAGATCCGCGAGTATGTGATGGCGGGCGGGCGCATCGTGGCGACCGGCGAAACCTCGCTCTATGACGAGACGGGTCAGCGCCGCGCGAATTTCGGCCTGGCCGACCTGTTCGGCTGCGATTACGTCAAGACCGAGACGGGCGTGAAGAACAGCTATCTCACCCCGCATCATCCCCATCCCCTGACGCGCGGGCTGGAAGACGCGCCGCGCATCATCGCCGCCACCCGGCAGATCACCGTCAGGCCGCATGACACGGCGAAACAGCCGCTGACCCTGGTGCCGTCCTATCCCGACCTGCCGATGGAGCGGGTGTTCCCGCCGGTGGGCCAGGAGCAGACCGGCACGCCGATGGTGTTCGTGCGCGAGGTGGGCAAGGGCCGGGTGGTCTATTTCCCCATGGACCTGGACCGCACCTTCTGGGAAGTGCTGGCCGAGGATCACCAGGTGCTGCTGGCCAACGCCGTGGCCTGGGCGGCGGACGAGACCCAGCCCCTCACCGTCACCGGCCCCGGCATGGTGGACGTGGCCTGCTGGCGCCAGGCCAAGTCGCTTACCGCCCATGTGGTGAACATGAACAACCCAATGATGATGAAGGGGCCCTATCGCGCCGTGATGCCGGCGGGGCCTTACACCGTGTCGTTGCGGATTCCGGCGGGTGTCACGGCCGGCGCGGTGAAACTGCTGGAATCGGGCGTCACGCCGAAGACCTCACGCGAGGGCGACCGGCTGGTGGTGGAGATTCCCGCCATCGCGCTGCACGAAGTCGTGGCGGTGGATCTGGCCTGAACGAACAACCCCATCACCATGGCCGGCCTCCGAGCCGGCCATCCAACTTTGTGTCGCGCGGTGAAAGTTGGATGGGCGGGTCAAGCCCACCCATGGAGAGAAAAAGAAGGTCGCTACTTCCTGGTCCAGCCGCCGCCCAGCGGCTTGATGTACTGCCCCGGCGGCGTCTTGGCGATCAGCGCCGCGCCGCTGGCCTGGGCGGCGGCGTCGCGGCTGGCGCCGGACTTGGCCGCGGCCTGGGCATAGACATTGGCGCGGCCATTGTTGATCTCGGTGACCGCGGCGCCGAGGGCGCCGCCGCCGGAGCCGGAGACGAAGCCCAGATAGCCATCGGCCTGCTCGCCCACGGTGCCGGCGGCCTTGGCGGCATCGACCGCGGCCTTGTCGCTGGCGAGGTCGGCGAAAGCGGGCGTCGCCAGCATCAGGGCGGCGACGGCGATCAGGGTTTTCAGGTTGCGCATCTCGGGCATCCTTCGGTTAGAACAGGTCGGGATTCTGGGCGATGGCGCTCTGGACTTCCTTGTCCAGCTTCACCCGCACATCGGCATCCAGCTTGGCGTAGATATTGATCGGCGCGACCTCGACCCGGATGGTCGGGGTGCAGGCGGCGAGTACGGCGCCCGCGCAGGCCGCGATCAGCAATGTCTTCATGGGTTTGCTCCAGCGCCATTCCCGCTCCGGGGCGAGAGGCTTTTTGACCATGCCTCGGCATAGGACTTCAAGAGTTCGTCAAAATTAAGGGAGGTGTCCAGGGTCAGGTCGATGGGCGTATTGCTGGGCAGGGGCACGGGCTTGTAGAGCGCCGTGCCGTTGAGGATGTCGGTGATCGCCACCCGGGCTTCCTGGCGGATCGGCGGATCGCTCTTGCCCACCAGGTGAAAGACGACCTGCAGCCGGCCGCCGGGAACGCTTTTCAGGTCGGCGGTCATCTTGTCGAAGGCCAGGTTCTCCAGGGCCTGATAGGCGAAATCCTGCACCGCGTTGCTGGCCAGGGCGGCGTCGCCTTGCGCCCACAGCGAACGGTTCAGCGACAGCCGCCCCGGCTTGTCGGCGGCGATATGGCCGTCGGTGATGCGAAAACCTTCCGGCGACAAGGTGAAGGGAATGGCGCCGGAAATGGTGCCCACCGTCTTCACCTTGTCGGCAAGGTTGGAAGCGGCGATCAGCGATTGCAGCGCCACATTGGCGAACAGCACCGTGCCGGACAGATGCCGCGGATCGTCGAGCCGTACCGTCAGGCTGCCGCCCAGGGTGGCATGACCCTCGGCGAAGTCGGTGTCGAAACTGTTGACCGTGACGGCATTGTCGCCGAGGGCGAAGGACACCGCGACGCGGGCGAAGGGCAGCGTCCAGTCCACGCGGTCGATGGCGATGGCCTGGCCCGGCGCAGTGACCGGCGGCAGCAGCGAGGTGAAATGGATGTCGGTCCTGACCGCATGCGCCTTGCCCAGCGGAGTCATGAAATCCAGCGCCTCGATCGCCAGTTCGCCCTTGCTGGTGAAGCCGGACTTGCCCCAGCCGATCTCGCCGGTGAAGCCCGCCGCGCCTTCCGCCCGCTTCAGCGCCACCAGCAGCGGCGAGATGTCGGACGGTTGCAGCTTGTCCGGCGCGAAGACGAGCTTGCCGGCATCGATCCGGGCGCCGCCCGCGCCCGTTGCCGTGTCATGGGTGAAAGTGACATCGCCCAGCGCGGTCTTCTTGCTGTCGCTAACATGAAGGACGCCGCGCCACCGGTCGCCGGTCAGCGTGATGCCGCCCGCGCCCGACAGCGGCTGATAGCGGACAGCAGGCGCACGGTCGGCCAGCACGGCATTGCCGACGGCGATGGTGCCGCCGGGCTTGCCATGGTCTTGCGCGAAATCCAGCAGGCCCGCGCCCTGGCGGAGCTCGGCATTGGGTAGCGGCAAAAAGGCGGCCGCGTTGCGGGCGCCGGCATGGAAGGCCCAGCCCTCCGCGCCTGCCGTCAGCACAGGCGCGGCCCCGGCGGGACAGAGATCGGCGCTGACCTTCCGCGCCAGGGCGGTGAAGGCGGCCACCGCGACATGGATGCAAGTCCTGGGCGTGAAGGTCAGGCGGTTGTCGCGCCAGGCGACGGGACCCCGGCCCTTGAGCGCCGCGCCTTGCAGCAGCGCGCCATAGTTGAAGCGCGCCGCCAGCGCGGCATCGGCGGCGAAGCCGTCGGTCATGTCGAGGTTGCGCAGGTCGAGCGTGGCGGCAGGCAGGCCCCGGCCCGCCAGGGTGAGGCGCCAGTCCCTGGCGGCGCCGGTGGCCGTCAGCTTCGCGCCGTCCGCGCCGGTCAGCAGCAATGGCCGGCTGAGCGCGACGGTGTTGGCGCCGCCATGCCGCTCGCCATGCGCGGCGAAGGACAAGGTCACCCGCGACAGGTTGCGCGCCACCGCCCGCGCCAGGGCGGGGTCGTGGGCGCGCAAGGCATCGGCCAGGACGGGATCGAGCCCCGCCTCCGCCGTGCCGCTGACATCGCCCTTGCCGGCGAGATCGCCGCCGCGCAGCATCGCCCGGCCATCGGTCACGGTGAAATCGAGTGCCGGCGCGGCGAAGACCTTGACCGCCGTCAGCGACGCGGCGCGCGCCACAAGATGCAGCGATGTGACGTTCACCGTCAGCGTCCCGGCATCGGCAGTCCAGCGCAGGCCATCGGCATGGACATCGGCTTCCAGTTTCTCCGCCGCCAGCGCGGCATGACGCAGATCGCCGGCGACATGCAGCCGGAGCCGGCCCGTCACGTCGTAATCCAG
>Ga0153956_1000489_pt1 | contig 44482 bp, 40 predicted proteins | sample TSFL040MetaG_FD_104704 | JGI IMG/M metagenome (GOLD analysis project Ga0153956, IMG submission 104704) | Attine ant fungus gardens microbial communities from Florida, USA - TSFL040 MetaG | ecosystem: Host-associated > Fungi > Mycelium > Unclassified | place: USA: Florida, Wekiwa Springs... | reverse complement strand
GTCTTGCCGTGCTCACGCGCCAGCAGTTCGGCCATCGCGTCGTTGTCACGGGCCACCAGTTCGAGGAATTTCATCAGAACGCGCGCACGGCGCTGCGGGTTGGTCGCGGCCCAGGCCGGCTGCGCGGCCTTGGCGTTCTCGACGGCGGCGCGAAGCTCGGCCTTGGTCGCCAGCGCGACCTGCGCCTGCACATCGCCGGTCATCGGCTGATAAACGTCGGCAAAACGGCCGGATGCGCCGTTGACGGCCTTGCCGCCGATGAAATGTCCGATGGTTCGCATGCGTTCCTCCCTGGGGGCCAATTTGGAGGCGATGTTGAGCAGGCTTTGCCCGGTTTGGAAAGTCCTTGAGCGCGCGACGGATTTGCGATTATGCAAGCCGCCGATGCATCCGTGCCCGCGCCGAATGTCACCGCCGCGACAAAGCGGACGGCCGGCGCAGCGGCGCTCAGTTCGGAGGCTCCGACGACGCTTTGGCCTGCCCTTTTGCGGGAGACGCACGCCTTGCGGCAGTTCTCGGCGCCGCGACCCGCGCCATGACGGCCTCGCGACCCGCGGCCAGCAGTTCGTCGGACAGTTCCCCGCTCCCCGCGACCCGCGCCATCACGATCGTGCCCATCATGGTCGCCAGCATGGTCATCGCCGTTTTTCGCGCCCCCCCAGGGGCCCCGGGGCATTGCTCGGTCAGCATGTCGATCATCTGATCCAACTTGGCCGCAAAGGCCCGGCGGGTCTTCGGGGCTTCGCGGGCGATCTCCGCCCCCAAAGCAGGAATCGCGCAACCGTGACCCGGATTGTCGCGATGCTGCGGCGACAGATAGGCATTCACGATGGCAGCCAGCCGCTCATCCGGCGCGACCAGCTCGCTCTGCTGCCGCCAGCGACTGATCGCTCGGTCCATGGCGTAATCGAAAGCCTCGATCACCAGCGCCTCGCGCGAGTCGAAATGCGCATAGAAGCCACCATGGGTCAGGCCGGCTTCCTTCATCAGATCGGCCACACCGATGCCGTGCGCTCCGCGCTCACGCAATCGGACCGATGCCTTCTTCACGATGCGCGCGTGCGTCTCGGCCTTGTGTTCTTTGGAGTAGCGCATCAGCGATCCATTCCGCCGAAAAAGATGATGCCGATCATACTAATCGCTCCGCACCGGACGCGCAACGCATCCCGGCAGGCGGTCTTGACTTTATCGGGCTTAAACGCGGAACTGGCGCCCTGATCGGCCATCCGCCCACGCATTCAAGACGAGAAGCTCTCATGCATATGATCAATCCGCATTGCGGCATCGACCGCGATTCCCGAGGCGTCGTCCGGCTGGCGATCTGCAATGCGGGATCGCTGAACATCCTCAACACGGCGGTCATCAACGACGTGCGCGAGGGCATCGAGTCGCTCGCCGGCGACCGCGACATTCGCGCGCTCATCGTGGTCGGCCAAAGCGACAAGAGCATGATCGGCGGCGCCGACATCAAGGAGATGGCGACGCTCGATCAACGCTCGGCCGAGACATTCATTTCAGGCCTGCGCGCGCTGTGCGACGCTCCGCGAAAATTCCCGGCGCCGGTGATCGCGCGCATTCCCGGCTGGTGCCTGGGCGGCGGTCTGGAATTCGCCGCCGCCTGCGATTTCCGCGTCGCCGCCCATGACGCCAAATTCGCCATGCCTGAAGTCAGGGTCGGGATTCCCTCGGTGATCCAGGCGGCGCTGCTTCCCGGCCTGATCGGCTGGGGCCGCACCCGCTGGCTGCTGATGACCGCCGCCACCATCGATGCGCCGTCCGCGCTGAACTGGGGCCTGATCGACGCGGTGGCGCCCGAAGGTCTGCTCGACGCAGAGGTGGAGAAATTGGTCGAGGCCCTGCTCGACTGCGGCCCGGAGGCGTTGCGGTCGCAAAAGGCCCTGCTCCGCCAGTGGGAAGACCTGCCGCTGAAGGAGTCGATGGACCTCAGCGTGCGCGTCTTCGGCGAGGCGTATCTGACCGGCGAACCGCAAAGGCTGATGGCCGGCTTCATCAACCGCAAACGGTAAAACAAGACAGGCTTGCACGACACCCTGTCCCGGACGCGATGTGGCGCGAAGTGCCGCTTCGCAGAGCCGGGACACGGATTCCACCAGCTCTTTCCCCCCTTCTTCAAGACAAACATGCCTGAGCGGTGTTGCATTTGCCGCGACGCATCATATGATGATCATCATCTTTTATCGTCAGATGGATACCCCGATGATCTCCGGATGGCTTTCGACCGCCCTCACCCGCCGCGGCATCCACTACGGCTGGGCCATGATCGCAGTGACTTTCGTCACGGCGCTGGTCAGCGCCGCAGCCGTCGGCGCCCCCGGCGTGTTCATCGTGCCGCTGCAGAAGGAATTCGGCTGGAGCACCGCCGAGATTTCGTCCGCCATGTCGATCCGCTTCGTTTTGTTCGGATTGATGGCACCGTTCGCGGCAGCATTGATGAACCGCTACGGTTTGCGCAATGTCACGCTGACCGCCCTGCTGGTGATCGTTAGCAGCCTGATCCTCTCGCTCGGCATGACACAGCTCTGGCACCTGGTGGCGCTGTGGGGGGTTGCGGTCGGGATCGGCACCGGCATGACGGCGCTGGTGCTCGGCGCCACCGTTGCCGCGCGCTGGTTCAGCGCACGCCGCGGGCTGGTCATCGGCATCCTCACGGCAAGCGCCGCGACCGGCCAGCTCATCTTCCTGCCGATCCTTGCAAATATCACGGCACACGCCGGCTGGCGCTGGGCGCTTGCCTTAATGTGCGTGATGCTGGCCGTTGCCGCGCTCGGCGTGATCCTGATCATGCGCGACCGACCGAGCGATCTCGCCCTGCGCCCCTACGGCGACAACGGCACCGATCCGCTGCCCCCGCCTGCCCCGGCGAATGCGCCGATCCTCGCTGCCGCACTCCGCGCGTTGCGCGATGCCGCGCAGACCAAGGTATTCTGGATCCTGTTCGCGACCTTCTTCATCTGCGGCGCCAGCACCAACGGCCTCGTGCAGGTTCACCTGATTCCGATGTGCCTCGATTTCGGCATCCCCGAAGTTCAGGCCGCTGGTCTGCTGGCTGCCATGGGCATCTTCGATTTCGTCGGCACCATCGCGTCGGGCTGGCTCTCCGATCGCTACGACAACCGCTATCTGCTGTTCTGGTATTACGGATTGCGCGGCCTGTCATTGCTGGCGCTGCCGTTCACCGATTTCACCTTCTACGGCCTGTCGCTGTTCGCGCTGTTCTACGGTCTCGACTGGATCGCCACGGTGCCGCCCACCGTCCGGCTCACGGCGGCACGCTTCGGAGCCGAGCGCGCGGGTCTGGTGTTCGGCTGGATATTCGCGGGCCATCAGCTCGGCGCCGCGACCGCCGCCTTCGGCGCCGGCCTGTCGCGCACGGTGCTGATGAGCTACCTGCCGGCATTCTTCGCGGCCGGCGCGCTGTGCATCGTGGCGGCCCTGATCGTGCTGGCGATCACGAAGGACAAGAAAATCGCGACAGCATAAGATTTGTAGGGGAGGCGCACGCTTCGCTTAGCCCACCCTTGCCCTACGGTGTTGTCGAGGCCGCACGCTCTCCCCTCATCCTGAGGAGCGGGCGCAGCCCGCGTCTCGAAGGATGGCCTCACGCGCGGAGCCTGGCCATCTCATGGTTCGAGACGGCGCTGCGCGCCTCCTCACCATGAGGGCAGAGCGCGAAGCAGCGTACGTATGCAAAGCGCGCTATGTCCTCTTTATTTCTACACGTCTCGTTACGGCCGCATCTGCAATCGTGCCGGACCCGGCGTCCGCAGCGGTTCGGCGAGACGTGCGAATTCGCACAACAACGAGCGCGTTCTAAGCGGATTGATCACCTCCTCCACCCAGAACTTCTCCGCGGTGCGGAACGGCGAACGCAGCTTGTTCAGCCGCTCCTCGATTTCCTCCAGCTTCGCTTTCGGATCGTCCGCCGCCTCGATCTCGGCGCGATAGGCTGCCTCGATGCCGCCTTCCAGCGGCAGCGATCCCCAATAAGCCGACGGCCACGCGTAACGCATCGAATAGCGATTGGCAGGCTGATGCGCCACGCCGGCAACGCCGAAGGCATTGCGGATGATGATCGTGCACCACGGCACGGTGCTCTGGTTGATCGCCGTCATGACGCGAACGCCGTGGCGGATCGTCGCCGCTTTTTCCGCTTCAAGCCCCACCATAAAGCCGGGACAATCCATCAGATAAACCACCGGCAGATGGAACGTCTCCGCGAGATCGACGAAGCGGACCACCTTCTGGCACGCATCCGCCGTCCACGACCCGCCATAGTGGAACGGATCGCTCGCCAGCACCAGCACCGCGCGGCCTTCGAGGCGCGCAAAACCGGTGATGATCGGGCGGCCGAAATTCGCCGCCATCTCAAAGAAGGAGCCGCGATCGACGACGGCGTCGATGATGGGGCGCATCTTGTAGACCTGCTTACGGTTGCGCGGCACCGCAGTCAGGAGCATCTCCTCCGCCCGCTCCGGATCGTCGTTGCAGGCGACGGTCGGCGGCAACTCATAGACCGAGGACGGCAGGTAAGACAGGAAACGCCGCGCGCAGGCGAAGGCCTCCTCCTCCGTGTTTACGGCATGATCGACGCCGCCCGCACGGGTCTGGATATCGGCGCCGCCCAATTCCTTCTTGTCGAGCGCCGCGCCAAGCCGAGCCACGACAGGCGGGCCCGCGACGAACATCGCGGAACTCTTGGTCATGACCGAATAATGGCTTGCGGCGAGACGCGCGGCGCCGAGGCCGGCGACGGAGCCAAGCCCGAGGCCGACGACCGGCACCTGAGCGAGGTTGGCCATCGTGTACCAGTACGACCGTGTTCCACCGACTCCACCAGGCAGATTGGCGGCGCCCCGCGTCTCGATGGTCTTGACGGAGCCTCCGCCGCCCGAGCCTTCGATGATGCGTACGATCGGCAGCCGGAATTCATGCGCCATCTCCTCGGCCATCAGCGGCTTCGCGGAGATCGATGCATCGGCCGAACCGCCGCGCACGGTAAAATCGTCGCCAACCACGACGACGGTTCGGCCGTCGATCCTGGCACGACCGAACACGCAATTCGCCGGCGTCAGCTTCGTCAGTTCGCCCTTCTCGTCATATTCGCCGGTGCCGGCGACCGTACCGACCTCATGAAACGTGTTGGCGTCGGTCAGCCTGTCGATGCGCTCACGAATTGTGAGCCGGCCCTGGTCATGCTGTCGCTTGACCTTGTCAGCGCCGCCCATCTCCCGCACGAACGCTTCGCGGCGGGCCAGGTCGTCGAGTTCCGGCTTCCAGTTCATTCATTCCCTCCGGGAGCAGTTTCTTCTGAATTTTTAGTGCCGGAGACGTGTCGGACACGGCCGCCGCCGTCAACCCGCTATCGGCGTTCTGAATCATCATGCGGATGGTTTCGGCAAGTTCACGCACCATCGGGCCGACTTCGGTGGCCAATCGATCGTCATCATACATCGCCGAAAGAAGTCCGATCGTGACCACCACATAGGTCTGGTAATGCGGCGACCAGATCGGCGCGGCGATACCGGTAATATGCGGGCTCCACATGCCGCCGGCGATGACATAACCGTTGTCGCGCAGCGACTGCCGGTTGCTCTCGATCCTGCCGCGCAGGAAGCCGGCATCTTCCGGCATTTCCCGTGCCATATCGTTGATCAGCGCGTTGCCGACATCCTCGTCGAGCGCGGCGGCGTAAGCGTGGCCGGCCGCGGTGCGCCCCATGGCGATGCGGCTTCCCGTCGTCGAGTGCAGGCCCAGCGCATGATCGGCGCGGGCATATTCGAGATAGACCATGTGATGACGATCGGGAATCGTGAAACCGATCGTTCCGGGAATCCGCTCCGCGACCTCCTGCAGGCGCATGCGGATCAGATTGCGCACCTGCAAGCCGCGGGTTATCGACGTGCTCATGGCCACCGCACTGGAGCCGATGCGATATTTCTGGTCGGCGGGAAGATAAGCGAGCTGACCCATCCGGGTCAGCGTATGCGTGAGACGCGATACGGTCGAACGCGGCAATCCGCAGCGCTTCGAAATTTCAAGATTACCGAGCCGGGCGTCATGGCCCTCGAAACAGCGAAGAATATCGAAGGCGCGCGAGACGACCTGAATCACGTCGCCATCCCCGCTCCGTTCGCCGGCGAGCATGCCTTGTTTGGTGAGTCGTTCCGACCGTCGTCCCATCGTGCGCTTCCTCTCGGGCGGCGCATATTGTCGCAGGATCGGTCTCGTCGACCTCCTGTCCGCGCCGCCATCCCATTTCACTGTACGGAATTATATTCCGCTTGCCGGACAAGCTAGCTTACGGAATTTCCCGCGGCAACATCGTGCAGCGCATCCCCTTATGCTTTCGACGCGGGTCGTCGCGCACACGCAACACCCATCGTCCGCGCAACGTTCCCGTAGTCATTGCACGCGCGATGACGGACCAATCGCCCGCGATGTTCCCTCTCCGCCTGCTCCCGCGGCGTTGCCATCACGGAAACGCGATGACATGATCGCGACATAACAAAAGCAATTCGCAAACGAATGCATTGGGGAGGGATCGATGCGTCACCAGTTCATCAAGCTGGCGTCCGTGGCTATTTTGTTCACCGCAGGCGCCGTTCACGCACAAGACATCAAGCTTCCATCGTCCATGGCGGTCACCGCCTATGACACCGGCTCCGCCGGCTTCAACATCGCCGTGGCCGTGGGCAAAATGATGAAGGACAAATACGGCACCGACGTCCGCGTTCTGCCGGCCGGCAACGATGTGGCACGCATGGCACCGCTGCGCGCCGGGCGCGCGGCGATGTCCTGGATGGGATCCGGCATCTATTTCGCGCAGGAAGGCGTGTTCGAATTCGGCGCCAAGGAATGGGGCCCGCAGCCGGCGCAGGTGACGCTCTCGACCATCGACTGCAACGGCGCCTCGCTCGGCGTGGCGCGCGATGTCGATGTCAAGGAGGTCAAGGATCTCCGCGGCAAGCGCGTCGGCTTCGTGGTCGGATCGCCCGCGCTCAATCAGAACTCGCTCGCAATCATGGCCTATGGCGGCCTTACCAAGGCGGATGTGAAACCGATCGAGTTCGCGAGCTACGGCGCCATGTGGAAAGGCGTCGTCAACAACGATGTCGATGCCGCATTCGGCACGACGATCACCGGCCCGGCGAAGGAAGCCGAGAGTTCGCCGCGCGGTCTTGTCTGGCCGCCGATGCCGGCCGAGGACAAGGCGGCATGGGAGCGGGTCAAGCGCATTGCGCCGTTCTTCAATCCTCACCTCACCACCTGCGGCGCCGGCATTACGCCGCAGACGCCCGTCAAGCTCAGCACCTACCCCTATCCCGTCGCGACGGTCTACGGCACGCAGAGCGAAGATCAGGTCTATGCGATGACCAAGGCGATGATCGTCAATTTCGACGCCTACAAGGATAACGCACCGGGCGCGCTCGGGCTCGCGGTCAAGGCACAGACGATGAAGTGGGTGGTGCCGTTCCATCCGGGCGCGGTCAAGGCACTGAAGGAAGCCAATCACTGGACCGCGGAAGATCAGGCGCACAATGACGGCCTGATTAAACGACAGGGTGTGCTGAAAGCCGCCTGGGACGGATACGCGAAGGCGAATGCATCGAAGAACGAGACGGAGTTTCTCGCCGGCTGGATGAAGGCGCGTGCGACCGCACTTGCCGCCGCCAAGATGCCGAACGGCTTCGAGGAATAAACCGCACGCGCCGCACGTCACCAGCTGCTGGATTTTACGACCATGACTTCATCTCCCGACTCTGCGCGGCTGAATTCCGACGTGCCACCGAAAATGGAGTTCGACGATCCCCATGGGGTCGCCGATCTCCAGGAATCCGAGGTCACGCGCGTCCGCGCGCTGCATGGTGCCTGGCGCTGGGCGCTGATGGCGGCAACGCTCGCCACCATCCTGCTCTGCATCAACCAGCAATTCTCGCTGCGCTTCTTCGTCGATTACACGCAGCTCAACACCGAATATTTCTATCTTCTCATCGCGCTGATGCTGCCCTTCACCTTCCTGATGTTTCCAGGCACGGAGAAGGCGGATCTCGACCGTGTGCCGTGGTATGATCTCGTCCTGTTCGTCACCACCTTCGGCGCCGCGATTTATCTGATGATGAACATCCGCAAGGCCGCGCAGTTCGGCTGGGAGTTCGAAGGCGCGCCGACGCCGGTCATCGCCGCCGGCATCGTGATGTGGATCGTGCTGATGGAAGCGCTGCGCCGCACCGGCGGCTGGAGTCTTCTTCTCAGTGTCGCGCCGTTCACGATCTATCCGATGGTCGCGGATTCCACCTGGCTCGGTCCCTTCCGCGGGACACAATCGACGCTGGAACAGACAACGGCGTATCATGTGCTGTCCGGCGAGAGCCTGCTCGGCATTCCGATCCAGGCATTCGCCGACACGGTGATCGGCTTCCTCGTCTTCGGCACGGCCCTCATGATGACCGGCGCCGGCAAGTTCTTCATCAACATCGCCTTTGCGCTCTGCGGCACGTTCCGGGGCGGCGCGGCGAAAGTCTGCATCTTCGCCTCCGGCCTGCTCGGCACCGTCGGCGGCAGCATCGTCTCCAACGTGCTCACCGCCGGCACCATGACCATTCCGGCCATGAAGAAAACCGGCTTTACCCCGTCCTATGCCGGCGCCATCGAAGCCTGCGCCTCCACCGGCGCCGTACTTGCCCCCCCGGTGCTGGGCGCCACCGCCTTCGTGATGGCGCAGTTCATGAACGTCGGCTATGCCGACGTGGCGCTGGCCGCCACCATTCCCTCGATGCTGTATTATTTCGGCCTGTTCGCGCAGGTCGACAGTTACGCCGCGCGCCACAAACTTGAGGGACTCCCGCGCGAAGAACTGCCGCGCTTCTCGGATGCGCTGAAGGACGGCTGGTACTATCTGTTCGTCATCGTCGTTCTCGTCGTGATGCTGCTCTACTTCAAACGCGAGAGCCACGCCCCGTTTTACGCCGCCGCCCTGCTGGTGATCCTGCACCAATGGTCGGGTCCGGCGCCCTGGAAACGCGGCAACACCCTGGTGCTGGCGCTGGCGCTTGCCCTCACCGGTGCAATGCTCTGGCTGGATACGCCCAACGCGTTCCTGTGGGGCATGTGCATCCTCGCTGCCCTTAACGAGTTTTTCCCCGGCAAGAACTGGGGCGGCGCGCGCTGGCTGCATTTCCTCGAACTGAACGGCAAAACCTTCGTCGAACTGATCGCCATCCTCGCCGGGTGCGGCCTCCTGATCGGCGCTTTCTCGCTCACCGGCGTCATCTCCAGCCTCGCCAACGACCTGCTCAACATCGCCGGCGGCAATGTCTTCCTGCTGCTGGTGATGTGCGCCTTCACCAGCCTGATCCTCGGCCTCGGCCTGACCACGACCTCCTGCTACATCTTCCTCGCCGTCCTCGTGGCCCCGGCGCTGGAGAAGCTCGGCCTCAACAAGATGGCCGTACACATGTTTATCTTCTACTGGGGGATGCTGTCGTCGATCACGCCGCCGGTCGCCATCGCGTCGTTCGCCGCCGCCGGCATCGCCGGCGCACCGGCGATGAAGACCGGATGGCAAAGCATGTGGGTCGGCAGCATCATCTACTTCATCCCGTTCTTCTTCGTGCTGAACCCGGCCCTGCTGCTGCAGGGCGCCAATCCCTATCCGGAAGCGCTCGGCCTCACCGCCCTCGCCTGCATCGGCATCGTCTTCATCTGCGGCGGCATCCAGGGCTATCAGGCCTATGTGGGCGATCTCAGGCGGGCCGGCGTGATGGAATGGCCGCTGCGCGTCCTGCTGGTGATTGGCGGCATCACGCTGGCAACACCGGGCGGCGGCATCAACCCGCTGTCGCAGTGGCAGGTCGTGATGCTGGCGCTGGCCATCCTGGCGCCGACCATGCTGGTCGCTCTGACGCTGGTCAGGCGAGGAAAACCGAAATTGGCGGCACGATAACCGCAATATCACTGCGTAACGGCACCAATTGTGCTAAACTGCAGGTGCAATTTGGGAACCATGCCGATGCCGACACGCAATGTCGTCCTGACTGAGCACCATGAGTAAGTCATCGACCGGCTGGTGAAATCAGGTCGTTATCAAAACGCCAGCGAAGTCATGCGCGAGGGACTGCACATGATCGAGCAGCGGGAACAACAGGATGCCGCAAAGCTGGAAGCACTGCGGGACGCTGTCAATATCGGCCTCGCCGACCTTGCGGCGGGACGGTTTCAGGATTTCACCTCTATCAACGAGCTTGAAGACCATCTGACCCGTGCGACCGAAGATGCGCTGAATCTCGACCGCGCTGAATGGCATGCCCCGGCGGCGCTGGAAGGCTCGGCTTACAGCAACCGCCGAGGCGGATGTGCAAGCGATCTTCCTCTGGACCGTCACCCATTTCGGCGTCGAGCAGGCCCGTCGCTACAGGCCAACGATCCTTCTGGGGAACACGGAGAGGACTAAAATTCCTCCGGGCACGGATCGATGATCTTCCACAGTTCCGTGCCGTTCTTGACCTTCTTCATCTCCGGCGTGAGGCCGCCGTTGCGGGCGAGCCAGTTCTTCACGGTCGGCGGATAGTAAGACATCAGGTCCGATGTCCCCGCGTAACTGATGACCTTCATGCCGAAGGTGAACGCCTTGTCGTAATAGGCCTGATGGAAGCCGAGGCTGGCGCGCGGCGTGACGCAGATCTTGTTCATCGGCACGATGCCGAGCACCAGCGTGCAGGCCGAATTGCAGATGCCGTCGATGATCACCCGCTCCCTGCGGTCGCGGATGCGTTCATACTTGGCCTTGTATTCCTCGACATAGCCGCCGTGATCGCGCGTGATCCGCAGATCGGCGCGCGCCGGCGCAACGGCAAGCACCACCAGCGAAGTCAGCAGAGGCAGCAGCGAAAGGCGCATCGGGCCATGAAACCGGTCAGAGGATATCCCTGGGGCCACCGCCTGATCGGCATTGGCTGAACTGCCCGATTTTCACCGGACAGTGCTAGCAATTCGTTAAGCATCCGCTTCGAGCGAAAAGAAGGCAGGGTGCCGCACTATTATTCTGTCGCGGCCCAACTCTCTCCTCATCCTGAGAAGCATGCCGAAGGCATGCGTCTCGAAGGATGGAGGACGCGCGCGGAGTTCGACCAATCATGGTTCGAGACGCACGTCTTCGGCGCGCTCCTCACCATGAGGGCGGCATATGGGGCGGCGGCAACTCTCGCGCTCCCGCTCCACTCTCACCCGTTCAGGAACATCCGGTACACGGGATTTTCGGTCTCATCCTCATAAGGATAACCGAGGGCATCCAGCCGCTCGCCCATGCGGTCACGATCCGCCTCCGGTACCTGGAGGCCGACCAGAATCCGGCCGTAATCGGCGCCGTGATTGCGGTAATGGAACAGCGTAATGTTCCAGTCCGGCTCCATCTGGTCGAGGAATTTGAGCAAGGCTCCGGGCCGTTCCGGAAACTCGAAGCGCAGAATCACCTCGCCCTTCAGTTCCGGCGGCGCACGTCCGCCGACCATGTAGCGGATATGCAGCTTGGCGGTTTCGTCCGCGCTAATATCGAGCACCTTGTAGCCGAGCGCCCGGAGCTGCGCGATCAGTTGCGCCTTCTCATGCCGTGCATCGGCGAGCTTGATGCCGACGAAGACATTCGCTTCTTTCGCGCCGGCATAGCGGTAGTTGAATTCGGTGATGACCTGATTGCCGATGGTCTGGATGAAACGGCGATAGCTGCCCGGCTGTTCCGGGATGGTCACGCCGAGCAGGATTTCACGGGCCTCGCCGACCTCCGCGCGCTCGGCGACATGACGCAGGCGATCGAAATTCATGTTGGCGCCGCTGTTGACGGCGACGAGCGCACCTGTCCGCACCGGATTCGCCGCGGCATAAATCTTCAGCCCCGCAAGCGACAGCGCGCCTGCAGGCTCTGCGATAATACGCATGTCCTCGAAGATGTCCTTGATTGCCGCGCACATCTCATCGGTGTCCGCGGTGATGACGTCGTCGAGCAGCTCGCGGCACAGCCGGAACGTCTCGGCGCCGGCCTGCTTGACGGCGACGCCGTCGGCAAAAAGCCCGACGCGATCCAGGACGACACGATCGCCTGCCGCGATCGCCGCCTTCATCGACGCCGCATCGACGGGCTCGACACCGATCACCTTCGTCTCGGGCCGCAGGAATTTGATGAAGGACGCGATGCCCGACGCCAGCCCGCCGCCGCCGATCGGCACGAACACCGCCTCGATCGGATCGGGATGCTGCTGCAGGATTTCCATGCCGATCGTGCCCTGCCCCGCGATCACATCGGGATCGTCATAGGGATGCACGAAGGTCAGCTTCTGCTCGGCCTCCAGCTTCCGCGCATGCGCCGCAGCTTCGTCGAACGTGTCGCCGATCAGAACCGCATTGCCGCCCCAGTAACGCACCGCGTCCACCTTGATCGGCGGCGTCGTCACCGGCATCACGATGGTCGCCTTGATCCCGAGCCGCTGCGCCGACAGCGCCACACCCTGCGCGTGATTGCCCGCTGACGCGCAGATCACGCCCGCCGCACGCTGCTCGGGCGTAAGCTGCGCGATGCGGTTGTAGGCGCCGCGGATCTTGAAGGAAAACACGGGCTGCAGATCCTCGCGCTTGAGCAGCACCGGGCTGCCGATGCGCGCGCTGAGACGGACCATGTTGTCCAGCGGCGTCTGCACCGCGACGTCATAGACGCGGCTGTCGAGTATCTTGCGAACATAGTCGGTCACGGCGAAGTCCTGAAACATGGCGCCGCGCAACCGGCGCGCGGCAAGACAGGGCCGCAGATGGGCACCGAAATGCGAGGAAAATCAACCCCGTCTCGCAAATGGCGAAGCCCCCGACATTATCCGTGAATAAAAGGGGAGCCGCCCGATCGCGACTCCCCCGGAAACAACAGCGAGGCGCTTGTCCTGATATTACGGACAGGGATAGCGACGGCCGTTGCGGAGGTAAGTGCCCGAAGCGGGATCGTAAGACCGGAACCGCTGTGCACAGGAAGACATTCTGGCCTGATACGCGGCCTGCTCCTCCTGCTGGGCTTGCTGCTGTGCGGCTCCCGCCGCGATCGCACCGCCGACAAGGCCGCCGATCAGGCCGCCGACGGCACCGGCTCCGTCATCGCCGCAGTAACCGTGACGGCACCAGACCTTCTCGACCATCGGCGATGAGCGAAGCGAAAGGTGGTTCAAAGGTGCGGCAAATGCGGTCGTGACCGTGCTGCCCGCCAGCACAATACTCATCGCGATAGTGGTCCAGGTTTTCATGGCGCTCCCAATCCCTGCTTCAAATTCCTGTCTGCTCACAAACGAGCCCTTGTTCCCTATCGGAAAGATACGATGAGGGCCAGTGCGCGAACGGTCATCAAAGGTGACTCGAACCGCAATCGGAAGAATTGCGATCCGGCCATCATTTCTGCAGGACGCCCAGAATATTGGCCGGCAGCGCCAGGTCGATCGTCTCACGCACCGACTGGAAGGTCGCGCGGGGCCTGTCCGCAGCGATCTCCTTAAGTCCGCTGGGCCTCAACATGTTGAGATGACGGAGCCTGAGAGTGATTGACCATGACACGCGAACAAGAGCTGCAAACAGCTCACCGCGCGCAGCATCCCTTACAGGCTTGGGATGCGCTCGTCAGTTCAATTGTAATCACTTTCAATCTTGCCGGCCCTGCTTGCTTTTTCCGCAGGCTCTATTTTGCATTTCTGCACAAAGATCATTTCTGCGCCTGAACTGAAAGCTGTCGGAAGGCAGCAGCCATGCAGCTCTTTCAGTTGCGACCGCAAGGAAAGCGCAACGATGTCATTGTCAGCTGTCCGTTTCACAGTCGCCCCGCATCGAATAGTCGAAAGGCAGTTTCCAGCGGGGCGACGTTTCGAACCGGCTTGCTGCCTCAGCCGGCCTTCCCTTGCGATGGAATCCATGCCTCCGTGTTGAACGCAGCGATGGCGGCGGAGATCAATGCTGCGGCGGCAATGAAAACCGCCATCGAGATCGAGAGCCCCCAGACCGGCGTGACAATCGCAATGACGTAAGGCGCGCCGACGCTCAGGGACGTCATCGCATAACCGATCCCCACGCCGATGCCGCGCCGTGCGGCGGTGAAGCGACGCGCCAGATACATCGGCACAATTCCAAACACGCTGTTGGCGATGAGCCCCATCAACACCGCGCCGATCGCAAGCGCGACCGGATCGTCGATCAGCGTGTAGAGCAGCGTGGATGGAATGGTGAGCACGAGATACGGCACAAGCGTACGCCGCTCACCGAACCTCTCAACCAGATAGCCGGCCAGCGGCTTTCCGACGATCGAAGCCACAGAATAGATGGCGATGTAAGGAAACACGCCGCTCGCATCCAGATGACGAACTGTGATGAGGAACGTCGGATAAAGCGAGAAGATCGCCCAAAGCATGAAATTCACGAAGGCCATGAACGCCCAGCCCTGCACGACCGCGGGCGTGATCTTCAACGGCTCTTTCTCCTGTCGCGTTTCGCGTTGTTCGAGCCAGACCGGCGATTCCGAAACGCCGGAACGGACAAACAGAGCCAGCAGCGCCGGTGCGACACCGAGGAAAAACATCCAGCGCCAGTCGGCCACCGGAAAGACCACACGGAAACAAAGCGCCGCCAGCAGATAGCCGAACTCATAGCCCGCCATCATCAAACCTGCCGCCGTCCCGCGCGTCTTCTCGGGAAGCGATTCCATCAGCAATGACGCCGATGCGCTCCACTCGCCGCCGAATCCGATGCCGAATAAAATACGGAAGACAAGGAACGACAGATAGCTCCAGGCCAGACCGCTCAAGCCGCAGAAGAACGAGAACCACAAAATAGCGATCATGAACGGCAGCTTGCGGCCGAAGCGATCGGCGGCAGCCCCCCAAGCGATCGTCCCGACGACCTTGGCCAGACCGGTGGCCGTCACCACGAACGCCATCTCCGGCAACGACGCATCGAACACTTTGCTGAGATGCGGGATCAGAAACAACAGCACCGTAAAGTCGAAAGCGTCCAGCCCCCACCCCGCCATGGCAGCAACGACAATCCGCCAGTGCGGCCGCAATTCGCGCAGATTTTCCCAAAGACCGGACACGCTCATCTCCCTCGCATGATTTTTTCACAAGCGCGGTGCCGGCTCTCGTCGTCGCGGGCGCCCGGCAGCCGCTTTGGATGGGCAATAATCGGCCGCAGCAAAGTTGTCAATAATATGTAAAATATGTAAACTCCCGATGCGGCAGGCACTACACGGCAGCCGCTAAGTGACTGTCGGGATTTACATCTTTCCAACTCCGCGCTAGCGGTCCCACGACAACGCGAATTTGCTGCCGGGAAAACATGGCTGAGAAGGTCGAACATCGGAGCCGGGATGATCTGGCGTCTTCTCAATCCGGCCGCAGCCCGCTGGTGGACAACGTGTACCAGGCGCTGCGCGCGCAGATTATGCTTGGACAACTGCGGACAGATCAAAAGCTGCCCAGTGAGCACGAACTGGCCGCAACCTATCTCGTCTCCCGCCCGATCGTGCGCGAGGCCCTGCGACAACTGCGCGACGAGCAATTGATCTTTTCACGCCGCGGCTCCGGCAGCTTCGTGGCTGCACTCCCGAAGGCCGATGCCGCGCCGTCCGCCCTTGGTTTCGCGCCTGTCGAAACCGTTGCGGACGTCCAGCGCTGCTATGACTTCCGCCTGACGATCGAGCCCGATCATGCTTACTGGGCGGCATTGCGCCGGAATGCCGAGGCGCTGGATCAAATCGCAACCGCGCTCGACCTCATGCGCGATGCGACGGTTGCCCGTCTTCACCGCGAGGACGCCGACTTTGCCTTTCATCTGGCGATCGCCATGGCGACCAACAATCACTACTACGTCTCATCGATGACGGCCCTGAAGGACCATATTTACGCGGGCATGAAAATCCACGGTCACTCGATCGCGAAGGCCCAATCCGGGCTGGAAAACGTGCTCGGCGAGCACCGTCGCATTTTCGAATTGATCCGTGCCCATGAAGCCGACCAGGCGCGCTCCGCCATGCGCCAGCACCTGGAAGGTTCACGCGACCGCGTATTCGGAGGCCATGTGCTCGACCTCACCCTGCGAAATAGCTGAGTTGTCTGCCGATCCGGCCCGTTTCGACCGAATGAAAGATTCGAACTGAGGTTTGGCTCCGACCCGGATATGGACGGCATCACCACGAATACAATGATGTAAAGCAGTTCATCGCGGCGAAGCCGCCGCCGCCCCTCATCCCGGCTGGCTTCTGCAACTGAATGAAAATCCATCGCGTTTCCGCCGAACATATTCGTCCCGGCGGAAACTCTATTTCTTCAAGTCCAGCAGAATGCCGGTGTGGCGCAGCATCTGCTCGATCTGCTCGGCGGATGCTGCGACTTCGGCGCTCGACGTATCGATCCGCAGCTCCGCATCATCCGGCGGCTGATAGTCACCCGTGATGCCGGTAAATCCCCTGATCTCGCCGGCACGTGCTTTCGCATAATGCCCCTTGGGATCGCGGCTCTCGCACACATCGCCCGGCGTCGCGACATAGACCTCGCGAAAATGCGCCTGCGCAATGCGGCGCGCCTCGGCGCGATCCTTCAGGAACGGCGACACCGCGGCAACAATGGCGATATGACCGCTGTGGGCGAGATGACTGGCGACTTCGGCAAGCCGCCGCACGTTTTCGCTGCGATCTTCCGGCGCGAAGCCAAGATCGCCATTGAGGCCGGTACGCATGGTGTCGCCATCGAGCAGGATCGGCGAACCGCCACCGCGAAACAGGCGCTGCTCCAGCGCCAATGCCAGGGTCGACTTGCCGGAGCCCGGCAGGCCCGTGAACCAGACAACCGCACCGCGATGATGGAAGCGTTCGGCGCGCTCGTCGGCACCGAGACTGGACGACACCGGCACGATATCGCGCGGCTGCATGCGCTCATCCGCCTGCGCTGACAGAATGAGACCGCCGCCGGCGATGCGCCCGTCCACCTCGATGACCAGCCGGCCGGTCGGCGGGCTGTCCACATAGCGATCCGCCGCCACCGGCTGGCTGAGCACCAGCTCGATCTCGCCGACGTGATTGCGCTCAATCTCCTGCTGCTCGGTGGCGGCGAGATCGCCGGGATCGATCGCCTTTTCGATGCTCTCCACCACGGCACGCACCTGCATGACGCCAATTCGCACCACGACGGACGCGCGCGGCGCCAGCGAATTCTCGTGCAGCCAGAACAGCCGGACGCGCAGCCGACGCACCGAAGCCGGTGCCGTACCCCCATGGGCGATGATGTCGCCGCGCTCGACGAACAATTCGCGGTCGAGCGTGATGCCCACGGACTGTCCGGCGCCGATCGCCTCCGGTGCCGACGTGACCGACCAGCCCTCGATCGACTTGATCCGCGCCTTCTTGCCGGCGGGCATGATGACGATGTCATCGCCGACGGCCAGATGCCCGGCCTCGACGCGCCCCGCAATGATGCGGCGGTCGTCGAATTTATAGATTGCCTGAACCGGCAGGCGCAGCGGGTGGTCGTCGAGCGCACGTGCGGTCCGAAACCGTTCGAAAGCGTCGATCACGGTCGGCCCGCGATACCAGCCGATGCGGTCGGTGAAAGCTGCCACGCCGTCGCCATCGCGCGCCGAAATCGGAATCACCGCCAGAGGCTCGACGCCGAGCCCGGTCAGATGCGTGGCGATCTCGTCGCGGATCGCCTCAAAGCGCGTCGCATCGAAACCGACCTTGTCCATTTTGTTGACCACCACGGCAACCTGCTTCACGCCGAGCAGATGCAGGAGATAGCCATGGCGGCGCGTCTGGTCGCGAACACCCTCAAGCGCATCGATGATGAGGACAGCGCCGTCGGCTTGAGCGGCACCGGTGATCATGTTGCGCAGGAATTCCGTATGGCCGGGTGCGTCGATCAGGACGATATCGCGGCTCCTGGCCCGGAAGCGGATCTGCGTGGTATCGATGGTGATGCCCTGGTCGCGCTCGGTCTGCAGCGCGTCGAGCAGGAACGACCATTCGAACGGCATGCCGCGTCGTTCGCTTGCCGCCTTCAGCGCGTCGAATTTGCCGTCCGGCAAGCTGCCGGTCTCGTGCAGCAGCCGACCGACCAGCGTGGATTTGCCGTGATCGACATGGCCGACGATGACGATGCGCAGTTGCGGGCGGCCTGAGCCGGGAAGCGGTGATGTGGAGAATTGTGCCGACACGGTCATGTCCAAGCCCTCAGAGATAGCCGGCGGCGCGCAGCCGCTCGAACGCATCCTCGGTTTCGTGATCGAGCGCGCGCCCGGCACGCTCCGGCACCTTGCTGTCGTTAAGCTCGATCAGGATTTCCGCGATGTTCGATGCGTTGGACGCCACCGGATGGGTGATGTCGGCATCCCCCAGGGAGCGATAGCGTTTGCCGTCCCTGGCGAGGTACAGCGGAATGATCGGAATGTTTTCGCGCTGGGTGTACGCCCAGATATCCGCCTCGGTCCAATGCAGGATCGGATGGATGCGCAGATGCGCGCCGGGCGGCGGCGATGCGTTGAACTGGTCCCAGAATTCCGGCGGCTGATCGCGCACGTTCCATCCGCCCTCGACACCGCGCGGTGAAAACACACGCTCCTTGGCGCGGGTCGCTTCCTCATCCCGGCGGATGCCGGCAATCAGCCCGTCAAAGCCGTATTTCGCCAACGCCAGCTTGAGCCCTTCGGTTTTGCGCGCTGCGGAGCGCGCCGCCGGCGGCAAAGTCGGATCGACCGCGTCGATGGGCGGGCACGGCTCGATACGCAGGTCGAGATTCCACTCCTTGGCGTAGCGATCCCGGAAGGCATACATCTCCGCAAACTTCTTGCCGGTATCCACGTGCAGCGCCGGAAACGGCACATGACCGAAGAAGGCCTTCTGTGCCAGCCAGATCATCACATTGGAGTCCTTGCCGAGGGACCACAGCAGCGCCAGCTTCTTCAGCCGCGCAAAGGCTTCGCGGAGAATATAGATGCTCTGCGCCTCGAGCTCATCGAGGTGCCTCATGGTGGGGACGGTAGCTGCAGGACGGTCGAGAACGAGCGATTCCATGACAAAACTCACGACGATTCTCCGCCTCCGATCGAACGAAAAATGGACACACGGAAATTGCGTCCATGGAATCGATGGATAAGAGGATGAAATTTCATTCCAACAATCCACAAAAGAAAGAATTATACTCTCTTTTGCGGCTCATTCATACTGATATATAGAATGTAATTTCAGTCAAGCAAGACTTGCGTGAACACCCCATGACACCTGACGACCACGATCTTCAAGTCACACGGCTGAACAGCCTTTTGCAGGACGCCTCACCCGCCGAGGTGATCGCGGCTGCCGTGGAGCTGGTCGGGACTGACAGGCTGGCGGTGATTTCTTCATTCGGCACCCAGTCCGGTGCTTTGCTGAAGATCGTCGCGGATGTCGATCCCGCCATTCCCGTCGTGTTCATCGACACCGGCTGGATGTTCGCGGAAACGCTGCACTATCGCGACACGCTGGTCGCGCAGCTCGGCTTGCGGGATGTGCGCTCCATCCTGCCGCAGCCGTCGGCGCTGGCGCGCCTCGATCCCGACGGCGACCTGTGGTCATCCGATCCCGACCGCTGCTGCCAATTGCGCAAAGTGGACACGCTGGACGATGCGATGACCGGCTTCGATGCATCGATCAACGGCCGCAAACGCTTCCAGGCCGCGACGCGTGCGGACATCGCGGCGGTCGAGGCTGATGGCCCCCGGCTGAAGTTCAACCCGTTCGCGCAACTCACATTGCAGGACATCGAAGCGATTTACGCGACGGCAAAGCTGCCGCCGCACCCGCTGGTCGCATCCGGCTTTTCGTCGATCGGCTGCATGCCCTGCACCTCCCGCACCCTGCCCGGCGAAGATCCCCGCGCGGGCCGCTGGCGCGGCCGCGCTAAAACCGAATGCGGCATCCATCGCAGCAACTAGAGCCGCTCACCCGCAGAGCCTGTGAATTTTTCCGATCACATGAATCCGTAGGGCGGATGGGCGCAACACATCCGCCGCGGTGCTTGCAGCAAGCGACGGCGGCGGATGACATTCGTTATCCGCCCCTACGGCTAATGCCCGTTCATCAGTAAGCGAGAAGCCGAAGCCGTTCAGTTTTGAGCATCAGTTGCTGCGAGCGTTCGTCGCCGTTTCAAGCGTCAAAACGGCGGCGTTCAGAGTTCTGTTCTGAAATGGCGCGCTCCGAGAGATTCGAACTCCCGACCCTCGGAATCGAAATCCGATGCTCTATCCAGCTGAGCTAGGAGCGCGTCGGGCGCACCATAGCTTCCACGGCTGTAAAAGCTACCCCTCCGGCACGGGTCATCGGCAACTATTTATCCGCGCACCGTATTTCAGCTGTGGGCTTCGCGATGCGCGCCCGCCGCGTTCAGTCGGCCGTCCGCAGGCGCCGCATCGTGAATTCGATCTCGCCGCCCGGCAGTTCGCGCCAGCCCTCGACCTCGCTCATATAAGCCTGTTTTGGAAACCGGATAAAAAATGCCCGCGCCGTCCTGCGCGCATCTTCGCGCGGCTGCGTAAACGTCTCGCGGACATAGCCGTCGTCGCTTGAGCGCCGCAGCCGGCGCCCGGCCATTTCGTCGGCAAGATCGCGCGGCGTCTTCGGCACGGCGGCACTCCCTGCACGGGCAACGACGACAGACAGATTGGCACGGACCCGGCTTCGGTCAATGGAAAAGAAAAGGGCACCGCGGCAGCGCGGCGCCCTCTCCCCAATCTCGCTGATCCGAGCGCCGAGGCGCCCGAGCCGGTCACGACGTGAACTTAACGGGCGGCCTCAGCGAGGTGACAGCGCTTGGAATGAGACACTGGACCACCTCCTTTCGTTGTTGACGATATGCTCACTATAACGCGTTGCGGCCGATTGTTAAGCCCTCGTCCGGTTCCATCGCGTTGACGGCGGTTGCCGGGGTCGCCATAGTCCGATCGCTCCACCGGATACAGGGCGGCGCTACGAGACGCGATGAAAAACGGGCTCTACTCGATCCATGTCGAACTGCTGGACGGACGTTCAGGCAAAGGCAGCGGGGTCGTGACCTTTCGCGACGGCGAACTTCTGGGCGGCGACGCCTATCTGTTTTACGTCGGAACCTACGTCCTCAACCACGAGGCCGGCACCTTCAAGGGTGAAGTCGCGGTGATGCAGCATACGCCCAGCCCGGACATGAGTCCGATCTTCAGCGGACAGAGCCAGCCGGTGGGAATCGGCCTGACGGGCACCTTCACCGACAGCGCCGCGACGATGAACGGCACCGCGCTGGTCGGCAAGAACAGCCAGATATTCCGGGCAACGCTGCGTAAACTCGCAGAGTCCCCGCAATAAACGCACGCGGCTTCGCCGCCGTCACTCCGCAACCATTTCCAACGGCGCGGTGCGCGGAAGGATGATCCGGATGTGCGTGCCCTGCCCCGGCTCCGAATGCAGGTGCAGGCGGCCGCCGAGCCGGCTGGTCACGATGCTGTAGACGATATGCAGCCCCAGCCCGGTGCCGCCCTGATCGCGCCGCGTGGTGAAAAACGGATCGAACGCACGGCGCCGGACCTCTGGCGTCATGCCGACGCCGTTGTCGGAAAACAGAATCTCGACGTGATCCTCACCGTAATCCTGCACCTTGATCTCCACCGCGCCGCCTGTCCCATCGGGGAACGCATGGGCGACGGCGTTGAGCAGCAGGTTCGTCAGCACCTGCCCGTAAGGGCCGGGATAGCTGTTCATGGTCAGGTTCGCCTTGCAATCGACCGCAAGCGTCAGCCTGTGCTTGCGCAGGCCCGGCTTCAGGCTCATCACCACCTGCTCGGTCAGGTCGGCGAGATCGAACACCCGCTGGTCGGAGTAATTGCGGTCCGCGGCCACCTGCTTGAAGGACTGGATCAACTCCGCCGCCCGGTTGAGATTGGCAACGAGCTGCGCGGCGGCATCGCGATTGGCATCGACGAATTCGTTCAACGACGACCGCCTGAGATCGCCGCGCGCCACCTCCTCCCTGAACCGCGTCACACGGCGTTCGAGCGATGACGCCACGGTCAGGCCGATGCCGACCGGATTGTTGACCTCATGCGCCACGCCGGCGACCAGGCGCCCGAGTGCCGCCAGTTTTTCCGCCTCGATCAGCGAATTCTGTGTTTCCCGCAGGTGGCGCAAAGCGCTCTCCGCGGCATCGCGCGCCTTGCGCATCTCCTGCTCGCTTCGCTTGCGCTCGCCGATATCGAGCGCGACGGTGACGATATTCTCGATCTCACCATCCGCCCGCAACAGCGGCAGCTTGTTGACGAGCCACTGCCGCATGACGCCGGACGCATCGGTGTATTCTTCTTCATAGAAGCCGAGGCCATCGCGGGTCGCCAGCACCCGCTTGTCATACGCATCGGTTTTCGCCGCGCCGTAACGCGCCATCAAGTCGCCGGTGGTCCGGCCGATCGCTTCACCCGGCTCGATCCCGAAGATTCCGGCCATATAGCGATTCATCAGCACATAGCGAAGGCTGGTGTCCTTGACGTTGATGACCGCCGGGACCGTATCGATCACCTGTTGCAGCAACCGGCGCCCTTCGCGCACCGCGGCCTCGGCACGTTTCTGGTTAGTGATGTCGCGGACCGTCCCCTCATAGCGAATGACCTTGCCGCCCTCGTCCCGCACGGCCATGGCGCTGTCGGAAAGCCAGAGAATGGTGTGCTCGCGCTGATACACCTGATACTCGAAATCACGCACCAGGCCGTCCTTTTCCATGTGATGCTGGTAGGTCAGGCGCGCGTCCGGATCGACATAGATGTTCTTCGAAATGTCCAGCGTCGCGCGGATCAGGTCTTCCGGCGTCTCGTATCCCATCATTCGTGCCAGCGCCGGATTGGCGTTGAGCAGCGCGCCCGCCGGCGTGGTCACATAGATCCCGTCAATCGAACCTTCGAACAGCTTGCGGTAGCTTTCCTCCGCGAGCCGCTGCTCAGCCAGCGCGTGAACCGCCGCCTCGCGTGCGGCATCCGCTTCCAGCAAGGTTTTCCTGAAGACTTCCGCCGCGCGGGCGATGTCGCCGATTTCGTTTTTCAGCGCGGTCGCCGGAATTTCGGTCTGTTGCCGCCCGCCGGCAAGCGCGTGAATGGCGCGTGCAATGGCCTTCAAGGGGCGCACGATCCGCCGCACCACGAACAGCGCGGCCATGAAACCGATCGCGACGCCCGCGGTGCCGAGCGCGATGCTCTGCCAGCGCACCTCGGTCAGAGTCTTGGCGAATTCATGCGCGAGCTGGTCGCCGCGACGCGCGCTGAGATCGCGCAGCAACTCCGTCACCCGCCCGATCTGCTGCCCTTCCGTCCCCAGCACGTCGCGGTCGAGATCGGCGATCTTCCGCTCGGTGGCCGATACCGCGATGATGGCGTCGGCATAGGCATCGGCCGCCGCGCGAAGCGCGGGCGTGCGGATGGGCATTGCCCGCATATCCATGGCGGCCTGCTCCGCGCGCGCCGGATCGTGCGCCAGCAGCGCCGACGCCATGTCGTTCTGCACCTTGAACATGGCTTTCGCACCCGCCGTGCTCGTCACGTCAGGGACAGCATTCTCGAAAGCCTCACGCAGCGGAGGCAGGGCTGCAAGCAGCTCGCTGCGGCGGGCGATCAGCGCCGTCACCTGGCCGATCCCCTGCCGGTAGGTGGCCAGCCGGGCGTCGACACCGTCAATCATGCCGCGCTGCTCAGGCCCCAGTTCGAGCCGCGTCTTTTTCAGGAGTTCGCCAAGCGCCGCCGCCGCTTCCGACACTTTTTCCGGGTGCGCATTGGGATCGGTCACATAATCGCGGGCGGCCAGCCGCAAGCTGCTCAGGCCGCGATCGATATTCTCCGCCAGATCGCCGACGGTCTGCAGGCGCTGCAATTCCGCGAATGTCGTATCGATGTGCCTGACGGCGACGACGTTGGCGATGCCCATCACGAGGATCACCGCCAGCACGCACAGAAAGCCGCCGAAAGTCAGTTGCCCTATCGAGAGCGACGACGATCGTGCCTGTCGGAAAAATGCCGCGATGGCAGATGGCATGGATGTTGGACCGCTCGCCAGACCGTTCCAACTATATCCCGACTCCCGCAGCGGGGAAACTTGTCGGACGGTTTGGAGGCCCCAAACCGTCCGACATGGTTTTCACGTGCGTCTACTTCGGACGAATGGCGTCCGCCGTACCCTGAATGAACGCCTGGATCTTGGTGACGTCAGCCTCGGTCAGCTTGCCGGTGAAATCCGGCATGCCCTTGTCCTTGAACGGACCGTTGAAGACGATGTCCTTCAGATTGGAGATCACCTCGGGCGGGAGGTAACCGAGATTGGGTACATTGCCACCCTTGTCCACGCCGGGGACGCCATGGCAGGTCGCACAGGCATTGACATAGAGCGATGTTCCCTCCGGCACGTCCTTCGGGTCATACTTCACACCCTTCACCAGATTGCCGATCTGATACTTGGTAAAGTCCGGCAAAGGTGCCTTGCCGCCGATCGCGAAGGTATAGACCGTGCCAGGTGTTTCCCGATCGGTGGCGCGCTGCGTAATGCCGAACACCCCGCCCCACCCCACCGCGATGGAAACGTACTGCACGCCGTCGACCATATAGGTCGAAGGTGCGGCAACGGCGCCGGTACCGACCGGCGTCTCCCACAACTTCTCGCCGGTCGTGGCGTTATAGGCGACGAAACGTCCGTCGGCCGTTCCCTGGAAAACCAGGTTGCCGGCGGTGGTCAGCGTTCCGCCGTTCCACGGCGCAACATATTCGGCACGCCAGGCTTCCTTCTGCTTCACCGGATCCCACGCAACCAGACGGCCGAACGGCAAATTCTTCGGCGGTTCGGCGTTCAGCATGAAACCGACATTCCAGCCGGTGATCGCACCGTATTTGGCCGGTCCCGGCGCATTCTGCGTGAGCGTCTTCTCGCCGGTCAGGTTGATCGGCACGCCCTGCGCCGGCAGATAGGCAAAACCCGTCTGCGGATTGAACGACATCGGGTGCCAGTTGTGCGCGCCGAACGGCCCCGGAATGGCATCGAACGGTTTATCCGGCGACCGTGCCTCCGGCACCTCGATCGGCCGTCCGTTCGCGTCGTATCCAGTGGCCCAGTTCACATCGACGAAGTTCTTCGCCGAGATGAACTTGCCGTTGGTGCGGTCGATGACGAAGAAGAAGCCGTTCTTCGGCGCGTGCAGCACCACCTTGCGCGGCTGGCCGTCGATCTTGATGTCGGCCAGGATCATCGGCTGGGTAGACGTGTAATCCCAGTTGTCGCCGGGTGTTTCCTGATAGTGCCAGACATATTTGCCGGTGTCGGCATTCAGCGCGACGATGGAGGCCAGGTACAGATTATCGCCGCCCGCCGGGCTGCGAAGATGCCGATTCCAGGGCGAACCATTGCCGGTGCCGATATAGATCATGTTGAGGTCGGGATCGAAGGTGATCGTATCCCAGGTCGAACCGCCGCCGCCATTGAGCCAGTACTTGCCGGCGGGATCCCAGGTCTTCGCCGCAGCCGCCATCGACTCGTCTTCAAAAGGCTTGGACGGATCGCCGGGCACCGTGAACCAGCGCCATTTCTGGTCGCCGGTCTCGGCGTCATAGGCCGTCACATAGCCGCGCACGCCGTATTCGGCGCCGCCGTTGCCGATCACCACCTTGCCGTTGAAGACGCGCGGCGCACCGGTGATGGTGTAGGACATCTTGTGGTCTACGACCGTGTCCTTCTCCCAGACCTTCTGCCCGGTCGCGGCATCGAGAGCGATCAGCCGACCGTCATAGGCGCCGACGAAGACCTTGCCCTTGTAGAGGGCGACGCCACGATTCACGACGTCGCAGCAGCCGCGATAGCCCTTCTCGTGATCGACCTTCGGATCGAAGGTCCAGATCCGCTTGCCGGTTCGCGTATCGACGGCATGGACGATGCTCCAGGGGCCGGAGACATACATGATGCCATCGACCACCAGCGGCGTCGCCTCGATGCCGCGGATGGAGTCGAGGCTGTAGGTCCACATCAAGCCGATATTCTTGACGTTGGACGCATTGATCTGGTCGAGCTTGCTGAAGCGCGTCTCCGCATAGTCGAGACCGACGGTCGGCCAATCCTTCGACGTCGCCGTGTTGGCCTTGATGGCGGCGCTGTCGATGGCACCGATCGCCGACTTGATATGATCCGCCGTCCCCTTCGTCTGCGCGAAAGCTCCGTTCCCGATCATGGTCGCACCGAGCGCCAAGGCGACCGAGGCGCCGCGCCAGCGCGTGGCAGTTGTTGTTCGAAGATTCTTCGCTGGATTGAGGGTGTCGCCATCGTATGGGCGCATCGATGCGTCCAGGCGAACAGGTTCTCTCATGCGTTTCACTCCCATATGGCCTCTCACGGGCATCTGCGAATGTTACGCGTGAAACGTGCACCGTCAACAGACGGCAACGAACGAGATTGGGACGATGACGAAGATGTTATGGTACGCCCGTCATCTCGAATACCTCACCGTCATAACCGGCTTCGATCGGAATACGCAGTTGGCGCTTGTCGCCGTCGCGGGTCACGACGGGCATGACGCTGACGACGGTGCCGGCGCGCGCGCTCTCCATCGCGGCGGCGACGCCGCCCTGCTTGCCGAGCTTGATGAGATTGCGCGTGGTCGGAAACGGCAGCGTGAAACGGCCGGACGCACCGCCTTCGAGCGCCTCGCGCGGCGACAGCCAGATCGAGTCGGTGGACTCCTTGCCGTCATGCATGCCGATCTGCTCGGGCGGCGCTTCCGCAAGAAAGAACCAGGTATCGAACCGTTTCTTCATACCTTCGGGCGTGATCCAGTGCGCATAGGGCACGAGCAGATCCAGCGCGAGCACAAGGTCGTTTTCCGCAATGATATCGGCGAAAGCCACCTTGCCCTCGTTGAGCGCATCGCGGTGCTGATCCGCGATGGCTCCTGCCTTCGCAGCGGCAATGAGATCGCTCGAACCACGCGGCCTTGCGAGCAGGATACGGCTCTCCTCGAACGTCTCGCGAATGGCGGCGATTCGAAATGCCAGCGCTTCGGGATCGAGGTCGCCCTGGCCGGCCAGCAGCTTCGGCCGCGTTGCAATCCGGTGATCGCCGGCATCGACGCTGCCGCCGGGAAAGACCAAGGCGCCTGACGCGAACTCGATCTGATAATGCCGCACCATCATGAAGACGTCGATGGGATCGGCCTCGCCCTTGCGGAGCAGCAGAATCGTCGAGGCTGGACGGGCAACACCGGGTTCGTGAGACATTGAGGCGGTACTCCCTACCGGCGAGCAATCTTCGTTGCCCTGCCATTTCGCGATGTCCCCTCATCCTGAGGAGCGGCCACTTGGCCGCGTCTCGAAGGATGAGGCGTGTTGGCATCTCATGGTTCGAGACGGCGCTTGCGCGCCTCCTCACCATGAGGGTTCGTGTTAACCCGCCGCGCTGGACTGCGGCGCGATGTTCGCGCGCTTGTCGAAACGGGCAACGCGCGACAGCAGGTAATCCACTTCCGCCTTCGCCGGCGCCGACAGCACCGCGCCGGGCTTGCGCTGTACCGCGGAGGCGATGATGCCGCGCTTCTGCAGCACGTATTTGCGCACCGACAGGCCGACGCCCGGCTGCTGCTCGTAGCGCACCAGCGGCAGATGCGCATCGAACAGATCGTGCGCCTTGTCGCGCTCGCCCTTCTTGGAGAGGTTCACCACGTCGATCAGCATTTCCGGGAAAGCGTAGCCCGTCATCGCACCGTCGGCGCCGCGCTCCATCTCGAAGTCGAGGAAGGTGCCGCCATTGCCGGTGAGGATCGACAATTCGCGTAAGCTACCGTCCTTCTGGAAGCCGCGCAGCGCCGTGATCTTTTCAAGGCCGGGCCAGTCTTCATGCTTGAGCATCACGCAGGACTTGGAATCCATGATGATCTTGCGGATCACCGCCGGCGTCATGATGACATTGAGCGTCAGCGGATAGTCCTGCAGCACCCACGGCACGTCCTCACCGATGGCTTCAGCCGCCTGCTTGAAATAGGTGGTGATCTGATCGTCAGTACGCAAATGCGGCGGCGGCGCGATCATCACCGCCGCAGCGCCGGCATCCATCGATTTCAGCGCCAGCGAACGCATGGCGGCGAAGCCCGGCGCGGAAACGCCGACGATGATCTGCAGCTTACTTCCGGCGCGCTTGATGAAACGGGTGGCCACGCTCTCCGACTCCGCACTTTCCAGCTTCGGCGCCTCACCGAGAATGCCGAGCACCGTAACGCCGTCGCAGCCGATCGACGCGTAGAAATCGATCAGGCTGTCGATCGATTTGTCGTCGATGCGGCCGTCGTCGAAAAACGGGGTCGGCGCGATGGCGAAGGTACCGGCAGCCTTGGACGTCAGTTTCATCATGAGCCTCTGTGTGAAATTGCCACTACCCTAGCGCAATATCTGCGCCAGATGAACCAGAACTCTTACGCCGTCATTGCGAGGAGCCCTCGCGACGAAGCAATCCAGTTCTTGCCTTTGGCTTTCTGGATTGCTTCGTCGTTTCACTCCTCGCAATGACGAGGAAAAGTCAGAACCGCCGCGCGCCGTGTTTGGCGTCGGCCTCGGAGAAGAAAATCTCGGCCGCATGGGTCACGATATCCTGCGCGTCCCAGGGCTTGTCGAGCGGCGGCTTCCAGCCTTCCATCTCCATCATCTTCATTTCGCGCACGCCGCGCGGGCCGGAAACGCCGAGCACCTTGCCGGTCTGGTCGCCGGAGAGATCGCTGACCATGTAGAGCACCGCCGGCGCGATGCCGTCGCCGTCGAGGGCCGCGCCGGGATTCTCGATATAGCGCGGCAGGTCGGCGGTCATGCGCGTCAGCGCTCCCGGCGCAAGCGTCCAGATACGGATGCCGTATTTGCGGCCTTCGATGGCCAGCACGTTGGAGAAGCCCCAGATGCCGCCCTTCGCCGCGCCATAATTGCTCTGGCCGAAATTGCCGATCAGGCCGGAGGTCGAGGACGTGTTGACGATGACGCCGCCGCCGTGGTCGCGCATGAAGTTGAACACCGGCCTGGTGACGCAGTAAGTGCCCTTGAGATGCACCTTGACCACCTTGTCCCAGGCGTCCTCGGTGGACTTGGCAAAACTCTGGTCACGGAGGATGCCGGCATTGTTGACGAGGATATCCACCTTGCCGAACGCCTTGATGGCGTCGTCGAACACCGACTGGCCGCCGGCGACGGAGGAAATGTCGGCACCGTTGGCAACCGCCTTGCCGCCGGCCTTGACGATCCCGTCGACCACCTGCTGCGCCATCGACAGATCGGCACCGGAGCCGTCGCGCGGACCGCCGAGATCGTTGACCACGACGGATGCGCCCTCCCGCGCGAACAGTTTTGCGTAAGCTTCACCCAGGCCGCCGCCGGCTCCGGTGATAATGGCGACCTTACCGTCGAGCAGACCCATGGCGTTTCTCCCTGTGTTGTTTTCTTACCTCTCCCCGCTTGCGGGGAGAGGTCGAAGATCACATGCGCAGCATGTGGTCTTCGGGTGAGGGGGAGCCTCCACAAACTCCACGGATGCGGAGACTCCCCCTCATCCGTCGCGGACTTCGTCCGCGCCACCTTCTCCCCGCTGGCGGGGAGAAGGTATCAAGCCAGCACCGTCCGTCCGCTCTTGATCACCGTAACGCCGCGGTCCTTCACCTTGGCTTCGAAGCTCACGATGTTGCCGTCCTTCCACAGATCCATCGTCACCGTCTCGCCGGGGAACACCGGCGACGAGAAGCGTGCGCCGTGCTGCTTGAAGGCGGACGGATCGTAATCGGCATAGGTCTGTAACACGCCGCGGCAGGTGATGCCGTAGGTGCACATGCCGTGCAGGATCGGACGCGGGAATCCGGCCTTCCTGGCAAATTCGGGATCGCTGTGCAGTGGATTGCGGTCGCCGCAGAGACGATAGACCAGCGCCTGATCGGGGCGCACGGCGATATCGATGGTCTTGTCCGGCGCGCGGGTCGGCACCTTGTGCGCCTCGGGCTGCCCTTCCGACGGGCCGCCGAAACCGCCATCGCCGCGAGCGAAACGCGAGGCCACGAGGGTTGCGAGAGGATCGCCCGCCTCGTCGCGCAAAATGGTCTGGTGCAGGATCACCGCGCCCTTGTCCTTGCCCTTGTCGAACACGCCGAGCACGGAGGAATCCGCCGTGATGTTCGCCGCGACGGGCATCGGCTTGTGGAAGGTGATGTCGCGCTCGCCGTCGACCACCATCACGCGGTTGAGTTTCATGTCGCCGGGACCGGAGCCCCACGCGGCCACCGATGCGAAGGTCGGCACCACCTTGAGCGGACGCGGCGTGCACGTGCCTTCGTTGACGAAAGCAAGCTCGGTCTCGTTCATCGGATCGGCGCCCATGCCGATGCCGTAAGCGTAGAGCATGACTTCGCGGTCGGTCCAGGAATATTTCTGGCCGATATTCTTCATCGCCATCAGTTCGTCGTAGACGATCGGCATGTGCGTTCTCTCCCGTTTCTTGTGTGACGGCGCTTATGACTGTCCTCTCTCCCGCTTGCGGGAGAGAGGTGCGCAGGTGGTCAACTCGATCTCTGTGGAGAGAGGGTCTGAGCTTGTGGCTTTCCCTCTCCCGTCTCGCACCACTTCGTGGTGCGATCCACCCTCTCCCCTTCGGGGAGAGGGGAAATCAAGCCGGCGTGAAGAACGGCAGCGGGGCGCCGTCGGTCGGCTTCCACACCACCTTCACCTTCTGGCCGATCTTCAACGTCGCCGGATCGCAATCGACGATGTTGGTCTGCACCGACGGGCCTTCCTTCAGCGTCACATAAGCGATGACGTAAGGGCCGGTCGCCGACTTGCGCATGTGGCTGTAGGTGTAGATCTCGCCTTCACCCGAGCTCTGTTCCCACTCGGTGTTGTCGGAGAAGCAGAACGGGCAGATCGCGCGCGGGAAGAAATGCGCCTCGCCGCAGCTCTTGCAGCGCTTGATGAGGAACTTGCCCTCCTTGGCCGCATCCCAGAACGGCTGCGATTCCGGATTGCCCTGCGGGGTCGGATACTTCTTCGCTTCGGTCATTACACGCGCTCCAGAATGGCGGTCGAGGCAGCATGGCGCACGCCGAGCAGGCCGCCGGTGCCGTGAGCGATGGCGAGGTCGCAATTGGGAACCTGCACCTTCGGATGGGCTTCGCCGCGCAACTGGCGCACGGCTTCGAGGATCTTGGTCATGCCGCCGCGATTGACGGGATGGTTGCTGCACAACCCGCCGCCGTCGGTGTTGAACGGCAGCTTGCCGACGCCCGAGATCAGGTTGCCGTCGGCGACGAACTTGCCGCCCTCGCCCTTCTTGCAGAAGCCGATGTCTTCGAGCTGCATCAGCACGGTGATGGTGAAGCTGTCATAGATCGACGCATACTTCATGTCCTGCGGCGTCACGCCCGCTTCCTCGAAGGCGCGCGGACCGGACCACACGCCGGCGGAGTAAGTGAGGTCGAGATCCTTGCCGCCGCGCGGCCCCTTCATGGCCTCGCCGTGGCCGATCAGGCGCACCAAGGGCTTCTTCAGGCTCTTGGCGATTTCCGGCGTGGTCACGATCATCGCGCCGCCACCGTCGGACACGACGCAGCAGTCCATGCGGTGCAGCGGATCGGAAATCATCGGCGAATTCAGGACGTCCTCGACGGTGACGACATCCTTGAGCATCGCATGCGGATTGTACTGCGCGTGATGCGAGGCGGCGACCTTGATCCAGGCGAGCTGTTCGGAGGTGGTGCCGTAATCGTGCATGTGACGCATCGCGCACATGCCGTAGGCGTTATGCGTGGTGGCGCCGAACGCGGTTTCGAAATCGGCTTCCGCGCCCTGCGCGCGCGGCGGCATCGCACCGGTGCGCGGCTTGCCGGCGAGCGTCACCAGCGCGATCGAGCATTTGCCCAAAGCGATCGCCTGGGCCGCATGGCCGAGCGCGATGATATAGGAACAGCCGCCGGTCTCGGTGCTGTCGATGTGGCGCGGCTTGAGGCCGAGATAATCGACCATCGGCCACAGGCCGCCCGGCGCATCGCCGGCGCAGAAATAGCCGTCCACGTCCTTGTGCGTCAGGCCCGCATCCTCCAGCGCCCCCTTGGCGACTTCGGCATGCAGCTGCGCGGTGGATTTATCCGGCGCATGCCGCGTCGGATGCTCATAGATGCCGGCGATGTAAGCCTTGCCCTTGATACTCAATCGTCTCTCCGCTTGGTGTTTCGTCCCAGTTCGTTTTTTTGTGACGATTCAAGAGAAGCTTGGCAAGCGACAACATTTCACGTTGCGGACGCGAATTTCGCAGCACGGAACAGACATCCAACCGTCACACGGCTTTTCGCTTGCGGTTGAGCGCTTTGCCACGCCCGCCACGGAGCCCTCACAAAAGCGGAAGGCAGGTTTTCCGGAAGCGGAGGGCTCAGGTCGGGTGGGACGATCTATTCGTCAAATAGATCGGCGTGACGGCCGGTTCGCTCGAACCGCACGGTATCGCCATCTCTCCCGCTTTGCGGTAGAGGGGAAGAAAGAAGAAAAAGCATCGCCCTACAACAGTCCCAGTTCCCGCAATTCGCGGCGCATCGGTTCTGGCATCGCCTCGATGCTGGCCGCGGCCTTGCCGAGATCGGGGGGCGCGTCCTTGTCGGTGAGATAGCGCCAACCCTGAAACGGACGCAGCGGACGCGGCGCCACGGTGACAGGCTTGGGCTGCAGGATCAGCCGGCAGCGATTGATCCCCTCACCGTCCCGAAACGGCTCAATGGCGATCAGCTTTTCGCGCAGCGCGATCTCGCCGCGGATCACCCAATAGAGCGAACCGCCGTCGAGCAGTTCGGCGTCACGCTTCGGCACCATGCGCGTGACATGGATGTGCTGCTGTGGCTCGCCGCGCGCCCTGGCGGCGCGCATGCGCTCGCCGAGATAGCTCTTGAAGTCGGCGATGGACTCGCAGCCGACGGCGAGTTTGACGAGGTGCAGAGGCATGAGCGGAAAATAAGTACGTCAGGTCGGAAGCACGAAACGCCTCGAACAGGCATCGTTTCCGCTCAGTTATCCGCCTGCGCTCCCGCCGGCGCAAGTTGAGCGGGCGCGGCAGGTGCCGCCGCCTGTGGATGGCGCGCGTCTTTCGCAGCCGCCTTCGGCGCGGCCTGTTTCTTCGCGGCGGGATGCGGCGCGGCCTGTGCGCTCGCCGCCGGTTTCGGCGTGTCGGTCATGATCGAGATCGGCGGGATCGAGGCCGATGACGGGAAATCGGCATTGGTCGGCTTGCCGGTCGGCACCGATGGCGGCAGGCCCGCCACCGCCGCTGCGGCGGTCGCCGCGCCGGGAACCACGGTCGCCGGGGCCGTCGTCGCGGAAGCAGGCGCCGGCGACGCGGCCCAGGCGGGCGCATAGCGCGTCACCAGCCCCTCATAGGCGCGCACCTCCATATTCGATGCGATCTGCTTGTGATCGCCGAGGAAGGCATAGGCCGGACACGCATCCGGCATGCAGCGGTCGCGCGATTGCAGGACATAGGCGATCAGGCCATAGCGGTCGCGCGCGACGGAGCGGCGGAGCGCCGCGATATCCGGCGTCGCGGCGACATCGCCGCCGGCTTTCAACCGATCCAGCGCCGCCGCGGCACTGGCGACGGCGGCGGCGACTGTATCCGGCGATGCGAACACCGCCTTCTCGCAGGCCGCGAGCACCATCTCGCCGGCAAGCTCATCGAGGCAGGCCAGAGCCGGCAAGCCACCGGCCGTCTGCTGCGGCGCTGCGGCCGTCTTTTCCGCAGCACCGGATCCGCGCAATGTCGCCGCAGCCGCGACAGCGATGGCGAGCAGTGTGATCACCGCCAGCGCAGCATTGGCAATCGACTTCTCGGCGCGCAGCAGCGTCACCAGCAGGACCAGACCGAACAACGCAGCGGTTGCGAGCGCGAGCCACATCGGCAGCGAGGCCGAGCGCAGGAAATGATCGAGCGAATTCGCCTCGACCGCGTTCAGTGCCGCATTCATTCAGAAATCCTAACGGTATCGGCTGACAGGATGCGGCAGCATTGGACCCGCAATATGCTGTTGTTGTGGCAACGCCATCTGCGGGAACAGGCTTGCGCCGCGTGCGATCACGCGTCCTCGAAGCGCGGGATCACGAGGGTTTCCGCAAGCCCTTCCTCGGTCCATTGCCGGAACGCCGGCAGCGCCTGCATGGCGTCCATATAAGCGCGTGCCGCGGCGGAAACCTCGATGGCATAGATGCGGAAACGGTGCACCACCGGCGCATACATTGCATCCGCAGCGCTGAAGGCGCCGAACAGATACGGCCCCATGCCGCCGTAACGCGCGCGGCAGGACGACCAGATGGCATCGATGCGCGCGACATTGGCCCGCGCATCCTCGGACAGCGGCTTCGCCTGCACCGGACGATGCAGGTTCATGCCGCATTCGTTGCGCAGCGGCATGAAGCCGGAATGCATCTCCGCCGAGATCGCGCGCGCGTGAGCACGGTGCACGACATCGTCCGGCCACAGCTTCGCGGCGGGAAAGCGTTCGGCAACATATTCGATGATGGCCAGGGAATCCCACACCGCGACATCGCCGTCGATCAGCGCCGGCACCTTGCCGGACGGCGCGACATCGAGAATGCGCTGCTTGTCGGCGGGGCCGGTATAGAGCGGGATCAGCACTTCCTCGAACGGAATCCCGACCGCCTTGAGCGCCACCCACGGGCGCATCGACCACGACGAATAGTTCTTGTTCCCGATCACCAGCTTCAACGGCATTACGCACTCCTCAGGACCGGTATCACACCAGCACTTCTTTTTACCTCTCCCCGGTGGGGAGAGGTAAAAAGCAGCCTTTTCGACGCTGCGTCGAGAACACTACGCCATCAAACACAATTTTGCTTCAACCCGTGATGAGCCGTATGGATGGGTAGAGCGCAAACGCGTCAGCGCCGAAGCGAAACCCATCAGCGACGCGGCACGACATCGATGGGTTTCGCTGCGCTCTACCCATCCTACGCGCCAGCTTCAACCCGCAAAATCCTGCGGCGTGAACGGCAGGTCGAGGACTTTCCACTCGTCGTATTTGTCCGCCGGCAGCATCGAATAAGGCTGGCAGGCTTCCAGCGCTCGCTTGGCCGCCTGCATCAGGAGCGCCGCCTTGGCCGGGCGGCGGACCTCGATCACGGTGGGTTCGGCCGTCAGCCGTCCGTCAGGCGACAGCACGGCCCGCAATTTCACCATGGCGTCGTCGTCGCGCGCGACGCTCGCGGGGAGTTTCAGACAGGTCTTGAGATGGCGATGGAAAGCCGCGATGTCGCTCTTGGCGACATCGGCCTCCTCACTTGCCGGCGCGCCACCGAAGCCGGGCAGACCGAGATTGACGCCGTATTTCACGGTGAGATCGGGATCGGGCGGCGGCGGCACCTGCTCTGCGGGCGGCTGCGCTGCCGGCGGGAGAGGTGACGAAGGCTGTTGCGGCTGCAAGGCGGCCTGCTGCTGCAGCGGGGGCTGAGCGGCCGGCGGCGATGCCGGAGGTTGCGCCGGAGCCGGCTGCGACTGTTGGGGTGGCGATGGGGATGCCTGTTGCCGGGCCGCGGATGCGGCCTGTTCCTGCTGCGGCGATGATCTCGCCGCCTCGGCCGTCGCGGGGGACGGCGGCGTTGTCTGCTCGTTCAGTGTCGGCTTGATGGTCAGATCGGGCAGCCGGAAATCCGGCTTTTCAGGCTCGGGCGTCTTCTCCGGCTCGGGCTTGGCCTCCTCCGCCTTCTTCTCGACGTCGGCCAGTTCCTGCGGCGTCACCAGATCGACGCTGACATGATCGTCCTGCACCTCATCCATGGGGCGCGCATCGGCGAAATAAACGCCCGCGGCCAGGACCAGATGGATGAACACCGATACGGAGATCGCAACGCTGATGAGATACCGGGATTCCATGAGACAACAGCAACGGGACGCGCGTGACAACCTGTACGCCAACGCTGCGATCTTAACGCCGCGGCCCGGCAAGCGCCATGTCCGTCATGTCACAGCTTGCGCCCGGATGTGCGATCGGTCATGGCAGGGGATGGCCAAATCCGAATCTCCGAAAAACAAGCCCCCGAAGGCGGCGCCGAAATCTCCGCCCAAGTCGGCGAAGCCGAAGCCCCTGCCCGTGGACGCACGCCTCCTCGCCATTCTCGGCCGCGATCCCGCGCGGTCACTGAGCGCGCCGGAGATCGCCCGTCTGATCGCGCCCGACGGCGACTGGCATGCCCTGCTCGCGCCGATCCGCCGCGCCGCCGTGGCGCTCGCACTGGAAGGCCGGCTGGTAATCACCCGCAAGGGCAAGCCGGTCGACGATCCCGAGGATTTCCGCGGCGTCTACCGGCTGGGCCTGCCGAAGGACGGATCGGCCGGCGGTTGACCGACATGGCTGGCCACGAGCGTTCTCGAAAATAACCGCACGGGGCTTTTCCCTCCCCACTGCGCGGCTTCGCCGCTTGAGGGAGGGAAGCCATCGGCAACGATGCGCAGCTTTTACGGCCGCTTCGGTCCCGGCAACAGCTCGCTCGTCCGGCCGGACAGCCGGTAGGACACGAGGCCGATCCATTCGTGAAGGGCGACGTCGCTGCGTTCCAGGCCGGCGGTCGCCGAGCCGAAGGTTCTGGTCGCATCGATCCAGCCGCGGGTGCGCCAGTCCACCGGATAGGCTTCGACATCGAAGCCGGCCTTGCGGAACACGCCGACCGCGCGCGGCATGTGCCAGGCGGACGTCACCAGCAGCCAGCGCTCACCCGGCTTCGGATGGACGAGACGCGCGGTGAACACGGCGTTCTCATCGGTGGTACGACTTTCGGTTTCCAGCAGAATGCGCGCGGGTGCGCTATCGAAGCGCCGCAGCAGATCGCCCGCCACCGGCGCTTCGGCCGGCGATACCGCGACCAGGCTGTTGGCGCCGCCGGTGAACACCACCTTCGCCTGCGGATAGCGGCGTGCGAGTTCGAGCATCGCCGTGACGCGCTCGCCAGCCGTATTCAGTTCCAGCGAATGCCGCGCGACCGATGCATCGGAATCGATGGCGCCGCCGAGCACGATGATGCCGTCCGGCGCGCGGCCGTTATCCTGCCATGGCGGAAAGCGTTCGGTGAGCGACAACAGCATCACATTGCCGAGCGGCGAATAGCCGAACACGATCAGGAGCAGGACGCCCAGGCTGGTCAGCCATGTGCCGATCCGGCGGCGGTCGAACAGCACCAGCACGATCCCGATCACGCATAGCGTGGCAATGAAATTGGACGGCCGCATGAAGAAGCCGAGAAGCTTGGACACATAGAAAAACATGAGAGATCCGCGTCAGTCCCATTTCGGCGCGAAGCCGTAATCGGTCAGCCGGCCCTGCGGACCGGCCAGGGCGGAGATTGCCGCCATGTCGTCCTCGGTCAACGCAAAATCGAACACCTCGATATTCTCCGACAACCGCTCGACCTTCGAGGTGCGCGGAATGGCGACCGCGCCCTGTTGCAGTAACCAGCGCAGGCACACCTGCGCCGCGCTCTTGCCATGCGCCCTGCCGATGGCGGCGAGCGCTGCATCGCCGCGCACCCTGCCCTTGGCGATCGGGCTGTAGGCGACCAGCGCCAGGCCGTTGTCGTCGCACGCCGCGCGCACTTTCGCCTGATCGAGATAGGGATGGTATTCGACCTGATCGCAGACCAGCGGTTCGCTGCAGACCGCCATCGCCTGTTCGATCAGCGCCACTGTAAAATTCGACACGCCGATATGCCGCGTCAGCCCCATGCGCTTCGCATGGGCGAGCGCGCCGAGCGTCTCCGCCAAAGGCACCTGCGGATTGGGCCAGTGCAGCAACAGCAGATCGACCTCGCGCAGGCGCAGCCGTGTGAGGCTTTCCTTCACCGAGCGTTCGAGATTGTGAGGCGCGAAATGCGTGGTCCAGACCTTGGTGGTGACGAACATCTCATCACGCGGGATGCGCGCAGCATGGATGCCTTCGCCGACCTCGCGCTCGTTCTCGTAGATCTGCGCGGTGTCGATATGGCGGTAGCCGAGCCGGATCGCCTGCTCCACCACGCGCGCGCAGAGGCGGCCGCGCAATTCCCACGTCCCCAGTCCGATCGCCGGAATGCGCGCGCCGTTTGCTTCCACGAACTGCATCAGTCCCTCCTGACGGAACTGCGACCATGCCGCGCCCGGCCTGTCCCGGCCTCCGCTCAGGCGTCCGCGGACGCGAGGGCGGCAAAGACCGTTTCAGGCGCATGGGCGATGACGGCCAGTAAAGCGCGCGCCGGGCCGCGCGGCGAGCGCTTGCCCTGCTCCCAGTTGCGGATCGTCTCGACGGGCATGCCGAGGCGTGCGGCAAATTCGGTTTGCGTGAGCTGCGCGCGGCGACGCAGAACGCGGACTTCGGGTTCGACGGCACGAGTGGTGGAGACGACCGGCATGTCAGGGACAAGCGGCACCTCGTGCCCGTCACGCAATTCGACGATCCGTCCGTCAGCCTTCAACCGCAAGCGCATGTTCGACCTCACCGCGGGAATGGTCGGGCAAGACCGTTAAGGAGCGATGAAGAAGAAGCTCCCCCTCATACTGAGGAGCGCGCAACGCGCGTCTCGAAGCATGGCTGCAGGCGCAGAGCTAACCCACTCATGGTTCGCGATGCACGCCTTCGGCGCGCTCCTCACCATGAGGGACGCTGTGTGTGCCGCGCCGCGTCCGCGACGCTCGCATCACTCGGGCGCAGCGGCCCTACTTCAACCCGAACCACAACGAGGCGATGCCGAGGAAGGCGAAGAAGCCGACCACGTCGGTCACGGTGGTGACGAAGGTGCCGGAGGCGACCGCGGGATCGGCCCTGACGCGCTCCAGCACCATCGGAATCAGGATGCCGCCGAGCGCGCCGGCGACGAGGTTGGTGATCATTGCGAGGCCGATGACGATGCCGAGGCCCGGCGTCTTGAACCACAGGACTGCTGCGACGCCGGTGATTACGGCAAAGGCGATGCCGTTCATCAGGCCGACCAGCGCTTCACGGATGATGATGCGCAGCGCGTTGTGCGGATTGAGCTGCCGGGTGGCCAACGCGCGCACGGCCACCGTCATGGTCTGCGTCGCCGCGTTGCCGCCCTGGCTCGCCACGATCGGGGCCAGCACCGCCAGCGCCACCATCTGTTGCAACTGCCCTTCGAACAGGCCGAGCACCGACGACGCCAGGAAGGCGGTGGCGAGGTTGATCAGCAGCCACATGAAGCGGCCGCGGACGATGGTCAGGAAGTCGTCCGACAGTTCTTCGTCCGAGGTGACGCCGCCGAGCGCCTTGAGGTCTTCGTCGGCCTCCTCCTCGATGACGTCGACGACGTCGTCGATGGTGATGACGCCGACGAGGCGGTTGTCGGGATCGACCACCGGCGCCGCGACCAGATTGTACTTGCCGAACATCCGCGCGACTTCTTCCTGGTCGTCCATCACCGAGACGCGGCGGCGGTCCTCGTCGATCAGGTCGGCCAGCGGTATCGGGCGGCGCGCGCGCAGCAGCCTGTCGAGCGAAACCGCGCCCTGCCAGCGGTGGTCGGCGTCCACCGAGTAGATCTCGTAGAAGCGGTCCGGCAGGTCCGGCGTCTCGCGCATGTAGTCGATGGCATGACCGACGGTCCAGTCCGGCGGGACCGCGATGAGGTCGGTCTGCATCCGGCGGCCGGCGGAATTTTCCGGATAGGTCAGGCTGCGCTCGATGGCGACACGCTCAAGCAGCGGCAGCTTTTCCAGGATCTCGTCCTGGACCTCCTCGTCGACACCTTCGAGCAGTTCGACCGCATCGTCGGAATCGAGTTCGCGGACGCCTTCGGCGACCGTCGCCGGCTCCAGTTCTTCGAGCAGCTCCTCGCGAACCGTGTCATCGACCTCGTTCAGCGCCGAGAAGTGGAAATCCGCCTTGGTCAGTTCGATCAGCCGGACCCGCTGGTCCGGCGCCAGCGCCTGAACGAGATCGCCGAGATCGGCCTCATGCAGTTCGCCGACCACCTCGCAAAGGAACGGGGCATCTGCGGACTGAACCGCGCGCGAAATGGTATCGACAAAGTCGGGGCGGATGTTTCCGTCCGCGTCACGCATCGGCAGGCGGTCGAGCAGCGCGCCGTCGTCCGACGCGGATGTCAGGGCGGGTTCGACGTCGTCAGTCATGCCGGACCTCGCCTGATCGCTGGAAATAACAAGCTATGGCGCAGTTTCGGCGAAAATGCGCTATAGCATATGAAGTTTGTGTGTTGGGATCAGGCAATAGCCAGTGTCGGATGTCCGATGCAATCGGAAATATCAGGAGCGCGCAATCTCCTGCAGGAAAGTGAACCGGCCGTGTTGAGACCTGCTGTCCTGTCGAGACTTGCTGCCCTGTCGAGACTTGCCGTCGCGGCGCTGATCGCCTCAATCGTCGCCGCCCACGCCGACACCTGCCCCCGCCCCGACACGCTGGGCACCGCCCGGGTTCTCACCGTCGATCCGAAGACCACGCCGCGCGTCGGCACCCAGAGTTTTCCCGACACGCTGCCGCTGGCGGATCACGAGCTGGTGCTCACCTTCGACGATGGCCCCAATCCGCCGACCACGTCGAAAATCCTCGCGGCTCTGGCGAAGGAATGCGTCCACGCGACGTTCTTCATGGTCGGCCGGAATGCCGCCGCCCATCCGCAACTGGTGAAGCGGATGGCCGCCGACGGACATACCATCGCCCATCACACCCTCGCCCATGCCAATCTCAAGCAGATCGGCTACGCCAAGGCCGTCGAACAGATCGACCGCGGCTTTTCAGCCGACGAGCTGGCGCTGAACGGCAAGGCGACCACGGTGCCGACCACACCGTTCTTCCGCTTTCCCTATTTCGAGTCGACGCCGGCCTTGCTCGATCTCCTGCAATCGCGTGGGATCGCGGTGTTCGGCGCCGACTTCTGGGCGAGCGACTGGAATCCGATGACGCCGCAGCAGGAGCTGAGCCTGATCATCAACCGCGTGAAGGCGGCCGGCAAAGGCATCATCCTGTTCCACGACACCAAGGAGCAGACCGCCGCGATGCTGCCCGATTTCCTGCGCTATCTCAGGGATAACAACTACAAGATCGTGCATATCGTACCGCCGCCCGTCAAATTCACGAATTGAATACACAGATCAAACGATCCGGCGGGCGGGACCAGCATACTTAACAATGTCTTTACAGCCGCACCGGTAGTATTCCGGGCGCGGCAGCTTGGAATGACGGATCACGCAATGAACGCAATAAGGACTGGCAGGCGGGCACGACACGCGCTGCGCCCGGCGCAGGCGGTGAGCCGTGGCGCATTGTATCTTGGCGCACTGACAGGCCTGGCACTCCTTGCAGCGATCCCCGCACGGGCCGACACCTGCAGCAATCCCGATGCGCTCGGCACCTCGCGGACCATCGTCGTCGATCCGCGCGAACATCCGCGCATCGGCACCATGCAGTATTCGGAAACCCTGCCGCTGCGCGACAAGGAAGTCGTGCTGACTTTCGACGACGGCCCGATCCCGAAATACTCCAACCAGATCCTCGATATCCTGGCTTCCGAATGCGTGAAGGCGACGTTCTTCATCGTCGGCCGGATGGCCAGAGAGTTTCCCGACGGCGTGCGCAAGCTGATCGCCCAGGGGCACTCGGTCGGCACCCACAGCGAAAACCATCCGCTCAGCATGAACCGGATGCCGATCGAACAGGCGCAGAAGGAGATCGAGGACGGCATCGCCCACACCCAGGCGGCGCTCGGCGACAGCACGAAACTGTCGCCGTTCTTCCGCATCCCCGGCCTGCTGCGCGCCGGCGTGGTCGAGGACTATCTGGCCTCGCGCGGCATCCAGACCTGGAGCGCGGACTTCCCGGCCGACGACTGGCGCCACGTCACGTCGCAGACGGTGCACGACCTCGCGCTGTCGCGGCTGAAGGCGAAGGGCAAGGGCATCCTGCTGCTGCACGATATCCAGCCGCGCACCGTCGCCGCCCTGCCGGCGATCCTGCGCGACCTCAAGGCCGGCGGATATCGCATCGTCCACGTCGAAGCCGCGACGCCCGACAGGCCGAAGACGCCGACGCAGCCGCAGGACTGGCAACTCCATCCGGTCTCCGAAACCGTCGCCATCCGGCATTGGCACAAGGTGCCGCGCTTTGCCTTCGCGCATCTGGACATGCTGCCGGCGCCGGAAATCTCGGCGTCGGACCAGATGCTGTCGCTGACGGAGACGTTCAATCATGCCCGCCCCGCGCACGGCGCGGTCCCGTTGCCCGAGCAATCACCGTGGCCGCAGCTTGCCGACATGCCTCCGGCGGCCGCCGCCGAGCTGCTGCCGGTGCCCGCATCGTCGCTGTTCGAGATCGCCGAACGCCACGGCAAGCCGATCCGGGCGCTGATCCGCCTGCCCCGGCACGCGGACCAGCACGCGGCGGCACAACCGATCAAGACCCGCCGCATCGCGCGGCTGATGCCGACCGATGCGCGTGCGGCCCACCGCACGATTCCGCTCAGCCTCGCGCCGACGGCCAACGCGGCGGCGCGTTAAGAAAAGATATTTTCGCGATCTCCGAAACAGCCCATGGCTCCGCTGTCATCGCCCGCGAAGGCGGGCGATGACAGTCGATGGATCGCCGTAGGGCGGATGGGCGCAGCACATCCGCCGCGGAACTTGCCGCAGGCGATGGCAGCGGATGACGTTCGTCATCCGCCCTACGGCTGAAAGCAAAAGATTCACGGCCTCGTCGTGTGCCGCCGACGCATGCGGACGGCGTTCTTGACTTGCCGCTCTGTTCCAACGTAGGTCACGCCTGCAGGGTCATCCCGCCGTAAGCGTTAACGTCACTCAACGTGCTCAGTTCTGACTGGCCAGACATCGCGCGGCCGCCTGAAAGCACGTCATCATGAATCAAAACGCTCCCCTTCGCTCCAAGCCTGCACCGTTGACGCACGTCGAACGCAGCAGCCTGACCAAGCATATCGCGATCGTGTTCTGCGGCTTCCTCGCCGTCGGCATGCCGCTACCGCCGATCGCGCTCTACCTGCACGACGGGCTCGGCTTTTCGGCCGGCATGATCGGTTTCGCTATCGGCATCCAGTCGGTGGTCACGGTGCTGTCGCGGCATCGCGCCGGCACCTTGAGCGACCATCGCGGCGCCCGTTACGTGATCCGCGCCGGCCTGCCGCTGTGCGCGGCCGGCGGCCTGTTTTACCTGCTCGCAGCGACCATGCCGCTGCCGGGCGAAGGCAAGTTCGCACTGCTGATCCTCGGGCGCATCGCGCTCGGCCTCGGCGAGAGCCTGTTCATCACCGGCACCATGAGCTGGTGCATCGGCCGGCTCGGCGCGCCGCGCACCGGGCTTGTGATGTCATGGCAGGGCATCGCGATGTATACCGCCATCGGCCTCGGCGCGCCGCTCGGCCTTGCGCTCTATGCGGCCTTCGGCTTCGCCGGCGTCGGTCTTGTGGCGGCGCTGTCGCCGTTGATCGCGCTCGGCATCGCCTATGCGATCCCCGACGTGCCGCCGACCGGGAACGCGCAGCGCACACCGTTCTACAAGGTGCTCGGCCTGATCTGGCGCGCGGGCATGGTGCAGTTCCTGGCCACGGTGGCGTTCGCGGGCATCACCGGCTTCATGGCCCTGGCCTATGCCGAACGCGGCTGGCAGGGTGCCGGCCTCGCCCTCACCGCCTTCTCCGCCGGCTTCATCGCGCCGCGCGTCGTCGCCAGCCACCTGCCCGACATCCACGGCGGCGCCCGGGTCGCGATGGTGTCGCTGGCGGTCGAAGCGCTGGGCCAGATCATGATCTGGCTGGCGCCGCATCCGATGGTCGCGCTGGCCGGCGCCCTCGTCACCGGTCTCGGCTTCTCGCTGATCTTCCCGGCCATGGGCGTCGAAGCCACCCGCCGCGTCCCCATCGAACAGCGCGGTCGCGCGGTAGCGAACTTCATCGCCTTCTTCGATCTCGCCGTCGGGCTGACCGCCCCCGCCGTGGGCTATGCAGCAGGACTGTTCGGCTACGGCACCGCGTTCCTGATCGGCGCGGTGGCAGCTATCGGCGCACTGGCGCTGGCGGCGCGGGGGTAAGCGTCACCGCTGGTCGCCTCAATAGTGATACCGGCACTGCACGATATCGAGCTGCTGCGCATCGCCACAACTTCAATTTATACCGTAAGAGATATCAGCAAATATTTGATATTTTTGGAGTTATATGTCATTCACAATAGTTAGTGCACGCACCCTCACACGTTACGTGATATCCGAGGGATTTCACTATCCAAGGGATTTGCCTTGAACGAAAGATGACCAAGTTCCATCTTACACTCGTCTTACCTTGGAACGCTCCGATCGATGGCAACCACTGAGAAGCTCACGACAGTCGTTTCCACCAAGGGACAGGTCATCCTTCCCAGCGCCATTCGGCAGCGGCGGGAATG
>Ga0153956_1000487_pt1 | contig 44639 bp, 29 predicted proteins | sample TSFL040MetaG_FD_104704 | JGI IMG/M metagenome (GOLD analysis project Ga0153956, IMG submission 104704) | Attine ant fungus gardens microbial communities from Florida, USA - TSFL040 MetaG | ecosystem: Host-associated > Fungi > Mycelium > Unclassified | place: USA: Florida, Wekiwa Springs... | reverse complement strand
CGAACATTTCGGCGACCGGCGCTCGCTCCGGTCTTGAACTCAGCCAGCGCGCGAATTCCGGTCCGGCCTGCAACGTGGAATACGCCAGCGATTCCACCAGCAGCGCCTGTGCGGCGGGCATGGCGGCGGTGGTTCGCAGCACCTGCATCAAGGTCATGGCGGCAATCGGAGCTTGTTCGATGGTTTTGATCATCGTCTGTGCTTCGCTGTCGTCGGCGGCGATGACATCGAAAGCCGCCAGCAGCGGATTGGCGGTGTTTTCATCGGCGATGGCAATGACGGGGCAGGGCTGGCGTTGAATCCAGCGCGCGATTTTTTCGCACGCGCTGTCAGCGGGCGCATGGTCCCGCGCGGTTATCGCAACCACGCGGTACGGCTGTCTGGTCAGCGGCGAGCAATCGTCGCTGGCATAGGGGGAATCGCTCAGCTGGTGAAGTTGCGACACGCTGAGATAGTCCGCGGGGACTGGCATGGCGATGAATGACTCCGTGAATCACCGTTGCGAACAGAACGCGATGGTTAAATTGAATGACGGCGCGCGAGACGATACGCGCGCCGCGTGCGTCGCGATTATTTTCGCGTATCCCAGGGACTCTTGTAATCCTTCTGCAACTCGCCATCGCCCCAGGCCACCGCGTAACCCTGCTCGCAGGCCTGCGTCACATCCTCGTCGGAATAGCCGAGGCTTTTCATCAGCTCGCGCGTGTGCTGTCCGACCATCAATGGCGGGCGGGTGATGCGGTTCGGCGTGGCGGAGAAATCGAACAACATGCCGATCTGTTCGAGCTTGCCGACCACGGGATGCGTATACGAAGCGGTCCAGCCGCGCGCGCGCAGCTCGTCGTCGTCGTGCAGCTTCAGGCCGAATTCGGCGTCGCTGATTTCGCAGGGCACGCCGGCCTGGTCGAGCAGTTCGAAGCAGGCGCGCGCATCGCGTTGGCGAAATGCGTTTTCCAGGCATTGCGCGAGAGCGGCATCGTTGCGCGCGCGCGCATCCGCGTCGGCGAAACGCGCATCGTCCGCCAGTTTCAATTCCGGTAGCGCGCGGCACAGATTGGCCCATTCCGCTTCATTGGCGACAACCAGGCACAACCAGCCGGCGCTCGCCTCGTAGAGACGGCACAAGGCGTTGTATCCGAAATTCAAGCCGTCCACGTGCGGGCGTTCAATGCCGCGGCCATCGGGAAACGCCACCGCGTAGGAGGTATTCAACAGGCAGGCGTTGACGATGGAGGTGTCGCAGAATTGGCCCTCGCCGGTTTTTTCGCGATGGTACAGCGCCTGGCTGATCGCCACCGCCGACAAAAAGCCATTGCCCATGTCGCCGAATCCGGTGAGCGGCCACAACGGTTTGCCGCCGCGTGCCATGCCGCCATCCTCGTATTGCACGCCGGCCAGCGCGATGCCGGTCTGCTCGTTGCCCGGCAGCAGCGCGCGCGGACCGTTTTGCTCGAAGCCGCGCGTGTGGCAGTACACCAGTCCCGGATTGATTTTTTTCAGGCTCTGGTAATCGATGCCGAGGCGTTCGGCGGCGTCGTAGCGCATGTTGTGCTGCACCACGTCGGCGGTCTGCACCAGCTCCAGCAGGATTTTCATCGCCTGCGGATTTTTCAGGTTGAGCGCGATGCTGCGTTTGCCGTGGTTCGCCATGTAGGCGATATGGTTGGCATGCCAGTACGTATCGTGCAGCGCGTTGATCTTGATGACATCGGCGCCGAGATCGGACAGCAGTTGCGTGCCGTAAGGGCCGGCAATGGCGAGGCCGAGATCGAGCACGCGAATGCCGTCGAGCGGTCCGCGCAGGGTCGCGTTCGGATTTTTCGCGCGCCACTGCGGCAGCGCCTGCGATTTCAACTGTTCCGCCTGGGCCTTGATCTCGGCGGTGTGCTCGCCGGCCTTCGGCGCGCCGCCGCGCACGCGCGCGGGATTTTTTTCCAGCTTGTAGGTGATGCCGACCTGCCGCACGGTGCCCAGTTCCGGATCGTGCACTTCGGCGACGCAGCCGTCCGCCAGCCACAGCGGATCGTTCAGCGCCTGCTCCGGCGAGCGGATATCCTGCATGGTCATGCCGGCAATGGCCGCCGCATCGACCCACTCCCGCGCGCTGAATTTCTTCACGTACTCGGCGAGCATCGGCTGATAGTGCAGCATCACGAAAATTTCCTCGGGGCCGGTGCCGAAGCGGTCCGGATCGTTCTGCACGCTGAGATCCGGCGTCGCGTTCAGGTTGTCGCCCGCGGCGGCGGTCAGGATGAAGCGGGGATTGGGCACCCAGTTGTGAATCCAGCGGCCATCGCTGCACTGGAAATGTCCCTTGGGCGCCTTGCTGCCGAGAATCCAGGTATCGAACATCGGCACATCGGGATTTTCCACGCGCTGCCAGCAACCGCTGGCGCTGGCGAGCGCGCCCTGCATCAGGCTGGTTTCCACCCACTGGCCGTTGCCGGTGATTTCACGCGCGCGCAGCGCCGCGCTGATCGCGGTCAGCGCGCTGAAAAAAGCGCCGAGGCTGGGCACGTGCGTCGCGGGAAAAACCGGACCGGGGCGCGCCGGGCCCTGTACGAACTCGTAGGGCACGTCGAGATCGGGAAAGGGTTCCGGGCGGCCGCACATGCGGTTCACCGCGCCCTCGGGCCAGCCGCGCTGTTCCCAGTGCAGGCCGGTGCGCGCCGCCACCAGCGCGTCGTAGCCGGGGCGGCCGGCGTGTTTATTGTCGCGGCCATAGGCGGTGATCGAGCAGTAAATCAGGCGCGGATTGAGCGCGTGCAGGGTGTCGAAATCGATGCCGAGTTTTTGGGTGGTGCCGGGGGTGAAACTCTCGATCAGGATGTCCGCGTGTTTGGCCAATTCCAGAAAGCTGGCGCGGTCGGCGTCGTTTTTCAGATCGAGCACCGCGCTGCGCTTGCCGCGATTCCACACGCGATAGCCGCTCAGATGGCGGAACGGATCGCCGCCCGGCGGTTCGATTTTGGTGACATCGGCGCCATGATCGGCCAGTGACATCGCGGTCATGGGGCCGGCGATGCCCCAGCTCAGATCGAGCACGCGCAATTGATCGAGAACGGCGGTCATTATTATTTTCCTCCAGGGTGCATTGTGGGCGGCGCGTTGTTCGAGCGCGCGGCGCGAATTATTGTGGGTGCGATCTTGCGCTGGAAAATCGGCCGGCGCAAATTTCTTCTACAGGCGTGTGCCAATTTCGCCGCGGCCCGTTCCGGCGTGCCCGGCGGTGGCTTGCAGGCTCCCGCTTCGCTGCCGCGCCGCCGGTCCACAGAGTAAGCGCCTGCTCCGAGCCATCCCATATCCGAATCCGACCTTGTGCTGCGTTTGACCTGACAGCCTTGGGAGGCTGTGAAAAACGGCCGCGCGTTGTTCCCGATGGCAAAACAGCCGGCCACTTCGCCCGCGCATTCCGATTTTTTCCTTGCCCGCGCTCCAGGCTTTCCAGCACTTCGCTGGAGGTAGGCACGGCGCCGCAAACGCGGGATACTGCCGCGCTGCGGCGCGCGATGGCCGCGATAAAAATAACGAATGCATTACCGGCGCAGGGCGACCGGTTATTCGGCGAGTGTTTTCCATGACCAGAATCCTGATTGCCAATCGCGGAGAAATCGCGATCCGTATCGCGCGCGCCGCGGCGGAATTGAATTTGCGCAGCGTTGCCGTTTATTCCGCCGAGGATGCGCGCTCGCTGCATGTGGCGCGCGCGGACGAAGCGCACGGGCTGGAAGGCGGCGCTGCGGCTTATCTCGACGGCGCGCAATTGATCGCCGTGGCCCGCGCGGCAGGCTGCGCCGCCATTCATCCCGGTTACGGTTTTCTCAGCGAGAACGCGCAATTCGCGCGGCAGTGCGCGCAGGCGGGCATTATTTTCGTCGGCCCGCGGCCGGAGGTGCTGGCCCTGTTCGGAGACAAGGCGCAGGCGCGCGCGCTGGCGCAACGCTGTGGCGTGCCGTTGCCGGAGGGCAGCGACGGACCGGTCGCGCTGGAGCAGGCGCGGGACTTTTTCCAGGCGCACGGGCCGCTGTTGATCAAGGCCGTTGCCGGTGGCGGCGGCCGGGGTATCCGCCCGGTCCTGCACGCGGGTGAGCTCGACGAGGCCTATGCCCGCTGTCGTTCGGAAGCGCGCGCGGCCTTTGGCAACGACGCCGTGTATGTCGAGCGTTTGATTGCGCGCGCGCGTCATATCGAAGTGCAGGTCGTCGGCGATGGCAAAGGACATATCGCGCATCTCGGCGAACGCGAATGCACCTTGCAGCGGCGCCGGCAGAAGCTGGTGGAAATCGCGCCGAGCCCGAGCCTCAGCGCTGCGCAGCGCGAACGCATCACGGCCGCGGCCATGACAATGGCCACGGCGGCACACTACGACAACCTCGGCACTTTCGAATTTCTGCTCGACGAAAGCGCGGGCGATAGCGATGCGTTCGTGTTTATCGAGGCCAACCCGCGCCTGCAGGTGGAGCACACCGTGACCGAGGCGGTCACCGGCATCGACCTGGTGCAGACGCAGCTGCAACTCGCGTTGGGCCGCAGTCTCGGCGAACTCGGGTTGACGCAGGATGACATTCCCGCGGCGCGCGGTTACGCCGTGCAATTGCGGATCAACATGGAAAGCCTGGACGCCAACGGTGAGGCGCGTCCCGCCTGCGGCACGCTGACGGTGTTCGAGCCGCCTTCGGGTCCGGGCGTGCGCGTCGATACCTTCGGATACGCCGGCTATGCCACGAATCCGCAATTCGATTCACTGCTGGCCAAGCTGATCGTGCATTCCTCCTCCGCGCAATTCGGCGCGGCGCTGGCCAAAACCGCGCGCGCACTCGATGAGTTTCGTATCGAGGGCGTCGCCACCACGCAGGGTTTGCTGCGCAATCTGCTGCATCATCCCGATGTGCGCGCCAATCGCGTGGATACGCGTTTCGTCGAAAATCACGCGAGCGAATTGAGCGCGCCGCCGCCGACGCGGCGCTTTTTCGAATCCGCCCTGGCCGAAGCGGCGACGCCGGACCGCGCGGAGCCGGGCGTCACCGCGCCGATGGCGGGGCGCATCGCCGCCATCGAGGTCAGCGCCGGCGCCGTTGTGCGACGCGGCCAGGCCTTGCTGGTGCTGGAAGCGATGAAGATGGAGCACTGCATCGAAGCCGCCGAGGACGGCGTGGTGCGCTCGCTGGCGGTGCATCCCGGCGCGATCGTGCGCGAGGGGCAGACGCTGCTCGTGATCGAGGCCGCGGCCGTGCAGGGCGATGCCGAAGCCGGCGCGGTGGCGGTCGATCTCGATGCCATTCGCCCGGATCTCGCCGAGGTGCTGGCCCGTCACGCGGCCACCCTCGATGCCGCGCGGCCGGCGGCGGTGGCGCGCAGGCACGCCGGCGGCCAGCGCAGCGCCCGGGAAAATATCGACGATTTGTGCGATCCCGACAGCTTCGTCGAATACGGCGCGCTGGCGCTGGCCGCGCAGCGGCATCGGCGCACTCCGGAAGAGCTGATCGCCATCAGCCCGGCCGATGGCATGGTGATGGGCATCGGTGCGGTCAACGGCGAGCATTTCGCCGAGGACGCGCGCTGCGCCGTGCTGGCCTATGACTACACGGTATTCGCCGGCACCCAGGGCGCACTCAACCACAAGAAAAAAGACCGCCTGTTCCAACTGGCGCGGCAATGGCGGTTGCCGGTGATCGCTTTTGCCGAAGGCGGAGGCGGCCGCCCGGGCGACGACTGGGGCAGCCCGTCCGCGCTGGATATCGCCACCTTCGCCGAATTTGCCGGGCTGAGCGCGCTGGTGCCGCTGATCGGCATCGTCAACGGTCGCTGTTTCGCCGGCAACGCGGCGCTGGCCGGTTGCTGCGATGTGATCATCGCCACCCGGAACACCAATCTCGGCATGGGCGGGCCGGCCATGATCGAGGGCGGCGGCCTGGGCGTGTTCCCGCCCGAGGCGATCGGTCCGATCGCTGTTCAGGCGCCCAACGGCGTGGTCGATGTGGTGGTGGCCGACGAGGCCGAGGCGGTGCGCGTCGCCAAGCGCTATCTGGGATATTTCCAGGGCCGGCTCGAACACTGGAACTGTGCCGACCAGCGCCTGCTGCGCGCGTCGATCCCCGAAAACCGGGTGCGCGCCTACGACATCCGCTCCGTCATCGCGACCCTGGCGGATACCGATTCCGTGTTGGAGCTGCGCGCCGCGTTCGGAGTCGGCACGATCACCGCGCTGATCCGCGTCGAGGGCCGGCCGCTGGGCGTGATCGCCAACAATCCGCTGCATCTGGGCGGAGCCATCGACGCCGATGGCGCGGACAAGGCGGCGCGTTTCATCCAGCTCTGCGATGCCTTCGATATCCCGCTGCTGGCGCTGTGCGACACGCCGGGTTTCATGGTCGGGCCCGAAGTGGAAAAAAGCGCGCAGGTGCGGCATGTCTCGCGCCTGTTCGTGACCGCCGCCAGCGCCACGATCCCGCTGTTCGCCATCGTGCTGCGCAAGGCGTACGGCCTTGGCGCCCAGGCGATGACCGGCGGCAGTTTTCGCGCGCCGGTGTTCACGGTGGCGTGGCCCACCGGGGAATTCGGCGCGATGGGATTGGAGGGCGCGGTCCGGCTCGGTTACCGCAAGGAGCTGGAGGCCATCGCCGATCCGGCCGAGCGCGAGGCTCGCTACCAGGCGATGGTCGCGGACGCTTATGCCCAGGGCAAAGGCCTGAACAGCGCCTCCTACCTGGAGCTGGATGCCGTCATCGATCCGGCCGAATCGCGCCGCTGGCTGGCGCGGGGCATGGCGTCGTTGCCGCCGGTGTCGAAGCGCGGCGGCAAAAAGCGTCCCTGCATCGATACCTGGTGAGACAGCGATGAAAGAGCAGGACAGGCCGGGTGCAGCCCGGCAAAAAATATCACTGCGAAAGCGATAGAACGCCCGCTGCGCGGGTCATTCTTCTATGATACATGGATTGACCGCGACGGTTGTCGGAGGGGTTGTATGACGAGATGGGTGGGTGAGACCCGCAATGCGCGCTTCGTGGCGTTCGCGCTCATGGCGTTGTTGTTCTTCGGCGCGCTCAGGCTGGGGTTGCTGGTGCCGATTTACGCCGGTTTGCTGGTGTTCGTGCTGGTTACCCGCCTGTCCGACCGGCTGCTGCGCATCCAATCGGATTCGGCCGCCGCCGCCGGGACCGAATCGCGCTGGCTGGGCATGTTGCGCCCGACCAGCGTCGCCGCGCGTCTGGTCGCGGTCACCGCCGTGGCGGCGATTGTCATCGTGGTGCTGATGGGCCTGGGAATCGGCCTGCACGTGATGTTGCGCAACGGCGCCGACGTGCACGATCTGCTGCTGACCATCGGCGATATCGTCAGCTCGGCGCGGGACTGGATTCCGCAGGGCCTGAGTTCGATGCTGCCCGATAATTTCGATTTGCTGTCGACCGCCGGCAACTGGCTGCGCACCCACGCCGCCGAGATCGGCACGGTCGGGTTGGGCGCGCTGCGTGTCGTCGGTTATCTGCTGCTGGGTATTTTGCTGGGCGCGATGGTCTCCGTGGCTGAAACCGCCTTGCAGAAACCGCTGGGGCCGGCCAGCCGCCTGCTCGGCGACCAGCTGGCCGCATTGTGCGAGGCGTTCTGGCGCGTGGTATCCGCCCAGTTCTGGATCTCCGCCGTGAATACGCTCGCGACCTCGATTTATCTGCTGGCGATCCTGCCGGCCTTTGGCGTGCATCTGCCCTTCGCCAAAACGCTGGTCGCGGTCACCTTCGTCATGGGCTTGCTGCCGGTGGTGGGCAACCTGATCTCGAACACCGCCATCACCATCATCAGCCTGGCGCAGTCGCTGCAAATCGCGGTATTTTCTCTGGTCTATCTCGTGATCATCCACAAGCTGGAATATTTTCTGAACGCGCGCATCGTCGGCATTCGCATCAACGCGCGCGCCTACGAAATCCTGCTGGCGATGCTGATCATGGAACACATGTTCGGCGCGGCCGGCGTGGTGGCGGCGCCGGTGTTTTATGCGTGGCTGAAGGCGGAATGGCAGCGCTGGGATCGCATGGACATGCTGCGCGACGCACGTCAGGCTCCCGCGCAGTTGGATAAGGCCAAACAGAATCGGTCCTGAGCCATCGGGAACGTTCGACGTTTGGCTCCGCGATCATCAACAGGGAGCCACTTGTCGGGTTGAAAAACCGGTTTCGATCCGTGTGTTGTTGATGAGCGTGGCGACGCCTCAGTGGTCTTTGACGACGTCGCTGCCCGGAAACCGGATGGCGAACCCTCTTCCCGATAATCCGCGTTATTGCGCTTTTTGCTTCGCTTTCCAGTTCCGTACCGCTTGCAGGGTGTTGGCGACATGCTTGTCTGGCGCCATGTCGGTGTAGGAGTAAATAATTTCTCCGCCGGGCGCGATGACATACGAGGTGCGGTTGGCGTACTCGGGCTTGACCGGCAGCACCGCGTCGTAGGCTTTCATGATTTTCTGATCGCTATCGGCCGCCACGGCAAACTTGCTGCGGCATTCGCTCACCGAAAACTTTTGCAGCGTGGCGATATCGTCGCGCGATACGCCGATCACGGTCGCGCCCAGCGCTTTGTATTGGTCTGTCGCCTCGGCGAAATCGTGGGCTTCGATCGTGCAGCCTTTGGTGAACGCCGCCGGATAGAAATACAGCACGACCGGACCGCGCTTGAGCGCGTCCGCCAGGGAAAACTCAAAGGTATTGCCGCCGAGCGAAGCCTGCGCAGCGAACGCCGGCGCCTTGGCGCCCGGCTTGAGCGCCGCCAGTGCCGCAGTGCTGCCGAGGAGCGCGACGGTCCCGACGATAACAAGCGCTTTTTTTAGCATGCCTTGTGATCCTTTTATGCTGGAGTTGAAATCAGTTGACGTAGACATCCACGATTTTGAACCAGCCGGTGGTTTCGCAACCGTCGACGGTGACGGCGATGGTCTGGCCGGTGCTCTTGGCCGCGATCAGCACCGACTTCAGCACGGCATCCGCCGATAAGTGACCGGCCCAGCCCGAGGCCGAGGGACACTGGCTGGCGGCGGTCGCGTTGGTGAAGCCGCTGTCGAGCTGGATGGCTATTGCTCCGGTCGATTGAACATATAACCGGCCGACCTTGCCCGTATCCACGGTGCTGGCGCCCGCGCTGCCGGACAGCAGGCAGAGCGCCATCGTTGCGAACATTCCGGTTTTTATTGTTTTTTTCATGGTGTTTTTCTTCCCTGGTTTTTGACCAAAGAATTTGCGGATCAAAGAACCAGTCGACGTATGTCCGTCAGCAGCTCGTTGAGGTAGGTGAAGAAGCGTCCGGCATCGGCGCCGTTGATGGCGCGGTGATCGTACGACAACGACAGCGGCAGCATTTTGCGCGGCGCGAACTCGCGGCCGTTCCACACCGGTTGCACGCTCAGCTTCGAGACGCCGAGGATGGCCACTTCCGGCGCGTTGATGATCGGCGTGAAACCGCGCCCGCCGATGTTGCCGAGGCTGGAAATGGTGAAGCAGGCGCCCTGCATTTCCGCCGGTTTCAGCTTGCGGTCTTTCGCGCGTTGCGCCAGCTCGGCGGTCTCCGCCGACAGCTCCCACACGGATTTGCGATCGACATCGCGAATCACCGGAACCACGAGTCCCGCCGGCGTATCCACCGCCAGGCCGATGTGCACGTATTGCTTGTAGACGATATTCTCGCCGTCGCTGGTCAGCGAGGCGTTGAATTTCGGATGCGCCTTCAGCGCCAGCGCGCAGGCCTTGAACAGGAAGGGTAGCGGCGACACTTTCACGCCGCGTTTTTCCGATTCTTTCTTCAGCGATTCGCGGAATGCCTCCAGCTCGGTGACATCGACGTCATCGAACTGGGTCACGTGCGGCACGTTGAGCCAGTTGCGCTGCATATTGGCGGCGGTGAGTTTGTGCAACTTGCTGAGCGGCTGCGTGTCGATCGGGCCGAACTGCGCGAAATCGACATCGGGAATCGGCGGAATGCCGGCGCCGCTGATCGCGCCGCTGCGTTTTTCCACCAGCGCTTTGACGAAGCTTTTGAGGTCGTCTTTCTGGACGCGTCCTTTGGGACCGGTGCCCGGCACCTTGGTGAGGTCGAGGCCCATTTCCCGCGCCAGCTTGCGCACGGCGGGGCCGGCATAGACGTCGCCCGGGGTTGGAGCCGGCTCGGCCGCCTTGGCGGCGGGCGCCGGTGCAGCGGCCGGCGCCGCAACCGGAGCCGGCGCCACCGGAGCGGGGCTGGGAGCGGCCGCGGCGGGTTGCGGAGCCGCCGGCGCCGCGGCGCCGCTGACTTCCAGCTCCAGAATCGCGGCGCCCATCGACACCTTGTCGCCTTCCTTCACCTTGACGCTGCGCACCACGCCGGCTTTCGGCGCGGGCACTTCCATCGAGGCCTTGTCCGATTCGAGCACGATCATCGTGTCGCCTTCGGCCAGGGTGGTGCCCGCTTTGACGCTGACTTCGATCACGTCGACATTGTCCGCGCCGCCGATATCCGGCACGGCAATGACTTCCAGCGTCGGCGTGCCCGCTGCCGCGGGTGCCTGAGCCGCGGCCTGGGGTTGCGGCGCGGGCGCGGCGGGGTGCTCGGCCTTGGGCGCGGGCGCCGCCGGTTTTTCCTCCGCAGCCGCCGCCGTTGCGCCGGCGGTTTCCAGCGTCAGGATGACGCTGCCCGCGGACACCTTGTCGCCGACTTTCAATGTGATCTCCAGCACCTTGCCGTTTTCCGGCGAGGGCACTTCCATGGAGGCCTTGTCCGATTCCAACACGATCAGCGTGTCGTCTTTCTGCACCTGCGCGCCGGGCGCGACGGAGATTTCAATCACCTCCACGTCTTCGGCGCCGCCGATGTCGGGTACTGCAATCGTCGTTTGTGTCACTGTCTTGATCCTTTCTCGCTATGTCTCACGCCTGCGATCGTTGCGTCTCTATCTCAGAACGTCATTGGATCGCGCTTGTTGGGATCAATGCCGAATTTCTTCATCGCCTTGCTCACGTCCTTGAGCGGGAAGCGGCCCTCGTCGGCCAGCGCCTTCAGCGCGGCGATCGCGACGAAATAGCGGTCGACCTCGAAGTGGTGACGCAGTTTCGAACGGGTGTCGCTGCGGCCGAAGCCATCGGTGCCGAGCACCACATAGCGGTGCGGCACATAGGGACGGATCTGCTCGCCGTAGGATTTGATGTAGTCCGTGGCGCAGATGACCGGGCCTTCGCGCTCCTGCAGCAGTTGCGTGACATACGGCAGGCGCGGTTTTTCTTCCGGATGCAGCAGGTTCCAGTGCTCGCAGGCCAGGCCGTCGCGGCGCAGTTCGTTGATGCTGGTGGCGCTCCAGACATCGGCGTTGATGCCGAAGTCGTCGCGCAGAATCTGCGCCGCCGCCCGCACTTCGCGCAGGATGGTGCCGCTGCCGATCAGTTGCACTCGGTCGGATTTACGGCGCGTGTTCTTCGCTTCTTCGAGCAGGTACAGGCCGCGCACGATGCCTTCCTCGGCGCCGAGCGGCAGTTCCGGGTGACTGTAGTTCTCGTTCATCAGCGTGATGTAGTAGAAGCAGTTTTCCTTGTCCTGGTACATCCGCTTCAGGCCGCTCTGGATGATCACCGCCAGCTCGTAGGCGTAGGTGGGATCGTAGGAGCGGCAGTTGGGAATCAGGTTGGCCAGCAGATGGCTGTGGCCGTCCTGGTGTTGCAGGCCCTCGCCGTTGAGCGTGGTGCGCCCGGAGGTGCCGCCGAGCAGGAAGCCGCGCGCCTGCGAATCGCCCGCCGCCCAGGTCAGGTCCATCACCCGCTGGAAGCCGAACATCGAATAGAAGGTGTAGAACGGCACCAGCGCATAGTTGTGGTTGCTATACGAGGTGGCGGTGGCCAGCCACGCCGAGAACGCGCCGGATTCGTTGATGCCTTCTTCGAGGATCTGGCCTTTTTTGTCTTCCTTGTAGTACATGATCTGGCCGGCGTCCTGCGGCGAATAGCGCTGGCCCTGCGAGGAGTAGATGCCGAGCTGGCGGAACATGCCTTCCATGCCGAAGGTGCGCGCCTCGTCGGGCACGATCGGCACGATGCGCGCGCCGATGTTCTTGTCCTTCACCAGTGTCGAGAGAATGCGCACGAACGACATGGTGGTCGAGATTTCACGCTCGCCGGTGCTGGTGAGCTGGCTCTTGAATTCTTCCAGGCCCGGCACGTCCAGGGCTTCGAAATCGTTGCGGCGCGCGGGCAGGAATCCGCCCAGTTCCTCGCGGCGCTTGCGCATGTAGACCATTTCCGGGCTGTCCGGAGCCGGCCGATAGTAGGGCACGTGTTCCAGCTCGTTGTCGGAAACCGGCACGCCGAAGCGGTCGCGGAACTTGCGCAGGCTGTCGAGGCCGAGTTTTTTCACCGAGTGGGTTTCGTTGGCGGCTTCGCCCGATTTGCCCATGCCGTAGCCTTTCACGGTCATGGCCAGCACCACGGTGGGTTGTTCCTTGTGCGCCACGGCTTGCGCGTAGGCCGCGTAAACCTTGTACGGATCGTGGCCGCCGCGGTTGAGATACATGATCTCGTCGTCGGACATGTCCTTGACCATGTCCAGCAGCTCCGGATAGGCGCCGAAGAAATGCTCGCGGGTATAGGCGCCGCCGTTGGCCTTGTAGTTCTGCAACTCGCCGTCGCAGACCTCGTCCATGCGCTTTTTCAGCAGGCCGTGCTTGTCTTTTTCCAGCAGCGGGTCCCAGAGACGGCCCCACACCACCTTGATGACGTTCCAGCCGGCGCCGCGGAACACGCCTTCCAGCTCCTGGATGATCTTGCCGTTGCCGCGCACCGGGCCGTCGAGGCGCTGCAGGTTGCAGTTGACGACGAAGATCAGGTTGTCGAGCTGCTCGCGGCCGGCCAGGGAGATCGCGCCCAGGGATTCGGGCTCGTCGCACTCGCCGTCGCCGAGGAAGCACCAGACCTTGCGGTCGCCGTGATCGATCAGGCCGCGGCTCTGCTGGTATTTCATCACGTGCGCCTGGTAGATCGCCTGGATCGGGCCCAGTCCCATGGACACCGTGGGGAATTGCCAGTAATCCGGCATCAGCCAGGGATGCGGGTAGGAGGAAAGCCCGTGGCCGTCCACTTCGCGGCGGAAGTTGTCGAGCTGCTCCTCGGTGAGGCGGCCTTCGAGGTAGGAGCGCGCGTACATGCCCGGAGAACTGTGGCCCTGGTAATAAATCAGGTCGGCCTTGTCGCCGCCGCGGAAGAAATAGTTGAAGCCGACATCGTAGAGCGTGGCGGCTGAGGAGAACGATGCGATGTGGCCGCCCAGGCCTTCATCGTTGTCGTTGGCGCGCATCACCATGGCCATCGCGTTCCAGCGGATCAGCGAACGGATGCGGCGCTCCATGAACAGGTCGCCCGGCATGCGCCGTTCGGCGGCGGGTTCGATGGTATTGCGGAACGGGGTGGTGATGGCTGCCGGCATCTTGGTGCCGGCCTGGGCGGCGTGTTCGACCAGAGTCTTGAGCAGGAAGGCGGTGCGGCCACGGCCCTGGTGCTTGAGCACGCTGTCGATCGCTTCGAGCCATTCGCGGGTTTCGAGGGAATCTTTATCCTCTTGCATGTTCTCTCCCAAATAAAACGCAGGTACAGGAACTTGACGGTTCTCCCGCGCACGGGCATTCGCTCGGGCGGCGACCGCGGAGCGGCCGATCGCCGTTGACCTTCATGCGGGTCTGGAGTTCCGGTGATCCGGCGCTCCGGGGAACCGCGGTTTGGAAGGCGTCGATGTCGCAGAGGGACCGTCTTTGAAAACCGTATCGGAAACCGGCGCCCGATGGCGGGCGATCCGGTCAAGTGCCGCGCGGCGGCGACGTCCGCGCGCCGGGATCTCCGGCGCCGAACGTAATGGCTGCTTTTAGCAGCCTACCAAGGGTGTGTAAAAATTTTACATTGAAATGATAAATAGGCAAGCCCGAATTCCCTCCAGGTTGAGCGGGCGCTGGCGGTCGATCTCAAACCCGCCTGTATATTGAGCAAAATTTGCCAGGTCGACGGGGTCTCAACTTTTTGTAGTTTTCTTACAAAACGGTTTCGACCAAGCTTCAACGGCTGCGCGCCAGCCCCGAATCCGGCTCGAGCTGCACGTGGACCCGCTGGTTATGTTGGGCCACGCGGTTCCATTCGCCGGCGGAAACACTGACGTCGGTCGGGTAATCGACCAGCGGCTCGGCGGCGCCGAGGGCGACCAGTTCCACGCGGATCGATGGCATGAATTGCGGCAGCTCCTTGAGATAGCGCTTGAAGGCGACGCTCTGTCCCTCCGAGAGCCGCTGCGCCTGCTCGGCATTCTGGCCGAGCGCGGAGCAGTCGGTCAGGGACAGCTCCGGCGGCGCCACCACCCAGGTCGCCTGCTGTGTCCGGGTCGCGGGCAGGTACAGGAGACAGAACTCACCGGTGTGGCTCTCCAGGCGGATGGCGCCGCGAAAACCCGAGGCGTGCAGCAGGCCGACCAGATCCTGCAGGCGTTGCAGGCGCTCGCCGCTGAACGGCGGTTCGCCGAAGGGATATTCCTGCGATTGGTTGAGCGCCCATTCGATGGCTTTGAAAGCGTTTTGCTGCTGCGTGACCAGGCGGTCGCGTTGCAGGGCCGCCGAGTAGTAGAGCGCGGCGATACCCAGCAAGGCCAGGCCCAGCAGCAGCGGCAGCCACCAGTTGCGGCGCAGCGGGCGCGCGGGCGCGGTCAGCGGCGTCTCTTCGGGCGCATAGGCCGCATGCACCGGCTGGGCCGGCGCCTCCGGCTCGAATGCCGTTTCGGGCGGGGGATAGGGTTCGGCGCCCGTCTCGGCCGCCGGCGCCATCTCGACCACCGGGACCGCCGGGCGGAGGTGGCCCAGCAGCTGGTGCTCCGCCAGCCTCTGCAGAACGGCGCTGAGATCCTCGGGGGTGGCCGGCTTGGCGATGACATCCGCCGCGCCCAGCGCCCGCGCCTGGCCGAAATACATCCCGCCCTGGGTCGAGGTATACATGACGATGGGGATATGGGCGGTGACCGGGTTGGATTTGATCACCTTCACCGCCTGGAAGCCGTCCATGCCGGGCATCATGTGATCCATGAAGATCACATTGGGGCTTTCATGGCGCAGGTATTCCAGCGCCTGCTCGGCGGATTCCAGCATGTCGACGCTGAACTGATGTTTGTCGAGCATTTGCCGCAGCGCGTAGCGCGCGGTTTTCGAGTCATCGACAATCAGTGCGTGTGGCATCAACGGCGTCCTTCATTCCATGCGGATGTTGCTGCGGGCCCGGCGCCGCGCTGTGCGGGGCCGGGCCGGAACGCTACCAACTATAGACGCGACGCCCCGTTACGGGAACGCCGGCTCATGGAAATGTGTAGAAATACCGGGCGGTCTTGAACGCGTCCAGATCGTCGATCGGCTCGCCCACGCGCAGCGGTTGCTGGGTGAAGCGGCCGTCGACCGCCTGCCACAGGCCGCGGCCGTCCGTGCCCAGCACATCGCGCTTGAACAGCGGCAGCCACTGCTCGAAGGTCAGGACACGCACCGCGGCGAGGATCTGCTCGCGGCTATCGAATTGCAGATAGCCGGAGTTCAGGTCCTGCCACAGGCGCTCGCTCGCTTCGCCGAGGTTTTTGGGCTGTTCCGCGAGGCGCTGGGCCAGCGCCGAGCGATGCCGTTCGAACAGCGGCAGCAGCTGGTCGGGGCTGCGCTGGGCCCAGCCGTGCAGGAACTCCTTGTAGGCCTTGGCGAGTTGCGCGGGACCGGCGACCGGCGACTGGGCCAGGAACACCAGGCCCGGCACGTCGCGCACCGGGAACGGCGTGGACATGACGATGTAGCCGAGCTGCTGGTCGGTGCGCAGCTGCGCGTAGAAATCCGAGCTCAGCATCTGCGCGCTCACGCCCAGCGCGGCGCGGGTGGACTTGGCGTTGTCGGCCGCCTGCCGGTAGAGCAGCAGGGCCGCGTCATCGTGCGGCGACGGCACGGTGCGGCGATAGTCCCGCCCGGCGGGCAATTGCATGACTTCCACCGCCGGCGCCGGGGTCGCCTGCGTTTGCGCCAGCAGTTGCTGTTTCACCAGATCGCCCAGCTTGCGCGCGTCGGCCTCGGTGTAATTGCCGTAGACGAGCATGTCGGCGTCGAGATGCGCCAGCAGCTCCTGCGCGAATTGCCGCACTTGCTCCAGCGTGACCTTGTCGACCTGCGCGATCAGTTCGCTATCGGGCCATTGGTTGCGATACAGCACGGTGCTCAGGTCGGAGATCAGCAGCTCATAGGGCGGGCGCTGGTTGTTGTCCTGCAACTGGCGGCGGTATTCGAACGAAATCCGCGCGAACAGCTCCGGCGTCAGTTGCGGGTTGCGCAGGGCGTTGAGCATGCGCTCCAGCAGCAGCGACTGCTTGTCGTTGAAGCCGGCGACGCGCAGGGTGATGCCGCGCCCGTTGCGCGCGACCTGATAGCTCAACCCGGCCAGCGACGCGGGGTAGGAAAACTCGTTGAGGTTTTCGCGCACCATGCGCGCCAGCAGCTCGGTTTTCACCGTGTGCTCGGCGCTGTCCGTGGCCAGTGGCGAGCGCAGGCTGAGCGCGGTGTCGCCCTTGGGCGTGCGGAACTGCGCATCCTGCAGGAACCACAGATGCAGGCCCGCGCCGCTGTCCAGCAACACCGGTTTTTGCGCGGGCTGGGCCGGCAGCGGTTTCAGGCTGAGATCGTCGGCGATGAAGATGTTCGGTTCCGGCAGGGTGATGGCCGGGTTGAGGCCGGCGTTGACCCAGGGCTCATACTGCAGGCCGGGAATCGGTTCCGCGCTGAAAGGCGTCTGGTAGAAAGTGCTCTTCTTGTTGGTGGCGACGCCGGGCGCGGTCAGCGTGCGCAGCATGCGCTGCGGCGTCAGCTGGTCCAGCAGCGCCTTGATCTGCGCCGGCTCGAAGCGCTCCATCAGGTAGTCGCCGCGCAGCACCTCCTCGGGCGGGTAATCCTGCAAATTGCCGGCGAGGTGGCTGACCTCGCGGATCGGCTCGGCCTGTTCGCGGAACTGGAAGCGTTGCTCGGCCACTTTCTGCTGTTCGCGGTACAGGCGCTCCTGGATGCCGCCGTCGCGGATGCGCAGGATGGTCTGGAACAGCATCTGGGTGATTTCGTCGGCGTGCGGCAGGCCGGCCTGGGTCAGCTCGATATTGACGTTGAACAGCGCCCCGCCCTGGTAATCGAAGCCCTGGCCCGCGCTCAGGGCCTGGGCCCAGCCGCGTTGCTTGAGTGCCGACAGCAGGCTGCCGCCGCCCTCATGGCCGAGGATGTTGCCGATGTATTCCAGCGATTTGCCGCGATAATCCGGGCGCGTATCGCCGATCGGCCAGGCGAAGGACAACGTGCGGTCTTGCTGCACCGGCTGGACGCGCACCTGTTGCGGCAGGGTGCCGGGGGCGAACAGCGGCGCGGTGATCGGATCGATATGACGCTCGCGGTCGGGCACTTCGCTGAAGCGCTCGGTCACCATCTGCTGCAGCTGGTCCAGCGGCTCGCGCCCCAATACCACCAGGGTCATCAGGTTGGACGAGTAGTTCTTCTCGTAAAACTGCAACAGGTCGTCGCGCACCGGGCGGCCCGGCCGGTCGGCCAGCGTGTCCAGGCTGCCCACGGAGAATTTCGAGAACGGATGCTCGGGATTCACCACCTCGCGCAGCACGTCCAGCCCGCGGCGCTGGTCGTCGCGGATGTTGGCCATGTATTCGGAATACACCGCGTGCTTTTCGCGGTCGACGTATTCGGCGGTGAACAGCGGCGCCACGAAGAAGCGCGAAAAGCGATCCAGCGCCGGCGCCAGGTACTGGCTGTCGACATCGAAGAAAAAATTGGTGTGTTCGAACGCGGTGAAGGCGTTGTGGTTGCCACTGTGGCTGGCGATGAAGTTCTGGTATTCCTCGGCCTGAGGAAAACGGTCGGTGCCGAGGAACAGCATGTGCTCCAGGAAGTGCGCCAGTCCCTGCCGGTCGTCCGGATCCTGGCGGCTGCCGACATTGACGTCGAGGGCGGCGGCGGCCTTGTCGGTGCCGGGATCGGAGATCAGCAGCACCTTCATCCGATTGGGCAATTCGATAAAGCGGTAGGCGCGGGTGTCGTTGGCGCCGGTGAACACCTCGCCCGGGCGCAGCGCCGGCGCGGGGGGCGCCGCGGGTTTGGAGGAAAGCTGGCAGGCGCAGAGCAGCGTCAACAGAAACAGCAGCGCCCAATGGCGGGCGCGGCCGGCGCTAAGGGTCGGAGTCACCATGGAATATCCTGTCAAAGTGATGAAGGGGCGGCGAACGAACGGCGCGGGAGCGCGCGCTGGTGTTGCGTTGATCCGAACGCGACGCTAAGACCGCGTAGACGGAGGAAAAATCCGGAGCCGATCCGGCGAGGGGCGGGTGTGGACGATGCGGCTTCAGGCAATGGAGCGCTCCTTGTGCGTGTGAATCCGTGGATTGTTATCGACCCGGTTATTGAAAGCCTGCGTCAGCGCTTTTGCAGAATATAAATGAAGACGCCGTCGGCCACATCGCAGGCCCGCAAAGTATGGCCGCTCTGCCTGGCGAACGCCTGGAAATCGCGCTGCGAACCCGGATCGGTGGCCTGCACGCGCAACTGTTCGCCGCTGGGCATCTTGTTCAGAGCCTGTTTCGCCTTCAACAACGGCAGCGGACAGTCGAGGCCGCGGGCGTCCAGTTCGATCACGAAAAACTCCTGGATAGTGAGCGCATTGCGTGTGCCGGCGAGGTCGCGAAGGGCGGGCCGTGTTGCCGGCGGCACAGTATAGCGAAAATGATTTCTCGGGTTGGCGCCGCCAGAGGGGGAATGTTGCGGCGCGGCAAGGGTCATAGGGAAAATTCCGGGCCTTGCCTGCCCGGCGGAAACCGTTAAAGTAGTGCCGAAGTATTGATCTGGTATCGCCGTGACTCGCAAACGCCCCCTTGCCGCCCTGGTTTTGCTCAGCCTGCTGGCCTCCGTGCCGGCGCGTTCAGCCGACAGCGATCTGCAACTGCCCGAATTGGGTGACGGGTCCTCCAGCCTGTTTTCCGGACAACAGGAATACGAACTCGGTCGCGCCTGGCTGAAAATTTTCCGCAGCCAGGTGCGCACGGTGTCCGATCCGCTGCTGCAGGACTACACCGAAAGCCTGGTCTACAAGTTGGCCAGCAACAGCCAGCTCAAGGATCGCCGCCTCGAAATCGTGATCGTCGATAACCCCACCATCAACGCGTTCGCCGTTCCCGGCGGCGTGGTCGGCCTGCACAACGGCGCGTTTCTGGTGGCGGAGAATGAATCCCAGCTGGCTTCGGTGCTGGGCCACGAACTCGCGCACTTGAGCCAGCGTCACTTTGCCCGCGGCGTCGAGCAACAGCAGCACACGACGCTGCCGATGCTGGCGGGAATGCTCGGCGCGCTGGTGCTGGCCGCCACCTCGCACGGCGATGCCGGCATGGCGGCGATGACCGCGACCCAGGCCGCGGCCCAGCAGAACCAGTTGCGTTTCAGCCGCGAGAACGAACAGGAAGCGGATCGCATCGGCATGGAAACCGTGGTGAAGGCCGATTTCGACCCCAATGCCTTCGGCACGATGTTCGAGAACATGCTCGCGGCGAACCGTTTCGCGGGGCGCACGCCGCCGGAGTTCCTGCTGACCCACCCCCTCACCGAAAGCCGGATCAGCGACGCGCGCAACCGCGCCCGCGACTATCCGCGCAAGGTGTACGTGGATAATCTCGATTACCAGCTGATGCGCGCCCGCGTCGAATTGCAGCTGGCGTCCAACACCACGGAAATGATCAAGCGGGTGAAGGCCCGCCTCGCCAGCGGCAAATCGCGCAGCCCCGAGGCCGATCACTACGGGCTGGCGATCGCCTATTTGCAGGCCGGGCAACCGGCCGAAGCGCGCACGCATTTGCAGCCGCTGATCAGCAAGGATCCCTGGCGCATCGCTTACGCGGTGACCGACGCGCAGATTGAAGTGGCCGCCGGCAACATCGACCGGGCGCTCGAAAAATTGCGGCAGCAGCTGCGCGTCAATCCGGGCAATCATCCGCTGGCGATGGCCTATGCCGACGCGCTGCTCAAAGGCAATCAGCCGCAGAAGGCGGAAGCCGTGCTGGAGCAGGAATCCAAGGCGCGGGCCAGCGATCCCGATGTCTGGTATCTGCTGGCGGAAACCGACGGCCTGGCCGGAAATATCGTGGGCGTGCATCGCGCGCGCGCCGAATATTTCGTGCTGAACGGCGTGCTCGACAAGGCCGAGCAGCAGTTGAATTACGCGCTGCCTTTGGTGAAGGGCGACAACCTCACCACCACCAAGATCGAAGAGCGCATTCGCCAGATCAAGGCGCTGAACGAGCAGATGAAAAAGCTGTAAGCGAGGCGCAATCGTCAAGCATGAAAAAGCCGGCATCGCGCCGGCTTTTTCATGGGCGGTCAGCAAAAATCAGGCGTTGCCTTGGATGGCCTGTTTGCGCGCGGCGGCGAAGTCGAGCATGCGTTTGAGCGGAATCATGGCGCGTTCTCCCAGCGCGGGATCGACATGAATTTCGTTGCCGCCGTTTTCCAGCGAGTCCGCCAGGTTGTCCAGCGCGTTCATCGCCATCCACGGGCAGTGCGCGCAGCTGCGGCAGGTGGCGCCGTTGCCGGCGGTGGGCGCGATGATGAATTCCTTGTCGGGCACCTGCTGTTGCAGCTTGTAGAAAATGCCCTGGTCGGTGGCGACGATGAACTGCTGGTTCGGCAGCGTGCGCGCGGCTTCGATGATCTGCGAGGTGGAGCCGACGCTGTCGGCCATCTCGACCACCGCCGCGGGCGATTCCGGATGCACCAGGATCGCGGCGTCCGGATAGACCTGTTTCAGGTCGACCAGGCCCTTGGCCTTGAATTCCTCGTGCACGATGCACGCGCCGTTCCACAGGATCATGTCGGCGCCGGTTTCGCGGCGCACGTAATCGCCGAGATGACGGTCCGGCGCCCACAGGATTTTCTCGCCGCGGGCATCGAGATGCTCGACGATGGGCAGCGCGATGCTGGAGGTGACCACCCAGTCCGCGCGCGCTTTCACCGCCGCCGACGTGTTGGCGTACACCACCACGGTGCGGTCCGGATGCTGATCGCAGAACGCCGCGAATTCATCGGCGGGACAGCCGAGGTCGAGCGAACAGGTCGCTTCCAGCGTCGGCATCAGCACGCGTTTTTCCGGGGACAGGATTTTTGCGGTTTCGCCCATGAAGCGCACCCCGGCCACCACCAGCGTATCGGCGCTGTGGGCATGGCCAAAACGCGCCATTTCCAGCGAGTCGGAGACGCAGCCGCCGGTTTCCTCGGCCAGCTCCTGAATGATGGGGTCGGTGTAGTAATGCGCCACCAGAACCGCGTTCTGCTCTTTCAGCAGGCGTTTGATCCGGGTCTTGAGCACGTCCTGCTCGGCCGGCGTCATCACATGATGCGGTTCGGCGGGGATTTCAAAGGCAATGTTCGCTTGCGCCATACACACCTCGATCAGCAGGCGAATTAATCGGCGGTAGTGTAACAGAACAGTGCAGCGGCCGCTAAAGCCGCCGGCCATTCATCATTCAGACAACCTGACCACCCGACAGTGCGGCCGGGGGTGGCGGTCGGCGCTGACCCAGCGCAGCAGCATGGTGCCGCAACCGTGGCCCGCCGTGGCGATGAAATTGCCGAGGCCGGGATCGCGCGCCGCCACCACGATGAGCACCCGGCCGTCGGCGCCGTAGCGGGCGCTGTGTTTGTTCACGGCCACCGGCAGGTAGCGGTCATCGAGGCTCTCCATCCAATAATTGTTGAGCTGGAAATTCCAGTACACGCAATCGGGCACATCGGTTTCGATCAGCAGGGCCTCGCCCGGCGCGAGCCGCCAGTAGCCGTGCAGATAACAGATATTGGGATCGCCGCCGGTGCGCATCGACAGCTCGCGGTAGGGCTCGGCCAGCAAGGCGTTGGGATGCCGCGCGAAGCGCTGGCTGAGATCGGCCAGCAGGCGCGCGGTGTTTTCCACGAAGGCGCCGGCGGCGTCGAGGCTGGTGGCAAGGATGTTCGCTGTCAGCGGCGCGGGACCGGTTGGCCGTCGCAGGCATTCGATGGCAAGGCGCGCGGGCGTTTCATGCGCGCGGTCGAGGAAAGTCTGGCGTACCAGCACCATTGAGGAATCGTCCGCCAGCGGCAGCCAGTTGCCGGGTTGCGGCGTTTGGCTCAACAGAATTTCGAAGCTGCCGTCGGGCTCGAAGCGCATGTCGGCCGCGTCCAGCTCGCCGGTCGAAGCCATCGTGCCGGTGCTGGCGAAGCGGTTGGCCTTGGTGCCGAAACTCAGGTAGGGCACGGTGCCGCGCTGGCCGTGAATGCGATAGTCGCGGTCGCCGGCGATGGTGGCGTTGAGGTAGAGATTGTCCGGGTTGGGCGCGAACACCTTGATGGTGTCGTGGGATGCCGCGTAAAACACTGGAAAATCCGGATCGGCGAACTCCAGCATCATCGCCAGGGACAGCCGCGCCAGGCGGCTGAGATAGCGCCAGCCCTCGGCGCTGTCGAGCTCCGTGGCCGGTGTTTCCGGCCGCAGGATCGCCGTGCCCGCCGCTTTCAGGCGCTCGCAGAATCCGGCCCACGCCGCGCCGGAAAGCACGCGTTTTGCATTCGCGTCGTTTTGCTCGGAATCGTTGCGCATTTTCCTCCTCCTTGATGGTCAGGTCCGCACGGCGATCGATACGGATTGGCGGAGTCTGCGCGGCATCGATCGCCGCCGCCTCCCGCGATATCGGCGCGGACTCGCGGCCGATCGGTGGCGAGTGGAATCGCGGAATGTGAGAGGAGGAGAGGAGTGTGGAGCCGTGTTGATAAGCGGTGACGGGCACGCTCAGATAAAAAAATCGCTGTCATGTCGGATAAAGCAGCGAGCGTTCCGGATGGAAACACGCGTGGCGCCGCCGGATCGTATCGACGGCGCCATATCGTGGGATCAGTCCATGTCGTAAACCACTTGCTCCAAGGTGCCCTGGAAAGCAAACGGTGCTTCCGGTGCGTAATCGGGCGCGACCGGCGAGCCGGTATCGCGGCCGATATCCAGGCCTTCCCAGGCCACCATGAACGGCTGATCGATGGCCGCTTCGGCCACTTTCTTGCCGTTCACCCACAACGAGCCGGTTCCCTTGAGCACGCCGAGGCGGTTGAAGCCCGCGCCCTCGTTGAGCAGGCCCTTGGCCACGGCCAGCCCGGTGGAAACTTTTTCGAATTTGAATTGCAGGTTCAACGCGCCGGGAGGCAGTTCGGCGGGCGATTCGATGCGCACCACATCGCTGCCGATATTGCGCTCATAAACCAGGCGGTTGTTTTGCACGAACAGCGCGTAGCCGGAGAACTGATCGCCCTGGGCCACCAGCACACCGTTTTGTTGCGTATTGGCGCGCTGCGCGTTCGCGGTGATGGTGAACGAGGTTCCCGGCAGTACCGGCGCGCGATATTGCGGCAGCGTGCCGCCGCCCGGATGAAACACCAGATGGTTTTCGTGCGGCAGATTGACGAACTTGGAATAGAGCGGCCGCTCCAGCAAGCCGACGTCGACCAGCGGCAGCACCTGGTATTGCTTGGCGGCTTGCCACCATTTTTCCTCCAGCGCCTTCACCTTGTCCGGATATTTCGCGGCCAGGTCGTGCGCCTCGGAAAAATCGTCCTTCAGGTTGTACAACTCCCAGGGCACTGCGTCGAAGTGCTTGCTGGTGTCGCGGTAGGCCACCAGTTTCCAGCCGTCGTCGTAATAACCGCGGTTGGCCTCCAGTTCGTAGTACTGCTCTTTCTTGTGCGAAGGTTCCTGCGGGTTCTTGAACGTGTAAGCGAGGCTGGTGCCCTCCATCGGTTTTACCGGCACACCGTGATATTGCGTGGGCTGCGGGATTTGCAGCAACTCCAGCAAGGTCGGCGTAATGTCATTCACGTGATGGAACTGACTGCGAATTTCGCCTTTGGCGGCAATGCCCTTGGGCCAGCTGACGATGAACGGCACGCGCACGCCGCCGCCGTGCACGGTGCGTTTGGTGTGCTTGAACGGCGTGTTGCCCACCTGCACCCAGCCGAGCGGGTAATGCGGATGCGTATTGGGTCCGCCGAGATCGTCGAAGTGCTTCAGGTTTTCCTGCGTGGTGGTTTTGTGGTAGTGGAAGAAAGCGAGTCCGTTGGCCTGGCCTTCCACGTCGCCTTCGGGGCTGGCGCCGTTGTCCGACATGAAAATGACGATGGTGTTATCCAGCTCGCCGCTCTGGCGCAAAAAGTCGATCAGCTTGCCGACCTGCTGGTCGAGGTTGTCGACAAAGCCCGCGTAATTTTCCTGGAAGCGCGCGTACATTTTCTGCTGATCGGGATTGAGCGCATCCCAGGCCTGCACATCGGGATTGCGCGCGGTCAGGTCGGTGTTGGCGGGCGCGATGCCGAGCTGCTTCTGGCGGGCCAGGCGCTGTTCGCGGATTGTGTCCCAGCCTTGCGCGTACTGGCCGAGATAGCGTTTGCGGTCCTCTTCCTTGGTGTGATGCGGGGCGTGCACGGCGCCGGGCGTGTAATAGAGGAAAAACGGCTTGTGCTGATCGACGGTGCGCAGATCGCGCAGCATTTGAATGGCGTGGTTGGTCAGGTCATCCGGAAAGTAATAGTTCGGATCGTTCGGCATATCGATGATTTCATTGCCGCTGACGATGTAGGCGGGATGAAACTGGTCCGCCTCGCCGTCGAGAAATCCCCAATAGCGATCGAAGCCTTTCTGCGTCGGCCAGGAATCGAACGGGCCGATGCGCGAACGATGATCGCCGTTGGTCAAATGCCATTTTCCCGCGGCAAGCGTGGCGTAACCGTGTTGTTGCAGGATCTGCGGCAGCGTCACCGCATTCGGCGCGATCTCGCCGCGATAACCGGGGTAGCCGAAATCCCATTCCGCCACCCAGCCCATGCCGGCGCTGTGGTGATTGAGGCCGGTGAGCAGCGCGGCGCGCGTCGGCGAGCACATGGCGGTGGCGGTGAAATTGTTGTAGCGCAAACCGTTTTGCGCGAGCTGGTCGATATTGGGCGTGCGAATTTCCGAGCCGTAACTGCCGACATCGGAAAAGCCGAGATCGTCGGCCACGATCACCACGATATTCGGTGCGCCCGCCTGTGCTTTCGGATCGACCTGGAATTCCGGCTTGGAATCGCGAATGCTGTTTTTGATGGTGCCGGTGAACGGCGCGGCGCCGGGTGCTGCCGCGGTGGAGGCCTGCGCGGGTTCCGTCTTGTTCGAGCAGCCGGCCAGCAGGCCGGCCGCGATCAACGCGCAGGACGCGATGAGGGAGCGTAGAGTCACGGTGATAATCCTGTGAAAAAATTCGTTATGTTTATGCCGGTGGCAATACTAACCGATCAAGTGATCGACGCAATTGGAATGCAAGCGGAGAGGCTGGGAAAAGGGTATTCATTAAGAAAAATTAATGCGCCCGGCATTGAGTCGTGGTTCTTGATGCATTGAATTGCGGATCGCCGTTCAGTGCCATCCATATGGCGCCGAATGCAGAGGATTCAGCATTGGCGCTCAGGGGTTCTTATCTCCCAATTGCTTGCGACGCCCTCTCCATTGGATTGTGCCAACGACCCGGTTGCGAGGCCGGGTCGTTGCAAGATCGAAAGCAACTCAGTTGCCGGCGGCTTCCAGATAACGCGCACGCAGCTGCGCACGGAATTCATCGTCGACGCCGAGCGCCTCACGCAGATAGTTGTCGATCGAACCGTACTGCTTTTCCATCGTGTCGAACGCGGATTGCAGGTAGGCGGGTTCGACGCCCATCAGATGCTGCACGCCCTGGGTATCGGCGCGGCCCAGCGAGAAAATACGCATTTTCCAAAGCGCGCTTTCGTTTTTCTTCTGCAGGTTCTGGTTGGACAGCAGATAGTCCTGCATCACTGTTTCCTTGGGCACGCCCAGCGACAGCAGGAAAATCGCCGCGGCGAAACCGGTGCGATCCTTGCCCGCCGTGCAGTGGAACACCTGGGCGCCGTCGGTTTGCACCAGGCCGTGCAGCCATTCGCGGAAAATCGGGCTGCCCTGCTCGACGAACAGGCGGTTGGCGTCGACCAGTAATTTGTCCAGGTGCAGGCCCTCGGTGTCGCCCTTCATCACGCGCTTCACGAAGTCGTTGTAGTTCTGGCCGTTGAACATGACCGGCATGGGCTTGTAGAGCGGCGCCAACGAAGGTGGCAGTTTGTCCGGCGCATCGCCGGCCTCCTCCAGCAAGCGGAAATCGACGATGCGCTTGATATTCAGGCGTTCGAGATAACGTTGATCGTTGCTGGTGAGATCGTTGAGCGCGTCGGTGCGATACAGCATGCCCCACTTCACGGTGCTGCCGTCACTGGTTTTATAGCCGCCGAGATCGCGGAAATTGGGGGCACCCTGGATCGGCAGATGACGGAATTGCGCGCGCTCGGCGGCGGGCAGTTCGCTGACCAGGGGACGTTGTTCGGGCGCCAGTGCTTCCGGGCCGCGGCTGCAGGCAGCCAGCAGCAGGGCGCTGGCCAGTGTCAGGGCAAGAGAACGGTGGCGAAACATGCGCGTTTTTCCTGAATCAAAGAGGCTGAAGGAAAGGCCGATAAAACAGCCCTGGTAAAATTTGCATAATTAAAATGAACGGCGAGGCGGATGGCTTTTCCAGGCGCGGAAAAGCGACGGAGCAATGGCCTTATATTCTTTGGACGCTTGATGGGAGCGGCAGGACAAATCCTGCTTGCAGTCCTGGGAATGCCATCTGCCTCGGCCGCGCGTCTCGGTCACGCTCATTTTGTTAGAGGTTCTTGAGCGGTAACTGCAGGGGCGCGCGGCCTCCATTGTAACGACGTCGTTCTTTTTGCCAACCGGTACATGTTGTTTTTCCATTGCGCATCCCAGGAAAAAAGCAATCCGTGCGGCGGTAACATCGAAATGCCGGTCGGGATAATTTCTGAAAAAATCGGGAAAAAAGGGGGATCGCAAGATCCCCAGGAGAGAAGCCGATATCCGTGCCGTTGCGGTTCGCCCGCGCGGAAATTCAGCAGCGTGATGTGATCAAGCTTGCCGGTAGGGAAAGCCCTGCGCACCTGTTTGTCGTTGCGAGGGTTTGCATTTGCCGAACAGCGGGTTGGCACGTGGAGTGCGATGACGGATAAGCCATCATGCGAATCTCCGTATCCAGAGGGGGAACGCGCCGCGTGACGCGGCGCGTTTTCGAAACTCATCCTTAAAGCCGCGATGCGCGCGTCCGGCGGCATCGCGGTGTTGCACCTCAGAAACGTTTTTCGAATTGCAGCCAGTACATGGCGGGCGTGCGCATTTGACCGAAATACGTATTGGGGTACTGGATCAGGCTGCCGGCGGCCAGGCCGTTGACCATGCCCCGGTTGTTGGTGATGTTGTTGCCGATCACCGCAACGGTCCATCGATCTTCGGTGTTGACCAGCGCCACGCGACCGTCGACCACGGTGCCTTCGTCCCCGCGCAATTGCTCGGAATCCGAAACGTCCGTGTAATAGCTGCCGCTATATTTGGCCGACAGGTTGGCCTGCAGTTCGAACGGTCCGGTGAGCGGTTGCGTGAAGCTGACAAAGGCGCTGCCCGAATTCAGCGGCGCGTGTTGCAAGCGGCTGCCGGTGCTGTCCTGTGTGCAGGAGGGGTCGCCGTTGGTCAGAACGGTGTTGTCGATATTGCACTGGGCGCCTTTGAACGAATCGTAGGTCGAGTCGAGATAGGCATAGGACAGGCCCACGGAAACCGCCTCGGTCAAACGCCAGTTGGTATCGATCTCGATACCGCGGGACGTGGCCTTGGCGGCGTTCACGAAACTGACGGTGCCTTGGACAGGGTCGAGCGCCGCCACCTGCAGATCGTCGAACTTGGTCTGGAACAGCGCGAAGTTGACTTGTCCGCGACCATCCATGACCGAAATTTTTCCACCCAGTTCGAGCGCGAAGGATTTTTCCTTATCGAAGGTATTCGGACGGCTGAAGGTGGCCGTGTTGAAACCGCCGTTCTTGTAACCGGTCTGCGCGCTGAAGTAGAGCAGCGTGTCGACGTTGGGGCGGAATTCCACTTTGCCCGCCGGCAGCAGCGCCTTGTCCATGCGGCTAACATTGTAGGGCGCTGAGCCGGGCAGCTGCGCGATTGCTCCGAGCAAAGCACCCATGCCATTTTCGTAGTACTGCTTTTGATAATCGGACATCGGTCCATCCGGTATCAAGGCGTCGATTGCCTCGGGCGAGCCCAGCGGATTGCCGTTGCCGTCGATGCGGCTGCTGTAATCCTGCTTCAGCTTGCGCTTGTCGATGGCGCCGCGCAGCCCCAGCGTGACCGACCACTGATCGCTGAATTCGTAGGTCGCTTCGCCGTATAAAGCATAGGATGCGCTGTAGCTGGGATTGTTGTTGTTGCCCAGGGTGAGGACTTGGAATCCCTGTGCGAGATATTTCGGATCAACCGCCAGCGACGGATCCATGGGATTGGTCGCGTTGTTCATCAGCAAGTAGTTGAGGGTATCGCCGTAGGTTTCGAAGTTCGCCTGCGAATAACCGTGGTTGGTGATGTCGCGGCTGCGGTCCGCGTAGGCGCCCAGGGTGAAGCGGAATTTATCCTGCACCGGCGATGAGAGCCGGACCTCGATGTTGTCCGAGGTGGAATAGACGTTCGAGTCCTGCCACACGCCGACGACCGGGTAGGCGCTGTTGGCATATTTGGTTCTGAAGTCGGAGTGGGTGTCGCCCACCGTGGCCGCCAGTTCATAGTCGTTGTCGAAGGTGTGGTTGAACGACAGCGAGATGAAGGTGGTGCCCATTTTCGAGTAGAAGTCGGGCGATGTGCCGAGATCCTCGCCGTAGTAGCTGCCCAGCCCCGCCGCCATATGGCCGTCCAGTTTGGTGTCGAGTTTGTTGACGACATCGGCGCCAAAGGAGTCGGTCAGGCGCGCCCGGTCGCGCGGGTCCAGTGAAATCATCTGATCGGTGGCGTTGTTCAGACGATTGTAGAAGCGCTCCACTTTCAAGCCGACATCGGTGTTGTCGCTCGGCGTCCAGGCGAAGCTCAGGCGATAGGCTTCGGTTCTGGTGCCGCCCGCGTCGCCGGCGCCGCCCTCGCTGGAGTTGAGGCTGTTGGAGAGATAGTCGCCGGTTTTACGCTTGAACGCGGCGAAGCGCGCGGCCAGCGTGTCGGTCAAGCCGCCGGAGACCACGAACGTGCCCTCTTGCGAGTCGTAATTGCCGGCGCGCACGTCGACCAGGCCTTCGAACTGCTGCGTGGGTTTTTGCGTGGTGACGCTGAGCACCCCGGCGATGGAGTTTTTGCCGAACAGTGCGCCCTGCGGGCCGCGCAACACTTCCACCTGCTGCACGTCATACAAGGGTGCCGAAGCGTTGCGCGAGCGGGTGATGTAAACGCCGTCGATGAACGTGGCGACGGAGCTTTGCACGTTGTCCAGCGCGGGGCTGCCGACGCCGCGAATGGTCATGGCGTTGCCGCTCGACGTGGTGGTGAAGCCGACGTTGGGTACACTCCCCACGGCGCCTTCCAACGAGCGCTGGCCGAGCTGCGTAGTTTGTTCGCCGCTCAGTGCGGTCACGGATACCGCGACATTATTCAGCGCTTCCTCGCGCCGGGTCGCGGTTACGATGACCTCGTCCAAGGTCAGGGATTTTTTACTGTCCGCGCCTTCTTCGCTAGCGTAAGCCGGCGTCAGCCCGGAACTGAGCGCCGCCAGCGCCAGATAAATGGCGCTTCTTTTATACTTCTGCATGTCTACTCCTGTGGATACTCGTTTTGATTATGGATCTAGCTTTTATGGTTGTGATAACCGCGTTTTTGTTGTGCTTATTCAGGGCGTATTGCCGTTGCCGTGTGAGTATCGGTTGGGGCGCGGGGGGCGCCGCCATTTTTATTGATCGTCTGGGAGCCGTTTTGCCGGGGAGGGCCTCGCCCGGGAGGGTCTATTCGCCTCTGCGCGCGGGCGTGCCGCAGCGTTCTGGCGGAACCGTGACAATACATATGTACCTAATATTGTATGAGCTGATTTTTCTTTTGCAACAGTTTGCAAAACACTTTTATAACATTAGTAACAAATACATTGAAATTTTTAAAGTAAGAACGTAGGGGGGGCGGAGTGGCGGGAGTGCAGAAGGCGTGACACGGGAACATAAAAATCCGCGGGAGCCGAAGGGCGACAGCGTTGGCCAGCTGATGGCGGCGGGCGCCGCATTGCTGGGGGCGCGCGGGCTGGGCGGGGTGACGGTGCGGGCGGTCGCCGCGCGCGCGGGCCTCGCCTTTCCCACGGTGCAGCACTATTTTCCGACCAAGGAGGCGCTGATCCGCGCGGTGTACCGGCAAGCGCTGGCACAGGACACGCGCTGTTTCGCGGAGTTCGAGTCCCTGCTTGCGGTTGTTCCGGCGGATGAGGAGGCCGCCTTCCAGATTCTGCGCACCTTGCTGGCCTGGTCCTGCGGCGCGGGCGCCACGATCACGGCGGCGCGCAATGCGGCGTTGATGGGGATCGGGCGTTTGCGCGGCCCCTACCGCGACAGCCGCCGCTGGATGGCGCGGCGGCGCTGGCTGATCGGGCGGATACTGCGCGGTATCGCGCCGGACTGGCGCGCCGCGTCGCGGCTATTGCTGGAGCTGATGGTCGGTATCGAATTGGTGTCGCTCGGTTGCCGTGAGCAGCCACTCACTCCGCTGTTGAATGAAGAGCTGCTGCGCCACGGTTTCAACGCCGCGCTGGGGCGCGGGCAATCGTATTACTCACACTGGTTCGAACGCTGTGCCCTCGACGTGATGCGCAAAGACGTACAGAGCGCGCGCGAGCCCGATGGCGCGCCCGCGCGCCGCAAAATCCTGGACGCCGGAACCAGGATTCTGGCGGAGCGCGGCGTCACCGAGCTGAGCCACCGCAGCGTCGCCAGGGAGGCGGGGGTCGCACTGTCGGTGGTGAGTTATCACTTTCGCGCCAGCAGCGATCTGGTGCACGGCGTTTACCAGTTCCTGCAGAGGGAAGCCGCGTCTTTCGCGGAGAAAGAATACTTCCTCGGTCCCGTCGGCGGTCCCTCCGGCGCGTCCGTGTTCGACGTGTTCATCGGCGGCGCGCCCGCCTACATGGCCTCCCTCGAAGCGCTCATCGCGGCGGCCGGCAATCCGGAGCTGGCGGAGTTCGCCTGGAAGACGCGCATGACCTGTGGCATCTACTACTTTTATCGGCCCGGCGAGACCGAGCATTTCGATGCGGCGGCCTTCAACATGCACGTGTTTTCGATCTGGGGCGCGGGCCGCACGCTGCTGGCCGAGGCGCTGTGGCGCGAACACCGGATCGCGCCCTTGCTGCGCGCCCGCCTCAAGCAGGCCGGGCGTTGGTTCCCGTGGCGCGTCATGCCGTAAGGCATGGCGCCGGCGCGCTCGGTTGCCACGCCGGATACGGCTCAGTAACATCCGGGCATTCCGGCACGCGCGTTCGCACGGCGCCAAAGCAAAAAGTTTCACATCAATAAAAAGCGCCGACGGCGCAGAGGATGGCGACGATGCTGACCCAGGCTTTCATGGAATCCTACTACCGGGCTTACAACAGCGGCGATGCGCAGGCGCTGGCGAATTTTTACGCCGAAGACGCCGTGCTGGTGTCCGCGCAGGGAGCGATCGACGGGCGCGCGGCGCTGGTCGCTACATACCAGTGGATCACCGGCCAGATGCGGGATCAAATGACGCCGGAGACCATCCTGGTCGATGGCAATCGGGCGGCGGTGGTGATTACCGATGTTTTTACCGCGAAGCAGGACGTGAGCGATTTCCTGGGGCGCCCGCTGCGTGCCGGCGAATCCTTCACCCTGCAGCTTTGCGGTATTTATACGCTGGGAAACGCGGGGTTTACGCGCATTGATCTGTATCAGCGCTGATTTTTCAGAAAGGAATACATTCGTCAGAAAGAAATAAGTTCGTCAAAAAGAAATACATTGGGGAAGGCGGCGATGATTCACCAAGGGGGATGCCATGGCGGGGCCATTGCGTTCAGTGTCGAGGGCGATCTGGAGAACCTCGTGGAATGCAATTGCTCGCTGTGCAGCGAGCGGGGTTATCTGTTGTGGTTTGTTCCGCGCGCGCAGTTGCGGCTTTCGACGCCCGAGGAAAATCTCGCCACTTACACCTTTAATACCGGGCGGATTCAACATCATTTCTGCCCGAAATGCGGCTGCGCGCCGCTCGGTTCCGGCACCGATCGCACCGGTGCCGCGATGGCGGCCGTGACGGTGCGCTGCCTGGAAAATCTTGACTGGTCGGCGCTGCCGGTGCGGCACGTCGACGGGCGCAGCCTGTGACCGGCTTTGGGATAATGATGTTCGGCGTTTTTGCGAGAGAGGTTTTAGTTCGATGATGAGTGAAATCCAACAGGGAATCCTGGCCCCGGTGCCGCCGCTGGCGCGGCATTTGTTCTTTTCGCTGGCGCCCGGCGCCGATGCGTGGGCCGCGTTGCGCGTTCTGTGCGATCTGGCGGATGGCGAGCGCACCGTGGTCGGGCTCGGGGCTTCGCTGGTGCTGGCCGCGGGCGGCAACGTGGATGGGCTGCGTTCGTTTCCGCACTACGCGGGCGCGGGCATCGACGTGCCTTCCACGCCCCAGGCCTTGTGGTGCTGGCTGCGTGGCGAGGATCGCGGCGAGCTGCTGATGCGCAGCCGCGCCATCGAGCTGGCGCTGGCTCCGGCCCTGGTGTTGAGCGAAGCGACGGACACCTTCCGCTACGATATCGGCCGCGATCTGACCGGCTACGAGGACGGCACGGAAAACCCGCAGGACGAAGACGCCATCGCGGCGGCCATCGTCTCCGGCCGGGGCGCGGGCAGCGACGGCGGCAGCTTCGTCGCGGTGCAGCGCTGGCTGCACGATTTCGCGCGCTTCGAGGCGCTGTCGCCGGAGGCCCAGGACAACGCTATCGGCCGACGCCGCAGCGACAACGAAGAGCTGGAGGACGCGCCCGAGTCCGCGCACGTGAAGCGCACCGCGCAGGAAAGCTTCGAACCGGAGGCCTTCATGCTGCGCCGCTCGATGCCCTGGTCAGACACCCGTGGCGCCGGTTTGCTGTTCGTTGCCTTTGGCCACTCCTTCGATGCGTTCGAAGTGCAGATGCGGCGCATGACCGGCCTTGACGATGGCATCGCGGACGCGCTGTTCCAGTTTTCCCAGCCGGTGTCCGGCGCGTATTTCTGGTGTCCTCCGCTGCGCGGCGGCTCTCTGGACTTGACGGTGCTCGATGTGTAATCGCGTTGAGCGGTTATTCATCTTGCTCGAATAATACGCCGTGGCCGTGCAAGAGGAGTGGCGTCGATTTTCAGGCGCCGGCTCCTTTTGTTTGCGAGTATTGAGTGTAGCCGTCAAATATTTATCGAAAAGAAAAGGCCCGTGCTGATTAAAAATGGGGCCGCGTTGCGCTGCAGCCAGTTTCTTTCTCCACACCTTTTTCTCTGTACTTTTTTCTCTGTGCAAACGGTCTTCCCCACCACGATACCGCCTGTTTTCGTCGACTCTTTTAACAGTTTTTAATGCGCCGGCTTTTCGAAAATTTTTAATTCCTTGTTAAAACGAACTTTTTTATTTTGGCTCGCAGCTTGCTTTGGTGTATCGGGTGGCGCTCGGCGAACCGTGTTCAATCGAATACCGACCAGCCTTTTTCGGTGGAACGATGGAGTGAAATGACGATACCGGAGCCCGATGCCCGATGGGCCGCATCAAAAGAAAAAGGCATTTCCCTGACAACCGCGGAATCCTTGCTATGCTGGTGCGACTCAAGACACATTTTTAACCTTTGCCCCGAACCAGGAGTTCCACGATGAAAAAGATCAAAGCCGGATTATTGCTTCTGACACTGTTTTCCGCCGCGCCGGTTTTCGCGGACAAGGGCGGCATTCCCCACGAAGGCAGCAATGGCAAGGGCCGCCCGGAGGCTTCGGTGCCGGAGCCGGCATCGATAGCTCTGCTGGTGACTGGTCTGATCGGTGTTGCCTGGGCCCGTCGTCGTTTCAAATAATTCTTCGCTGTTCCCTTCGATTTGAGCGTGCCGCGCGTAAGCGCGGCAGCTCACATCCGTAATCTCCAACCCTGTTGCGATAGAAATCGAGCGTCTGGTTTTTCACCGGGCAAATGGCGTGGCGTCCGGTTGGCTCGCGCCGGTTTTCATTTCTTGCGCGCGGCCTTGCCAAACAAATCGGTTCTTTCCGATCCGTATGACTTGCAGGTTCGAGCGGCAAACCGAAAAAAACCATGACTGTGCGCACGCAAACGCGCTCGTCGGTTTCCGAAACCAGCTTGCCGAGCATTTCGAAATCGAAACGCGGATTCAAAAAGCCCGATTTGAAGCGAAGGCTTTTCTCGAGCGCGGTAGTTTTTTCAGAGGTTCCCTGAGGACTTTTACCGGTTCAGCCTATCTCCATCATGTCGCGTTTTTCCTGATCCGGTTTTTCGTCCGGCGACAATTGCCAGAAAATCCAGGCGGAGGTAATGGTGATCAAACCTACGCAGATAAAGGTTGCGTGGAATGCCGGCAATACGGGCAGAGGACCTTTCTGGAACAATTCCTCGAAGGTCGCCAGCAGCGCGCCCGCGATGGCGACGCCCAGGCTCATCGACAACATCATGACCATCGACAGCAGGCTGTTACCCGCGCTTGCCAGGCTGCCACCCAGGTCTTTCAGGGTGACGGTATTCATCGCGGTGAATTGCAGCGAATTGACCATGCCGAAAAAGGCGAGTTGCACGAGGCGCACCACCATGGGCTGCTCGGGCGTGATCAGCGCGAAGCTGGCCGCCGCGCATCCCACCAGCAGGGTGTTGCCGATCAGCATCTTGCGGTAACCCACGTGCTGGATCAGCGGGATAGTGACGCGCTTGGCGAAAATGCCCGCCCCGGCAACCGGCAACATCATCAAGCCGGCCTCGAACGCCGTATAGCCGAGGCTGACCTGCAACAGCAACGGAATCAGAAACGGCATGCTGCCGCTGCCCAGGCGGGCGAACAGATTGCCGAGCAGGCCGACGCTGAACGATGGCACGGAAAACAATCGCGGCGCGAACAGCGGATACTGCACGCGCCTCGCGTGCAAAGCATAGGCGGTGACGCTGGCCAGGCCGAAGACCAGCAGTATCATCATGGTGGCGTGGCGAAAGCCGAGTTCGGTCAATCCTTCGAGCGACAGCGAAATCGCAACCATGCCGAAGGACAGCAACAGATAACCGGTCGCATCGAAAGCCTGCACGCGCTGGCGATAGTCCGGCATGAGGAAAAAGGCGGCGACGCAACCGATCAATCCCACCGGCACATTGATCAGAAATATCCAGTGCCACGACGCGATCTTCACCAGCCAGCCGCCGAGCGTCGGACCGATCAGCGGGCCGATCAGTCCGGGGATCGCGACGAAACTCATGGCGCGCAGAAACTGTTCCTGCGGAAAGGCGCGCAACACCGCCAGCCGTCCCACCGGAAGCAGCATCGCGCCGCCCATGCCCTGCAGGACGCGCGAAACAACCAGTTGTGGCAGGGTGCGCGAGGCCGCGCAGAACAGGGAGCCGATGACAAACAGCACGATGGCCCAGAGAAACACGCGTTTGGTGCCGAAGCGATCCGCCAGCCAGCCGGACGCGGGTATCAGCATCGCCATGGTCAAGGCATAAGAGATCACCACCGACTGCATGCGCAACGGGCTTTCGCCCAAGCTATGGGCCATGGCCGGCAACGCGGTGTTGACGATGGTCGAGTCCAGCGTTTGCATGAAAAAGCCGACAGCGACCAACCACAACAAGAGATTGAGCGATTTTTCCGTGGGCATACCGGCACTCCGAAAAAACAGATCGCAGCGATCGGGGAGGAAAGAGCGGGTTCGTAAAAAATACAAAACCGGACGCAATAATTCCAGTGCAATGGCAGCGCTTGAAACACGGTTCGCCGCGCGCCGGGTCCGGATCGGCGCATTTGCCGACGCCATGCACGGTAGCGTTGCGAAAGGGTCGCGGTTTTCAGGCGATATCTCAACCGTTTTCTACGGGGCGGCATAGCGTTTGCTCCTCGATGGAAAACGGATTGAAGAAAGCGGATTGAAAAATGTACCGCGAGCCGATGCGGTTCGCCTCGGGCTATTTTGCCTTATGGAACGATGCAACGCGGCGGGGAGGGCATCATGCTGAAATGGGCAATCATCTTTGCGATCGTCTCCGTGATCGCCGGTATTTTTGGTTTTACCGGAATCGCTTCCGGCGCAGCCAGCATTGCGAAGGTTTTGTTCTTCATCTTCGTGGTGATTTTCGTGATATTCCTGGTGCTCGCGCTGATGGCGGGCAACGCGGTGCTCTGAGCCGGGCCTGCCGCCGGTTTTTCAGTGATTGGACCTGGCGACGGCTGCGGCGCGTGCCATGCCAGGTTGTGCCGCGTGAGAATCAGGCGGCGGGCAGGCTGCGGATTTCCACGACGAGCTGTTGCTGTTCGCCGGGAGCGAGGGTGACGACGTCGGACATCACGTTGGCGCTCTCGATGCAGAGCATGCGCCGCCAGGCGTCGGGCTTGAATTGCGACAGCCGCTTCGATTTTTCGATCCACGGATTCCACACCACCGCGGAACGCGAATGACGCGTGCGCAGTTGCAGCGCGCGCCGCCACTGCGCGTCGTCGATCCGCAGCAGTTCCGGCGTCTCCAGATAAACGCGGTCGGTTTCGCCGTCGATCCGCAGCTGGCCCGGCTGGCGGCGCTCGCGCCATTGATCGAGCGTATCCAGATACGGCGTCTGGTCCAGGCCGGCGATTTCCACGTGCTCGACATCGCTGATCGCGAAATAACTGTGCAGCGCCTGGCTGAAAACCAGCGGCGCGCCGCCCGTGTTGCGGGTCGACAATTGCAGCTCGAGGCTGGCGCCGATGCGCAGGGTCAGCTCCAGGTCCGCGCGCCAGTGCGTGGGTAAATGCGTGCCCGGATAAGCGAGTCTGATTTCCGTGTGCGCGTCGGTTTCGATCACGCCGCGCAGCACCCAATCCTGCGCGCGCACCAGCCCGTGCGCTGGCGCCGGCGCGGCCGCCAGCGTGCGCACGGCGTCCGGATTGCGCGCCAGATCGCCGAACCAGGGCCAGCACACGGGAATGCCGCCGCGCACAGCGCTGCCGCGGCGGAACTCCGCGGTTTCGCTCAACCAGATGACGGGGGGTTGGCCGCGCGGCGTGTATTCCAGCAGCTGCGCGCCCTGTAGGGCGATCAATGCGTCGGCGTGTTGATTGCGAATGCGCAGCGCGGGCAATTCGTCGATTTGCACCAGCGTGGTCTGGCTGAGCTGACGTTCGCTGATCAAGAGATTGGTATCGGTAGTCATGCCGGCTCCTTCGCGCTGCAACGGGGTGTCGCGGTGGGCCGGTATTATGGAGCAGGCGCGCCCCGCCTGTAATGGCGCGCGCGCACCTTGCCGGCTTAATGCGCCGGTGCGAGAGCACCGAGGGCGCGCGCCGCCTGCGGCCGTTGCGGTTGTTGTCGCGCTTCACGGCGCTGGGCCTGCATGATGGCGCGTTCCAGCGCGCGTTGCTGGGTGGGTGGAATGTCGATGAAGGCCGCGCCGATTTCCGTGCCGCCCGCGGGGCCATCGCGCCGGTTGCGGACCTCGGCGGCACAGTGAAAGCGTTCGCCGAGCACTTCGAATTCCAGGTCCTCGAGCACCGATCCGCGCGGCAAGGGCAGCCAGTCGAGCAGCTCCAGGCGCACGCCGAGGGACGACACATCGCGCAGGATGGCGCCATGGCGCACGTTGCCCAGGATGAACTCCGCCGCGCTGGCGCGGCCCGGCCGCAAGGCCAGGCGATAGGCCGCGCGACGCTGGCTGAAGCCGACGTTGGGCGGCAGCCGCAGGCGATAGCGCTCGCTTTCCGGATCGCGCAGATGCGCCGCGATTTCCGAGTCGAATTGCGCGCGGCGCTCGCCCAGGCGCAGGCTGACGGTCACCCGTTGCCCGACACGGCCCACGCAATGTTTGGGAAACCATTCGTCGATGAGCATCAGGCCCGCGTCGTTGTCGACGTCGATGATGGCGCTTTGCAGCGTGCCGGCAACGCCCTCGACGGCGAGATCGATGATGGCGCGCGAGCGCTGCGCGGCGATGAGATTGATATCGAGCGGCGCGCGCGGGCGCGCGGCCGATTCCGGCGCGGTGTTTGCGAAGTGGCGCGTAAACCAGCGTTTGAGCAACATGCTTACCTCGGACGCGATGCGGTCATGGCGCGGCTGGAGCAATATCGATACCAGTTATGGGCGAGTCCTGGAAATGCGCGGCCCATGCCGTTTTTCAGCGGGATGGGAGCGTGTGCCGGCGGCAAGCGCTTGCCGCCCGGAGGGACAGCTTCTACCCGCCGGCCGGGGAAAAACGGTGGCGCGGTTGCGTTTCGCGCGGCGGGCCAATAGGCTATGCGAAAACAACAAAACGAAATTTGTGTCCTCCGACCGCCCGACGCTCATTCGAACACCAGCCAGACATGCATTGACGATCGCGTCTATCCGATTCGAACGGTTTCGCGTGCGTTCTCGCCGCCGTGCATGGAAGGGTTGAGGCCGGGAATCCCGGAGCGGCCATTGATAAACAATATTTAACCCGCGACTGCAATAACAAACGCATAACATTGCCGTCCGCTGCGGGGGAAAAACCGGAATCGATGAAGCCCGGGACGCCCGCAGTTTCGAAGCACACCGCAGAGGAGATCGCCATGCGCAATTACGAGCATTTATATATCGATGGCCAGTGGGTCAAACCCATCGCCGGCCGCGCTCACCAGGTCATCAACCCCGCCACCGGCGCGGTATCGGGAACCATCGCCTTCGGCGGCGAGGCCGACGCGGTCCGTGCCATCGAAGTCGCGCATCGGGCTTTTGCCAGCTATTCGCAAACGTCGGTGAAAGAGCGCATCGATCTCCTGCGCAGCATTTGCAGCGTCTATGAAAAACGCCTCGGCGATATCGCCGAGGCCGTCACCGAGGAAATGGGCGCGCCGCTGGAAGCGCTGTCGCGGCCGGTGCAGGCGGTGATCGGGCTGGCGCATTTCCAGACCGCGGTGGCCGTCGCCGAAAAATACGAATTCGAAAAACGCCAGGGCAGCACGCTGATCGCGCGCGAGCCGATCGGCGTGTGCTCGCTGATCACGCCCTGGAACTGGCCGATGAACCAGGTGGCCTGCAAGGTTGCGCCGGCGCTGGCGGTGGGTTGCACGATGGTGCTCAAGCCGAGCCAGCTGGCGCCCTACAGCGCGCTGATTTTCGCGGAAGTGCTGCACGAGGCCGGCGTGCCCGCCGGTGTGTTCAACATGATCAACGGCGAGGGCGCCAAGCTCGGCCACATTCTCGCCTCGCATCCGCTGGTCGACATGGTTTCGCTCACCGGCTCCACGCAGGCGGGCGCCACCTTGTCGAAGGAGTCCGCGGATACGATCAAGAAAATGTCGCTGGAACTGGGCGGTAAATCCGCCAACATCATTCTCGACGACGCCGATTTCGAAACGGCGGTGACGCAGGGCGTCGAGAGCATGATGCGCAACACCGGCCAGACCTGCACCGCGCCCTCGCGCATGCTGGTGCCCGAGCATCGCCTGGACGAAGTGGAAAAAATCGCCGCCGCGGTGTGCGCGCGGATCGTGGTCGGCGATCCGCTCGACCCGAAAACCCAGGTCGGTCCCGCCGCCAACGAACGCCAGTTCCAGAAAGTGCAGAGCTACATTGAAAAAGGCATCGAGGAAGGCGCGAAACTGGTTAGCGGCGGCGTCGGCAAACCGGCTGGCTGCAACGAGCGTGGCTTCTTCATCAAGCCGACGGTTTTCAGCCGCGTCGACAACAAGATGGTGATCGCGCAGGAGGAAATCTTCGGGCCGGTGCTGGCCATCATTCCCTACAAGGATGAAAACGACGCCGTCGCCATCGCCAACGATTCGCCGTTCGGCCTGTCGGGTTATGTATCCAGCGCCACGGTCGAGCACGCGCAGGCGGTGGCGAAGCGGATGCGGACCGGCATGGTGCACATCAACGGCGCCGGTCCGGATGTGGCTGCGCCCTTCGGCGGTTACAAGCAATCGGGCCTCGGTCGCGAGTGGGGCGCGGCCGGCTTCGACGAGTTCGTCGAAATCAAGGCGATCATGGGCGTCAGCGCCTGAGCAGAGCGCCGCGCGCCTGAACCAACAAGGCCATCTTCGGATGGCCTTTTTTTACTGCGCCGCTTTCATGGTTGATCATCGATACCGCAAGGGATTTTTTTCGGCCGCGGCGAGTCTCGAATAAAACGGGGGAAATCTGACATCGCCGCCGAGGTGCCGATGGATCCTGACGCGAAAATAGCCAAAGCCATTCTGGAGTTTGTCGGCCAGGTGCCGCAAACGCGGGAAACGAAGAGTTTCGATGCGGACAACCTGGCGCGCGGCATCGCGCGCGCGGCGCAATCCAAGGCGGCGATGACCGCGGCCACGCTGGCGCTGCCGCCGGGACCGCTGGGCTGGTTCACCGTGTTCCCGGAGTTGATGGCGGTATGGCGCATCCAGGCGCAGATGGTGGCCGATATCGCTGGCGTTTACGGCAAGCAGGGCCAGCTTTCGCGCGAGCAGATGATCTATTGCCTGTTCCGACACGCGCTCGCGCAGGGCGTGCGCGACCTGGTGGTTCGCGTCGGCCAGCGCTACATCGTGCAGCATGTATCGACGCACGTGCTGGAGGGATTGGCGCGACGTATCGGCGTGCATTTCAGCAGACGCGCGCTGAAACGGGCCGCGTCGCGCTGGCTGCCGTTGATCGGCGCGCTCGGCGTCGGCGGTTACGCCTGGCTCGATACGCGTCAGGTGGCGCAAACCGCGATGGAACTGTTCCGGGGCGAAGCCGCCGAGGCCCGTCCAGTTCCTTGAGCGCGCAAGACCGGGTTCGACCGGTAGCGGCAATCGCCCTGGTTTCCGACTGTGAAAAACCATCTTTGAAAAACGCTCTGTGAAAATCGTCTGTAAAAAATAAAAAGCCGTCTGTAAAAAATAAAAGTGGTGAAAATGCCTCGGGCCGCGTCGTGAAATTCGCCGATGGCGTGCCGCTTCGCCGGCACAGGCAGGGCGCGCCCGTTGCGGTATGCTTGCGCAATCCGATACGGTCGAGGAGAACCGGTGATGGCCTTTGATAACGATCTGATGCGGCGTTTGCAGTTGCGTCATCCCATCATTCAGGCGCCGATGGCGGGCGGCGGCGATACGCCGGAGCTGGTGGCCGCGGTGTGCAATGCGGGCGGATTGGGATTCATCGGCGCGGCCTATCTCTCGCCGGCGCAAATCGCTGAATTCGCGCAGGCCGTGCGCGCGCGCACGCAGCACGCCTTCGGCATCAATCTGTTCGCGCCATTGCCGGTGCCGCCGGTGGACACGGCGCCGACCCTGGACTGGCTGAAGCCCTGGTACGCGGAGCTGGGCGTGCCGCTGCCCACCGGGCTGAATCCGGGGCTCGACAATTTCGACGCGCGGCTCGAAGCGGCTCTGGACAGCGGCGCGGCATTTCTCAGTTTCACGTTTGGCCTGTTGCCGGATGCGGCGGTCGGCGCGATCCGGCGGCGCGGTCTGTATCTGCTCGGCACGGCCACGACGGTGGCGGAGGGATTGGCGCTGCAAAACAGCGGCGTCGATGCGGTGATTGCACAGGGCAGCGAGGCCGGCGGACATCGCGGTTCGTTTTTGTCGGTGGAGGAGGCGGATGCGGCTTCGGATAATTTCGCGCGCCGACATTTGCGCGAGCATCCGCAGCGCATGTTCGAGGCCAATATGATCGGCACGATGGCGCTGGTGCCGCCGATGGTGGACGCGCTGCGCATTCCGGTGATCGCCTCGGGCGGCATCATGGACGGGCGCGGCATCGCCGCGGCGCTGGCCTTGGGCGCTGGCGCGGTGCAGATGGGAACCGCCTTTCTCACCTGCCCGGAAGCGGGCATTCCCGAAGCCCACAAGCAGGCGATCCTCGATGCGCGCGACAACGAGACGCGCACCACGCGCGCGTTTTCCGGCCGCCCCGCGCGCGGCATCGTCAATCGTTTCATGGTGGAAACCGAAGCCGGCGGCGTTCGCGCGCAATTGCCGTTTCCCTGGCAGAACGCCGCGACACGTCCGTTGCGCAGCGCGGCCGTGGCGCAGGGGCGAAGCGAATACCTGTCGTTGTGGGCGGGGCAGGGCGTGCGCATGTCGCGCCGGCAGGGCGCGGGTGAATTGGTGGCGCGCCTGGCGAGCGAGGCGGATGTGGCGGTGCGGAGCCTGGTCGATCGTTTCGCGCCGACCACAGCGCTGGAATAATTCCAGCGTTGTCGCAATCGGATCGAAGGTGGCGGAGCGATTGCGAACGGACTTTTCTCCGCCAGCCCTGTGTCCTTGGCGGGAAAAACCGGGCCGCCGCGGCGGCCCGGTTTTCAGTATCGGCTAACGGCCGCGCTTATTTTTCCGTATACGGACTCACCACCTGCTCGTGCAGGATGATGCCCATGTCCTTGGCATAGTTGTCCCACAGGGCGATCAGTTCGCGCTTGATGTCGGGATTTTGCGCGCCGACATCATGGCGCTCGCCGGGATCCTTCGCGAGGTTGTAAAGCTCCCACTGGCCCGAGCCGTTCGGTTTGCTCACCCAGGTCACTTTCCACTGGCCACGGCGCAGCGCGCGCTGGCCGAACAATTCCCAGCCGGTCGCCTCCGTGTCGTCGTGCACGCGCGCGACGCTGTTGTTGAGATAAGGCAGCAGCGATTTGCCGCGCAACGGTTCCACCGGACGGTCGTGGTAACGCGTGCCCGGATGTTGCGTGCCGGCCAATTCCAGCAGCGTGGGCACGATATCCATCACGGTGACAAACTGCGCGTCGACGCCGCCGCCCTGCCGCGCAAAACCCGGATAACGGATGATCGCGGGCGTGACCAGGCCGCCCTCGGTCGATACCGCTTTATAAAGACGACGCGGCGCGGTGCTGGCCTGGGCCCAGTTCGGTCCGTAGGACACCAGCGAATCGATGCTGCCCATTTTTTCCAGCGGATCGGGTTCGAGCCCGCGGCCTAAAATCATGCGCAGTTCGTGGCCCGCGTTGCCGCCCTCGGCGCCGTTGTCGGAGAAAAACACCATCACGGTGTTATCGAGCTCGCCGCTCTTGCGCAGTTGATCGAGCACACGGCCGATGTTCCAGTCCATGCGGTCGACCATCGCCGCGTAAATTTCCATGGCGCGGGATTGCCGCTGTTTTTCCTCGGCGCTGAGCTTGTTCCAGTCCGCCATCGTCGACGGCGCGGTGAGCTCGGCATTGGCCGGCAGCACGCCGAGCTTACGCTGGCGCTCCAGTCGTTCGCGGCGCAGAACGTCCCAGCCGCCGTCGTAACGCCCTTTATATTTCGCGATGATTTCGGGCGGCGCCTGCAGCGGCCAGTGCGGCGCGCTGAACGGCAGGTAGGCGAAGAACGGCCGCTTGCGCGCGCCGTCCTGCTTCGCGTTGGCGCTCAGATATTCGAGCATTTTGTCGGTGAAGAAATCCGACGAATAAAAATTCTTCGGCAGCGAAACCGGCTTGCCGTTCTCGGTGTAACCGACGCCGCCCATTTCCTTCGGCGGCAGATCGAGTTTGCCGAAATGATTGTGGCCGGCCTGCAGCAGCGCGAACGACTGCTCGAAGCCACGCCGCGCCGGATTCTGTTCCGGCGCCACGCCGAGGTGCCATTTGCCGCTGATGATGGTGTGGTAGCCGGCGTCGCGCAGCAGTTCCGCCACGGTGACGACGCGTTCGTTGAGATAACCTTCGTAGCCCGGTTTGCCGCGCTGGTCCGGCGTCAGCAGCTCGCTCATGTTGGCGATGCCGGCGCGATGGTTGTCGGTGCCCGACATCAGCATCGAGCGCGTCGGCGAACAGGTGGAGGCGGTGTGGAAATCGCTGAGGCGCAAGCCTTGGTGCGCCAGTTGATCGAGGTTGGGCGTGGCGATTTCGCCGCCGAAGGCGCCGAGATCGGAATAGCCCATGTCGTCGGCGACGATCACCAGGAAATTGGGACGCGGCGCGGGCGCGGCACCGACCGCGGTGGCGGCGGCCAGCAGGGCGCCCAGCAGGACGCGGCGTAAAGGGGGGCGGAAAATTTTCATGACAGACTCCTTGTTCAGGCGCACGCGGTTATCCCACCACTGGGATTTGGTGCCGATTTCGTAGGAGGTGAGTTTCTCCGGGCCGAAGCCTTCCTCGAAGCGCTGCACGCTGCTCGGGCGCACGTTGAAGCCGCCGGATTTGTAACCGCGCGAAATCTTGCCGTAAGCATTGATCGCGTCGGTGACGTCGAAGGCCACGGTCAGGCTGGGGCTGAAGTTGGAGAAGCGCCGGCAGCGCCGGATACCGCGCCGGGCACGGTGGTGTCGAGGGCGAGGTTGGCCTTGCGCTGGTCGCGCGATTCGCGCAGGCCCAGGGTCACGTGCAGGCGGTTGAGCTGCGCCGGCGTGTAGGTGGCCTGGCCGAACACCGCGTAGGCCGTGTTGGCGATGCTGAAGCCGCGGTATTCGTGCGCCGCCAGCCGGGGGAACAGCGAGGTGATCACGCCGTCGCCGGTTTCGCGGAAATAGTACAGGCCGGCGATGTACTGGAGCTGGTCGTCGAAGGCGCTGCCCAGGGCCTGCAGTTCCTGGCTCCACTGTT
>Ga0153956_1000486_pt1 | contig 44687 bp, 47 predicted proteins | sample TSFL040MetaG_FD_104704 | JGI IMG/M metagenome (GOLD analysis project Ga0153956, IMG submission 104704) | Attine ant fungus gardens microbial communities from Florida, USA - TSFL040 MetaG | ecosystem: Host-associated > Fungi > Mycelium > Unclassified | place: USA: Florida, Wekiwa Springs... | reverse complement strand
GTTCCCGAGGTGCTCGCTGACAGGGTCCACCGCCTGGTGAAGACGGCGGTGACCGAGGCGTCCCGGTCCAGCCTGACTTCGCAGGCGCCCGTCCCCGCGCATTCACCGCTCCAGCCGACGAATACCGATCCGTCGCCGGGCGTGGCGGTCAGAGAGACCGTGGTGCCGTCCGCGAACGTGGACGCGCAGTCGCCGGCGCAGTCGATCCCGGACGGGCTCGACGTGACCGAGCCCTGGCCGCTGCCACCGAGGGTGAGCGCCAGGTTCCGGGCCGTGGCGAAGGAGGCGGTGACGGTCTTGTCCGCGTCGATCGCGACCTGGCAGTCGCCGGTGCCCGTGCATTCGCCTCCGGTCCAACCTGTGAACAACGAGCCCGGATCGGGGATGGCGGTGACGGAGACGGTGCTCCCGCTCGCGAAATAGCCGAATGAGGAGCAGATGGAACCGCAGTCGAGCCCGGTCTCGGCCGGGCTGACGGTTCCGGTCCCGGATCCGCCTTGGTCGAACTGGAGCCGGTAGTGGACATCGAACACCGGTCCCGCGCTTTCCCGGTAGGTGCCCGTGCTCCCGTCGCCCAGCTCTAGCTGTCGGTTGTTGCCCCAGCAGTAAACGAGTCCGCCGAACTTGGTCCCGCAGGTGTGTCCCTCGCCTGCCGAGATCGAGAGGGGAGTGGTCATGTACGGAACCGGGGTGATCCCGGGACGGTTGGTGGTCGTGCCGTCGCCGAGCTGGCCGCTGACGTTCCAGCCCCAGCAGAACCCGATTCTCTGGGGCGCGGCGCGGACCGCGCAGGTGTCGCCGTAGCTGGCGCTCAGGGTGACCGCGTTGGCGAGGTTGGCCACGGCGGCCGGGACGAGGTGCGGGTCGAAGGTGCCGTCGCCGAGCTGGCCGAAGGTGTTGTCTCCCCAGCAGGAGACGGTGAGCGTGGTCAGGATCGCGCAGGTGTGGCTACGGCCGGCGGCGATCGAGGAGCCGTTGGCCAGTCCCTGGACGTTGACCGGCGCATGCCGCTCGGTGGTCGAGTTGTCACCCAGTTGCCCGGCGGTGTTCGTCCCCCAGCAGACCGCCTGGCCGGAGCTTCGGATCGCGCAGGCGTGGGAGTATCCGGCCGAGATCGCGGTCGCATCGGTCAGTCCGGAGACCGGGGTCGGCAGCGGCCGGTTGCTGGTCGTTCCGTCACCGAGCTGCCCGTTTCCGTTGAGTCCCCAGCAGACGACCTGGCCGGTGGCCCGGAGCGCACAGGTGAAGGACGCTCCGAGGCTTAACGCCGTGGCGTCGGTGAGCCCGGTGACCGGCACGGGAGCGGTCTGGTTGATGTAACCGCCGTTGCCTAGCTGCCCGACCGAGTTCAGCCCCCAGCAGACGACCTGGCCGGAGCTGCGGATCGCACAGGTGTGCTGGCTGCCGGTCGCGACCTTGACCGCGTCATCGAGGCCGTAGACGAGTACGGGGACGGAGTGGCCGTCGGTGCTGCGGTCACCGAGCTGGCCGCTGGTGTTCGTGCCCCAGCAGGCGACCTGCCCGGTCGAGAGGACGGCGCAGGTGTGGCCTTGGCCGGTGTCGATCTGGCTCGCGGTCAGTTGCCCCGCCGCAGGCGCGGAGGATGCGAGCAGGATCGAAGCGATCCCGGCGGCCAGCACGGCCCCGAGACATGAAAACCCTCGACGCTTCAACGAACACCTCTTTCCTGGCCAATGGTCCCTGAGTCGACGGCGGCTGCCGCCTGACGGAACAAATACCGGAAATGTCCCAGAGAAGCAAGGGCTCAGGGGAGAGGCTTGGAGGGAGCGGCGCCCTTGAGCAGCAGGTTGGCGAGGAAGATCACCACGCGCTGGTTGCCGTTGTTGGCGGCGCGGTGGTGATCCGAGGGCTGCTCGACAAGCCACTGACCTGTCTTGATACGGGCGGTCTGGCCGGCCTTGATGACCCGGACCAGCTTGCCGTCGTCGCCGGGACCGGTCATCACCCGGGCCTGGCCTGACTGCACGTGGTAGGTGAGGACTCCGGACTGGATGTAGGAGACCTGGGTTCCCTGATGCATATGCAGGGGGATCTTCGCCCCCGGCTCGATCACCACGCGGGACAGGTTGATCGCCCGGCCTGGGGCGCCGATCGGGTCCGCCTTACGGGCCAGCGAGACGTACTTCGGGGCGGGAGGGTCGGTGGTCGCCGAGATGGCGATCGCCGTGCCGGCACCACCGACCACGACCAGCGCCAGGGTGGCCAGGCCGATTCTGATCCTGCGGCCGGTCTGGTGGCTCCAGTTGACCCGGTTTGCAATCCTCATGCGACGCCTCACTCCCATGCATTGAAGTTACGAGGGGCATCGATCCCAACCTGCGAAAAAGCCGTGAAATTGCAGGGAAAAAATGGTTACCGATCGAATCGGACCGAACGCCCTGCCTGCGAGCGTACAGCGCCGGAGCCCTCGGCGAAGGCTCCGGCGCGTGACTGCTAGAGGCCGTAGGAGCGGCCGATCACCTCGAGCATGACCTCGTCGGTGCCGGCGCCGATCCGATTGAGGCGCAGGTCGCGGTAGGCCCGTTCGACCTCGTACTCCTTCATGTAGCCGTAGCCGCCGTGGATCTGGATCACCTGGTCGGCGACCTCGCAGGCCATCTGGGCCGAGAGCAGCTTGGCCATCGAGATCTCGCGGACCGGATACTCGCCGTTGTCGACCCGCCAGGCGACCGAGTATGTGAACTGCTTGCTGGCCTCGATCTTGGTCGCCATGTCGGCGATCTTGTGGCGGATCGCCTGGAACTTGCCGATCGGACGGCCGAAGGCGTTGCGGTCCTTGGCGTACTCGATCGCGGTCTCGAGCAGGCGCTCGGCCGAGGCGTTCGATCCCGCCGCGGCGACCAGACGTTCGCTCTGGAGCTCCCAACTGATGTGGTAGAAGCCCTTGCCGACCTGGCCGAGGACGGAGTCGGCCGGGACCCGGAAGTCCTCGAAGGAGAGCTCGCCGGTGTCGGAGGAGAGCATGCCCATCTTCTCCAGGTTCTGGGCGACCGAGAAACCAGGGAGATCATTGCCGTTCTCGTCCCGGATGTCGATCAGCATCAGGGTGATGCCGTCGTGGCCGGCGTCGGGATCGGTCTTGGTGACCAGCACCATGAAGTCGGCCCGGGCGGCGTTGGTGATGAAGGTCTTGGAGCCGTTGATCACGTACTCGTCGCCGTCGAGGATGGCGGTGGTGCGGATGCCCGCGACGTCGGAGCCGGCACCGGGCTCGGTGATGCCGAGCGCGCCGATCTTCTCGCCGGCGATGCCGGGGGCCAGGTACTTGCGCTTCTGCTCCTCGGTGCCGAGCAGGTGGACCGGGGGCAGGACCATGTCGGTCTGGACCGCGAAGCCCATGCCGAGGCCGCCGTTGTGGGAGTGGCTCATCGCTTCAGCCCGGACCAGCGAGTAGTAGTAGTCGCCGCCCTGTCCACCGTATTCCTCGGGGAAGCAGAGGCCGAGGTAGCCGAGCTCGCCGGCCCGCTTCATGGCCGAGTCTGGCCACTTGGTCTCTTCCCACTCGTTGCGGTGCGGGTAGAGCTCATTCTTGACCCACTCGGTCATCGACTCGCGAAGGTCCTCGTGCTCCTGGGTGAAGATGAAGTGCTTGCGGCCGGCCTCGTGGTCGGGCTTGATGACGCTTTCGGTAGACATGAAAGTGGACAGTAACACTTTCTACTCTCAGCTAGCTGGTATCTTTGCGGCCATGAGCCAAGCCAGTCCCTCCTTCGAGAAGGTCCGCTACGAGGTCGGCGACCACGTCGCGACCATCACGCTGGACGATCCCGATACCCGCAATGCCCTTTCCGACCAGCTGCTCGGCGAGCTGATCGCCGCCCTGCACCTCGCTCGCGATGACGACGACGTGCGAGTCGTCGTGCTCGCCTCCTCGCACGAGAAGGTCTTCTCGGCCGGCGGCAACCTGGCGGCCTTCGGCGGCGACGCGGGTGCGGTCCAGAAGTTCGACGGCGCGGAGAACTTCGTCGAAGCCTTCAAGCTCTTCGGTCAGCTCGGCAAGCCCTCCATCGTGGCCGCTCGCGGGCATGTGCTGGCCGGCTCGCTCGGCCTCGCCCTCGCCTGCGACCTGATCGTCGCCAGCGAGAACGCCACCTTCGGCACCCCCGAGATCACGGTCGGGCTGTTCCCGTTCATGATCATGGCCCTGATCTACCGCAACGTCGGCCGCAAGAAGACCAACGAGATGCTGCTGCTGGGTGAACGGCTCACCGCCGAGCAGGCTCGCGATGAAGGCATCGTCAACAAGGTCGTCAAGGCAGAAGACTTCGACGGTGCCGTGAGCGAGTGGGCCGCGATGCTGGCCACCAAGTCGCCGCTGGTCATGAAGCTGGGCAAGGACGCGATGTGGCGCCAGATGGACATGAACCTGGCTGACGCGCTCGACTACCTGCGCTCCCAACTGGCGATCGAGCTCTCCAGCGAGGACGCGATCGAGGGCGTGAAGGCCTTCTTCGAGAAGCGCGAGCCCGAATGGAAGGGACGCTGATGAGCGAGAACGGGAACGCGGCAGCCGGCGAAGGGGCCGAAGCTCCACCGAACCTGCTGCCGGGCACGGCGCCGCTCACGGCGCTGACCGAGCAGCTCCACGAACGACGCGGGAAGGCGCGGCTCGGCGGCGGCCTCGAGAAGATCGAGAAGCAGCACGAACGCGGCAAGCTGACCGCCCGGGAGCGGATCGACCTACTGGTCGACGAAGGCACCTTCAACGAGATCGGCATCCACGGCCGGCCTCACTACTCGCAGCCGGCGATGCAGAGCAAGGACGCGCCGGCCGACGGCGTGGTCACCGGCTGGGGCGACGTCGACGGCCGCCCGGTCGCGATCGTCGCCTACGACTTCACGGTGATGGCCGGCTCGATGGGACAGACCGGCGAGCTCAAGGTCACCCGGATCCGCGAGATGGCGCTGCAGAAGCGGATGCCGCTGGTCTGGCTGCTCGACTCGGCCGGGGCCCGGATCCAGGAGGCGGCGGGCTCGCTCTTCGCCGGGTCCGGACACCTCTTCCGTGAGGAGGTCCAGATGTCCGGCGTGGTGCCGATGGTGGCGGCGATGATGGGACCCTGCGCCGCTGGCACCGCCTACATCCCCGGTCTCTCCGACTTCGTCCCCATGGTGGTAGGGCAGGGGGCGATGGCGCTGGCCGGGCCGCATCTGGTCAAGGCGGTCACCGGTGAGGAGATCGAGATGGAGGACCTCGGCGGGGCCAAGGTCCACTGCCGCAAGTCCGGGGTCGGCGACCTCGAGGTCAAGGACGACCCGGAGTGCATCGCCTCGATCAAGAAGTACCTCTCGTACTTCCCCAGCAACTGCGAGCAGAAGCCGCCGATGACCGAGACAGGCGACCCGGAGGACCGGGGCTCCGACAAGCTCCTGGAGATCATCCCGGAGTCCCCCCGTACCCCGTACAACATGTATGAGGTGATCGAGGAGATCGTTGACGACGGGGACTACTTCGACATCAAGCCGAAGTTCGCCAAGTCGCTGATCACCTGCCTGGCCCGGATGGGCGGCCAGTCGGTCGGCATCGTGGCCAACCAGCCGAAGCATCTGGGCGGCGTGCTCGACGTCGACTCGGCCGACAAGGCGGCCCGCTTCATCAACCTCTGCGACGCCTTCAACATCCCTCTGCTCTTCCTGCAGGACGTGCCGGGCTTCCTGGTCGGGTCCAAGGTCGAGCAGCAGGGGATCATCCGCCACGGCGCCAAGATGCTCTACGCGGTCAGCCGTGCGACGGTGCCGAAGATCACCGTCCTGGTCCGCAAGGCCTACGGCGCCGGCTACTACGTGATGTGCGGCCGGGCCTACGAGCCCGACCTGATCGTCGCCTGGCCGGGAGCCGAGATTTCGGTGATGGGCGCCGAGGGCGCGGTCAACATCATCGGCCGCTCCGCGATCGAAGCCGCCGACGATCCGGAGGCGATGCGCGAGACGATGCTGAACGCGGTCCGCGAGCAGATCGATCCGTACATCGCGGCCGGCAACGCGATGATCGACGACATCATCGACCCGCGCGAGACGCGTCAGACGGTGATCCGCGGCCTGAGGATGGCAAAGGACAAGAAGGTCGAGCGCCCCTGGAAGAAGCACGGGGTGATGCCCGTATGAGCGACTGGCTCGAGTTGCGCGTTGAGCATCACCAGCCGACCTTCGACGGGTTGCCCACCTTCGGCGGGAATATCGACTACCGCCGGCCGATCGAGACCCCGCCTGAGCAATATCCCGAAATCGAAGCGTTCGTCGCCAAGGTCAACGCGGCGATCGAGCGGAACGGAGACAACCAGTGAGCAAGTTCGAAGACCCGGTGATCATCAGCAACTCGATCTCGGGAGTGATCGCCAACCGGGAACAGTGCCCGGCCATCCCTTACACGCCCGAGGAGTACGCGGCGGAGGCCCGTCGCTCGGTCGACGAGGGCGCCAGCCAGATCCACATCCACGCCAGGACTCCGGACGGGACCCCGTCCTACGAGATCGAGGACTTCCAGGCGATCACCGAGGCGATCAAGGCCGAGTGCCCGGACGTGATCATCAACTACTCGACCGGGGCTATCGGGATACCGATCGAAAAGCGGATCGCCTACCTGGAGGCCTGCCGCCCCGATGTCGCCGCGCTCAACATGAGCTCGATGAACTACGCGAAGTACTCCCGTCGGCGCAAGGACTTCGTCTTCAAGGCGGTCTTCGAGAACTCCTTCGACACGATCATCGAGTTCATCACCGCGATGAACGAGCTCGGCATCAAGCCGGAGCACGAGTGCTTCGACGCCGGCCACGTCGCCAACCTCGATCCGCTCTATGACATGGGCCTGATCCAGCCGCCGTCGCAGATCTCTTTGGTCATGGGAGTGACCGGTGGCATCCGGCCGACCCCGCGCAACGTCGCCGTGATGGCCGACCAGGTGCAGGGAGGGGCCGAAGGGCCGAACAACTGGCAGGTGATCGGGATCTCACGCGACCAGTGGAAGCTGCTCGCCGCGGCGATCACCCTCGGGGGCAACGTCCGGGCCGGGGTGGAGGACAACCTCTACCTGCCGGACGGGACCATGTGCAAGTCGAACGGCGAGCTGGTCGGCAAGGCGCGGCAGATGGTCGAGGACGCCGGACGCCGCGTTGCGACGATCTCCGAAGCCCGGCAGATGCTGGGACTGAAGGCGGTCTGAACCGGCCATGAGCGAGGAGCTGCCACTCAGCGGAGTCAGAGTCCTCGACCTGACCCGGCTCCTGCCGGGCGGCTTCTGCTCCCAGATGCTGGTCGACTTCGGGGCTGAGGTGATCAAGGTCGAGGACACCGGCCCCGGCGACTACATCCGCTACGCGCCTCCGCTCTACGAATCGGACGCCGATCCCGGCGAGGCGACCGCTTCGGGTCTCTTCCTCTCGCTCAATCGCGGCAAGAGGTCGATCCGGATCGACCTCAAGAGCGAGGAAGGCCAGAAGGCCTTCCACCGCCTCGTGCCGACGGCCGATGTCGTGCTGGAAGGGTTCCGGCCTGGGGTGGCCGAACGGATCGGGGTCGGCTACGAAACCCTGCGCCGCATCAATCCGGCCCTGGTCTACTGCTCGATCAGCGGCTACGGCCAGGACGGGCCCTCCCGCGACCGGGCCGGTCACGACATCAACTACCTCGGGGTGACCGGCCTGCTTGCGATGACCGGTCAGGCCGATGGTCCGCCGATCCAACCGGCCGGACAGATCGGCGATCTCGGCGGTGGGGCGATGAACGCGGCCTTCGGCATCCTCGCCGCCCTGATCGAGAAGGGCAGAAGCGGCAAGGGCCAGATGGTCGACATCTCGATGACCGACGGCGCCTTCGCCTGGCTGGCGATGGCGGCCGGCGCGACCCTGGCCGACGGGCAGAGCCCGCGCCGGGGCGAAGTGATGCTCGGGGGCGGGATCGTCTGCTACCTGACCTACGAGGCCGCCGACGGCTGGGTCAGCTGCGGCGCTCTCGAACCGAAGTTCTGGCGGGCCTTCTGCGAGGGGACGGGCCACGAGGAACTCCTCGATCTCCAGTTCGAGCGGCCCGGGAGCGAAGCCTGGGAGAAGGTGGCAGCCGTGTTCCGCGAGCGGACCCGTGAGGAGTGGAAGGCATTCAACGATCGGCATGACTGCTGCATCGAACCGATCCTCGAGCTCGGCGAGGCGCTCGAGTCCGAGCTCTTCCGCGAACGGGACATGGTGGTCGAGTTCGACCAGCCCGGGATCGGGCCGGTGAGGCAGGTCGGCTCGCCGATCAAGATGAGCCGGACGCCCGCCGCGAAGGCGAGCGCGGCTCCGGGAATCGGAGCCGACACCCGGGATGTCCTGGCCTCGGCCGGGTTCGCGCCGAAGGAGATAGAGGAGCTCTTCGAGGCGGGCGTCGCGGCCGGGCCCGGCGTGGGGGGAGAGATGGAGTTCCGGGCGTGAGCCAGGTCGTCACAGGTGAAGCGGACGTGGTCGGTGGTGAGCAACCGCTGAAGATGTCCGGCCTGGTCGAGGCATCCGGGGTCCCCGCCCCGACCATCAAGCACTACCTCCGCGAAGGCCTCCTGCCGGAGCCGGTCAAGACCAGCCGCAACATGGCCTGGTACCGGCCGGAGACGGTCGAGAGGATCCGCCTGATCAAGCGCCTGCAGGAAGAGCGATTCATGCCGCTCAAGGCGATCCGCACCCTGTTCGAGGAGGATCCGGCCCAGGCCGAGGCGATGCTGGAGGTCGAAGACCGGATCCTCGAACGGGCCCTGGCCCGGGAACGCACGCGGACCAGCGTCTCCGAGGTGAAGAAGTACGGAGTGCCGAAGAAGGTCCTCGACCGTCTGGCGGAGATTGGAATCCTGACTCCGAACTCGCGCGGCTACTCGCCTTCGGACGTGACCATCATCGAGGCGATGTCACGTTTCCGCGCGGGCGGATACGACGAGCAGATCGGCTTCACCGTCTACGACACCCTGCGCTACAAGCATGCCCTCGAAGCCCTGGTCAAGGAAGAGGTGGACGTGCTCATGGAGAGGCTAGGCGGCGAGATGCCACCCGAACGGGCGGTCGAGCTGATCGAAGCCGGAGTCGAGCCCCTCAAGGAGCTGATCGCCGCGCTCCACACCAAGCTGATGGTCGAAGAGGTCGATCGCCGCCGCTGAAGCCGGTCCTCCGGTTCCATGAACAGCCGGTACCATGTGCCTCATGGGAAGGGACCTCGCGCGTAAGACATTCGCGCGGTCGATGGCTGTGCTTGGCCTCGCCGCGGTAATTTCGTTTGGCAGTGCCGGTGTCGCCGGTGCGGCCCCGGCCGACCGGGCCGACGATCCGGTCGTCCTCAAGGGCAGCCAGGTGGCTGGTCTGGAGGGCATCGCCCCGAACCGGATCGTCGCCTTCAAGTGGAACGGCGCTTGGGAGCAGGTCCCGGTGCAGGTCGACGAGCGGCATGTCGTCAGCGTTCGCAACCTCTACCCGGCCGACCCTCCGGGCTACGTCAACGATGACGTGAGCTTCGATCTCGAGGTATACGCCGACCCGAAGACCCGTTCCGGCGCCGACGAGGATCCGAATCTCGATGCGAACGACGAGATCTCGTTCATGGGCGGGGACACAGGCGGCGTCGCCCCCGGAAACGCGGTCGCCCCAAAGGGAGTGGTGGCCTCGAGCGGCACCCGGATCGATGTCGGTGACCCGCTCGATACCGGCTCCGCCCAGCTCTACCTGTTCAGCTCGGACGGGACCCTCGATCCCTCGGCCGGCAAGGACTACGTCGACTACGACTTCAAGCTGACCAACTTCGGCGCCAACGACACCCTGATCGACAACTACGGGTTCTCGGATCCGAATCCCGAGGATTCCTCCGTCACCACCCCCAACTACCAGCTTCACTTCATCGATCGTTGGATGGAAGACGAGATGAAGATCAAGACGGGTGGCGCCAGTGACGCCGACATCCTCGATCGCGAGGGCGTCTCCGCCGGCGGCCTGGGTGGATGCACTCGCAGCGAGTACACCTTCTCCGGCAACTGGGGCATGGACGCGACGACCGGCAACGACGAGAACACGGATGACGAAGGGACGATGATCGCGGTCAAGGACGGCTCCGTCCGCGCGATCCGCTCCTATATGGGAGCCAACTCCGGTCCCTACGTCGAGGACGACCACATCTTCTACGCCGACCGCGAAGACAGGCGGGTCTACGCCCGCGTCCACCCGATCCCCGAGATGTACGTCTGGACCGACTACAACGAGTCGGCGATCGGGATGACCTACCGCGACGAGATGAACCAGGACGGAGTCGAGATCGACGGCGTCCCCGACACTCTCGACCCGGTTCCTCCGGCCGCCATCGAGAACGGCAAGTACCTCTGGCAGCAGGTGGCCGGAAGCCACGGCACCGTGACGACGATGGTCAGCGCCACCACCGGCGGCCTGACCCCGCAAGACCGGGAAAACTTCCAGTTCGCCGGTTACTACCTCGACAACAGCTCTCCGAGCAGCGACTCACATGACAAGGAGCGGCAGTGCGGCGGTGATCTGAAGGCCTACGGTGCCAGCGGCTTCGGCATCGACGGGACCTACCCGAGCACCGATCCGATCCTGGCTACCCCGACCTCACCGGCCCGCAGCCTCTCGGTCGACCGAATCCGTTACTTCGGCGCTCCGAACGGCACTGCGGCTGAGGCCGGTGCCCTTCGCGACCGGGCGCAGAATCCGCTCGGCGCTTCCTCGGTCGCCGCCGGCGTCAAAGCCCGCAGCGCCGCCGTCAAGGTCAAGGTCCAGACCAAGAAGTCGAAGAGCAAGCCGGGCAAGAAGCTGAAGCTCAAGGTCAAGGTCTCCAACCCGGGCACCGCCGACGCGAAGAAGCTCAAGGTCTGCGTGACCGGCAAGGCGATCCGAAAGTCCTGCAAGACGGTTGCTTCGCTGGCCTCCGGAAAGTCGAAGATCGTCACCCTGAAGCCGAAGGTGAAGCGGAAGGCCAAGAAGGGCAAGAGCAAGCTGACCGTGAAGGTGACCGGCGGTGGCGTCAAAGCCGTCCGCGGCACCTCCCGGTTGACCATAAAGAGGTAGGGCTAGCACGGCGCACTCGGGTCCCACGGGGCTCGGGACCGCGTCCGGGCCGACCCTGATCCGTCTGCGCTGAATGCGAGCCGGGCGGGCCGGCGTCAGGAGTGGCCGTGAGGCACGTCCGGGTCGGGCCTCTGATCCGATCCGGACGCCGCGTGGACGTCGGTCAGATCGGGTTTCTCGTACTCGAAGGTGCCGCGAGTGACCGAGACCACCTGCTCGGCCAGCTTGGCGCCGTCTGAGGGGTTGACCGGGGTGGCGCTGATCCGCAGCACCACCTCGTCCCGGTCGACCTCCTCCAGTTCGATCAGGGGCGGCCTGAGGGTTGGCACCGTGATCGCATGGCGCAGCATGTCCTGAACGGTCGAGGGGCTGAGGTGGCTGTCGAACCGGGCCCGGAGGTCGATCGCGTCCGGTTCCCGGAGTGGTTCGACCGCCAGCACCAGGAGCAGGCTGTTGGGGATCATCATCCGGTCCTGGCCTTTGAGGATCGAGGTGTAGAAGAGACCCAGCTGTGCGACGGTGCCTTCGACCGATCCGGCCATCGGGCCGCCGGTGAGCCGCACCCGCTCGCCGACCCGGAAGGGCCGGGTGCTCTGCAGGACTATCCCCGCGAAGACGTTGCCCAGGGTCTGCTGTGCCGCGAGGCCGAGAACGATCGCGGTGGCGGCGCCGCCGACCGCGAGGGTGGCCGGGTTGACTCCGGCGATGCCGAGCGCGATCAGGCCGATCAGCAGGATCGTGATCAGGCGGATCGCGAAGCCGACCGTGCCGGCGGTGCCGGGGTCGAGCCGGCGCAGGATGAACGGGGTCAACGTGCGGCCGAGAGCGGAGGCAAAGCCCCAGCCGAAGGCGAACAGCAGGATCGCGGTGAGGATCCGGGTCTCGGCGTCGTAGCCTGGTGCGATCTCGTGCCGGTGCTTGAAGGCGATCAGGACGCCGGCAACCAGGACCGCGAAGAGCACCAGCCTGGGCCAGGTGCGGCCCGGCCGGTTGTCGACGATCTGCTCGCCCAGACCGGCCTCGTGCCACTGATCGGTACGGGTCTCGAACATCCACCGGGGCATCTGCGCCCGGTTCCTTTCGGCCCGCTTCTTTTCACGCCTTGAAGCCACGGGGGTTCACCTTACAAAGGCGGGGCCGCCATCCGGCGGCCCCGTCGCATACTGAGCGCGGAAACTCTCACGGGTGGAAGTTTCCGCGCTCTATTTGCGCATTGCCTTACGGCATGCCCTTCCATGAGGCGGCGTAGCAGGGGTGGGAGCCACAGGGATCGGTCACCTTGCCGTCCGTCTTCAGGAAGTCGGCGATCTGCTTTCGGATCAACGGGGAGTTCCTGATCACCGTGTCATGAGGGTCGACGCCGAAGCTGTCGTTCGGCGCGGTGTTGTCGAGCGGCGCCGGATCGGTGCCGAACTCCTGCATGATGCCGCTGCCGGGCGGGTTTTCCTGCTGCCGCTTGGGGCCGATGTCCCAGACGAAGAAGGCGTTCCCGTCAGCTGCCGGGCCGCTGAGGCCTCCGAGCGGGTCATGGCCGTAGAACGGCTGGATCAGACCGGGCTGGAGACGGTCCTCGTCGAGGGCCGGGCTGCGGAGCGGAGCCCCGATCGTCCTTGCCTCGACCTCGGTCGCGACGTTCGCGACCTGGTGATCCCCATAGGCCATTTCGAGCATCACGTGGTGGGCCGGAGTGTTCGGCAGCGGGTTGCTGGTCATGTTGTTCGCATAGCCATTCGGTTCGCCGCGGTCCCACATGCTCTGCATCAAGGCGAAGATCGAGGGCCGCTCGAGCTCGTTTTCATAGGCCGGGTAGAGGATCGCCTTATAGGTGTCGAAGTCGATGCTGCGGGTCAGCAGAGTCGAGTAGTTCATGCCCGGCACGTAGAGGACCGACCTGGTGAAGTCGGTCGCCACCGCGGTCAGGGCACCACCGGCGATGCCGCCCTGGCTGTTGCCGTAGTAGAAGAGATCGCTGGTGTCGATCACCGAGTGACCGTCGACCTTGAAGGCCGGGTCGGCGGCGAAGCCCTGCGGATGGATCAGCAGGCGGCCCAGGAAGAGGAAGTTCAGGAAGCCTTGCTGGAGGCGGTCCGGCAGCTTCGGGAACTCGCTCAGGTCGAGCAGAGCATTGACCGCGGAGCCGATGTCCTGGTCGGCCATGCCGATCCAGTCGGTCCCGCAGACGATCACGTTGTTCTCGACCCCGAGCTGACGGATGTTCCTCGAGGTGACCTCGTTGATCGATCCGAACAGGCCGTGCCCGTAGAGCGAGGGCCGCGCCGTCTGCTTGAAGGTGCCGTCGTCGTTGACCACCGACCGCGGGATGTTGCAGACGAACCGTGACTGCATCGTGTTGCCCGGGGTGCGTATCGGCATCTGGTTCGAGTCGAGGTCGAAGGTCGATCCGGCCGGGCATCCCGGCTTGTTGAGGAAGCAGGGCACCGTGTAGGTGCCCTTGACGACCCGGAGATCCTCCTCGCCGCTGCCGGAGTGGTCGACCGAGTAATCCTCGACGCTATTGATCGTGTAATCGGGGGCGGCTCCCTGCACGACCCCGTCGGTCAGGTTCTCGTCGCCGAGCTCGGCGAAGGCCTGGTCCCTGATCGAAAGCATGCGCCCGGTGATGTTCTTCGTGCTGGCGACCGTGAAATCCCAGGCCAGGTAGAGCGAATCGCGGGCGATGCCGGCATCGGCCAGGGTCTTGAAGATCGACTCGAAGTGCGCCCGACGGCTCTCCACGGCCTGGTTGCCGGTGCGGTCCGTGTCGCGGTAGAGCCGGAAACCCGGCGGTGCGGCGAGCGTCCGGCCCTCGGCGTCCTTCATGTCGCGGATCGCGACGATGTAGCGATGCCCGTTCTCGAGGTTCTTGCCGGGCCGGACGATCAGGTTGCGGTTCTCGTCCTTGGTCGCCTGCGCGTCCAGCTCGGCCCAGATCAGCTGCCGCTCACCGGTCGCGGCGTCGATCAGGACGACCGGCTGCGAGGGAGCGAAGGAGCTGCCCATGTCCTTGATCCCGACGATGCCCGACTGGTCGAACGCGGCCTGGTTGTCCATACCGGGGATCCGTACGCTGAGGAGCGGCCCGGGGCTGAAGCCGTCGGACTGGTTGACCGCCGTGACATCGATGTGCTTGCCGTCCGGGTACTCCGTGGACGGCGCGTTGAGCGGGGTGGAGTCAGGGTCCAGATCGAGTCGGAGCCCGGTCGCGGAGCCGGCGTCCTGCCTGGTGTAGAAGTCGTTCGGGAACGGCGCCAGGCAGGCGTTGCCGGATCCGGCGATGAAATCGCACCGGTCGGCGTTGCTCAGGTCCACGTCGGCCGGAACGTCGCAGAGCGAGGTCTGGGCGGCGAGCTTGCGGCTCGCCTTGGCGGTCTTCGAGCGCTTGCCGGAGCGGAACCTGGCGTTCACCTTGAAGGTCGGGGCGCCACAGTCGCCGGCTTTCGACCTGCCGGTCGCGTTCAGCTTCATGACCACCGTCTTTGACCGGTTCGGCCGGACCTTGACCGTCTTCGCCTTGAGAGCGGTGCCGAATCCGGGCGCCCAGGCCACCGAAGCGGTGCCCCGGAGCGTGATCTTGACCGGCTTCTTGCGCAGCTTCTTCGGTGTCTTGCGTGACGCCTTGACCGAGACCTTGACCTTGAGCTTGCCGCCGGAGCGGACCCCGGACTGTCCTGGACTGACGATCTTGACCTGAGCCTTGATCGTGTCCTTCGGCGCCTTCCGGCCCTTGGACGCACCAGCGGTGCCGGGCCCGGCGAGCAGTAGCGCGGCGAGCCCCGCCAATGTCAACAGCAGATGAAATCGCTTCACTTATGTCCCCAATCCCTCTCGTTTTCTCCCAGAGCCTCCCGGCCCATTCCCAGAGGATAACGCCGCCGCGGGGATTGATCAAAGAACAACCGCGGTCACCCGGGAATCCTTCCGTACGGGACGCGACTGTATGCTGGGACCGCTCCGGAGCTCGTTTTCGGGGTTTGAGGGACAGGAGAGAACCGGAGGGTTGCAGGACCCTCCACAAAGGATGGAGAGAACTTGAAGCTGATCAGAATGCTGATCTTGGGCCTTGCCGTATCCATGGCCTTCGGTGCCGCGGCCGAACAGGCTGTCGCCAAGCCGAGCGCCGCCAAGCAGGCCAAGAGGATCTGTAAGAAGAAGCGGGGCAAGGCGAAGAAGAAGTGCGTCAAGAAGCAGACCAAACGCCTCAAGGCCAAGGCCAAGCGGGAACGCATGAAGGAGCTGAACAAGCCGGGCGTGACCATTCGTACCACCGAGTACGGAATCCCGCACATCGTCGCCGACTCCTGGCGCGGCCTCGGCTACGGCTACGGCTGGGCGCTCGCCAAGGAGAACATCTGCTCGATGGCTGACATCTACACCTCGGAGCGGGGTGAGCGATCGAAGTACTTCGGCCCGGACGGCACCTATGTGATGACCGGCAACGGCTTCAATTACAAGAACATCGACGCGGACTTCAACCACAAGCGGGTGATCGCCTCGGGCATCATCCCGAAAATCCTCAACACCGCGCCCCCGAACGGCCCCAAGCCGCAGGTCAAGCAGGCGGTCGATGGATACGTGAAGGGCTACAACGCCTGGCTGAAGAAGACCGGCGTGAACAACATCCAGGACGCGACCTGCAAGGGTCAGCCCTGGGTCAAGCCGATCACCAAGCGTGACGCCTACATGCGCTTCTACGATCTCGGCACCATGGCCGGCGAAGGCGCGGCCGTCGACGGCATCGCCACCGCGGCGCCGCCCTCGAGCCAGGGCTCGGTCCAGAGCCTCGGCAATCCGCTGGATCCGGCGCCTTTCGAAGCGATGAAGGCCAACAAGCCGGACATCGGATCGAACGCGGTCGCGCTCGGTTCCTCGGCCACCTCGACCGGCAAGGGCATGCTCTTCGGCAACCCCCACTTCGCGTGGCAGGGGTCGGAGCGGTTCTTCCAGTCGCAGCTGACCATCCCGGGCAAGATCAACGTCGCCGGGGCCAGCCTTCTCGGCGCTCCGGTGATCAACATCGGCCACACGCAGAACCTGGCCTGGAGCCACACGGTTTCGACCGCGCGGCGCTTCGCCTTCTTCCGCGAGGAGCTGGTTCCGGGCGATCCGACCAAGTACCTCGTCGACGGCAAGCCGAAGTCGATGAAGTCGGTCACCCTCACGGTGCAGGTCAAGCAGCCGGACGGCAGCATCGTGCCGGAGACCCGCACCCTCTATTCGACCGATCACGGTCCGATCACCAACTCGGTGCAGGGCCAGAAGCTGTTCGGCTGGACGGACGACAACGCCTACTCGATCTACGACGTGAACGCGCAGGGTCTGCGCTTCATCAACCACTTCTTCGATGCCAACCGCGCCCAGAGCGTGGCTGGCCTCGTGAAGGTGCTGAAGACCGATCAGGGCGTGCCGTGGGTCAACACGATCGCGTCCGACTCGAAGGGCAACGCGATGTACGCCGACATCTCGGTCGTGCCGAACCTGACCGACGCCCGGGTCGAGGAATGCAACACGCCGGGCATCGGCGCTATCGCCTGGCCGAGCTTCAAGCTCGCCGTCCTCGACGGGTCGAAGTCGAGCTGCGACATACAGAAGGGGCCGGGCGCGGCTGGACCGGGCGCCATGGGACCGGATCAGATGCCGCTGCAGATCCGCAAGGATTTCACCAGCAACATGAACGACAGCTACTGGCTGTCCAATCCGGCAGCCCCGCTCGAGGGCTTCCCGAGCATCATCGGCGACGAGAAGTCACCGCGGTCTCTCAGAACCCGTAACGGCCTCCACCAGATCCTCACGAGGCTGAACGGGACCGACGGGCAGCCCGGCAACAAGTTCACCATCGACCGGGTGCGCGAGTTCACCACCAACAACAAGAACTACGGTGCTGAACTGTTGATCCCGCCGCTGGTGACCTACTGCAAGGCCAACCCGACGATCAACACGGTCGACGTCTCCGCCGCCTGCGACGTGCTGGCGCATTGGGATCTGACCGACAACCTCGACTCACCGGGCGCGTACCTGGGCCGTCAGGTGCTCAGCGGCCTGCTGGGCGTGCCGGGCGGTCCCTGGACCACGCCGTTCTCGGTGAATGATCCGGCCAACACCCCGAACGGGCTCGACACGAGCAAGCCCGAGGTCAGGGCTGCCCTGGTCAACGCGATCCAATACATGAACGGGAAGAACATCCCGCTGGATGCGAAGTGGCGTGACCACCAGTTCGTCACCAAGGCCGGCGAGAAGATTCCGATCCCCGGTGGCCCCGGGCCGCTCGGCATGTTCAACGTGATCACCGCGAACCGGAACTCTGCGACCGGTGACTACGACACGATCGGGCACGGTTCCAGCTACATCATCACGGCTTCGATGACCGGTGCGAAGTGTCCGGACGTGAAGACGATCCTGACCTACTCGCAGGCGGTCACCAACGAGAAGTCGGCGCACTACAAGGATCAGACCAAGCTCTACTCGAACAAGGGCTGGGTCACCGATCGCTTCTGCGCGTCGCAGCAGAAGAAGGATCCGAAGATGAAGGTCTCCAGCCTCAACGGCGGTGCCAAGGCGGTAAAGAAGGGCTGGTAAGCCCGACCGCTGTATGCCGGTAATCTGTGGGTGTTGATTGACGTGTCAATCAACACCCACAGATGAGGGCAGCCGTCGTACAGATGAACTCAGGGGCCGACCGGGCCCGCAACCTCGAAGTCGCGGGGCGGATCGTTGACGCCGCGGCTTCCGATGGAGCGGAACTGGTCGTGCTGCCCGAGAAGTGGTCTCTGCTCGGCGACGGGCGCGCTCTGGCCGAAGGGGCCGAGACCCTCGACGGCGAGGCCGTGACCGCAGCCCGGAACTGGGCCACGAACCATGGCGTCAACGTTCTGGCCGGCAGCTTCACCGAAACGTCGGCCGACGGGTTGCCGACCAACACCTCGGTTCTGATCGACTCCACCGGCGAGATCGTCGCCGATTACCGCAAGCTTCACATGTTCGACGTCGAGGCCGGTGGCGTGGAGTACCGGGAATCCGACCACGAGCAGCCGGGATCGGAGCTCGCCACCGCCGATATCGGCGAGTTCAGGATCGGTCTCACGGTTTGCTACGACCTTCGGTTCCCGGAGCTTTTCCGGGCCCTGCTCGATCGTGGCGCAACGGCGTACACGGTCCCTTCCGCCTTCACCTCGGCGACCGGTCGAGACCACTGGGAGCCTCTGCTCCGGGCCCGGGCGATAGAAAACCAGGCCTTCGTCCTGGCCGCCGACCAGACCGGCCCCGCCGATCCTTCGTATGGCTCCTGGGGCCACTCCATGATCATCGATCCCTGGGGCGAGATCCTGGCCGAGGCGGGAGAAGGTGAGGGATACGCGATCGCTGATCTCGACCCGGCCCGCCAGGCGGAAATCCGACGCAAACTTCCGGCCGTCGACCATCGTCGGCCGGGGATCTTCAAGGAAGGAGCCGCTCATGGCTCGTGAAGCCGCGCCGGAACGTCGGCGACAGATCCTCGACGCGGCGGTCCGCGTCTTTGCCCGCCAGGGCTTCCACGCGACCCGGGTGGCCGACATCGCGGACGAGGCCGACGTCGCCTACGGCCTCGTCTACCACTACTTCTCCTCCAAGGAGAACGTTCTCAACGAGCTCTTCACCCAGCGCTGGTCCCTGCTGATCGAGGCGATCGCCGAAGCCGATCGAAGTTCGATGGCGCACGAGCAGAAGCTCGGCACGGTGGCCGGCTTCATCATCGACTCCTACCGCTACGACCCGGAGCTGATGAAGGTGATCATCGTCGAGGTCACCCGCGCCGCGAACTCGTTCGGCCGGACCCACCTGGAGGAGATCAACAAGGCATACGAGCTGATCGCCAAGATCGTCGCCGACGGCCAGCGGAGCGGCATGTTCCGCAAGGACATCGATCCGGCCTTTGCCGCCATGGTCTTCTACGGCGCGATCGAGCAACTCCTCTCCGGCTGGATCTTCGAAGTCATCCCCGGCAGCGACCGCGACTTCGACGAAGCCCGCGAGTTGCTGGTCAAGACGATTTGCGAAGGGCTCCAGCGTCGATAGAAGGTCGGGACCTTGGGTATTGTGGACTCACATGGATAACGACATCGTCAGAAAACTCACCTGGAGCGCGATGCTGACCGTGTCGAGCGCGATCGCCAGCCTGATCGCCTCGCGCCTTGCCGCTGTCGCCTACCGCCGCTTCTTCAACGAGGAACCGCCGGAATAGCCTGTGGCCCCTTCGGATCAGCAACCTCCGTTCCAACGTCCTCCGGGTCGCCCCGACCCGAACCGGCCGGCCTCCGAGAAGACCGTCGGGGAGATGGTCTTCGAGGTCTCGGAGCGGACCTCGAACCTGATCCGCGAGGAGATCGAGCTCGCCAAGACCGAAGTCAGCGAGAAGGTCACGACCCTGGCTCGCGGATCAGCGGTCGGGATCGCCGCCGGCGTCTTCGCCTTCCTGGCGCTGATCCTGTTGATGAACGCGTTTGCGCTCGGGGTCTCGTCGCTGTTCGGCTGGGGATATTGGGCCGGTTACCTGCTCGAAGGGGTGATCTTCATCGCGATCGCCGCCGGGGCCGGTTACTTTGCCTACAGCTCGTTCGAGAAGACCGGCGCCCCGGTGCCGAGCGAAGCGATCGAGGAAGCTCAGAAAACCAAAGCCATGCTCACCTCCGGAGACGAATCAGCATGACCGATCCCAACGCACCGCGAGAGTCCGGAACGCCGGCTCCAGCCCCGATCGAAGGGGGAGAGTATGTGGAGAAGCTTCCCGACGACCCGAAGCCCGCGGTCCCGGCCCCGGGGACCCCGAAGCAGCCCATCGACGCTGTGCGGAAGCCCCCCGCCGAATCCCATCGGGCCCAACCCCGCTCGAAGCGGACCTCGGAGCAGATCCGGGCTGACATCGACGCCCAACGAGCCGAACTCGGCCAGTCGGTCGATCAGCTCCGCGACCGGGTCACCGAACTCACCGACTGGCGCAGCCAACTAAAGAAGCACCGCAAGCAGATCATCATCGGCGCCGTGGCGACTGGTTTCGTCGTCGGCGGACTGATGGCCCTACGCCGCCGGTAACCCGGGTAGCGCTCAGGAACCACCCGACCCTGCGGCGTGACCACAGAAGTCGCGGGCTACTTGTAAGTCTGACGTCGGAACAGGTCGTCGGTGATCGAAGCCACCCGGTCCAGGAAGAGGATTCCGTTGAGGTGGTCGATCTCGTGGAGGGCGCAGCGGGCTTCGAAGCTGGAGAGCTGGACCTGATTCATCTCGAGGCCGCGCCGGCCGTCGAGGAACTCGATCGTCGCCTTGCGGGGCCGGCGGACGTTGGCGGTCAGGTCGGGGAGGGAGAGGCAGCCTTCGCGGCTCACCTTGCTGCCCTCGGAGCGGTGGACGACGCGGGGGTTGACCAGGACCATCAGCCCGTGGGGGTCCTTGGCGTTGGGATGATCGGTCACGTCGACGACGGCGACACGAACGGTCTCGCCGATCTGCGGTGCGGCCAGGCCGACGCAGTGGTCGAAGGAGCCCATGGTGTCGAGCAGGTCGGTGATCACCCGCTCGGTTCCCTCGCGGTCGGTCGGCCCGGCCTGGGCGGGAGCGCAGACCGTCTTCAGGATCGGATCGGGATAGGTGAGAACCTCGCGTACTGCCACCTGGCGTCCGTTCAGGCGGGGGAGTTCATCTAGAAGACCTCGGACTCGAGCTCGGCGAGGCGGGCTTCGAGCCGCTTCGAATCGCGGAGCTCGTCCAGGGCCCGGTCGAGTTCCGATCCGAGGCCCTCCGGCACGGCGACCTCGACCATCAAGGTATAGAGCGGCGATTCCGGGCCTCCGGTGCGACGGGTCCGGAGGTCGGTGATGTTCACTCCGAGTGAAGCGAGCGTGGAAGCGGTGTCATGGACGATCCCGGGCCGATCGGCGCCGTAGACGGTCAGCACGTGGGTCGGTCCGCTGCCGCGGTCGAGATCCTCGACCGGGCTGACCGTGATCCCGCCCAGCGCGAACTCGCGACCGACCTCGTCGAGGCGGGCTTCCAGCGAGTCGAGCGAGGCATCCTCCGGCACCGAGCAGATCAGCATCACCGCGAACTGCCCGTGCAGGATCGACATCTGGGAATCGTCGACGTTGCCGCCGGCTTCCAGCAGGGCGCTGGTGATCGCGGCGACGATGCCCGGACGGTCCCGGCCGATCGCGGTCACGGCCAGGTTCACGTCGACTCCACGATCGGTTCACGAGTCCGGTGGCGGCTCATCTCAGAACTTCGATCCGACCAAGTCGGTGGGCACGGTGCCGATCGCCAAGAGCCCCGGACCGGCGTGGCAGCCCAGCACGGTCGACATCTCGTCGAGGAAGGCGCCTTCACATTGAAAGACCTCGCGGCAGCTGGCGGCCAGCTCGGCAGCCTGCTCCGGCGCCTGGATGTGCTGGACGGTCCAGGTGATCTCCTGGCCCGAGGCGGCCTTCTCGCTGGCGAAGTCACGCAGGCGCTGCATCGCCCGGCCGACCGTGCGGACCTTGTCGACCGGTTCGACCGTCTCCTCGAGGGTGATCAGGGGCTTGATCTTCAAGGCTCCGCCGATCCAGGCCTGAGCGCCCCCGATCCGGCCGCCCTTGCGCAGGTACTCGAGGGTGTCGACCATGATCAGCGTGTCGAGCACCTCGCGGCTCGCCTCGATCTGCTCGACCACTCCGGTGACGTCCTTGCCCTGGCCGATCGCGTTGGCGGCGGCAAGGCTGCAGAGCGCGAGGCCACCGGCAGTGGTGCGGGAATCGACGACGGTGATCCGCTCGCCGCCACGGCCCTCGGCCTCCAGCTGCGCCGCGGCCTGGCGGGCGGCCTCGCAGGTGCCGGAGATCGAGCCGGACAGATGCAGCGAGATGATCTCCTTGCCGGCCTCCAGCAGGGGGCCGTAGACCTCCATGAAGTCGCCGATCGAGGGCTGCGAAGTGGTGGTGAGATGCGGTGACTCCAGTACGGCCTTGTAAAAGGCACCGTAATCGCCGATCTCGTTTTCCGGTCGCTGCTCACCGTTGAGGATCACATAGAGATTGACCACGCTGATATCGAGCCGCTCACGGTCCTCGGGCGTGAGAGAGGCGGTCGAATCGGTCACCAGCGCGATGGTGGGCTCGGCGGACACGGCACGGTTGTATCAGACAGTGCGCAAATTCACAGGGACCGAGGCGGGCACCCGCTACTCTTTTAACCATGTCCGAGAAGCCCGAAGCCGCAATCACCCTGACCGAAGCCGCCGCCGACAAGATCGCCGAACTCATCGGTGATTCGCCGGACGCTGAAAGTCAGGCGCTTCGAGTCGCCGTTCGCGGCGGTGGCTGCTCCGGCTTCCAGTATGCCCTCGCCTTCGACACGAAGGACGAGGAGGATCACGTCTTCGAGCATCGCGGCGTCGCCGTGATCGTCGACAAGGTCAGCATGCAGTTCGTCTTCGGCTCCGAGGTCGACTACGTCGAGGGGCTGACCGGGGCCGGCTTCCAGGTCAACAACCCCAACGTCGTCGCTGCCTGCGGCTGCGGCTCTTCCTTCCAGGTGAAGGACGACGCCGAAGCTGAACCTGCGCCTGCCTGAAATTTTCATCCCGGCTGCGCCGGGTTATCAGAAGTTTCACAAGGCGTTACCCGGATGAACACATTCGGTCTTTGAGTCACCCCCAAACTTGCGTGTTGTCGTGGGATTCGCCCACGGCAGAACGCAAATCAAAGGGGAATCTCAGTGAATAGCTTCAGGAGTCTGAACGGGGAACGGGGGAGTCGTATCGGGCTCATGTTCGCCGCAGGACTGGCAGTCGTACTTTTCATGTGTCTCGTAGGTGTGGGCAAGGCTCACGCCAGCGCGGTGTCTTGTTCGGGCACCGTGGTGCCAAGCGAAGAGCTGGGCGAAAACGAACTCACCTACAACATCACGTGCAACGATCCGAACGCGTCCAACCCGGACCCGGCCTCGCATGTCGTCGTCGGTGTCAAGGGGTACTCGATCACCTCCAACCGGATGCTCAACTATTACGGAACCGAGACGGTCGTGCTCGACCCGGCCGGCGAAGCCGTCGGTAGCGAGTCACTCACCTGCGAGGGATCACTGCCCGCCTGGGGCGTCGGTTGCTACGGCACGATGTCCAACGGCAACACCGTCCAGGGCACCATCGGCACCGAGGACACTCTCTGTGAGGCATCGACTCAGCCCAAGTTCTGGGCCTCGGCGATGACGATCGAGAAGAAGGGTGTCGCCGACACCGACACCTACGTCACCTCGGAGCCCTTCCTGCTCAAGACCAAGCCCTGCAAGATCCTGCAGCCGCTCAAGAAGGCCAAGGCCAAGCGCGACAAGGTCTGCGCCAAGGTCAAGTCGGCCAAGAGCAGCAAGGCCCGCAAGGCAGCCAAGAAGCGCTGCTCGGCAGCTAAGGCGCAGGTCCGTCGGCTGAACGCCGCCTGATCCAAACCTTCGGAAAAGAAAGAAAGAAAGGAATAGCAATGTCACGCTCAAAGTCAAGCGTGCTCTGGCTGCTGACCGCTCTGGTCGCCCTTGTGGCGATCCCGGCCGGTGCCGCCAGCGCCAAGCCCACCATCACCCTCAGCGGTTCGACCTCGGTCGCCCCGCTGGCTACCCTCCTCGCCCAGCGCTACGTCAAGTCCTGCAGGGGCTGTGTCAAGTTCAAGCTGCTCCAGGGCGGCTCGGACGTCGGCATCGCGGACGTCTCGCGCGGCCGTGTCACGATCGGCATGTCCTCCCGTGACCCGAAGTCGAGCGATCCAGGCGGACTCGAGTTCAACCGGATCGCCAAGGACGCGATCTGCCTCGTCACCAACAAGGCCAACGGAATCACCAGCCTCGACCAGGCCGCCATCCAGTCGATCTTCGGCGGTTCGGTTCGCAGCTGGAGCCAGGTCCCCGGCGCCAAGCAGTCCGGCACCATCGACCTGATCACCCGCACCCCGGCTTCCGGTACCCAGGACGCCTTCCAGAAGATCTTCCTTGGGAGCACTCAGGTGTTCTCGGGTGCTTCGCAGAAGGCCTCCAACGGTCTGGTCCAGCAGGCGGTCCAGCGTGACAAGGGTGGCATCGGCTACGTGTCGCTGGCCTTCACCAAGGGTCTGACCACGGCCGCCTACAAGGGCGTCCCCTGCAACCTGCGTAACGCCAAGTCCGGCCAGTACGGCGGCGTCCGCAGCTTCTACATGGTCACCCGCGGCAAGGCCAAGGGCCCGGTCAAGAAGTGGATCAACTGGATCCGCAACAACAAGACGGCGCTGAAGATCGCCGCCAAGCAGTGGGTTCCCTTCAAGTAACCCATGGAAGCAGCATCTCTCAGTGAAGTCGATGCCCAGGCCAGCCTGGACATCGACCGGACGGACCGGCGCGTCGAGCTTTTGCTCGGCGCGCTGGCGTCCACCATCCTTCTTCTGATCGTCGGGATGATCGTCTTCGTCTTCCTCAAGGCGCTCCCTTCGTTCACGCACAACGGTCTCGCCTGGTTCGGCTGGGGCGGCTCGGTTGACGAGCAGCTGATGAACATCTTCAACTCGCCCGCCGACCCCTCCGATTACGTCTACCACCTTCGGGCCTTCCCTCTCCTCTACGCGACCGCGCTGATCACCGGTGTCTCGGTCGTCATCTCGATCGTCTTCTCGGCGCTCTCGGGGATCTTCATCGTCGAGTTCGCGCCGAACCGGCTGCGCCGCACCATCGAGCCGGTCGTCAAGCTCCTGGCGGCCGTGCCCTCGGTGATCTACGGCCTGATCGGCATCCTCGTCGTGGTGCCCTGGGTCGCCGACCACCTGATCTCGGAAGGCCGCAAGGAATCGGTCGCCTATGTGATCCAGCTCGACGGGACCAGCATCCTGGTCGGCATCTTCATCCTCACGATCATGATCTGCCCGATCATGATCGCGATCATCGTCGACGCGCTCCGGGCGGTCCCGGAGAAATGGGTCGAGGGAGCCGCCGCGCTCGGCGTCAACCGTTGGCGGGCCATGCGCACGGTCTCGCTGCGGGCGATCCGCCCGGCGATCGTCGCCGCCTTGGTGCTCGCCACCGCCCGTGCCCTCGGTGAGGCGATCATGCTCTCGATGGTCGCCGGCTCGGTCGGCTTCTCCCCCAACCCGCTCGACGGGTTCACCTTCTTGCTGGAGCCGGCCCGCCCGCTCGCATCGACAATCGTCGACAACGCCGAGGGCCTCTCGGTCGCCCCCTTCGGCCAGACCATGTACGCCTTCGCGGCGATCCTGCTGATCTCGAGCTTCTTCCTGTCCTTCGCCGGATGGGCGGCCCGCAAGTCGTTCAGCCGCTACACCCTGGGAGCCCGGTGAGCGTCGACGTCCGCACCGCCGCGCCAGGTCCCCGACCCGGTCCGAAACGCGACTCGAGGCCGCCCTCGCGGGGTCACGGCTCGCCGGCCCCGATCAGGCACGAGACCGGATGGAGCATCGGTGACCGGATCGGCTTGGTCGCGGCCTGGTGCTGCGGGATCTCGCTCTGCGTGGTCGCCGCCGCGATCGTCCTGTTCATGGCCGCGAAAGGTCTCCAGTTCCTGCATCTGGACATGCTGACCTCTTCGCCGCAGGCTTCACTCGACCAGTCGCAGACCGGCGGCTTCCTCGACCCGCTGGAGGGCACCCTGCTCCTGACCATCATCGGAATCGTGATCGCGGTCCCGGTCGGTGTCGCCATCGCGGTCTGGCTGACCGAGTACGGCCGCCCATCCGGGCTGGCCCGTCTGGTCGAGTCGGGAGTCGAGATCGTGGCCGGCACCCCATCGATCGTGCTGGCGATCTTCGGCCTGTTGGTCTTCCAGCAGAGCTTCATGGGTTTCCTCTCGTTCACCGCCGAAGGTGGGGCGGTGTTCGGGCGCTCATTTATCGTGGCCGGGATCATGATGGCCCTGATCGCCCTGCCGCTGGTGATCGGGTCGACCAGGGAAGCGCTGAACACCATCCCACGCCATGTGCGGGAGGCTTCCTACGCGCTCGGCAAGGACAAGGCCTCGACCATTCGCCGGGTGTTGTTGCCCAGCGCCCGATCCGGCATCGCGACCGGCGCGACCCTCGGCATGGGCCGGATCTGCGGTGACACGGCGATCGTGGTGATCCTGCTGGGCGCCTCGATGCAGACCACGCCGGAATCGGGGCCCTTCGGGCTGCTGCGGGGAACCGGCAGCACCCTGACCAGTTACGTCTACAACAACTCGCCAGCGGGGGAGGGCAACGCACCGGAGAAGGCCTACGCGGCCGCCTTCGTGCTGCTGATCATCGTGATCCTCCTCAACTTCGTCGTCGGTCTGATCGGGAAGAGGAACAAGCCGCAATGGAACTGAAGGAAGAGCAGAGCCAGAACGGGTCGGCCTCGGCCGGCTCGGTGCCGCCGCTTCGGCGGATCGTGGTCGAGTCGGAGACCGTGCCGATCCGGGTCGGCGACTATGCCGGCCCGCCCGATCCCAACTACGGGCGCGAGCCCTGGCAGATGGCGGCCGGGAACGACGCCGAGCCGGTCTGGATCGAGGAACGGATGCGGACCGAGGACCTCTCGATCGCCTATGGCGACAAGCGGGCGGTCAAGGACGTTTCGATCGAGGTCAACTCGGGCGAGGTCCTGGCCCTGATCGGTCCCTCCGGCTGCGGCAAGACGACTCTCCTCAGATCTTTGAACCGGCTGGTCGAGCTGACCCCGGCGGCGAAGCGGACCGGCCGGATCATCCTCGACAACCAGAGCGTCGACGAGTTCGACGTGACCCAGCTCAGGTCCCGGGTGGGGATGCTCTTCCAGCAGCCCAACCCGTTCCCGATGAGCATCTTCGACAACGTCGCCTACGGGCTGCGCGAGCGGGGCAGCAAGAAGCCGCGGCGCAAGCAGCTCGAGCCGATCGTGGTCGACGCGCTCGAGCGGGCCGGGCTCTGGGACGAGGTTTCCTCGAACCTGAACCATCCCGCCCTCGCTCTTTCCGGCGGCCAGCAGCAGCGGCTATGCATCGCCCGTTCGCTGGCGGTCTCGCCCGAGGTGCTGCTGCTGGACGAGCCCTGCTCGGCGCTGGACCCGATCTCCACCTCGATCATCGAGGACACGATCGTCGAGCTCAAGTCGGAGGTGGCGATCGTGATCGTCACCCACAACCTTCAGCAGGCCGCCCGCATCGGTGACCGGGTCGCCTTCATGTACCTGGGCGACATGGTCGAGCAGGGCGCGGCCGGCCAGGTCTTCGGGGCGCCCCGCGAGGAACGTACCCAGGAGTACGTCGGAGGAGGCTTCGGTTGAGGCTGCCGGCCTTTCTCATCGCCGGGGCCTGCCTGGCACTGCTCGTCACGGGCTGCGAATCGACCCAGTCGAAGAGCGCCCGGCTCGAGGCCAACGGCGCGGACCTGGTCAAGCAGAAGAAGTTCGACGTCGGAACCGAGAACCGCCAGATCGACGTGGTCGAGAAGGTGGCGTTGACCGACTCCTACGGCAGCGCGGTCGCGGTGGTGCTGAAGAACAACGGCACCGACGGGCTCTCCGATGCGCCGATCCAGATCAACGTCAAGGACGCGAAGGGCAAGTCCGTGTTCAAGAACGACCTGGCCGGGACCGACACGACCCTGCTGCACGTTCCGGTGATCAAGCCGAAGTCCGAGGTCTACTGGGTCCATGACCAGGTGCTTCCGACCGGCGGCGAGCCGGCCCGCGTCGACGTGACGGTGGGTGAGGCGAAGCCGTTGCCGGCCGACCTCCCGGAGCTGGTGGTCAGCAAGCCGGAGGTGAGGAGCGACCCGGCTTCCGGGATCGAAGCCTCGGGCACGGTGACCAACAAGTCGTCTGTCGAACAGACCAATCTCGTGCTTTACGCGATCGCCCGCAAGGGCGGCAAGATCGTCGCGGCCGGCCGGGGGATGATCCCCAAGCTCAAGACCGACGGCAAGCCGACCGCGTACCACATCTTTTTCATAGGCAATCCGACCGGCGCCGACGTCTCCGTCGTCGCCCCGCCGGTCGACTTCTCTGGAGGATCCTGATGACCGATCAGACAGCCGTGCTGCCTGAGCCGCAGACGGTGACCGAGCGCTGCACCGGTTGTGGCAAGCCGATGGCAGACGATCAGCGCTACTGCCTCAACTGCGGCAAGCGCCGCGGCAAGTCGAGAGTCGAGTTCGAGGAGTACCTGCCGGAGGCCGGCGGCGCCGGGGCCGGCACTCCGCCGCCCGACCAGGGAGACGTGCGGCCGGTACCTCCCGAAGAGCCGGACCTGCGGCCGGAGAGGGAAGTCACCCCGCTGATGGCGGCGGTCGGGCTCTGCGGCGTCGCGGCGATCCTGCTGATCGGCGTCCTGATCGGCCGTTCGGGCGGTGGCCATGACAGCGGATCAAGCGCCCAGCCAATCTACGCTTCGACCGGGTTGCCCGCCTCGACGTCGAGCTCCTCGACGACCACCACATCGACCACCGTCACACCTACCTGGCCGGCGAGCCAGGAGGGCTTCACGATCGAGCTGGCGACCCTGCCGAAGACGGGGACCGACGGGGCCGCGGTCGACGCGGCGGAGGCCGATCTGACCAGCAAGGGCGCGACCGACGTGGGAGTGATCGACTCCGACCAGTTCGCCAGCCTGCCCGCCGGCAACTACGTCCTCTACAGCGGCGTCTACACCTCCAAGTCTGAGGCCGAGACAGCGCTTTCCTCGCTTTCGGCGAGCTTCCCAGATGCCCAGGTGGTCCAGGTCGCGGCCGAGGCCAGCAGCAGTGGCGGCGCAGCAACGACCAAGCCGTCCGGCGGCAACAAGGGCGGAGGGACCACGACCAGCGCCGATGGCGGCCTGACCGACGGTTCGACGACCAACGCCAAGGGGACCGTCGAGGCATCCAAGCAAGACCTGAAGGACCTCGAGAACCTGTCGCCGGACGAGTACGAGGAAGCTCAGAAGAAGCTGCCGGCGAACATCGGGACGGAAGGCAAACCGCCGCCCAAGGACAACAAGGCGCCGGGCGGCGGCAGCGCCGGCGACGAAGTGACCATCGGGTGAAAAGCTTGAACTTTCCCGGCAAGAAAAAGAACACGCCACCGCCGGTCCCGGCTCCGATCTCGCGACTCGAGACCCGGCGAGATGAGCTGCGGACCAGATTCTCCGAGTTGCAATGGGATCTGGGCGGCGCCGCCTACGAGATGGCCGCCCGCGATTACTTCCGGCTCGACGTGTTGGCCTCGATGGCGGCGAAGCTGCAGGTGGTTGACGCGGAACTGGCCGAGATCGAACGTATGGCTCGCCTCGAGCGGGCCGGGGCGGCCGGCAGCTGCGCGGGCTGCGGCTCGCTCTACGCCCGCGGCGCCATCTACTGCTGGCGTTGTGGCCGCAACCTGAACGAAGGTCGAGGAACCGTGGTCGGTCCGGCGCTCACCGCCCCGGTGGTGCCGAGCAACAGCACCGAGCCGCCCGAGCCGATCATCGATCCGGTCGTCCCGAAGGATGACGGTCGCCCTCAGCCGAAGGCCTCCGACGTTCCGCCGGTGCTCGACCAGGATCCGATCCAGACCGAGATCCTGGATGCCGAGCCTTCGCCCGTGGCGGACACCGAGCCCCCGGTTGACGTCGATACCGAGCCGACGGTTGACGTCGAGCACGAGTCGGGCCGTCCCACGGCGACCCGGCCGGTCGCGACTCACTCGGCCCGTCCGGAACCGCGCCCGTCGGGCTACAGGCCGACTCCGAGGAGCTATCAGGTTTGACGCCGGAGGCTCCCGAACCGCCAGGTCTGCTGGAACGGATCAGGGATTGGCGCTTGCCGGTCCGGTACAGGGTTCCGCCCCGCAACGACCTGATCGCCTTCGCCCTGATGGCGTTGGCTTTCGGTCTGATGGTCGGGTTGGCGATCGCACCCGGCTGGGGCAGCGCCGACCCGACCGGGCCGGTCATAGCCCTGCCCGCGCCGGAGCCCGAAACCGGTACCACCGATGCGCTCGGCTCATCCGCGGTGGCCAATCTGCAGCCGCCGGCCGGTGGTGAGGAGACGACCACCGCGAGCAACGATGCCGCCGCCGTGAGCGGCACTCCGACCAGCACGGCCGACAGTACGGCCGGAACCGGCACGCCCGCCACGACTACCAGCAGCGAAACGCCCGCCGATTCGTCGAGCCCGGCCGAGAACTACACCGATGGGCCGGCCAACCCCCCGGTCGACGACAACCAGGAAGACGCCCCCGATCTGAAGGCGACCGTGGTCGGCAGCGACGATTCCGGCTACGCGGTCACCGACCCGGCCGGCAACCTGCTCTACGTCCATTTCGCCCACCCGGCCTCGGCCCAGCCCAAGGTCGGCAAGCGGGTGGGGATCGGGATCGACCCGGTCGGCAACGGCACCTTCCTTCAGTCCGGTGCCCTGGAGAGCCTTGGCACCGCGGCGACATCGAAGCTGAACGGGGTGGTCTCCTGGATCGACCCGGAGGCCGGCGTGATCGTCGTGTCCAGCCGTGGCGTCTCGATCGCCGTGGACGCGGCCGCGGCCATGGAAAAGAGCGCGAGCCCACCCGTTCTAGGCTCCTGGGTCAACGCCACCATCGCCTTCAAGGCGGCCTCGGGCTCGACCGCGCAAGCGGCGAATACGACTGAGCCGGCGAGCGCGGAAGCCGACGCTCAGGTCGAAGAAGGCGATCAGCCGACCGGAGACGACATCGAGGAAGAGGATCCTCTGAGCATGCCGACGATCACCGCGAAGGCCGTCGAGGCCGGGGGCGACCCGCTTACCCAGCTCGAATTGGCCGGACCGGTCACCTGGGACGCCGCGGCGCGGGTCCTGACGATGGCTGCCGACAGCTTCGGGGTCCTCAACCGCGAGATCCCGATCTCGATCCCGAAGAAGCTCGGGCTGAAGAACATCGAAGACGGCCTCGCCTACGCCGCCTCGGCCGACCTCGGGACGACGGGCACCCTCACTCTTGCCGGGCTTTCAGCGAACTACAGCCTCGCAGCCGCCGGAGACCCGAACCAGGCCTTCGGCACCCACGCCCGCTGACTCGGCCACCGATCAGCCGAGAACGGACTGGTCAGACCTATTTGCCGACAAGTCCGATCTCGATGAATCTATGATCCCCCGATCTGCATCGGCGGGCTCTTGTAGGGCCCTTCGTCGGCCGGAGCATCTGCTGCCGGAGCGGCCTCGGCGGGCTGCTCGACCCCCAGGGCCTCGGCCAGCTCGCCGTTCTCGAACATCTCCTCGACGATGTCGCAGCCGCCGAGCAGTTCGCCGCCCACGTAGAGCTGCGGGAAGGTCTCCCAGTCGGAGATCTCCGAGGTCACCTCGCGTAGCGGCTGGAGCGCCGGCAGCACGTCGATCGCGCCGTACTCGACGCCCATCGAGTCGAGGACCTGGACGGTGCGCATGGAAAAGCCGCAGCGCGGCGCGGAGGGGGTGCCCTTCATGAAGAGCAGAACCTGGTTCTCGGCGATTAGCTCCTTGACGCGGTCTGTGAGTTCCTGATCAGCCATGGGATTGATGTTACGCGATGCCCAAGCCCGGCCCACGCGATGCCCAAGCCCGGCTCGGGGTGCCGCAGGTTCGCGACGGTCACGGTCGCAAACCTGCGGCACCCCCTCGCTGGGTCAGCTCAGGATCTTGATCGTCAGGGCGTGGATGGTGCCGTCGTCGAAGCGCTCGCGGACCGCGGCCTTGACCAGCCGGTGCTGGTCGATCCGGCTCTTGCCCTCGAACTGAGGGGCGGAGACCTCGGCCCGCAGGTGATCGCCGGTGCCGGTCTCGTCGATCACCTCGGCCTTCGAGCCGGGCAGCGCCGACTCGATCATTCCCTTCAGCTCCGTCAGGTCCGCAGCCATCACTCGCCTCCCGTCGTCGCGCCCGCCTCGGCCTGCTCGGCCGCGGTCTCGAGCATCTCGTCGATGCGCACGAACTTGACCCGGGGCCGGCCGTGGGGCTCGCCCTTGCCGACCTCGGCCGCGTCGATCTTCTCCCAGCCGCTGAATGTGACGTAGTGGGCGCCGCGTTCGGTCAGGAGCGACTCGATCGAGTCGGGATCGGGCGAATCCGGCTCCAGGAGCTTTCCGGCGGCGACGTCCTCGAAGAGGTGGGCGACGGTCTCGGTCGCGCACTTCTTGTTGGTGCCGATCACCCCGGACGGTCCGCGCTTGATCCAGCCGGCCGTGTAATGGCCGGTCCGGTGATCGCCACCGTGGGTCTCCAGGACCCGTCCGTCGTCGTTGAGGATGGTGCCGCGCCGCTCGTCGAACGGGACGCCGCGGAGCGGGACCCCGGTGTACCCGACTGACCGCAGAACCAGGTCACATGCCAGCTCCTCGCGCTCTCCGGTGTCCTTGGCCTTCAGGTTCCCGTTTTCCTCGACCAGCTCGTTGCGGCCGATCACGATGCTCTCGACCTTGCTGCCGCCCTTGATCTCGATGGGCGAGGAGAGGAACCGCAGCGCAACCTTCTTCGGCTTGCCGGAGGGCTGGCGGGAGGCGTATTCCTGGACGATCTCGACGTTGACCCGGGCGGTCTTGTCGGCCTCGTCTGACCCGATCCAGGCCTTGCTGGCCGGATCGAGCTCGATCTCGTCGGGATCCACGATCACGTCGGCCTCCTCGAGCTCGCCGAGCTCCTTGACCTCCGGGTTCGTGTAGGCGGCCTGGGCGGGGCCGCGGCGGCCCAGCACGACGATCTCCTCGATGCCCGAGGCGTCGAGCAGCTCGATCGCGTGGTCGGCGATGTCGGTCTTGCGCAGCTCGGCGTCATCGAGGGCCAGCATGCGGGCGACGTCGAGCGCGACGTTGCCGTTGCCGATCACCACCGCCCGCTTTGCCTGGTCCAGCTTGAAGTCGCGATCCGCGTAGTCGGGGTGGGCGTTGTACCAGCCGACGAAGGCGGTGGCGGCGTAGCTGCCGGGCAGGTCTTCGCCGGGGATGCCGAGCTCGCGGTCCGCCTCGGCCCCGAAGGTGTAGATGACCGCGTGGTAGTGGTTCTCGAAGTCCTCGACGTTCAGGTCTCGGCCGACCTCGACGTTGCCGAAGAAGCGGAACCCCTCCTTGGCGGCCGTGCGTTCGTAGACCCGGGTGACAGACTTGATCTTGGGGTGGTCGGGGGCGACGCCGCCGCGGACCAGCCCGTACGGGGTGGGGAGGCGGTCGAAGAGGTCCACCTGGGCGTGGGTCTCGGGGTTCTTGATGATCTGGTCGGCGGCGTAGAAGCCGGAGGGGCCGGCGCCGATGATCGCCACGCGAAGCGGGTTTTCGGGGGTTCCTGGATTTGGCATTCGACACTCAAGGATAAGGAATCCCGAGTTCGGGGGTGGGACTACATTGCCTGGGGCGCCTATGCGGCCCGTGGGGGTCCTGACTTGGTGTGCACAGTCCCAGTCGCCAGGACCCCCACGATCCGCTTACCGACTCGCCGATCGCGAATCTCCGGCCCGTCGGGCGACCTTGTCGATCTCGTCGACGAACTGGGGCCAGAGCTGCTCGGGGATGTCGTGGCCCATGCCCTCGTAGATCCTCAGTTCCGCGCCGGGGATGGCCCGGGCGGTCGCTCGGCCCCCGCGGGGGAAGACGAGGCGGTCGGCAGAGCCGTGGAGCACCACCGCCGGGAGGTCGAGGCGAGCCAAGGCCCGGTCGCGGTTGGGCTGGCAGTTGATCGCGTGGAGCTGGCGGGCGGTGCCGTCGAGATGGATCCCCCGCTGGTAGGTGATCGTCGCCATCTGCTCGAGGCGCTCTCCATCGCTGGGGAAATCGGGCGAGCCGATCACGGTGGCAAGGGTCCTCATGCCGGCCAGATAGCCGTCGAGGCTGTCGGTGGGGCGCGTCCGCATCAGGGCGGCGAGCTCCTTGAGGCCGGGAAAGGCGTCGAGGCGGGATCCCGTGCGAGACATCATCGAGGTCAGCGAAAGGACCCGGGCCGGATGGTCGATCGCCATGGTCTGGGCGATCATGCCGCCCATCGAATACCCGATCACGTGGGCCGCCCCGATGCCCAGGTGGTCCAACACGCCGACCGCGTCGGCGGCCATGTCGTTCAGCGTGTAAGCCAGATTGCGCGGGATTCCGAGCATCATCGCCGGCAGCGGCGGCTTGCCTCGGCCGTCCAGCACCGTCGAGGCGCCGTTGTCCCGGTTGTCGATCCGCACGACCCGGAAACCGCGGCCGGTCAGCATCTCGACCAGGGGCAGGTCCCAATAGACCATCTGGGTGCCGAGCCCCGGGATCACCAGCAGGACCGGGCCGGCCGGGTCACCGTGAACGTCATAGGCGATCTCGACCTCGCCGACCGGGGCGAGCTCGACTTCAGGGATGACGGGGGCCTTCTGACCTATCGTTTCGGTTGTCATGCCGGACCTCAAGATATCGGGGAGAAGGGCGGGGCCGGCCGGTTTCGCCCGGTGGAAGGCGCCTGGAGCCGGATTCTGGCTGGCCTTGGCCATGTTTCTGCTGCTGGCCTGGCCTAGCCCGGCCCGGGCCGCCGATCTCTCGGTCGAAGACGCAGCCACCGGCCATGACGGTCAGGTCACGATCATCGTGCTGCCCCAGGGAACCAGCCCCGAGGATCTCACCGGTCTCGACCACGCCGCGATCGGGCTGATGAACCCCGGTCTGGGCGACGTTTCCGCCCAGCAGACCTGGCTCGACGTATCCCAGGGCACAAGAGCGTTTGATAGTTCGTATGACACACCGTTAGACAGGCTGTATCCGGCGGGCGAGTTCGCACATGGATGGGAAAAAGCCGTCAAGCGGGCAAAGAACGCCGACAGTCCGGTTATACCCGGCCTGCTCGCCACCGTCCTGGCCGCCGAAGGGATCGACGCGGTGGCTGCCGAGTCGGCCGGAGCGGCGGCGCTGGCGGTGGCGCGCCGGGACGGTGGCATAGCCCGGGCGCCCCGGGACTGCGGCGGCCCGCCTTCGTCCATCGATCCCAGCGAACCCGGCGCGGAAGCGGCGATTCCGGGCTGTCCGGACCCGGTGACGGTGCTGTCGATGCCACTTTCCTCGGCATTCGAGGCCGCCGACAGCCGGCGGGCCGGTGATCTGCAGATCTTCGTCGAACAGCCTCCGGCCGACTCGGGCGATCAGCTGACGATCGCGATCGCCGGCCCCGGGTACGAGGGCATGCTCGAATCGCCGAGCACCCGCACCGATGGCTACGTGCTCTCGACCGACCTGGCTCCGACCATCCTCGAGCACTTCCAGATCAAGGTCCCGAAAGCGATGACCGGGCAGCCGGTCACCTCGAAAGGCGACCTCGACCTGGAGCGGCTGGCCGACCTGGAGAACCGTTACGAGCAAGTAGGCAAGCGACGTGGCGCGGCGCTGGCGATTCCGCTTCTGCTCTGGATCGCGCTTGCCGCTCTGATCTCGTTCGGCACTCGTGGCCTCTACGCCAGGCCGGTGGTCCGTCTGCTCTGCCTCTCGACAGTGCTGTTGCCCGCGGTGCTGCTCCTGACCGCGGCGCTGGAACCCTCGCTCGGGGTCGAGCGGGCGATCGCCACGCTGGTGCCGGTGCTGATCGCGGCCCTGCTTATGCGAGCCTTCCCCGGCTGGCTTTCGCTCGCGGTGGCCTGCGGGCTGACCGTGATCCCGTACGGCATCGACATGCTGGCCGGCTCGGCCCTGACGCCGCGCGCTGTGATCGGCCCGAACCCCGGGCTCGGCGCCCGCTTCTACGGGATCGGCAACGAGCTCGAATCGACACTGATGATCCTGACCTCGATCGGGACCGGGGCCTCCCTCACCTGGAACGTCGCTCCGGCGCGGCGCGCGGCGATCGTCTTTCTGGCCGTCGGGGCGGCCGCGACAGTCGTGTTCGCCGCCGGGCGGTTCGGCGCCGACGTCGGGGCGGCGATCGTCTTCCCGGTCGCCGCGGTGGTCGCTGCCGCGCTGGCGCTGGGCCGGCCGCGGCTCGCCTGGGTCGGCTTGGCAGCTGCAGCCGGGGCTCTGGTCCTGATCGCGCTGGTCGACATCGTGTCCGGGTCCGAGACTCATTTCGTGCGTTCGGTGATCGGCGGCAGCGGGGGTTCTTTATTCGACGTGATCGGACATCGGTTCGACGCCACTCTGGAAAGCTTCACCCGGGTCTCGCGGATCCCGGTCACCGCGGCGGCGTTCGCGACGATCGCCCTCGCGGTATGGAAACGGGACCGGATCAGGCTATGGCTGAGGGACCTGCCGATGATGCAGTCCGGCATCGCCGCGGCGTCGGCTGGTTCGCTGGTGGGCGCTCTGACCAATGATTCCGGGGTGCTCTTCATCCAGGTGGGGGTCCTGTATCTGGCGTTGGTACTGGGTTTCGCCTGGACTGCCTCCAAATCCGGACGAAGATCGGGTTAACCGCCCCTCGGAGGACCGCCCCCTGCTCTATCCTTACCGTGTCGTGCGAATCGCTCTCGTCACACCGTATTCGTGGACTTATCAGGGCGGCGTGAATCGGCACGTCCAGTCGCTTGCCGAGGAGTACATCTCCCGAGGCCATTTCGTCCGTGTCATCGCCCCCTTTGATCCACCCGACCGCCTCTCGAAGGTGCTTCACCGTGCCGCGGCCGAGGATCGCGAGATCCCCGACTACCTGATTCCGGTCGGGCGGACCTTCGGCATCAACGCGAACGGCGCGGTCTCGAACATCCCGATCTTCCCGACCGGCATCTCCGAGACCCGCCGGGCGATCGAAGAGGGCGACTTCGACGTGGTCCATCTCCACGAGCCGATCACGCCGGTCAACGGCTGGGACACCTGCCTTTCTTCCGAGGTGCCGGTGGTCGGCACCTTCCATGCCTACTCGACCAAGCCGGTCCCGAACCATCTGGCCAACGCGGTCGGCGCCCGGCGTACCCTGAACAAGCTCTCCGCCCGCATCGCCGTGTCCGAGGCCGCCGCATGGACCGGCCGCCGCTGGTTCGGCGGCAACTACACGATCGTCCCCAACGGGGTGGACATCGAGGCCGCGCCCGTCGGCCCCAAGCCCCAGACCGATCATCTGCGGGCTCTCTTCGTCGGCCGGCCGGACGAGCGCAAGGGACTGCCGGTCCTGCTCCGCGCCTTTTCCGCTCTGGTCGATCACGTCCCGGCCCGCCTCTCGATCGTCGGCGCCGACCCCGATGACGTCAAGCGGATACTCGCCCACCCGGAGCTGGCCGAGCATCTCGACCTGCATGGACGGGTCTCCAACCAGGAGCTGTGGCAGCAGCTTCACGATGCCGACGTGCTGGTCGCCCCTTCGCTTTCCGGTGAGTCCTTCGGGATGATCCTGACCGAGGCATTCGCCGCGGGCACCCCGGTCATCGCCTCCGGCATCGCCGGATACAGCGACGTGGTGACCCACAACCACGACGGCATCCTGGTGCCGCCGGCCGATCCGCAGGCGCTCGCCGAAGAGCTCCAGTGGGCCTACCACGAGCCGGAGCGCCTGGCCGAGATGGGCGAGGCCGCCCGCGAGAGCGCCAAGCGCTACGCCTGGGGCTCGGTCGCCGATCAGGTGATGGAGGTCTACGAACGGGCGGTCGAGGTTCCCGAGCCGAAAGCGACGGCCGACAAGGTCCGCCGTCGCCTCGGCATCTCGCCTTCCGACGGTCTGGCCTGGGCGCCGGCGGTCAAGCTGCCTTCGCTCGATCCGGCACCGGTCGCGGGCGGCGGAAGGAAGAGCTGGATGCGAAAGGCCGCGCTCGGCCTGGTCGCTCTGCTCGGCCTCGGCCTGACCGCGATGGCGGTCCAGAGGATCGACCTCAACCAGGTGACCGACGCGGTGGTCCGCTCGGACCTCTCCTGGGTCCTCGTCGCTCTCGCCCTGATGGCCTCCTCACTCTTCATCCGCGCCTGGTCCTGGTTCTTCATCGCCAGGTCGGCGATGCCGGACTCCGGGCTCAAGCGCAGGGACTTCGCATCGGCGACGATGATCGGCGTCCTGATGTCGGCGACGCTGCCCGCCCGGTTAGGCGAGCCCGCGAGGGCGATCAGCCTGGCCCGCCATACCGGCCGGGCCAAGGACAACCTGCCGGTCGTGGTCGGGACGATCGTCTCCCAGACCATGCTGAACATCCTCGCGATCCTGATGCTGGGCGCCTTCGTCCTGACCTCGATGGACAGCCTCTTCCACAGCGCCACCAAGCACATCCTGCTTTACAGCCTGATCCCGGCCGGTTTGCTGCTGGCCGTGGTGATCGCCCCGACCGTGCTCGGGAACCAGAGCGGCGAAGGTCGTCTGGCCAAGGTCGGAGCCGCGATCCACTCCGTGATGCTTCAGGTGCGGCGCGGCCTCAAAGTCTTCAAGCATCCGCGCTTCGGGGTGCCGGCGGTGGCTCTGCAGCTGTTCGCCTGGATGCTCCAGATGCTCTCCTGCTGGGCTCTGATGTTCGCCCTCGGCCTGGACAGTCAGGCCGGTCTGGCCGCCTCGGCGGCGGTCCTCCTGGCGGTCAACGTCACCGCCGTGGTTCCGGCGACTCCGTCGAACATCGGCGTCTTCCAGGTCGCCGTGATCTTCGTCCTGCACAAGGGCTGGGGCATATCGACCACCGACGCCCTCGCCTACGGCGTGATCCTTCAGGCGGTGGAAATGGCGACCGCCGCCGCCCTCGGTGTTCCGGCCCTGCTCCGCGAAGGCCTCACATGGTCTGATCTGAGGACCCAGGCCATTGCCACTGCTCCGGTCGAGCTCGACCCCTACTCGAAGAACGCCCGGCGCAAGGATCGCCGGCGCGAAGTCACCTACACCCGTTAGCCCGGGCGGAGTCCCCCGAGAGGACATGGTGCCGCAGGTTTGGCACCGAATCGGTAGCTAACCTGCGGCACCATGTCGGCCCGCACTTGACAAATTTCAGTTTGTCCATATACTGAACTTTGTGGTTCAGTATTCAACGACTGTGGAACGGGCTTTTGCGGCTCTGGCCGATCCGGCGCGGATGGCGATCCTCGATCGGCTCGGTGACGGGGCGGCCTCGATCTCGGAGCTGGCCGAACCGGCCGGCATGAGCCTGACCGGGATGAAGAAGCACATCGCGATCCTCGAGGAAGCCAAGCTGGTGACCACCGAGAAGCGCGGGCGGACCCGCTGGTGCGAGCTCTCGGCCGAGGGTTTCGACGAGGCGGCCTTCTGGCTCGACGAGTTCCGGCGGCGCCAGCACCAGAAACTGAACCGTCTCGAGAGGGCAATCGAAAAGCGCAAGCAGGAAAGGCAGAAATGAGCGAGCTGACCGAACTACACAAGACCGTCGTGACCACCCCGAGCGACACCGAGATCCGGACCGAACGGATCTTCGACGCGACCCCGGAAGTCATCTTCGAATTCTGGACGGACCCGGACTTGCTGGCGCAGTGGGTCGGCCCGGAACGCCTCGAGATGACCGTCCAGGAATACGACGTGCGCCCGGGCGGCAAGTACCGATACGTCCACAAGGACCCGGAGACGGGGTCGGAATACGTCTTCTTCGGAGAGTTCCTCGAGATCGAGGCGCCGCGCAAGCTGTCGCAGACCTTCAACTTCGTGATGGAGCCTCAGCCGCCGCCTTCGATCGATCGGCTCGAGCTGATCCCGCTGGAGAACGGTCGTACCCGTCTGGTCACGCTCACCACCTTCGAATCGAAGGAATACCGCGACGGAATGATCCAGTCCGGAATGGAGAAGGGGATGGACGAGGGCTACGCCAAGCTGGACCGTCTCCTGGCCGAGCGCTAGACGGTCGGCTTCACGTGCTTCGTGGACGATGCCCGCCCGCGCCCGGGGGCTGCCGGGAGAAGCCCCCTTGACGTGATCAACGTCGCCGGTTGCCTTCTAGTCGAGAGTGAGATCTGACTCTCTAGGATTCGGGCCATGGCAAAGGCGACTTCCGTGTTCGACAAGCAGGCCGCCACCTACCGTGGCCCGCGTGAAAAGCTGATTCCGCAGCTGGAGCGCTTCTACGGCACGGTGCCCGAAGCGGTGGGCCTCGCCGCCGGCGAGGGGGATTCGCTCCGGATCCTGGACCTTGGGGCCGGCACCGGCATGCTCTCGATGGTCGTCGCCGACGCATTTCCGGCGGCCAGCTTCACGCTCTTCGATTTCTCGCCGCGCATGCTCGATCAGGCCAGCGAGATCCTCGGCGACCGGGCGGTGACGGTGGTGGGGGACATGTACGAGGGGATCCCGTCCGGTCCGTGGGACGCGGTGGTCTCGGCGCTGGCCATCCACCACATGACCGATCAGGGGAAGCAGGCGGTATACGAGGCGGTATTCCGCGAGCTGAGGCCGGGCGGAATCTTCGTCAACGCCGAGCATGTGCTGGCCGAGACTCCGGAGATGCACGACTACTTCGCCGAGTGGCATCGTCTCCAGGCCTACGAGAAGGGCTTGACCGACGCCGAGTGGGCGGACACGGTCGAGCGTATGAGCCACGACCACCTGAGCCCGCTTTCGGAGCAGCTCGGCTGGCTGCGTGAGATCGGGTTCACGGACGTCGAGTGCCTGCTGAAAGACCACGGCTTCGCGGTCTTCTTCGGACGCCGGCCCTGAGGATCCGCTTCGGCGGACCCTGACTCAGGCGAGTCGGGTGGCCCCGGCGATCAGCTCGGCCACCTCGACCGGCACCTCGAGCTGGGGGCAGTGGCCTACCCCGTCTAGTTCGATGTACTCCGCCTCGGGCACCATTCCTCACGGAAGCGGATCGCGGTCGACGGCCATCTGAGCAGCCTGTCCTCGGTGCCCCAGAGGATGCGGACCGGACAATCGATCCGGCTTGGCTCGAGCTCGTAGCCTTCGCGGCGGGCGAACTCGATCATCGGCAGGGCGGCCGGGCAGCTGGCCGCGCCGAGCAGCTGATGGACGACCATCGCAGGGGTGATCAGGCTGGGGTCCTCGACGATGAGGCGGGTCGCCTGACGGCGGCCTTCGGGAGTCGAGGCGATCCGGTCGGCATATGGCGCCGCCTTCTTCACCTGATCTTGTTGGGTGATGAAGTAGTCGAGAGCATGCACCTCCTGGAACTCCTGCGACCAGCCACCGGCGGGCGCGAGACCCGTGACCGAAAGGGCCCGTCCACGGGTGGCCAGCTGCAGTGCGACGAAGCCCCCGAGCGAGTTGCCGGCCAGGTGGGCGGATTCGAAGCCGGCTTCGTCCAAGGCGGCGGCGACTCCGTCGGGCAGCGTGTCGGCCGTGATCGGGCCGGAGACCGGCGGTCCGCCGGCGTGACCGGGCATGGTCACCGCCAGAACCTCGAAGTCCCGCTCGAGCCGGGGAATGACCAGCTCCCAGGTGGCCCAGGTGTCGGTGAAGCCGTGAATCAGGACCAGAGGCGGCCCGGACCCGCCGTGGTGGTCAGGGGTGAACTCGACTGCCATGCCGGAACTATCCCAGCCCTCGGCAGCGCTCGTTCTCGGGTCGGCGCGTCAACTGGTAGAACCCTCCGGGATGAGCAGCGACCGTCCCGCCACCGCCTCTCTCCGTGTTCACGACGCGCTGCGCAAGCGCATCCTCGAGGGCGAGCTCGATCCGGGCGACCGGTTCCCCTCGGAGCGGGTTCTGGCCGAGGAGTTCGGCGTCAACCGTCACGCGGTTCGGGAGGCCCTGAAGCGCCTGCAGCAGGCCGGGTTGATCCAGATCACCCACGGCGGCTCCACACGGGTCCTCGACTGGCGGGATTCCGGTGGCCTCGAGGTGCTGCTGGACCTCGGCGGCGATCCGCTCGATCCGCCGGCCGAGATCGTCCGCTCCGTGTTGGAGATGAGAGCCTCGATCGGGATCGACGCGGCCAGGCTCTGCGCCGAACGGGCCACGCCGGCCGAACGGGAGCAGGTCGAGGGGCTGGGGGAGCGGGCCGCTGCGCTGGTCGGCGCCGGCGACGACGAGATGCTCGACCAGGCATTCGCCGAGCTCTGGCTGGCGATCGTCGCCGGCTCCGGCAACATCGCCTACCGGCTCTCGCTGAACTCGCTCCTGGAAGCGATGCTCACCTTCGGTGACGTGGCGGCCCGCATCCGCCCCGATGACGCCCGGATCATCGGCCGGTTGGGCCGCGCGATCGGCGCGGGCGACCCCGAGACGGCAGCCGAGGTCGCCGGACACATGCTCCGCGCCGACGTCGAACGCGCCGCCTGAAGGCCAGACAGCTTCGTCGCGAATCAGACCCAGCCAATTTCCGGTGGGTCGGATTTAAGGCACATCCGCCGAAAATCCGACCCACCACGTCCGTGGTTTGCGCGCCCATCACCCAACTGGTTATACCAGTTGGGCGATGGGCGATCGGGTCCGCCGGCAATTGGCGCGACCGGCTCCGATACGCCTTCAAAGGACCCGGATGGAAGCCGGCGGGCGCGGAATCAGATCTGGGCCCGCCGGAAGCAGGTGACCAGGTGGGTGTTGACCAGCCCGGTCGCCTCCATCAGCGCGTACATGTTGGTGGGTCCGACGAACTTGAATCCGCGTCGACGGAGCTCTTCAGCCAGCGCAGCTGACTCCTCCGAGCTGGTCGGCACCTCTGCCTGGGTTTCGGGCCGGGGCGGGGCGACCGGGGCGAAAGAAGAGATCAGCGCCTCGATCCCACCCTCGCTCCGCAGCTCTATCGTGGCGGCCGCATTGTTCCGGGTCGCCTCGATCTTGGCCCTGGCCCTGATGATTTCCGCGTTCCCCATCAGCTCCTCTACGTCCCGGTCGGAAAGCCCGGCGCAGTAGTCGAGATCGAAGTCGCGGAAGGCCTCCCGGAAGGCGGGGCGCTTGCGCAGGATGGTCGCCCAGCTGAGTCCGGCCTGGAAGGCCTCGAGCGAGAGGCGTTCGAACATCGCCTGCTCGCCCTCGAGGGCCACGCCCCACTCTTCGTCGTGGTAGGCGCGCATCATCTCGCTGCCGTTGGCCCAATCGCAGCGGACGATCCCGTCGTCTTCGAGAGCGGTCACCGGCTCATTCTCCCAACCGCTGGGGACGTGGGATTCGAGCTTGAACCTCGACCAGCTCCGGCCCGCGCTATATTAAACCAAATGGTTGAAGATTCAGAGAAGGTCGACCGGGTGTTCCACGCGCTCTCGAATCGGACGAGGCGGGGGATGGTCAGGCAGCTCTCGCGGGGCGAGTGCTCGGTCGGGGATCTGGCCCGGCCCGCCGAGATGTCCTTCGCGGCCGCGTCCAAGCACGTCCGGGTTCTCGAAAAGGCGGGACTGGTGAATCGCCGGGTGGCCGGCCGCCAGCACCTCTGCACACTTCGCGCCGAGCCGCTCCGGGAGGCGAACGAGTGGCTGAGCTTCTACGAGAAGTTCTGGAGCGACAATCTCGACCGGCTCGCCCGGGTACTGGAAGCAGACATGGCAAAGGAGAAGAGATGACCATCGAGGGTGACTCCGTACAGATCGTCAAGAACGTCAAGGCTCCGATCGAGCGGGTCTACCGGGCTTTCACCGACCCCGACGAGCTGGTCCGGTGGATGCATCCGGACCAGTTCCGGGGCATCACCGCGAGCAACGATCCCCGGGTAGGCGGACGAGGAGAGCTGATCCACTCCGACCTCGACGGCAAGGAGGCCGGCGGCTTCAATTGGGAGTACCTGGAGATCGTCGAGAACCGGAAGCTGGTCATGGACTGGCGGTTCGGTGGCTTCGGCCAGGACGGGGAGGGCAGGCATTCCCGCATGAGGATCGAGCTCCGCGAGACGGGGCCGGGATCGACGGAAGTAACTCTCACCCACGACCGGCTCGGCGAGGCTCCCCCCGGCGGTCACATGGGAGTCAACACCGGTTGGACCCAGGCCCTCGAAAGCCTCGGTCGACACTTTGAAACAGAAGGAGAGGCATGAACGTGTTCGAGAGCATGGAGACACCACCGGTCGTCTCGGCCGATGAATGGAACGCAGCTCGCGCCGAGCTGCTGGTCAAGGAAAAGGAGCTGACGCGGGCTCGGGACGCGATGGCGGCCGAGCGACGGCGGATGCCCTGGCTGAAGATCGAGAAGGACTACGAGTTCGAAGGCCCGGACGGGAAGGTCGGCCTGCTCGACCTGTTCGAGGGCCGTCGGCAGTTGATCGTCTACCGCTTCTTCTTCGATCCCGACGTGAGCGGACACCCGGATGCGGGATGCCCCGGTTGCTCCTTCGGGGCCGACCAGATCGCCGACCTCCGCCATCTGAACGCTCGGGACACCACCTTCGTCCAGGTGTCCAGAGGGACCCAGGAGAACATCCGGCGGCTGAAAGAGAAGATGGGCTGGGCGCAGATCCCCTGGTACACCCTGACGGACGATTTCGACAAGGACATGGGCGTCGGCGAGTGGCACGGGACCAACGCCTTCATCCGCGACGACGAAGGCAACGTCTACCGCACCTACTTCATCGACTCCCGCGGCGACGAGCACATGGGCAGCACCTGGGCCCACCTCGACATGACCGCCCTGGGCAGGCAGGAGGAATGGGAGGACTCGCCCGCTGGCTATCCCCAGACCCCGCCGTACCAATGGTGGCGACGCCACGACGAGTACGAGACGACCACATGATCGTCCTCGCCCACATCGGGCCGGTGCCGGTGGAGGAGTTCCTTTCGCTGGCCCCGATCGCGGTAGGTCTCGGCATCATGTTCGTGAGGAGTCTGGGCGCCTCGTCCGCTCACCACAGACCTGAAAGGTCGAATCGACCTCCCTGCTAAGATGTGCTCATGATCTCGGAACGGCCTTTTGTTACCAAGGACGATCTGCTCGTGGCCATCGACCCTCTCTCGGGGGCCGGAGATGCCGCGTTCAAGAGGCTACGCAAAGC
>Ga0153956_1000485_pt1 | contig 44743 bp, 50 predicted proteins | sample TSFL040MetaG_FD_104704 | JGI IMG/M metagenome (GOLD analysis project Ga0153956, IMG submission 104704) | Attine ant fungus gardens microbial communities from Florida, USA - TSFL040 MetaG | ecosystem: Host-associated > Fungi > Mycelium > Unclassified | place: USA: Florida, Wekiwa Springs... | reverse complement strand
GCGGACAGACCGGTACATAAATATCCACGGGAACGACCTTGTCAACGCCCTGCACAATAGCGTAATTATCAAAAACGCCGCCCGATGTGGCACATGCTCCCATCGAGATAACCCATTTAGGCTCAGGCATTTGGTCGTAAATACGTCGAAGCACGGGTGCCATCTTTCGCGAAACGCGGCCCGAGACGATCATCACGTCGGCCTGACGCGGACTGGCACGAAATGTCTCGGCACCGAACCTCGAAAGGTCATTGCGGGCCGAGACCGAGTTCATCATCTCGATCGCGCAGCATGCAAGGCCAAATGTCGCCGGCCACAGACTGCTCTTACGTGCCCAGTTCACGACGGCGTCGAGTTTGACCGTGACAACGTCAGGCAGAGATTCGAATAATGTATTTTCGAGACCCATAATCTCATTTGGCCGCTCGGGCCGATAATCTCAATTTACGCAGCAAGCTTTAGCTTTACCTCATCCTCGCGGCGCTGCTTAGCCATGAGTTTGGCTTCTTCGCGAGCCTCGGCACGGGCTTGCAGCCCCCAATCGAAGGTTCCTTTTTTCCAGACATATATATACCCAACGATCAGTGTTGCGATAAATACCAGTATCTCAACGAAAGCGATCGTTCCGTAAGCGATGCCCGCATGGCTCTCGCCCAGCAAGCTCTTGAACGCGACCGCGAAGGGTATCATGAAAAGGACCTCGATATCGAACAGCAGAAAGATAACGGCAACGGTATAGAATTTGATCGAAAAACGATCACGCGCCGACCCGACGGGATCCTTACCGCATTCGTAAGGGCTGAGCTTTACAGCCGTACGCTTACGCGGGCCGATCAGCTGTGTGACGAGCAATTGGCTTACGCCAAACCCGGCCGCAACGAGAAACATTATCCCGATGGGCACATAGTCAAAAATGTTGAATTGTGACATTGCGACCTCTAAATTAAACGGTATTGCCTGTAAAAGCAGCAAAAATGAACTCGATCCCCACAGTAAAATGGGCCATTTAAGTTCAGATCTTTACCGTAAAGCACAACCTAAATCGTAAGTTAAGCCCTAAGTAGTGTCAAGGCAGTGATATAACCGCATTTCGTTAAGCCGAAGAATTATTCGTTGACCGCATAAAAGCCCGTATGTTACTGTCATTAATGGCGAATAATGATATCTCGTCATTCTAAATTTCCCGCCCTTCGGCTTAACTCGTACCTGTGATATCCGGTTTTAATACAGATGTAGAACATAATGGCGTGGTGTACCACATCCAGACCGAGGATAAAGGCCTCGCGTCGGAGCTGATCGTGTCTCTCGTTTATAACAAAGGCACGATCCTGGCCAGCAAACGCACACCATATGGCGACCTGATAAATGGCGGCCTCGACGAAGCTGCCCTTGCCGAAAGGCTCTCTCGCCAGCACAAACTAATGTGCGCCGCCATCGGGGCCGGCCGTCTTGCCGACCTGCAGCGGATGACGGCAATGGCACGCGAATCTGCCTCACGGCCGGCAGTCGTCACTGAACATGAACCGCAGCACGAGATCCCGCCGGCGATACCTGACATTACTGTAACCACGCCTGCATATACGGCGCCGATCACCGTTGAAACATCTGTGCCGCCTGCACAACCGGTGATCGCGGCACCGATCGAGCGGCCGTACGTTCCGGCTTTTCAGGCTCCGGTCGAAACCCCGATGCCTGTGGCTGAACCGACACTGCCAACTATCGAGTTTGACGAATTGCCTATCTTTGACGCAGTTACCATCATCGACGAACTTGAACTGCTCCCTGATGAGGCTGTCGCCGTCGTCAGCGAATTTTCGGGTGCCGAGAGGCCAAAAAATGCTCGCCTCAGTCTTGATCTGCTGGGAAATCCAAAATTCAAGGGCGGTGACCGCGTCACAATAAATATAATGGTCTGTCGCGGATCTGAGCGTAAGGTCATCGACGGAGCACAGATAATGGTCAAGGTTCTCGGCTCGGCGTTTCGCCCGGTGATATTTCACGCCAGATCGGACTCGAACGGCCTTGCAAAGGTACATTTGCAGCTTCCACACTTTCAGGCGGGCCGCGCCGCGATGCTGATCCGTGCGATCAGCGACGGCGAAGAGATCGAATTGCGTCGGATCGTCGCTCCGGGCTAAATTCCCTTTTTCGTTCAAGAAAATCTACAATTGAGGTATGTTGAGCATTTTCCTCAATGGTGAAACTCGCGAGGTCGCCGCCGATCTCGATCTTGCCGCGCTTGTTGACAGCCTTTCGCTGCCCGCAAAGCGGATCGCCGTCGAACTGAACGGCATCGTGATCCGCCGTGCCGATTGGGCAGGAACACCGATCAGCGAAGGCGACCGCATAGAGGTCGTACACTTTGTCGGCGGCGGTTAATGATAAGCTCTCGCCTGCGGTCTCGCGTCTAACACCTAATTAATTTCAAAATTGATATCATTATTTTCAAATGTCAGATAAATTCACTCTTGCAGGAACCGAGTTCGGTTCACGACTAATTATAGGGACCGGCAAATATCGCTCGTACGACGAGATGAAGACTGCTCATACAGCAACCGGTGCCGAAATGGTGACGGTTGCAGTCAATCGCGTCCCGTTGGACGGTTCGAGCGAATCGTTTTTGGATCATCTCGATCCGAAAATGAAGATCCTTCCGAACACCGCCGGATGTTACGATGCGGAACACGCCATTCGCACCGCCCGCCTCGCCCGCGAAGCCCTTGAGACCGATTGGATCAAACTCGAGGTGATCGGTGATCCGGTCACGCTGCTTCCCGATAATGAGCAGACGCTTGATGCAGCCAAAACGCTGGTTAAAGAGGGCTTTATCGTGCTGCCGTATTTTTCGGATGATCTTATAATGGCAAAAAAACTGCTCGACGCAGGCTGTCCCGCGGTGATGCCGCTCGCTGCCCCTATCGGCTCGGGAATGGGCGTACAGAACCCCTCGAATCTGCGTATCATGCGCGAACAGTTGCCTGACGCGGTAATAATCGTAGATGCAGGCGTCGGCGTGCCCAGCGATGCCGCAATTGCAATGGAGCTTGGTGCCGACGCGATACTGATGAATACCGCCATCGCAGAGGCCGCCGACGCCTCAGCAATGGGACTTGCAATGAATCTCGCCGTTCGAGCCGGCCGCCTCGCATACCTCTCGGGCCGAATGCCAAAACGCCTCTATGCCTCTGCGTCCAGCCCGATCGAGGGTGCGATCACGTGATTTTCGTTATTTTTGATGTTTGTGGAAATATATTTTTGAGGTCTAACTAAATGCATAGAACTTTAACAGCAACGATCTGGCGGGAGGACGACGGCTATGTCTCGCTTTGCAGCGAACTTGATATTGCCAGTCAAGGCGACTCGGTCGAAGAAGCTAGGGAAAACCTGCGTGAGGCCGTGGAACTTTTCATTGAAACGGCTCATCCGGAAGAGATCGCGAATAGATTGAATACTGAGGTGTATATTACGCCGATGGAGGTTGAAGTTGGGGCGATTGCGTAAACTATCAGGTTGCGAGATCTGTCGGATATTATACAAAAATGGTTTCAGTGAGGTTAGACAGAAAGGAAGCCATGTAATTATGCAGCTTTCAGTTGACGGCATAACTATTACAGTGCCTGTCCCACTTCATTCTGAAGCCCGAACAGGCACGCTTTTGTCGACCATTCGGCAATCGCGGCTTCCTCGCTCGGAATTTGAAAGTTAAAAATGACTGTTAAGGTTAAATTATTTGGAGCAATCGCTGAGATCATCGGATCCGGCGAGGTCGTCGTTCCAGCGGTTGGTTCGACCGTTTCGGAGATCGTCGAACTCCTGACCACTAACTATCCGGCTCTTGCCAAGTTGCCACTGAAGTACGCCGTTAATCAGGAATACGCCTCGTCTGAGACGGTCGTCGGATGGTCGGATGAAGTGGCAATATTCACAGCCGTGTCGGGAGGATAGAGAATATAATTATGAAATTTCGGTCAAAACTTAAGACCGGATTGGACATTACGAAGTCCTCATCGAGATCGGTTCCGATAAAGGTTTTACTTGTAATTAGCATTGCCATTTTGTTTGTCGATAACGTCGATGCTCAGAAAAAGCCGAAAAAGCAAGCCCCGATAGAAAAACGCAACCCGTTTCGCCATCGGCCCAACCCCCGGACAAAGAGGATCACTATAATACCGGGGATGTATTGTCTGACGCAGCAGATTATTCAGCAGATAAAAATGCCATAGGCGTTGCCATACATATCGGCAAACTTAACCCGATGGGTCCGCGCGTAGCAGATCAAATCAAAAAGCTTGTTGAGGACAGGCTGAACGAACAGGGTTTGCCTAATCGTGTATTTACCCGGATTATTGATGACTTCAAGGGTGTAGCAGCTCAGGTAAATGTTAAAGGCTGGCTTTATGTAGACCCAAGAACGAAAAGAAGTCTCTTCGGTATCAATGATCTTGCTAATCAATTCGAGTATATCAGGGTGATGTTTGAAGCCACACCGGACAATAATAGAAATAGAAAGGTCACATCTCCAGTGCCGCGTAATAAATAGCTAATTTAGATGAATGCGGCCCGTTTGCACGATTGCCGGTTAGTGCTCGACAAATGTAATAATTGCTCAGCGACAACATCTCAATGGAAACACTATGACCGAAAAACAGTTCTACGACTGGCAGACACTTGGCGGAACCGATGATGTAATGCGCTTTGTGAACGCCTTAGAAAAGGCTGATATTACTTGGTGCGTGATCGGCGGTGTCGCGGTAAACAATTGGGCAAAAGAATCGATGGTAACGCAGGATGTGGATTTTGTAGTAGCTGCCGACGAAATTGAAAAAGCAGAAACTGCATTAATAGATGCGGGTTTTTCAGCAGAGCGATTCGACTGGTCTATCAACTTTAAGGGAAGATCCAAGATCGCCATACAACTGACAACCGAGGATGAATATAAGGATTTTGCACGACGAGGCGTTGCGGCTGATGTTCACGGCATATTGCTCCGTGTCGCAAGTCTCGATGACACGCTAACAGGCAAGATCAGAGCTTGGAGCGACGCAACACGGCGGCAGAGCAAGCGCCTGAAAGATCTAGGCGACATTGCTCGCCTCGTAGAATCTCACCCGCATTTGTGGGACAAACTTACCGATGAATTGAAAGTACATATCGAGAGACCGAATGACAGCAATTAACTCAAACAGGATAGACAGGATATTTTAACGTATTGGACCAGAGTTGGCTGATGTTTCTGATCCCTGCATTCATCACATAATGTCAAATAAAAGCCGCGAATACGCAAATAAGAACAGAAGATAACTTAACCCTGCATGCTTAAAAGATCCTGTTTATCCTGTCAATCCTGTTTGAATTACCTTTATAAATGAAGAATTTTGCCGAGCTAACGATCGAGCCGATCGACATCGTGAGGGTTGCCCGCCGCGTTGTGCCGCCGGAGTGCGGGGCGACGGTCACGTTGGATGGTTATGCCCGCGGGGTAACAAAGCAGGCTGACGGCACGGTAAAAGAAACGCTCTATCTCGTTTACGAGGCCTACGAAGAGATGGCCTTAAAAGAGATGCTGAAGCTGATAGACGAGGCTCATCTCAAATTTGAGATCTCACACGTCGGCATCGTTCATCGCATCGGCCGTATCGATATTGGCGAGACGAGCGTCGCTATTTCGGTCGCGGCTGAGCATCGCAGGGCCGCGTTTGCCGCCTGCGAATGGATCATTGCCGAACTAAAACGCACTGTTCCCATCTGGAAAAAGGAAGTTTACGCCGAGGGTGAGAAATGGATCGAGGGCGATGCCTCAGTCATCTGATTTACCGATCACGCTATAAGCATACTCGATCAGACGGTCAAAATTCTCTTCGAGATCCTTATTGACACCGCGCAGACCGGCGACGACCTTTTCGCCCCAAGCGACGTATTCGCGGCGACGCTGCACATCCCAACCGATGCCGGGATCGGCAATGACCTCTGTAATATTGCTGATCTTGTCCGCGAGTTTTATCGTCTGAGCACCGGCTGACAGGTGCGGTGCGTGCTCGATCTGCAGCTCTTTTCGGCGGGCCTTTGGCAAAGATCGGTCGTCGCTGACCTCGCTGACATACCCGGCGATCTTTTCCCCGAACAACTCTTTGATCTCGTCAGCTTTTACGCCGCAATCCTCAACAACATCGTGCAGCAATGCCGCAGCGAGTATATCGGTATCGTCAATGCCGCCGACGGTCGCGATGAGTTCGGCGACACGCAGCGGATGATTTATGTACGGTATTTGGCTTGGACCTTTGCGAGTTTGCCCGGCGTGTTTTTCAGCCGCATACCGAGCCGCATACAGCAATGTTTCTATGGTATTCACATATCAGAATACCAAACTTTCATCATTTTTCAATCGATAGATGCTGAGGCCGTGTCTATCGCACGACCTCTATTGTCACTGCCTGTGAACCGCTAACGACCGAGTTGCCGAGATCCAGCAGATACTCGGCGATCGGCGCGGTCGTCGTAGCTTTTGCACCGCCGGCCGCACGGTCGCTGTTGATCGAGGCCAGCATCGACGGCGGCAGGTTAGGCATCTCGTTCCCGCCGATGATCGTTCCGGCGGCATTGCGTGTCAGAACGGCGTAGAGTTTGTCCGAACGCCGAAGGTTGTTGAGCGTATCGATCAGCTCATCGATGCTGCGCGGCGAAAACGACTGCGCCGCCGACGCTGTCTGTACCGCAGATCCGTCAGCGACGGTGATCATCAGCTGCCCGGGCTGAGCACTTAGAGGGATCTTGACCGGCACGTATGTCGTCACTACCTTTCCGCCCTCTGATCTGAGGCTGACGCCGAGATCGACGGTCTCGCCGGGCCTTACCTGCGACCGATCTACACTCAGACGGTCGATCGTCGAGTTGACCGATCTATCGCTCACCTTGACGGTCACATCGATGCCCGTCACGGTCAGCTCGGCGAGATCCGTCTTTAAAAGCGCCGCAAGCGGTACCGCCGGAGCAGATGCCGCAAAGGGCGTCGCCTGCGGGCCTGAGTATCTGCGGTCGAGAATTATGCTCTTATGGCCCGCGATCTTGATCTCGCCCGTGACATCTACGGTATTGTCGCCGACGGTGCGCTCATTTCCCTGCATGGCATTGAGCAATCCGACATTTACGATGAGCGGCGTCAGAAAATCATCTATTGCCGAATCGAATTTCACATATTCATCGCGGCCGCGGCTCGTTATGATATGCAGATCGACAGGTATCATTTTCGGCTCGCGCCCTAAAAAGCCGAAAATTCCCGTTGATCTGTCCTGTGTCAGTGTGCCCACGGTCGCATCCGGCACGGCGATCTTGAATGAGTTGTTGAGGCTCGGAACCACGGTTATCACGTGTGATTCGCTAAGCGGCAGCTCGGCGGCACCGAGGCCGAAATAGGTGTGGCCAAATGCATAAACCTTTTCACCGTCACGCCAGGTGACAGTGCCGGCAGCCGAAACTGAGAGGTCTCCGCGTGCGAGTGCCGCCGTTACCGAATTTCCGCCGACCAGCGTAAACCTGTCCGGCTTTTTAAATTCCATACTCGACGAACCGCCGGTTGACGCAACAGCCTGCATACCGGTTGCGGCGAGATCAGATGAAAAAGCGTCAAGCGTTGCCTTTGACACACCGCCGAACATCAGCGGCGTCGCGATGGGCATAAATGACTGGCCCGAGACAGCACCGAGTCCGGCCGCAACCGACACGCTTGCCGTTCGCGGCCCATAGTTATATGCGAGAGGCGATGCGATCGCCCGCCAATTGGTTCCCATCAGATCGGCCATTGCAAATGTTGCCGTGCCGCCGGCTCTCAGACCTTCGCCGCCCTGAGCAACCGCCGATATCATTTGTTCGATAGGAGTAATGCCGCATATCGGCTCTTTTGAATATGGAAAGCTGTACGAGACGGCTCCGACAAGTTTGCCGTTGATATAGACCGGCGAACCTGACATTCCGGCAAAGACCTGCGTCCGGTCGGCTCCGCCGCCGCTCAGTTTGCCGACGATCATATCTTCGCCGGGGCCGACGCCGTTTGGCAGCACACCGAGTATCTCAACATTGAACTCGGTCGCCTTAGTTCCCGAAAATACAGTTCTTGCCGTACCTTTCAGGCCGGGTTTTATTTCCGACAGCGGCATCAGCTCGCCGCCCGGTATATCGGGGATCACCTGCGCACCGGCCACGGCAAACAACAACGAGATTGAAAATATAAGAGCAAAAGCCCGCAAACCTGAGATCATTAAAAAAATACCCTCAAACGTTGATGATTATGCTATCATCGCAGTTGTCTTATCAAAAGGCCTTTTCCACTCGGGTCTTTTGAAACCGCTAAAACGTAACATACTTCTTTTTTCGGCTCACGCATTTTTTTGCTGTACGCAGCCTGTACCGCTATGGCACGTTCGACCAATCTATTTTCAAGTATCGCCCGGCTTTTGCTTCCGATGATCCTATTGATCATCGTCGTTTTTATAGGTGCCTCGGTATGGCTCGTTTACCAGATGGCACATGTGCCGTCGTCCGGTTATCTGATGACGCCGGACAAATACGGCCGCCTGTCTGCCCGCGCCGCCCAGATCACTGAGGAATCGTGGACAAACCCTGACGGCTCAACGACCAAAGGCTGGCTGCTCCGCGGAGCCGAAAATGCTCCCGCCGTCATTCTCTATCACAAATACGGCGCCAACCGCTCGTATGTCCTCGATATGGGCGTAAAGCTCAATGAATCAACGAATTTCACCATCCTTATGCCCGATATTCGTGCTCATGGAGAAAGGGGATCGGACAAACATTGTACATTCGGCGGCTGCGAAGTGGATGATGTGACGGCGGCGATACAGTTCCTGCGCGGACTGAGAACCTCGACCGAAATATCGCTCGTCGGCAAACAGATCGGCATCTACGGCGTCGAACTCGGCAGTTTATACGCTCTCGAGGGCGCCGCAAAGGATAAGAGCGTCAAGGCAATAGCCGTCGATTCGGTTCCCGCCGACCCGAATGCAATGCTCGCAAGTGTTGTCGAGCACCGATATCCTTTCATGTCAACGATCTCGAGCCAAATGGCGGTGTTCGGTACTTATGTATATTTTTACGACGGCTGCTATCGCCGTGTTTCGACCTGTGAGACGGCAAAACAGATCGATGGCCGCAGTGTTATGCTGTTAGGCGGTTTGGATGCTCCCGAATTTCAGGACTCGACCGCACGTCTTGCCAAATGCCTGCCGCAATCCAACAAGATCACTGCTAAGGTCGATCTTAGCCCGTCAGGTTATTCGATCGTCGGCGCATCACTCGAACAGAGCGAAGCATACATACAACGCATCATCGAATTTTTCAGATCGTCGCTGACCGAATAGATCGTGTAATCAGGACCGCCGCTCTTACAGATCGAGCTTCTTTTTACTATGGCCGTTAGTACGAGCGACCGTCTGTATATCCGCACTTTCCTCGATCTGGCCGACGGCTTGCGTCAGTACGTCTTCGAGTTTTTTCAGACGGTCAAATGTCGAGGTCATCTCGATCATTCGCATTTTCAGTTCGTTCTCAAAATTAAACCCTGCCGTGATGAGGAATGACAGAGCCTCGGGGTCGGTCCTCTCAAGTTCGGGCAAACTGCCTCGGCTGCCGCCCATCTTGAACGCCGCTTTTGCTATTCGCTTGAATAGTTCGAACGTCTCATCTGCCAGTTTCGTCAACTCCGGCGAATCATCTGCCTCATCGTCAAACAGTTCGACCTCGCCGACATGATACGGTTCGATGCCGTCAATGTAATCTAACAGCCTGAATCGTGAACTGCCGAGCGTAAGGATATTAGAGCGGCCGTCCGCAAGCGTTTCCGATTCGCGAAGCACGGCAACGGTGCCCGTCGAACCGGTCAGCGGACGATCGGCAAATTCGCCCTCAGCCTCGAACAGAATAATGCCAAAAGCCTTGTCGCCCGCCTCGATGTCCGTCAGCATCTTGCGATAACGATCCTCAAAGATATGCAGCGGCAAAAGCTCGCCGGGCAGCAGTACCAGCGGCAATGGAAATATCGGCAAGGTCATTATGCCGCTTTCCGGTTGTATGTCGTCTATTTCGTTTGCCATGCTGTTTGTGAAATGAATTCGAATATCTTTTCGGGTTCGTCGTCGCTCAATGCCATTCTTTTTGCGCCGATAATGGCGTCAGACATCGCGTCCGCACGAGACTTGAAACGCTCATCGCGAAAAACGAGATCGCTCACCACACGCCGCTCGATCTCTTCGCGTTCGGCGTCCTCATCAATTTCCGACGTATCGAGAAAGTCCGCCGGTACCGTATGATTTTTTACCCTTACATGCAGGGCATCAGTGATCTCGCGTACCTCGTCACGTATCTTCTGCGTCTCGATCAGCGAATTAGGAAATCCGAGCGTGCCGTTAAGCGCGATCTCAATGATCGGCTGCGGACTGTCCGGTTTTGCCCTTTCGGCTTCATTTCGGACCATTTCAAGCACGCCTTTAGTTATATCTTTAGGATCTCTAAAATTAGTTACCTTAAATTTAAGCTGCTGAAACGGACGATAGTGATAATCGGTAACATGTCTCGCGACTATCGAATTATCGTCACCGACCTCAACGACAAATGCTCCGCGCGTTTCGTGAAATTCGGCGATATTGGTCACCTCGATCGAACCGGGATTAAATGCCCAATTATCGATCTCGTAATGTTTATGCGTATGGCCAAGCCCGACGTACTCAACCGTCGAACGCAATTGATTCAACGCATCCAGCGTCAACGCCGGTATCGGATGAACCTGATGGCCCTCGACATCTGTATGAAGCAGCAGAATGTGGAACGCGTCGTCGCGTCGATGCTGTTTTATCTGCTCCGTAAGCATCGGTATCGCCCAATTGCCTGATGCCCCGTACCAATCAGAGCCAAATATGCGTGCACGCCCGATGTCATAGTAACCGCCGCGTTTTGTGGTTTCGTCCCATGCGTGATAGGTGAGTTCGCCATCGACATTGACAGGTTCGAGCAGTTTGACGAGTCCCCAACTCGACAGCGATCTAAGCCAAGAGAAATCGCTGTCGCTATGGTGCTGATCGTGATTGCCCTCGATCGTGATGACCGGTATGCCCGCATCGCGCAGCTCGGTCAAACCCTCGACCGCATAATTCATCGTCTCGGGCGGCACCGAACGCTTGTGAAAAAAATCGCCGCACATCACAACAAAATCCACCTGCTCACCGATCGCGTACTTTCGCAGCACATCGATCCAGGCGTCGTAAAAGTCACGCGGACTTTCAGGCAGCTGGTATCGCGTACAACCCAAATGGACGTCGGCGATATGCAGAAATCTCATATTTTTTAATTCTATCATTAGACCGCATCAACTGCCGACGGAGACAGATCCGGCGGCCTGTCGCGAACAACTTTCTGTTTACCGGTGGTTTTATTTGCCGCTGCATTTATAATGCCATTTATGGATAAGGTCATATTTATCACCGGCGCATCGTCAGGGATCGGGCTTGAGACGGCAAAGCTGTTCCAGTCAAAAAATTGGAAGGTCGCCGCAACCATGCGTTCACCCGAAAAGGCCGACGAGCTAAAGCGGATCGTCGATGTCGAGTGCTTTGAGTTGGACGTGCTCGACAGTGTTTCGATCAGGTCAGCGATCGGCGCCGCGACAGCTAAGTTCGGACGTATCGACGCCGTGCTTAACAACGCCGGTTACGGCCTTTTTGGCCCGTTCGAATCAGCCATACCCGAGCAGATCGAGCGGCAATTCGGGACTAACGTATTCGGGCTGATGAATGTCTGCCGTGAGATATTGCCTTACTTTCGAGAGCAGAAACACGGCACGATCGTAAATGTCGCTTCTATTGCCGGGCGGTTCTCATTCCCGTATTCGACTCTGTACAACTCGACGAAATGGGCTGTCGAGGGATTTAGCGAAGCCTTGCAATACGAGCTTCGCGATCTCAACATAAAGGTAAAAGTGATCGAACCCGGACCGATAAGAACGAGCTTTTACGGGCGTTCGCAGGATGTGGGCGAAAAGGAAGGCTTGAACGTTTACAATCGACAGGCTGACAAACTGATCGAGAATATGAATAAATTCGGCGAAAGCGCTCCCGACGGACGGATCGTCGCCGAGGTTATCTACAAAGCAGTGACCGACGGGTCGTCAAAACTGCGCTACGGCATCAATACAAAAGGATTATTGGCGTTACGAAAGGTGCTGCCGGACGCGATCTTTTTCCCGCTGATACGTATGTCGATGCTTAGATAATTACTGCCGAGTACGTCCGTATTCGTCAAGCAGCGGCCGCAGATGATCTATGACCGCGGCGTGTGCGGCGCCATTAGTTGCGACAAGCCCGTTGAGGTTGCTGAGTTCTGATCGGTGATAATCGAGCGGCTCGCCGAAAACATCGGTCAGACGTCCGCCTGCCTCAGTGATTATCACCTCAGGCGCACAACTGTCCCAGAGTTTTGTCCGCGGGCTGAGATGGATATAGACGTCACATTCCCGTATCGCTATCAATCCGATCTTTAACCCGACAGAGCCGCGTCTGACCATCTCTTTAAATCCAAAATGATCCAGCACCTGTGCCATTCGGCGGCTGTAGTGATTGCGGGTCATCGCGACCTTCATCTCGGCAAACTCGTTTAGCGAACTTGTATGTAATCGCGTCGTTTCGCCGTCATTTACGATAAAGGCTCCGCTGCCTGCGACCGCGTAGTGGGTTATTCCGTAAAAGGGCAGCTGAACGACGCCGAGCATCGCTTTGCCGCCGACCGCAAGGCCGATCTGAACCGCAAAATCACCGTCCTGATTTATATAACCCGCCGTACCGTCGATCGGATCGATGATCCATGCACGCTCATTGGTCACCCAACCGGCTTTGTCATCGATGTCTTCCTCGGAAAGTATCGCGTCATCGGGAAATGCCGCACGCAGGCCGTCAACGATCATTCGGCTCGCGATGCGATCGGCGATCGTGACAGGCTCGTACATATTGTCAACTCCGAGTTTTTCTTCGGCGACGAGGTCTGTTCTATAAAGTTCAAGTATCTTTTGTGAAGCGTGGTCGGCAAGTGTGAGAGCAGTTTCAAGTTCAAATTCAAGCATCTATGTGCTCATTATACGCCTGAATTTAGGCTGATAGAAATTATGCTCGGCCTATGTCAGTTCTGATATATTTTTTCGGTCACGCCGCATCGCGGACAGATGAGCGTTTCGCGAATAGCGTCGAGCCATTTAGCTCGTGCGACCGATGAGAACTCAGGAAATTTACTTTCGGCCTCGCCCTCTCTAAAAAATCTCGAATGAGCATTTTGCACCTCATTGCCAACGGCCAGATCGCGTTCGCACGTACGACAGATCCAGCCTGTGCCGTCGTTGTAAAAATGATAGAGTTCGATCATCTATGCGTTTATGATATCAAAACGCTCGACAATAGGACCGAGCTATAAAAATGACTGTAGTCCCGCAACAGGCCTCTGACGGCGGCATATTCAAGAGCGTGGAAAAAAGTATCGGGCGTCGAGCTTTCGCTTGACGCCCGGCTATTGGATCTATCGCTTTCAGCGACTTTTCTGACCGCCTTTTTTATAACCGTGCAAAGGCCTTAATGACTATTGCGCGGTTCGCCGTGTGGCCGTTGACGGCGCATTTGCAAGTTTGACGGGCACAGTTGCTGTGCTTCCACCTCTGTAAAGTTGGATCTGCACGGTGTCGCCGATCTGCTTTTTATCGAGATAACGATAAAGGTCGTCGAGGTCGTCGATCTGTTCGCCATCGATCGCCGTTATGATATCTCCAAGTCCGATGCTGCCGTCAGGTGCCCGTGTAAGGCCCTTTAAACCCGCAGCGGCGGCGGTCGATCCGGGCGTCACATTACGTATGACCAAACCTTGTGAAACAGGCAGCCGAGCACCTTGAGCGATAAGATCGGCGACCGGTAAAAGGTTTGCACCCAAGCGCGGACGCCGCACTTCGCCAAATTGTATAAGCTGAGGTATGACACGTTTTGCGATGCTTACAGGTATCGCAAATCCGACGCCGACAGAACCGCCCTCTGAGCCTCCGGGCGAGAGTATCTGCGAATTTATGCCGATCATCTTACCGTATTTATCAAGCAGCGGGCCGCCCGAGTTGCCCGGGTTGATCGATGCGTCGGTTTGGATGGCCGCGTCGATGGGGCGCCCATTGCGGGCACGGATCGGACGCTGCAGCCCCGAGATAACACCCGTTGTAAGCGTGCGGTCAAGCCCGAAGGGGTTACCGATCGCGAGCACCTTTTGGCCTACGGTAAGTTTGTCCGAATCGCCGAGCGGCACGATCGTGAGATTTGCCGGCGCGTCGATCTGGATGACGGCAAGATCCGTATCAGGATCACCGCCGACGACCTTTGCCGGGTAACTCTTTGCTCCGCCAAATGTAACTGAAAGCTTTTGTGCACCCTCGATCACGTGATAGTTGGTCAGGATGTGTCCCTGATCGTCGATCACGCTGCCTGATCCGTTGCCCTTGCCTTCCTGCACGTCACCCCAAAAATCCTGCTGATATGATGTCGTGTTGATGAACGCGACACCGGGCGAGATCGTCTTGTAAACCTCTATGTTATTTTGTTCGTCTGAGACCGTTGCCGGATCAGAGATGCCTGCGGGCGGAGTGCCGCTCTCGGCAAATGTTGTATCCGAACGATCGTGCGATTGCCAGAACTTGCCGGCATTATAGACGATCGCTGTTGCGCCGACCGCGATCAGCGCCGATGCAAAGGCCAGCAACAGCACCTGCCGTGCCGACATTTGATAGACCGTTGCCTTTTTCATATGTAAAAAGTCCTCGAAAAATAAATTTCAGTGCGTTGGATGCAAAAAAAATCTCATCGCGTTGTGTCATTGACTACGAAAAAAAGAAATCCGATGTTTCCATAAAGGATACATCGGGCACAAAGAGAAAGATGTGAAAAACGTCAGACAGCTAGATCGATATACCTATGATCTGTTCGCCAAGTGCGGCCGCGTCATGCAGAGAACTCTGCGAAACATAGCCGAATGCGGCAAGGCCCGTAAACAGATGTATTCCCATCAGACCGATATAAACGGCTAACGCCACGGCGAGGCCATAGCGAGCGAGCGGGCGGCTGCCCCAGCGGAGCAGTACGACCATTACGACCAATCCCATCGCGATCTTGACCGCTAGAAAAGGTGCATTGCCGATATCCAACAGTCCCGCCATCAATTGGTTGCTTTCGGTCGCAACGCCGCTTCTGACCCAGACTATTGTCAAAAGTGCATCGAGAAGGTTCAATCCAAATAGCAAGAGTGTCGGGCGAGTGATCGGCATATTTAATCTCCTGATAAAAATTGTTAAACGTCTGCTCTTAAACAACTTAACCCCCGAAATGGACATCGGGGGTTAAGCGCAAAAAGGAGGTTTGTGAAACTGCTTCTAACGCCCCAACTAAACGTACAATCGGATCAGAATTCAGAAAAAAATCTGCTTTTCGGGCAAAAAATCTTTGCAGATCAAATTTCTTCCATTTCAAATTAGTTCGATGCTAAGATTCTATCAGATTCTGCACGTTTTTTGTCGATGATCTTTTGACGAGTATCTTGTACAACTTACGGGTCAAAAGATCGCATCGATAACACTGCCCGCGAGGGACTGTAAAAAAGGGATACATTTATACCTATCCCGGGAGGAGACGGATAATGAAGCAAATAATTAATTTAAAAGCACTTACGGTACTATCTGTTTTGGTGCTGATCGTCGGTGCGGGCGACACATTCGCCCAAAAACGTAAGCCTGTAATAAAGAAAAAACCCGTCGCAAAACGGGTCGTTAAGCCCGCGATACCTGTTTATACGGTTCACGCCGGCACGGTCATCAGAGCCAGAATGAATTCGCAGATATCGTCAAAGACCGCTCAGGTCGGCTCGACGTTTACGACGACCGTCACCGAACCGGTCTATTCTGAGAATGGCGTTGTTGTCATTCCGACCGGCAGTACGCTCGTCGGCCGTGTAAATGCCGTAACAAAAGCTCAAAAGAGCGGCAAACCCGGAATGATCGATGCGAGTTTCGTCTCGGTGAGGCTGCCTAACGGCAAAACGCGTGCGATCAACGGTTCACTGACAGACCTCGATTCGAGATCGGCAAAAAGCGATAACGAGGGCGCGGCTTCGGGCGATAAGATGAAACACCGCAAACTGATTTGGTACGGCGGCGGTGCCGGCGGCGGTGCCTTGCTCGGAGCAGCTGTCGGCGGCGGCAAAGGTGCTCTGATCGGCGGCCTGATCGGTGCGGGAGCAGGATTTCTCGGCGAACGCTACACCAAGGGCGAAGATGCGACGATCAAGTCCGGTATAGAATTTGGCATCGTACTCAACCAGAACGTATCGCTGCCGAGGTTTATCGAGTCCAACGTGACACCATAACAAGATCTCGCCACCACATCGGACAAAAATAAAGAAAGGGCGTAAAGCTTGCGATCGGCCGCAAGATCTACGTCCTCTTTGTTTTTCAGAAACTTATGACCGTACCGCGTAAGCACCTGAACAGCAGTTTGCGGCATTTCAACAGATCAGATCGAGTGTACTAAAAACTCGGGTGTGATGATCGTCGGCGAAAAAAATCCTGCCGCCGTATTGAACAGTTTCAGCCTTGCCTGCTTTCGGACATTGGCGATGTGGCCAAAATTCCAAGTGACAAAATAATCGAGTTTATAGAAGGACGCGAGTGCAAAATGGAGCGCGTCAGCTGTAAAACGACGGTGAAAGATGCCGCGGTCAATGTAGCCCTCGGCCAGAATTGCGGCTTCTTCAGGAATGTCCAATTCTTCGATAGGAGCGACGAGCCGCAGATAGCTGCTGCGATGCGGTTCGGCAACGCGTTCGAGTTCGCGGCGGACGAGCGTGGACGAGAAACTTCTGTATTCGTCAAGCTCATGCTCCCACCAGCGGATCGTCAGATCACGGCGAAATGCGTCGCCGTTGTCCAGATATGCGCCGATGACAGATGTTTCGAGATAAAGGCTGATCTTCATTGCAAAAGGTCAATTTTCCTTCGAAACCGGACTAAATGTCACGCGCGACTTTCTAAAGTCGAAGGTAAGTTTGTAATTTTTAAGGAAATTGCCGCCCAGGATACCCAACTGGTCAAAGCCCGCTGATTCGTTAATAACATCGAGGCTGATAGCGATCGCGAGCACCTTGTCACGCGAATACTGGCCAAATGTGACCTTTTGCAGGATATAGCTAGGCACGTTGTCGGTGATGCCCGCTGAACCGACGACCGTGATCTTTCGCCCATCATTGGCAAGAGTGGTTTTGATATCATCATTGGCCGCAACGAGGTCTGAGATGACGGAAACACTTGCTCCGGTATCGACGATAAAATTCAGCCGTCGATCCGATCCGTCGAGTGCCACTTCGCCGCTCAAAAAACCGCTCGACGTGAGCCGCAGCGGCAGCGAATCATCCGAAATATCTTCATCTGCCGCTGTCGCAGCATCTTTACCTTTTTCATCCGGCTGTCTGATCAGCGAGAAGGTCTTGGAGCCGTAATCGATCGTCGTCAGAAACTTAGATATCAGCGAAAGGCCGATATAGCCGTCCACCTGAGAGCTTGAATCCTGAAATTCGCGTATATAGACCGGAATGCTCTTGATTCGCACATCACCGATGTCAAGAGATCTTAAAAATCCGTAAATGATCTCAAAGCGCCCGTCACCGCCGATGCCTCTGCCAAAACCGCCGCGAGCGACCTCTCTGATACCAAACTCGTCAGCGGTCTTTTTTGAAAGTACGGACATTCCCGAACCTGTATCGAGAACAAATCTAAGAGGCCGTGAGCGGCCGTTGATATTTACCTCAATGATCGGACGATCGCCAACGAGGTCAAAATGGATCACGGAGCTTTGCTCACCGGAGCGTTCGTATAACTCGCTCCGCTCGCCAAGGAATGTCAAAAAGTTGATAAGTCCTTTTATCCTCTCGCGGCGGTCGCGGTCGGTAATATTCGATACCTGTAAGAATTTGCCGTATGCCGTTGACGCCTCTTTGTAATTTTCGGCACGAGTTGCGATCTGTCCGAGAGAGTAATAGTAATCAGGCTCATTTGGCCGTAAGGACACGGCTTTACGCATATCCGACAGCCCCTGCTGTATTCGGTTCTCGTAATAAAGCAAAAGGCCGTTGCCGGCGTAGGCGAGATCTTGGGACCGATCGAGTTCGACCGCTCGAAAGAATGCGGCTTTTGCATCATCGAAACGTCCGGCACTGAGCAGAATGATGCCCACAACAGACAAAGCCCTCGCATTTTGCGGGTTCGCCTCGATCACCGGTACAACAAGGTCATACGCTTCCGAAAGCCTTTTTTGTTTTGTAAGGGTAAACCCAAGCTCAACTTTTGCGTCGGCATTATCAGGCTGTACGGCGACCAAGCCGCGCAGCTGAGTTTCTGCTTCGGTAAATTTGCCGGCACGATTCAGCTTCATTGCGGCTTTGATGACCGATCTGGCCTCCACCGCTCCGCCGGGTGTCTTTGAGGCCGCCTGTGCAGGCACGATGCAGGCAAATGCCGACACCAACGCAAAAATAAGCACGGCGTTAGCCTTAAGCGATACGCACTTTCCGAAAAAGATACTGATAAATGCCGAAAAGGCCATCATTGCAATCTCCCGAAACTACGGGCTGTGAATGTCTGAGGTATCAAACTACTTCAGGATCATTCCTGTTTTCATCGACCATAGCACGAGGTCCAATTCGTCAAAGTCGATCTCAAGCTCAATTGTAAGGATTTTCAATTTACCTTCGATAGTTAGATACTTCGAACGCGTATTTGGTGGCTTTGCCTCCGAAATTATTTTTAGTTCAGCGAGGCAATTCAAAATATGTTTGTCGAGTATCGCATAACCTTTAAAACCGACGTTGCGCAGGTAATGGCTTGCTTCCTTATACCCGAGGCCTTTAATTCCCTTTTCTCTGACCAGCCAATCGCGACGCTCGTGATCGCAGTCGAAACCGAACAGCCTGTCGCGAAGCCGCATCGAGCAATCTTCTTTCAAAAAATCACGCGACGCGACGATATATTTAGATCTGGCGTTCGGGTAACGATGCCTGCCGACGAGCGACGCGGCGAGTTCGGGCTGTGTGCCATTCATCAGCAGCGGACGTACGGCGTCCAGCGAACGCATTCCCATTGCCGCTGAGCATCCGCCCGTAAAAAAGCAAAAGACCATCTCCTCCCAAAATCTGCGATCTGTCCCATCACGGCCGATCGCCGCAAACTCGTCCAGCCGCTGACGGATCTCGTCACGGCGCTCGAGGTGCGCACGTTTAATATTCTCAACAGTTATTGGCAGTCGTTCTTTTTTCACCGGGTAAGGAATAAAGGAGATATATGTTGAATATAAGGTTTGCTCAAGATCGCGAGCATCGGCCTGAAGTTCAATGGATCATATTGCCGCTCTAAAAATTTTAATTTTCATCTATCTGAATAGTCAATAAAGTTCGCCACGTAAAGGTTAAAAAAATATCTTTTCAACCAGCAAAAAATGATGTATAAGTTTTCTTGATGCGGTGCATAATCAAGCATCGATTCTTAGCATCTTAGATAAACTCAGTTTCATCGAAATCTGGCTCACACGTGTAACTGACACGTGCGGGCAATGCCGACTCGACCCCGCAGCGGCAAAGGCGCTTATAATATGTTCCGCAAATGTGATATTATCGATAATTGCCTGCCCACCGGCTTCGCTCGCGGCGAAACTGACAACGGCCTCCGGAGAATGACTATTAGATCGATATACAGGATAACAACGGCAATATTCTGCACAGCTATCTTTGTGCTTTCGGCATTTGCGCAGTCACGTCCGCTGCTGCAGGACATACAGGTTGTACGGACCCAGCCGACGCCCGGCACATCATCGCCGACATCGACGCCGCTTGTTAAAAATACCGGCAGCTCAGCCGTCGTTGCGACCCAGCCCGTAAATGCTGTCCGGACAAAATTCCCTGTATTGGCATCTGTCACGATACCCGGTTACTCGGGCATCTTGATCGAAACGCTTGACGGCTCGGTGGTTCTCGAGTCTAATTCGAGTTCACTTTTTAATCCGGCTTCAAATGTAAAGATCGCGACATCATACTCGGTGCTTAAGACCTTTGGCCCTGATTTTCGTTTCGCGACAAATATATATACCGACGGCTCGATCGACAAAACGACCGGCACGCTGACCGGCAATATATATGTTTCGGGCAAAGATCCGATCTTTGGCTTTGAGCATGCGGTCTCGATCGCAAATGAGCTTAACCGTCTTGGCATTCGCACCGTTACAGGCGATCTGATCGTGACGGACAATTTTGCGATGAACTACTCAGGTTCGTCCCTTGCCTCCGCCAAATCGCTGCTGGCCTCGATGGATGCGGGCAAACGTTCGCCGGCCGCGTCGCGTGTGTGGCTCAACTATGTTACAAATTCGGGCCGTGCGGCGGCGATACAGGGCAATCCGAGCGTGACATTTACCGGCCAGGCTTATGTCCAACCGATACCGAGCAGCCTGCATCTGCTTTTCACGCACGAATCTGCCACGCTCAAAAATATCGTCAAAGCGACGATGTGTTATTCAAATAATTTCCTTGCCGAGAGGCTCGGCGACATGATCGGCGGCCCGTATGCGGTGTCGAGGACGGTTCAGCAATACGCCGGCATCGCTCCGAACGAATTTTCGCTGCAGACGGCAAGCGGCCTTGGCTATAATCGCGTGACGCCAAACGCAATGATGAAGGTCCTGCGGGCATTTCGTGAGGAACTCGCCCGTTATAAGCTGACATTTACCGACATAATGCCCGTTGCCGGACTCGATCAGGGCACTCTCGCCAACAGGTTCGAAAATAACTTTTATGTCGGCAGCGTCGTCGGCAAGACCGGCACGCTTAGCCAGACCGATGCGGGCGTCAGTGCTTTGTCAGGCGAGATCAACGCGGCAAATGGCAAACTGCTCTTTGTGATCTTTAATCAGCGAGGCAGTGTACCGAGATTTCGCGAGTTTCAAAATATGTTCGTCTCTCTGGTTCAGGGACAGTTCGGCGGGCCTGTTTCGCTTGGCTATTCATCGGTCCCGCTCGATCAGCGGCTCGCAAGTTCGCGTATCGTATATCCGCGCAACGCGTCCTACTAACCTCAACTCGACACATCTTAAATGCCCGCGAGCTTTCCGAAAACTCACTTGAGACGGAAATTCGCGGGCATCTTCTTTATTTGAAAGGCCGCATCGTGAGATAATCAGTGCTTTTCAAAATGAGCGACACGATCACTCCGCAACCTGAGACCACACCCGAAACTCAAGCCGAACAATTGGCAGACCCGCAGCCTTTACCGGCAGTCGAACCGGACAAAGATCCGACCAAGACAAAACAGACCAGCGTCGCACGCTCGGCCGGTATCGTCTCGATAGCCGTTATGTTCTCGCGGCTGCTAGGCCTTGCACGCGAGGTCGTTTTTGCACGATATTTCGGTGCGGGTTTTTTGACCGACGCATATGTCGTAGCGTTTCGCATACCGAACGTGCTTCGCGATCTGTTTGCCGAAGGAGCTTTATCCGTCGCCTTCGTCAAGGTCTTTACGGACTATCAGGTAAATAAGGGTGAAAAAGAGGCGTGGCGGCTCGCGAGTATGATATTTAACCTGCTCGCCGTGATCCTGAGCGTCATCTGCATAGTCGGCGTGATCTTTTCAAAGCAGTTCGTAAATCTCGTCGCCGACGGTTTTTCGCCCGAAAAGGCCGCGTTGGCGACTACGCTGACGCAGATAATGTTCCCTTTCATTCTGCTCGTCGCCTTGGCAGCGGTCGCGATGGGCGTGCTTAATACAAAGGGCATTTTCGGCATTCCGGCATCAGCGTCAACGGTATTTAATATCGTGTCGATCATCTTTGGCATCGGGCTGGCGTATTGGCTGAGCGGCGGCGGCTGGATGACATCCGCCGATAAGAATGCCGTACCCGACAGCCCTTCGCAATGGGCAATTATCGGAATGTCGATCGGCACACTGATCGGCGGCGGAGCACAATTGGCAATGCAGCTGCCGTCGCTGTACAAGGTCGGTTTTCGCTTTTCGCCCGTACTGAGCTTTGCCGACGAGGGCGTAAAAAAGGTCGTCGCACTGATGACGCCCGCCATACTCGGCACATCTGCGGTACAGATAAACGTGCTTATCAACACGTATTTTGTCTCACAGATCGACGGAGCGCAGGGCTGGCTCAATTTTGCGTTTCGGCTGATGCAGTTCCCGATCGGATTGTTTGGCGTTGCGGTCGGCACGGCGGCGATCCCTGTTCTGTCGAGACTCGCGAGCGAGGGCAAGACCAAAGACTTTCGCGATACGATCTCATCGTCGATGAATCTAGTTTTTCTGATGACGCTGCCGTCGGCGTGCGGCCTGATCGTACTCGGCGAACCGATCATCAGACTTATTTACGAGCGCGGCAAATTTGACGCGACCGCAACATCTATGACGGCGGTTGCCCTGATCGGTTATTCGATCGGGCTGACAGGTTACGCGGCGATCAAGATACTGTCGCCCGCCTTTTACGCGATGAACGACGCAAAAACGCCGATGATAATTGCCCTCGTGTCGATCGGCGTCAATTTTTTGGGCGGTTATTTTCTGCGTGAGTGGTTCTCGCATTACGGCGTCACGGCCGAGACCCCTCACGGATACGGACACGTCGGCGTCGCACTCGCCACATCGGTCGTCGCCCTGGTCAATTTCTTTGCTCTCGCACTGATAATGCGAAGGCGCATCAAGCGGCTTAACGGACGGACGATCGTCACCTCATTCTCAAAGATCGCCGCCGCGTGCGTCGTGCTGTCGATCGTCAGCTATTTTAGCTATCATTTTCTGCTCGGACGCTATGGCTCGACCGGCATGACACTCCGTGCCGCCGAAGCCTTTGTCCCCATCGCTCTCGGCGGCATCGCCTTTATCGCCGTCGCCAAGATCTTACGAGTAAATGAAATGGAACAGCTATTCGGTATGTTGAAGCGAAAATTCAGCGCCTAATTATGGACGCATTGATGATCTATAACGACGGGCATTATCACCAAGAAAGATATGTTAAATATCCGTTCTTTATGCTAATTTACATTTGATGGAAGAGAATCTGCTTAAAAGGATCACGATCGATCCGGACATCTGTTTTGGCAAGCCCACGATCCGCAATATGCGATATCCGGTCGAGTTTATCCTTGACCTGTTAAGCGGCGGTATGTCAAAAAGCCAGATCCTTACAGATTATCCGGATCTGGAAGAAAACGATATATATGCGGCGTTGCATTTTGCCGCCAAACTCACTCGGATCAATAGTGTAACTCAGGTGTTGGCGGCCTAATGAGGTTTATCATTGATGCACAACTGCCCATCAGACTGAGTAATTGGCTCTGCGTTCAAGGCCATGATGCCATACATACATTAAGCCTGCCGGAGAAAAATCATACATCTGACCGATCCATTGCCGATATGGCAGATGAGTCTGACAGGATCGTAGTGAGCAAAGATTCTGATTTTACAACTTTAAAGCTATTGACCGGAAAGCCGAAAAAATTGCTTATCATTAAGACCGGCAATCTCGGAAATGACGAGCTTTTAAAGATATTTGAAGTAAATCTCAAGACAATTGAAAAGCTTTTTTTGACTTTCGAGGTCGTAGAGATAAGTTCGGCGATGGTGGCCGGCGGAAACTTGGATTAGATAAAAAACATCTTGATACGGGAATTCAACTCATATTTACCTAATATACATCCTACTGCTTTTATCACTGAGGATGCGATCGTCATCGGGGACGTTGAGATCGGTGACGGGTCGAGCGTTTGGTTCGGTTCGATCATCAGAGGCGACGTTAATTATATTCGCATCGGTGAGCGGACAAATATACAGGATGCCTGTGTGATACATGTCAGCTCTAAGACGCATCCGACCATACTTGAGGATGAGATCACGGTCGGGCATCGTGTTACGCTGCACGGCTGTCACGTCGAGTCAGGATGTCTGATCGGGATCGGCTCGATATTAATGGATGGCGTACGCATCGGCGAAAGATCGCTCGTCGGAGCCGGAAGTTTGGTTACGCCCGGCACACAGATACCGCCGCGTTCGCTGGTCATCGGGTCGCCCGCACGCGTCAAACGGCCTCTGACCGACGATGAGATCGCATTCCTCGACCGCTCGTGGCGAAACTACACCGAACTGAAAGAGAAATATCAGTAAAAAATATTGTCGCGAAAAGATCGCACGCCCCTTATCAGCACACAAGCGGCGGATCAGCCTCGATCACCGCTCTCTTCAACAATCAAAGCGCCTCGTGTAAAATCGAGATCAGTTCGGCAAACCGAAAGATGAGCTTTTGCATTTTTCTTTTTTGCCATTATTTTCGCCTATGTCCAAGACAAATCCAGCCCGCGGAATGCGAGATTTTTTGCCGTCCGACGTCCGCAAGCGTAACTATGTTATCGGCATCATCCGAGAAGTTTACGAGTCATACGGCTTTGAACCGCTCGAAACTCCCGCCGTCGAAAACCTCGAAACCCTCATGGGCAAATACGGCGAAGAAGGCAATCAGCTCATTTTCAAGATCCTAAAACGAGGCGAAAAACTTAAGGACAGCCGAGGAAGTCGCGACAGTCAATACAGTCTGGAAAGTCAAGACAGTCTGGACAGTCTAGGAAGTGTGGGAAGGGATGATCTCTCGTCCTCGACTTCGCCGACTTCCACGACTTCCTCGACTGCCCCGACCGCCTCGACTATCCCATCTTCCCTTGCGGATCTGGCTCTGCGGTATGATCTTACGGTTCCGCTTGCTCGGGTTGTCGCAAATAATCGCAACGATCTTCCTAAATTCTTTAGACGCTATCAGATCCAGCCTGTTTGGCGTGCGGACCGTCCGGCTCGCGGACGTTTTCGCGAGTTCTATCAATGCGATGTCGATGCTATCGGCAGCGGATCGCTGATCGTCGAGGCAGAAATAATCTCGGCGGCATGCGACATTCTTAGCAAACTCGGATTTCGAGACTACAGCGTACGTATAAATCATCGGCAGCTATTGTCGAAAATGGTCGCCGATGCGGGCATCGACAACGAAACCGACGCACTTGTCGCTCTCGACAAACTCGATAAGATCGGCGTCGATGGCGTAAAAAAAGAACTGCTTGCTCGCGGAATATCGGCAAGATCGGCAGATACTTTCGTCAATATCATTAGCGAGGGAGTAACGAACTCAGACCTCGACCGGATACTCGAACTTTGCGGCGGGCGGCCTGTTGTCGTCGATCCTTCGCTTGCTCGCGGGCTTTCGTATTACACCGGTACGATCATGGAGATCGTGCTTACGGACGGTGATTTTAAAGGCAGCATAGGCGGCGGCGGACGATATGACGGACTGATCGGAATGTTCGGCAAAGAGCAGATACCCGCGTGCGGATTTTCGCTCGGACTCGAACGCATATTGGTCGTGATGGACGAGCGCGGTATGTTCCCGGCTGAGATCGCCAAGTCGGCGGCAGCGGATGTAATGGTGACGGTGTGGAATGGCGAGACTATCGAGAGATCGCTCATGACTGCGGCAAAATTGCGTACCGGCGGGCTTCGGGTAATGGTTTATCCTGAGCCTGACAAACTCGGCAAACAGTTCAAGTACGCTGACACTATCGGCGTCTCGTGGGTTTGCACGATCGGCGATGACGAAGCGGCCAACGATGTCATAAAGATCAAGAATATGGCCAGCGGCGAAGAATATTCACTTTCGACTGACGAAGCGATTTTAAAAATGGCCTCCCTCGAACAATAGACCACTAACAAGGAGTAAGGATCGATGAGGAAACATATTTTGGACAAGGTTGCCCGTAAGACATTGATTTTACTGGCGTTGACCGTTGCCGCGACGGCATTGTCATCAGCGGCTGCGGCACAATCAACTGACCCGGACCACCCAAGCCCGATCAGCAGCGGCATGATCACCGGTTCACATTCGGGCGGCCTGAGCGATACGACAGCCTATTATTACTATTTTGACGTAAATAAAGGCACGCTGACCGGAATCTTTGACCTGATACCAAATAATAGATCCGACGGCGGCGGCCTGATGTCATGGACGCTTATGACGGCCAAATTTCAAGATCTGAAATACGACAATATGTCTGCTCAGGGTACACCGGATCGCAAGGTCAAGGATATGCCCGTCACTATCAAACGCCGTATCATTTTAAAACTCGAAATTTCAGGAAACGTGAGCTACAAGATCAAATTAAATGGATCGGCATTTATCAAATAGCGGGTTCAATGACGTTAATGGCGGTGAAATGCGGCAGACCGGGCCGTCTTTCACCGTCATTTTTTATTTCCTGTCATTACTTACTTCCATTCTTGCATGAGGCTGGTTACGGTTATGTCCGATGAATTAATCAGCGGTTATCATAAAGATGCCGTAGAGTCGTTTAGAAATTATAAAAAATTGGCCGAAGGTGCGATCGATCAGGTCTCAGATACAGAGTTCTTTGCACTGATCGATCCCGAGGCAAACTCTATCGCTCTCATCGTAAAACACGTTGCGGGCAACCTTCATTCACGCTGGCGCGATTTTTTGACTACCGACGGCGAAAAGCCCGACCGCGACCGCGACAGTGAGTTCGAGTTGGCCGGCGATACTCGCGAAAGCCTTATGCAGTTCTGGGAAACGGGCTGGCAAGTGCTCTTTGATAATATCGAACCGCTGACGCCTGCCGATCTTGCACGCACGATCACCATCCGCGGCCAGGCACATACCGTTGTAATGGCGATCAATCGTCAGCTTACGCACTATGCATATCACGTCGGACAGATAGTTTTGCTTGCCAAACACTTTCGTTCTGCGGAATGGAAGACGCTAAGTGTGCCTAAGAACAGATCGGCCGATTTCAACAGGTTTTTGGCTGAAAAAGGCTCTCGCGAAACATCTACAATAGACAGAGCCGACGACGCGGCCGCTTTCAACAGCATTACCGTCACTGACAAAAACAAGTGACAGCGGTATCTTTGCGGTGATCTGAGACAAAAAAAATGAGATAAGCTCGTCGGGGGCAACGAGCTCACCTCTGCCGTGCTGTGAGTTAAGATTATCTGATACGTTCGCGACGAATTACGTTGGTCACGACGCGGCCGTTAGGATAGCGTGTGACGCGGATCGTCTCGCGATAGCGCACAAATCCTCTGCGGACAATGCGTGTCGTGATCGATGTCCTTACGCCTCTGTCATGCCTGCGCCATTTCTGGACGCTCACGGTTGCCGAAGAACTTGCTACGCCAATATCCGCCGTCGGAGTTTTAGCCTCTGCCGATGAGACAAAAAGTGCTGATGAACCAAGGATGATCGCTGATAAAACTATTTTTTTCATTTTCTCCTCCATGTTTATTTTTCAGAATTTATTGCTTGTCTTGTGCAGGCCGTGGGTGAGCCGGTGTGCAGTGATAAGACGCAAAACCGGCGGCAAGAGTTGACAACTAATTTGTAATGGCGTGTAAATGCACTATTTAACAGAACCGTACGCCATCCGACAGGCGATGTGTGGTAGGCTATCAGACAGTTCGTTGTTATGAAGTCCGTCTCAATTCTCGGTTCGACAGGTTCGATCGGCTGTAACACTTTAAAGGTCATCGAGCACCTCGGCGGTATTCGCGTCGCCGCTCTTTCCGCCGGACGCAATATCGGCATTCTCGCCGATCAGGTTGCCAGATACCGGCCTGACATCGTCTCGTGTCTCGACGAAGAAAGCTCTGAAAACTTGAAAGGAACGCTGTCAGAGAGGCAGATCAGTGCTCCGCGCATCGTCTTTGGCGAGGCTGGCAACATCGAGGTTGCCGCACATTCGGACGCGGACACCGTCGTCTCGGCGATCGTCGGTGCCGCCGGATTGTTACCTACGCTTAGGGCGATCGAAAAAGGCAAACGCATTGCGCTCGCAAACAAAGAAACGCTCGTCATCGCGGGCGAACTTATGACCGCCGCCGCGGCAAAACACGGTGCGGAGATATTGCCTGTTGACAGCGAGCACAACGCCATTCATCAATGCCTTCGCGGTGAGCGGACAAGTGAGGTCAAACGTCTCATCTTGACCGCATCCGGCGGACCGTTTCGCGAGTGGCCTCAGGAAAAGATCGCCAACGCCACCCGCGAAGAGGCGCTCAACCACCCGCGTTGGAAAATGGGCGCAAAGATCACGATCGACTCTGCGACGCTGATGAATAAAGGCCTTGAGGTGATCGAGGCAAAATGGCTTTTTGGCTTTGACGGAGACCGCATCTCGGTCGTGGTACATCCTCAGTCGATCGTACATTCGATGGTCGAAATGATCGACGGCAGCATCATCACTCAACTCGGCGTCACGGATATGAAACACGCCATTCAATACGCTCTGACATTCCCCGACCGCCGTGAGAATTGTCTCGCTCCGCTTGATCTCGCGTCAATGAGCCGCCTTGATTTTGAGGAGCCTGATACTGCGAGATTCCCGTGCTTGCAGCTTGCCTTTGACGCTCTCGCCGCGGGCGGTACGATGCCGGCAGTGCTTAATGCCGCAAATGAGGTCGCTGTCGCCGCATTTCTCGACGGCAAGATCGCTTTCAGCCGCATTGCCGAGATCGTTAAAGCTATGATGGACGGGCATACGCCGGTTGCCGTCAATTCGATAGACTCGGTACTCGATGCCGACGCTCAGACACGCAAACGCGCTATAATGCTGATAGGCGAAGCCGCAGCAGCCGGCTGATCAAAAGGTATGCAGCCCGTTACAGAAAAGCCGATAACAAAGATGACGCCGTCCGCTGACGGTCATCTCGGTATTCAGCCGAGATCTTACGAGTGGACCGTAAGCGATTACTATAAAGCCGCCGACGCAGGACTCTTCGAGGGCAGACACGTACAACTCATACAAGGAGAGATCGTAGAAATAGCCCCTATGGGTTCTATGCACGCAACGGCCATTCAGTTGGTAATGCAGTCATTGTCGCTGATATTCCAACAAGGTTTTGTTGTCCGTACGCAATTACCGCTTAATTTCAGTTCAAAGAGCGAACCTGAACCGGATATATCAGTAGTTAAGGGGACGACGCGCGATTATGCGACCGCACACCCTCACTCGGCCGTACTTATTGTTGAGATCGCCGATTCGACCCTTAATTTCGATCGGAATCTGAAATCTCGCCTCTACGCCGAATTTGGTGTTGAGGATTATTGGATCGTCAACCTCCGCAGACGCTGCGTTGAGGTTCATCGCAGCCCGGTAAATGATCTCGAACTCGGATGGGTATATTCTGAAACGCGATCCTACGGCGAAAATGAAAGTATCTCGCCGATCGCCGCACCTGAGTCTTCGATCGCCGTTTCGGATATTTTGCCTTAAGATCTTTACGGCAACTTACTCTTGTATCTTGCTCGTCTAACATTATCGTATGACCGATTTTCTCATCGCTATACTCGCGATTCTTTTCGTTCTCGGCGTCGCGATCAACATTCATGAATTTGGGCATTTTGCGGTTGCAAAGCTCTTTGGAATGCGTGTCGAGGCTTATTCATTTTTCGGCCTCGGCCCGCGTCTGTTCGGGTTCAAGATCGGGAATACTGATTATCGGATCTCGGCGATCCCGCTGGGCGCGTATGTAAAACTGTACGGCGACGACGAAACTTCACCGCTTGAAGGCGGCAAGTCCAAAGACCTCGAAACATTCCTTGACGAGAGGAATATTGGCTCTGCCGAAGAAGGAAAAGGTGCTGCTGCCTATGAGGTGCCAAAATCTGAGCTATATGAGCTTCGACCGCGTTGGCAAAAGTTCTTTGTAATGCTGGGCGGGCCTTTCATGAACTTCGTTCTGTCGCTGTCGATCCCGTTCATCGTTGCGCTGACCAGCGGTGTACCGATCAATCCGGCTCCCATCGTCGGCGCTGTCGAAGCAAATGGAGCCGCAGCTGCAGCCGGTGTAAAAGCCGGTGACCGCGTCGTATCTTTTCACGGCATCGACAACCCGTCATGGGATCGTATGACCGATGACGCCATTCTGAATCCGGATAAGGCATTGCCTATGACGATAGAGCGTGACGGACAGCGTCTTGATCTGACGATCACACCGACAAAGGTCACGCAAAGCGGCCAGTCCGCCGGATTTCTGGACATGGACGCGGATGTCGGCAGCGAACCTGTCGTCGTAAGCGGATTGGACAACGAGTTGCCCGCATCAAAGGACGGCATACTTATCGGGGATTGGATCAAGGCCGTTAACGACCAGAACGTAAATAATGTCCAAGCCGTAAAACGCCTTATTAAAGAAAGCGAGGGAACTCCCGTCAAGCTATCGATCGACCGCAATGGCCAGCCTCTAACGATCAGCACTCACGCCGGTCAAAAAGGCGGCGAGTGGCGTGTCGGCGTCGCCTTTGACCCGACGCTGCTCAATCGGCGTGAAAAGGTCGGCGTTGGTGCCGCCGCAGCTTTCGCACTGGACCAGAACCTCCGCATTCTCCGTATGACAGGGTCGGCACTTGGCCAGGTCGGCACGGGCGAGCGTTCGGCACGAGATACGGTTTCGGGCCCGATCGGCATCATTCAGGTCATTGTCGCAACCGTTTTCGCAAGCGGATTTGCGGGCCTCGTGGCGATCTTAATGGCGATCAGCCTGAGCCTCGGCGTGATGAATCTGCTGCCGATACCGATGCTCGACGGCGGCCAGATAATGGTACTCGGCGTTGAAAAAGTGCTGTCGTGGTTCGACAAGACGCTCTCGATGGCGGCACGCGAGAGAATACAGCTTACAGGCCTGGCGATCGTGCTGCTGCTCGTCGTCACAGTTTCATTCTTTGATATATCGCGATTTTTTGTAAAATAGCGGCTCGGGTAAAGTGATGACGAGAGTTTCCAGATCAGTTAAGGTTCGTGATATTCAGATCGGCGGCGGTGCTCCGGTGGCGGTTCAGTCGATGACAAAGACCGATACGACCGATGTCGAGGCGACCATCCGTCAGATCGAAGAAATGGTCGATGCCGGATGCGAGATCGTCCGCATTGCCGTGCCCGACGACGATGCCGCAGCGGCGATGTACGAGATCCGCAAACGTACCGACGTGCCGATCGTCGCGGACATTCATTTTCATTATAAACTCGCTCTAAAAGCCCTCGATGCCGGCATCGACAAGCTCCGCATCAATCCGGGAAATATCGGTTCGATCGACCGTGTCCGTGAGGTCGTGCGTGCAGCCGAGGCCCGCAAGGTGCCGATCCGCATCGGCGTCAACGGCGGTTCGCTCGAAAAGGACCTTCTAAAAAAATACGGCTCCGCCACTGCCGAAGCAATGGTCGAGAGCGGTATGCGGCACATCCGCATCCTCGAGGATCTCGGTTTTGGCGATACGGTTATTTCGCTTAAGGCTTCGGATGTGAATCGAATGGTCGAGGCTTATCGTCTTATGGCCGCAAAGGTCGATTATCCGCTTCATCTCGGCGTAACCGAGGCCGGTACGCCTTTTGGGGGCACGATAAAATCTGCGATCGGGCTTGGCATCCTGCTTCACGAGGGCATCGGCGACACGATCCGCGTTTCACTGGCCGCCGAACCGCACGAAGAAGTTCGCGTCGGCTGGGAGATACTAAAATCTCTCGAACTGCGTAAACGCGGCGTTACCGTCGTTGCGTGTCCGACCTGCGGCCGGCTCGATATAGATAATTTTGTCGAGATCGTGACCGAGGTCGAGCGGCGTCTCGCCCACGTCGAGGAACCGCTGCATCTGTCGATCATGGGCTGTGCGGTCAACGGACCCGGCGAAGCTCACGACTCTCAGCTCGGCATCACCTTTGGCAGAAATGTCGGAATGATCTTTAAGGACGGCGTCCCGATGCGGCGCGTCGGCGGCGAAGACATCGTCGAAGAATTTGTCAAAGAGGTCGAGATCCTACGCCAAGAAGGCAAGAAAGCCAAACCACTCGACTCGGGAAAGAACCTGATCCAGATCACGTAAAAGTTTCCTCATCAGGAAACTTTTTCTTGACAATACCGTCTAAATGAACCAGTATAAGTTTGAGGTCGAGTTTTTGGAAGAAGCCAAAAACTTTCTGGATGACCTCGATGATAAGGCGAGGGAAAAGATAATTTACAACATCTGGAAAGCCCGCCTCACCAACGATAAAGAGTTGTTCAAAAAACTCCATGGAGACATTTGGGAATTTAGAACAAAATTCAATAGAACCTATTACCGCCTGTTCGCCTTTTGGGACAAAACTGTTAACTCAAATACGCTTGTGATCGCAACTCACGGCCTCATAAAAAAGACGAGCGAAGTCCCAAAAACAGATATAAAGGGGGCTGAAAAGGCAAGAGACCAATATTTTTACGAAAGGAAATGAAGACCTACAGCCTGGATGAATTGACCGATAAATATATCGGTAAAAAAGGAAGTAAACGACGCCAGGGATTCGACAACGAATTGAGACTCGATATGCTTGGCCATGCGATCAGGCAAGCCAGACAAGATCGTAAGCTGACCCAAGAACAACTGGGAGAACTGGTCGGCGTAAAGAAAGCTCAGATATCCAAACTGGAAAATAGTACAACGGACGCAAGATTTGCAACTATCCTAAAGGTTTTTAAAGCGTTGGATGCGAGAGTGAAATTTAAAGTCGAAATGAATAATAAAAAGATCGCCTGCTAGCTTACTACCTTACGGATACAGCATCGTGAGCGGCCATGCGGGGATATTTCTCAGAACACCAAAGACGAGAAGTACGGCAAAGAATACGGTTAAAAATTTAGGATACACCGGCCACATCGGTAAGCCCTTTCCTCTAATTGCGGTCAGCACAAATGAGACGAAGACCCACGCGAAAATAATCGCCCACACCGGCACCAGCAGATTAAAATGAAATGCTGTCGCCCAATCGCCGTGAAATAAAGCGTGAAACCCACGGGTCAACCCGCAGCCGGGACACGCGATCCCGGTCAGCGTATAGAGCGGACAAACCGGAAAAAAACCTGCACTGGTCGGCTCAAAATATCCGACCATAAAACTGCCCGCAGCGAGCGTAAATGCACCTGCCGCCGCTAAGCCTCGGCTCAACGGCCTAATTGCACTTACCTGCTCAAATGCGGTCTCGATCTGCATCAACTTCACTGTTTATCCGTCAAAACCCGCCTTAGCTAACATTGCGTCGAGTGCGGCCTTACGATTAACATTCACAACAAAATTCTTACGCATTTCAGCGATCGACGCAAGCCAATTTTGGATAGTGCCGGCTGAGGCAGATGCGGCGATCGATGTGAGTTCTGCCGCATATTCGCGATTTGAGATGCGTTCGGTATCGCGGGTCTTGTCGAGTATCCAGATATCGTGGAGCAGAAATTCGAGGATGTCGAGGTTAGCCTCGAGATCATCTTTATTCTTTGCGTCGTTCAATTCATCTGAAACTCGCAACAGCGCGGTCAGATCGTGTACGACAAGAGCATTTCGCACGACATCGAGCATACGCTGCGATCGCATTCGATATTTTTCGACATCGACCGCGACAGCATTCGCCACACTGCCGTGAGAAACAGCCGCTGCGAGTCTCGCCTCGTCATGGCTGAATGCAAGGCTGTCGATCAGATATTCCTCGATCTCGCTTCTTGCCGCGGGGCCGAATCTGAGCATCTGACAACGCGAACGTATCGTCGGCAAAAACGAATCAGGCCGCGACGAGATCAGAAATATATGCGATGTCTCGGCAGGTTCCTCGAGAGTTTTAAGCAATGCATTTGCGGCCGCGGGATTCATCTTATGAGCGTCATCGATGATAAAGAAACGCGCTTTTGCCTCGAACGGACTAAAGTGAGCCTCGCGCTCCAGATCGCGGATCGCATCGACCGCGATATTTCGCTTAAAAGGCACGACCATACCGACGTCAGGATTTTCGCTGAAGAATACCATTTTATAATCGTCCGCCGTGTCACTCGTCGGCAGCGAAAATGTGCCGATCCTGACGCATGACGTACAAACGCCGCAGCCCTCGCCATCCTTTTGCTGCGGACAGAGCATCGCACGGGCGATCTCGATGGCAAAGAGTCTCTTGCCCACACCCTCAGGCCCGGCGAGCAGCATCGCATTTGGAATACGGCCGGAGATAACGAGACGTTTGAGCGTCTGTTTGACAGGCAGATTTCCGATCAATTTTGAGAACATCAGGCTAGTATTCCGTAGATAGTATCAACGACCATTCGATGCACTTCATCTATCGAATTTTCGGCGTTGATGATGTGAAATCGCTCAGGTTCGCGAGCGGCAATGTTGAGATATGCGTTACGGACACGCGTATAGAACTCACGCGACTCGGCATCCATACGATTTTGCTTTGCCTCGTGGCCGCCCCGATTAGCGGTCCGCTCAACGGCTGTTTCGACCGAAATATCAAAAAAGAGCGTAGCATCGGGTTTTAGCCCGCAGGTCGCGAGTGCGATCAGGTCTGCGATAACGGCGGGATCAAATCCGCGTCCCGCACCTTGATAAGCGGTGGTCGCGTCGGCATATCTGTCCGAGATGACCAAGCGGCCGGCGGACAATGACGGCCGTATCAGATACTCGACATGCTGTGCACGGTCGGCAGCAAAGAGCAGAAGTTCGGCGAGCGGTGCAACAGTATCTTCGGTTTCGAGAAACGCCTGCCGCAGCTGACGTCCGAGCGGAGTGCCGCCCGGTTCGCACGATGTAACGAGGTCGATGCCGCGTGAGCGCAGTACATCGGCCAGCAGACGCATCTGCGTCGATTTTCCGCTGCCGTCGATACCCTCAAAAGTTATGAACTTACCGGTCAAGAATGATGTTGGGCGTCATTTGCCGGACGACGCTCGAGAGAGATCGTCGAAATTGCGTGTTTAAAAATGAGGACATCCGAACCGCCGACATCCAACAGCACCGAAAATTTATCAAAGCTCTTTATCCGGCCAGTTAGCGTCGCACCCTGTAATAAATGGATGACGACATTTGACCGTTCGCGTCGTGCCGAGTTTAGAAACGCATCTTGTATATTTTGAGCCGCCTGCTTTTCCATCTCAAATCCTCTCCATTCGTGATCTCTGCCGGGACTAAAAAATTACATTATAGCAAAAATGCCTGCCTTTGAATGACGCCCGTTGATGATGCCGTTTTATGAGCGGTTGATGCCGGACAGCGACACCATTTCGCTAAAGACATCAGGGGCATCTCCAAAGCCAAAAAGCCACCGCTCGACATTTTCGCGTCTGAACCACGTAAGCTGTCGTTTGGCGTAATTTCTGACGTCCTGTTTGGACCGTTCGATCGCCGTGTCGAGATCACGCTCGCCTCGCAGATATTCGCAGACGCGTCTATACGCGTGTGCACCGAGAGCGTTCGTGTTGTCTTTAACGCCGTACGCCAATAAATGTTTCACCTCATCGATCAGGCCGCGAGAAAAATGCAGCTCTGTACGCCGGTCGATCCTTTCGTAAAGCAGGTCGCGAGGCGGCGAAAGCACAAAAAGCCTTATCCGAGCGACAAACTCGGGCGGCTTGATCCTTTCGGGCTGCACATCGGATAATTTACTTCCAGTCTGAAAACGATATTCCAGCCCGCGTATGACCCTTACGTAATCATTCTCAGGCAGCGTCTCGGCAAGCTCGCGATCGACCCGCTTTAACATTCGATGCAAAAATGCCGCTCCGTGTCGATGATGTATGCCGCGAAAGCGTTCGCGCAGCTCCGCATCGGTCTTTGGTGCCTCAAATAGCGGCCGCATCAGCGTTCGCAGATAAAATCCTGTGCCCCCGACCAGGATCGGTATCAGGCCGCGAGACTCGATATCAGCGATCGTGCGGGCGGCATCGCTTGCCCAGTCAACCGCTGTGTAATTGATATTCGGATCGATATAGTCGATCAAATGATGCGGCACACCGTCCATTTCTTCGATGTCCGGTTTTGCGGTCGCGATCTCAATTCCCTTATAGATCTGTACCGAATCGAAATTAACAACTTCGCCGCCGACATATTTTGCCAACTTTACCCCAAGCGCCGTCTTGCCTGACGCCGTCGGGCCCGAAATGGCATATATCGGTGGCTTTTTTGCTGTCATTGGACAAGATTATACCGCGAGCAGCTCCATTCGACAGGTGCAGGGCGTCGGCAATTCGTCATTTACGCCGTTAGTCGATATCATTCAAGAAAACCCAAGTGATCTATATCGATCTTTAAAGAGATTACAATGAATAAAAGTTTCGCCGTCATCGTTCTGATCTTTGCGTTTATCTCGACCGTGCCTTCGCAGACGCGGGGCGATATGTCCCAATATGTCAACCCGCTCATCGGCACTCAGCGTATGGGACACACTTATCCGGGAGCGACCGTGCCCTTTGGGTCGGTGCAGTTGTCGCCCGACACTGACGAACAGCCGCATAACATCGGCGGAAAATATAATCGCGACACGTATAAATACTGTGCCGGTTATCAATATGACGATACAGAGATCGTCGGATTTTCGCATACGCATTTTAGCGGAACGGGACACTCGGACCTCGGTGATTTTTTGATAATGCCGACCGTCGGAGCCTTGCAGATGGAACCCGGAACAAAGGGCGATACCAAGAGCGGTTTTCGCTCGGCATTTTCGCACGCGAATGAGACGGCCGAGGCAGATTATTATAAGGTCAAGCTCGATGACGACAACATTCTGGCCGAACTGACGGCGACGACACGTGTCGGAGTTCATCGCTATACATTCCCCGCAAGCGACGATGCCCACATCATTCTCGACCTGATGCACGGCATCTACAACTACGACGATAAGAATGTCTGGACCTACGCACGCATCGTCAACGATCACACGGTCGTCGGTTATCGACAGACAAACGGCTGGGCACGTACGCGCACGGTTTACTTTGCAATGGAGTTCTCAAAGCCTTTTGCAGCCTACGGCTTTAAGGAGTTTGCCAAGCAGAATTATCCCGGTTTTTGGCGAAAGTTCGACCAGACGAAGAATTTCCCCGAGATAGCGGGCAAACAGATACGCGCACACTTCGATTTTAAGACTAAGGCCAACGAGCAGGTGATGCTCAAATTTGCGATCTCGCCGGTCTCGATGACAGGAGCGCAGGAGAATTTGCGTATCGAGACGCCGAATTGGGACTTTGACGCGATCAGGCAAAGCGGCCGATATGCCTGGAACAAGGAACTCGGCAAGATCGAGGTCACCGCTGACAGCCGCGACGAACTCGTCAATTTTTACACGGCAATGTATCATGCAATGATCTCGCCGACCGTTTACATGGACACCGACGGCCAATACAAAGGCGTCGATCAGAACGTTCACAAGACCGCCGCGACAAACTACACCACCTTTTCGCTCTGGGACACGTATCGTGCGCTTCATCCGCTGTACAACATCATCGAACCGTCGAGAAACCGCGACATGGTGCGGTCGATGGTCGCACATCAGCAGCAAAGCCCTGAGCACATGCTGCCTGCTTGGTCGCACTATGCGAATGAGAATTGGTGCATGATCGGTTACCACAGTGCGTCGGTCGTGGCTGACGCGATCGTGACCGGCAGCATCAGCGGCGGCGAAGCCAACACCGCTCTCGACGCTGCGGTCCGGACCGCGAAGACGAGCTTTTACGACGGCATCGGCGACTATATGCGGCTCGGCTATGTTCCCGAAGGCAAAAATGGCACATCCGTCTCAAAAACTCTCGAATACGCCTACGACGACTGGGCCATCGCTCAGGCGGCAAAAAAGCTCGGCCGCACCGACGTTTACAACGAATTTATAGAACGCAGCCGCAATTGGAGAAATGTCTTTGACCCCTCGACCGGTTTCACGCGGCCTAAAGACGAGAATGGCAAATTCCTTGCAGATTTTGATCCGCTAAAGACCGAGGGACAGGGCTTTATCGAGGGGAACGCCTGGAATTACAGCCTTTACGTCCCTCACGAACCTGATGCGATGATCGAGATGATGGGCGGCAAAGATAAGTTCGCATCGCATCTCGACGAACTTTTTACGATGCATCTGCCGGATTCGTTCTTTGCTGAGACCGAGGACATCACGCGCGACGGCATCATCGGCGGCTACATTCACGGCAACGAACCTTCGCATCACGTGGCGTACCTTTACGACTGGACCGACGCGCCGTGGAAGGCTCAGGAGCGCGTCCGTATGATCCTAAAGGCTCAGTACAAGGCGACGCCCGACGGACTCGGCGGCAATGACGACTGCGGGCAGATGTCTGCGTGGTACATCTTTTCGACGCTCGGTTTTTACCCGGTCGCACCCGCGTCGGGCAATTATATGTTCGGCAGCCCCGCGATCTCGACCGCGACCATCCATCTCGAGAACGGCAAAACATTCACCATCGAAGCCAAAGGCCAGAGCGACGCCAATGTCTATGTCTCAAAGATCGAACTCAACGGCAAACCCCTAACCCGCCCCTACATCACCTACAACGACATTACCACCGGCGGCAAATTGGTGTACACAATGTCCGACAAGCACTGAGATCAGGAAATGAACGATATTACGACTCTACAGCCGATACGTGAAGAGAGGCCATTGACGGAATATGAGATCGACCTCGTCAGATGGCTTCTTGAACACAGCTGTAATCAAGAAACAAAAAGATTCATTTCTCAGCTAGAAAGCTTGCGCGTAGTATCACAATGCGGCTGTGGGTGTGCGAGTATCGATTTCAGTGTAGATGGCGTCGAGCCGGGATCTTCAGGTAAAAATGCATATACTGACAGATCACTACTGGGGTGAAAGCGGAAAAGATCTTTGTGGAATATTTGTGTTCGAGATCGGAGGAAAGCTTGCGGGGTTAGAGGTCTATTCCGTAGATGGAATGATCACTCCAGCTAAACTACCGAATATAGAAGAACTCGTAGAACTTCCGGAACCGCATAGTTAATATACAAAACGTAAAAAGGAGAATTTACACTCATGAAGAAACTATTCGGGATCCTCACGGTATTTTTAGGAACGCTGCTGTTAGTGTCGTCAGTGCCGGCTTGCTCTTGTATCGATGCGAGAGATGTTTATGACACGCCGCAGAAACTCTACGACATCACACCGACAGTGGCTCTCGTGAAGTTGGTATCACTTCAGAAACAAACTGACAATGACCCGTACTACAAGATCGATGGTTACGTCACCTTTAAAATGATCGTCGAGAAAGCATATAAAGGCGATATCAAGGATGGTGAAGAACTGACATTTGAACAGGGCGGAGGTGCGGATTGCATTTGGGCGTTCCGCCAGCCCAATATCGGCAGCGAGTTTCTTGTTTACCTCGGCTCCAAACCTGCGAAAGATGAACTTTGGGAAATTCCTACCTGCTCGGGTTCGATAAGCCTCGCCGAGGCTAAAACGGACATTACTTTCCTTGACAAGAATATCGCCAAAAAGAAGCGAGCAAAGCGATCAAGGCACTAACAGTTCTTGGAGTAATACAGTCGGTCATGCCTGCTTTTCATAAATGATATGCAGGTGCGAAGACGTTTCATTTATCGGATTTCAGGGATCGGTGGTCAAGGAATAAGAGACAATAGTTAATGGTCTTATGACATGCTTGTGCTACGCTGTTCGTATTGGCCTAATTCAAATAAACAGGAGCGAACTTTAATTTATGTTACGTAAAGCATCGGCGGAGTGGAGCGGTAGTATTAAGGAAGGCAAGGGCCGTATCTCGACAGAGAGCGGTGTGTTGGATGAAGCGCAGTATTCGTTCAGCACGCGATTTGAGGACGGTAAGGGCACTAACCCCGAGGAACTGATCGCTGCGGCTCACGCGGGATGTTTCTCGATGGCACTCTCGGGCCAGCTCGGCAACGCCGGATTTACTGCCGACAGCATTAGAACGACCGCAGCCGTCCGTCTCGAAAAGGACGACACCGGCTTTGCCATAACCAAGGTACATCTCGACGTCACCGCAACCGTACCCGGAGCAGACGACGCCGCATTCCAAACAGCCGCCGCCAACGCCAAAGCCGGCTGTCCGATCTCAAAGCTCTTCAAAGCCGAGATCACCATGGATGCAAAACTGGAGAATTAAAAAGCCCTCTATCGACGGGCGGCATCGAGGGCATAGATAGCCAACACCACGACGGCAAGCAGTATCAGCGAACCGATGATCTGTTTTTTTGAGAACTTCACTTTGCGTCAAACAACTGTACGGGGTTTATCTTGAACTGCAGCATCTTTGCTGATTCGCGGCCGCCGTCGCCGCCCTTTCGCTGCATAGTGATGCGGCCTATCTTGAGATTACCGCTGCGGGTCATCTCGACCTTTCCGCCGGCAAAGTATTTGATCGTCTCCGCCGACGTGCGGATCACCCAGCGAGTATTTTCGGTCGCCTTAAATGCGACCATTACCCAGCCCGCCGCATGCGTGCCCGTACCCGCAAAAAGGTCGGATACGATACGATCCTTATTCGCCGTAAAAAAATCGACGACCGCCTTTTGCTGATCTGCCGAGAGTTCGTTAAGGAACATCCGGTCGGCCGATCGCGTGCCGTCAGGCGGCGGCGTTTCACCGACAAAGAGCTTCAATGCCGCCTCAACATCAGTCGGGATACTCCACATTTTTACATAGTGCGACAGCCATCGTTTGTCGATCTGATTAAAACCGTTGGGGCTGCTGACGAGCTTGATCGAGATGCCCTCCTTTCGCTCGCCGCTCGCCATTTTGACGGTGATCTCGACATCGGCCTTTTCGCCGTGCGGTTTTGCCGCAATGACGCTCTCGATCTCAGCCGGGTCGAAGCTCATCGAGACAAGCCACGCCCGCGCATCCGTGTCCGTCATCCAATCATTAAATTTATCGCGGATCTCGTCCTCATTCTTGAACCCGTTCTTTGCCGTCTGTGAACCGAGTTTTGCCTTATCAGTCGATGCCGTCTGACCCGCTGCACTGACCGCAACGCACACGAGCAGCATCGCCGCGGCCGCAAAATATTTTATGAGATCGCGCGTTGCACGTCTCAATATCAATAACGGCATATCTGATGATCGATCTTTAAACATCATATTCCGAGATCGGCAAACTATATCGAACCGACGCCGATCAGCACGAAGATCCTTTTTCGAAATTGGCTTGAAATGTCGTAATTATTTAGGGTCTAGTACGCCTTGGTCAGTGCGACGCCGGTGTAATAGTGTTTGATGATCTCGTCGTATTTGACGCCCATTTTTGCCATGCCAAAGGCTCCGTACTGGCACATACCGACGCCGTGACCCCAACCTCGGCCGGTGAAGGTGTAGCTTGTGACGATGTTGCCTGAGTATTTTTTGTTCATCACAAAAAGCTGTTCGGGCAGACGAAGCGCGGAGCGTATCTTACCGCCGCTGAGAGTTTTGACGCCGTTTGACCCGACGATCTCGATCTCGATCGGACGGCGCGAATAACCGACCTTTTTAACATTGACATCGTAAAGCGTGCCGATGCCGCGCACATATCGCGAGAGCCTCGCCTGAACTGATGATGCCGATGCCGTTTTGTTCCAATATGTCCACGGCGACATTCGCTCGGCGGTGGTCGGTGATGATGTCGGTTCGATCTCAAGGTACTTAACGGCTCCGAGGCTGTCGAGCTGATAATTTACCTTTTCGCCGCCGACCAATGCGGCCTCTTTGACCTGATACATCGCATCGCCATATTCGCGAAACAGGAAAACATCGGGCCTGACCGTCAACGGTTTGTCGGTTCGGCCGCTCTTTATCATCAGTTTGCCGTCAGATGTCGTGCCGGCGGTGCCTGTGATCATATCCGGCATCCACTTGCGTTTTTCGTAGATCTGTTTGATGAGCCGTAAAAATCTGCCCCGCGACAGCGGTTTGTTAGGCTTGAGCGTCATATCCGGATTGATCGAAAAATATCCGTCACGCATCAGCATCGCGAGTTCGGCGCGGCGCTCCTTTGGTATCTCTGTAATATCATCGACCGAAAGAATGTAATTTACATCCGAGTCGGTCAGCATAGTGTCCGCAAAACTCGGAGCATAGAGAAACCCAGCGAGTATATGCGCAAGCTCGAGCGGTTTGGCGGTATCACGCGTGACATTAGGGAAAGGTTTGCCAAATTTGCCTGCGAGGTTGTTGATCCAGCTAGAGATCTCATTTTCGGTCGGCGGCTCGTCAAACCAGTCATCGGTCATCTGTCCGGTCTGAAGGTAAAACCCGTTAGACGCCAGTATCGCCATCAGGCGAACCATCTCAACATTTGACTCGTCACGGAGCTTAGCGGGCGTACGCGCCGACCTGATCAAAAAAGGCTCAAAGTGCCTGTGTCCCTCGAGAGCACATTCGACGCCTTTCAGATACGGCACATCCTTATCAAAGATATTTGCACCATCCTCGGTGCGGCCGCCGCAGGTCGATGTAAAGTAAGCCATGATCGGCTGTCCGTCATAGGTTGCGACGATGCCGCGAGTCTCGTTGACCGCACGCGTACCCATCTGGGTCTCGATCGAAACGCCCTTATACACCTGCGAATACACGGTCGGAACCATATCGAACCCCTGCTTGCCATAAGCTCCGATATTCGCAACGGCATATGTGCGCGCCGCGACAGCCTGAGCCTTTTGAGCCTCGATCTGCGGCAGGCCGAGTTCGCTCGGTACGACGCCGAGCAGATAATCTTCGAGCGGAACCACGTTTACCACGGTCAGCGAACCTTTTGAATTGACAAAGACCTCGATCTTGCCGCGATAGGCTTTTCCGTTAAGCTTGACGGGGTTTGAACGTTCGTTAAGCGAGCCGAATGCGACCGCTTTGAGCGATGAGTAACGCGAAAGCTCGCTCACACCGTTGACGATCACCTCTCTAAGGTTCGGATCGACATATCCGCCTGCGGTCGCCTGTGTCGAACCGGTCGGCTTGATCAAGCTGCGGACATCACTCGCTCCGCCTGTCTTGAGCTGTGACGAGAGAGCGACGGCATCAGGCGAGACAACCGTCTTTTTCTCAGTTACGGTAACGGCGTCGTCAAACCCTTTTTCAGTGAGTTTTTGCTTGAGATCATCGGCGTCATCGCTCGTTGACTTGATGCCGCCGACCCACACTTTCCATGTATTTGCAGCCGTGTCGAGACTGACGATAGCCGTTTCGCCGGTCGATTCGCGGATGTCTTTTGCAAGGTCGTTCGCATCATTTTGCGTCGGCAGGTTTTGAAACTCGATGCGGTAATTGTCTATCTCGGGCGGCCGATATGCTCTTGCCGAAACGGTAACGCGATCGGTCGCGAGCACCCGCGATTGTTCGTCAGGGCTGACCGCGACCAGCGTCGAATCTGACGTCGTGATCGAGACCGATGTCGAATTTGTCGAAAGCCCGATCCGTATCAGCGGCTCTGACGGCAGCCGAAAGTAACCGAAATCGATCGCAAACGCTTGTGCTGAGGACGTAACCAGTAATATGGCAAATACAAAAAGACCGCGTAGAACCATTGACCAATAATAAACCATCATCCCCGCGCCTCATAAACACGTCGGTATTAGGTTCGGTTGACATTTTAATTTATGCAGGCTGATGTAAACGGCCTTGACGCGTCTCGCGGCACATAAACGCGGCCATTTATGGCCGTGAGATATATCTTCTTTAAAATATGTTCCGAAGACCGATGATCCGAAGGCAATAGAGTAAACACAAAGTTTCGCTAAATACACTAAGAACCACAAAGAAGCGGCCGGATCATTTTCTAATACTTATTTCTCTAAAGCATTAAATATAAAGGGAAATGTCGCCCATGTCTGGGCTCGATGCTGAGGGCGAAAGGCAAAGAGGACGATCTTGCCTTTGCCGTAAGATGCCTCGACGAGCGCGGCTTTGCCGTCGCGGTATTTTTCGCCGAGTGTCCAGCCTGACAGCAGTGCATTTTTTTCAGCATAAGATGCCGCAGTCCGCATACGCTGCGGATCGAGGATCTCGTATGCCGAACTCGACGTAAAATACGCCGCGACCGTGTCGCCGATGCCTCGTGCAAGCGGGTCGTCAGCTTTCACATCCAGCCTTACGATCGAACCCGGATCATAGAACCCGCTTCGCTTTAGTCCGGCAAGTGCATTTTTCAAGGGCAGATCAAACCGCCTGATGACCATCTCGCACGACGCGTCAAAACATATCAGTTTGCCGCCGCTCTCGACGTATCTTTTCAAATTTTCGACGCCCGCATCGCCGATGCCGCCTGAGTATTCGGCAGGGTAACGCTCGGCGCTTAGGCCGCTGACGATCGAGCGTTCGCTGTCGGACGGCAAAATTATCGCGTCAAACGGCAGTTTGCCGCCGCGAATATCCGTGTCGTTGACCGATGTGAATGGTATCTGAAACGTGTCCAGCACATATCGCGTCCAGCCCTCATCCATCGATGCGGTATAGCTTTTATACAGCCCGACACGCGGCTTTGTCTTAAGCGGGTCAGCGATCGGTCCAAATGGTTTATCCGACCGCGGTATGGTTAAAAGCTCGCGCACCTCATTAATGTTCCTGACGCGTTCGAGCGAGGCGGCCGCTTTGCTCCAGTCGCGCACCTGCCATGCCGTATCGTGATCGACGCCCATTTGCAGCGGCAGCGTCCATCCGGCAACATCGTAGGGCACCTCAGCATCGCCATTAGGCAGCAGTCGATGCGGATAGACCTGTTTTTCAAAGAGGCTTAGAATATTATTTCTCTGCGGCTGATCGAGACGGACAAAATAGCTATTCATCGG
>Ga0153956_1000484_pt1 | contig 45038 bp, 45 predicted proteins | sample TSFL040MetaG_FD_104704 | JGI IMG/M metagenome (GOLD analysis project Ga0153956, IMG submission 104704) | Attine ant fungus gardens microbial communities from Florida, USA - TSFL040 MetaG | ecosystem: Host-associated > Fungi > Mycelium > Unclassified | place: USA: Florida, Wekiwa Springs... | reverse complement strand
GCGCGCCGTCAGGCGTTGCGCGGACCCGGTTGAGCTGGCGATCCAGCGAAGACCGACCGCGACAGAAACCACCCCCCGCGCCTTTCGGCGCGCCGCCTCCCCTCATGCCTGGAGGGGAGAACTACTCATCCCTCGGACGCGAAAGCGCCGCGAGAACGGGAACGTGTGTTTCAAGGGGCTGTTTGACAGGTTGAACCAACACCACTCCACCCCTCATGCTGAGGAGACGCGCGCCTTCGGCGCGCTCCTCACCATGAGGGCGGTGTGTGGGACGCGCGCCCTCCCCGCTGCGCGGCTTGAGAAAGAAGAAAGAAACAGCGCCTACTCCGCGGCGACCGCGTGGGGGCGCTCCTCCGGCTCGTCTTCGAGCTGCGGTTGCAGCTTGCGCTTCAGTTTGCGGTCGATGCGGTCGAGATAGATGTAGATCACCGGCGTGATGAACAGCGTCAGCAGTTGCGACACGCAGAGGCCGCCGACCACGGCGACGCCGAGCGGCTGGCGCAGTTCGGCGCCGGCGCCGGCGCCGAGGGCGATCGGCAGCGTGCCGAAGATCGCCGCGAAGGTGGTCATCATGATCGGGCGGAAGCGCAGCAGCGCGGCTTCGCGGATCGCGTGTTCGGCCGACAGGCCGACGCGGCGGCGCTCCAGCGCGAAGTCCACCATCATGATGGCGTTCTTCTTGACGATGCCGACCAGCATCACGATGCCGATCATGGCGATCACCGACATTTCCATCCTGAACAGCATCAAGGTGAGGATGGCGCCGATGCCCGCCGACGGCAGGCCGGAGATGATCGTGATCGGGTGGATGAAGCTCTCATAGAGAATGCCGAGGATCACGAAGGCCGCGAACACCGCGGCGAGGATCAGCACGCCCTGCCCGCGCAGGCTGTCCTGAAACACCTGGGCGGTGCCCGAGAAACCGGTGGCGATGGTCACCGGCAGCTTGGAGTCGCTTTCGATCTGCGTGATCCGGTCGACCGCATAGCCGAGCGAATAGCCGGGCTGCAGGTTGAACGAAATCGTCACCGCCGGCTGCTGGCCCTGGTGATTGATCTGCAGCGGCCCGACCGACGGCACCAGCTTCGCCACCGCGCTGAGCGGAATGGTCCGGTTGCCGGACGTGTTCATGTACAGCTTGGACAGGTCGCTCGGATCGACGCGGAACTGCGGCTGCGCTTCGAGGATGATCTGGTAGTCGTTGGTCGGCATGTAGATGGTGCCGACCTGGCGCGCGCCGAAGGCATCATAAAGCTGGTTGCGCACCTGATCGACGGTGACGCCGTAGACCGCCGCCTTTTCGCGGTCGATCTCCACCGTCATCTGCGGGTTCTTGATGTAGAGATCCGTCGTCACGTCGAGCAGGCCCGGCACCCTGGCGATGGCGTCGCGCATCTCCGGCCCGAGGCGGTACAGCGCCTCGGTGTCGCTGCTCTGCAGGACATATTGATACTGGCTCTTGGACGAGCGCCCGCCGATGTTCAGGTTCTGGATGCTCTGGAAGAAGGCCTGCAGGCCCGGCACCACCGTCGCCTTCTGGCGCAGGCGCGCCATCACCACCGGCGCGGCCTCGCGCTGCGCCTTCGGCTTCAGCGCCACGAACAGGCGGCCGTAATTCGCGGTCGCGTTCGGACCGCCGGAGCCGATGGTGGAATTGATGTAGTCGACGGCAGGATCGGATTTCAGGATATCGACCAGCGCCTGCTGGCGCACTTTCATCGCCTCGAACGAGGTGTCCGTCGCCGCTTCCGTGATGCCGGTGAGAAAGCCCGTGTCCTCCTGCGGGAAGAAGCCCTTCGGCACCACCATGTAAAGATAGACCGTACCCGCAAGCGTCGCGAGCGTGACCGCCAACATCACGCCCTTGTAGGCCAGCACGCGGTCGAGCGCCCATTCATAGCCGCGCAGCCACGCGGCGAACATGCGCTCGAACAGGCGCAGCACGATGTTCTCCTTGTGGCCCGGATCATGCGCCCTGAGCACGCGCGCGCACAGCATCGGCGTCAGCGTCAGCGACACGAAGCCGGAGACGATGATCGCGACCGAGATCGTCACCGCGAATTCGCGGAACACGCGGCCGACCATGCCGCCCATCAGCAGCACCGGGATGAACACGGCGATCAGCGAAAAGGTGATCGACAGAATGGTGAAACCGATCTCGCGCGCGCCCTTGAGCGCGGCTTCAAAGGGCTTCATGCCGAGCTCGATGTGCCGGACGATGTTCTCCAGCATGACGATGGCATCGTCCACCACGAAGCCCACCGACAGCGTCAGCGCCAGCAGCGTCATGTTGTTGATGGAGTAATCCAGCATATACATCGCCGCGCAGGTGCCGAGGATCGAGATCGGCACGGCGAGGGCGGGAATGAAGGTGGCGGACGCCGAGCGCAGAAACAGGAAGATGACGATGATCACCAGCGCCACGGCGATCATCAGGGTTTCCTCGACATCGTGGACGGCTTCGCGCACCGAGAGCGAGCGATCCATCATCACGTTGACATCGACCGAGGGCGGAATCTGCGCCCGCAGCGCCGGCAGGCGCGCCCGCACGGCGTCCACCACCGCCACGGTGTTGGCGTCGGGCTGCTTGAAGATCGCCAGCACGATCGCGCGCTCGCCGTTCAGCCAGGTGGCGATCTTGTCGTTTTCGACGGAGTCATAGACCTTGGCGATTTCGTCGAGCTTGACCGGAGAGCCGTTGCGCCATGCGACCACGATCTGGCTGTAATCCGCGGCCTTGTTCATCTGCCCCGAGGCCTGCAGCGCAACGTCCTGCTTGGGGCCGTTCAGCGTGCCGACCGGCGTGGACGAATTGGCGCGCGACACCGCCATGCGAATGTCCTCAAGCGACAGTCCGCGGGCCGCGGCGGCCTCCGGATCGGCCTGGACGCGGATGGCGAATTTCTGCGCGCCGAAGATCAACACCTGCGCCACACCGGGAATCTGCGACAGCGCCTGACCGATGGTGATGTCGCCGAACTCGTTCACCGCCGACAACGGCAGGGTCGCCGACCCCAGCGCCACATACAGGATCGCGTAGTCGCCGGGATTGACCTTGCGGAAGCTCGGCGGGATCGTCATCTCGATCGGCAACCGCCGCTGCGCGATGGTCAGCGCGGTCTGCACGTCGAGCGCGGCGGCGTCGATGTTGCGGTCGAGGTCGAACTGCACGATGATCTGCGTCGTCCCCTGCGACGACGACGAGGACATCGACGAGATGCCGGCGACCGTCGACAACTGGCGCTCGATGACGCCGGCGACGGAGGCCGCCATCGTATCGGCGCTGGCGCCGGGCAGCGTCGCGGTCACCGCGATGGTGGGGAAGTCGACCTTCGGCAGCGCCGACACCGGCAGCAGGCGGAAGCCGAAAATACCGAGCGCCACGATGGTCGCGATGATGAGGGTGGTCATCACCGGCCGGCGGATACAGAGCTCCGACAGCGTCATGGCTCAGGCTCCGGCCTTGCGGTTGCGCGCCTCGACCTGGGTGCCCTTGCTCAGCAGCAACTGGCCGTCCACCACCACATCCTCATTGCCGGACAGGCCGCTGGCGATCACCGACTGTCCCCCGAACGTGCGGTTGACCTCGACCGGCTGGACCTGCGCGGTGCCGTCCTTCACGACGAACACGAAATTGCCGGTCTGGCTGCGCTGGACCGCGACGGTGGGCACCACGATGCCCTCCTCCATCCGGATAATCAGCCTGGCCTGAACCAGGGTGCCCGGCCACAGCACCTCGCTGCTGTTGTTCATGATGCCGCGGACGGTGACCATGCCGGTGGTGGAATCCACCGTGTTCTCCACCATGGCGACCTTGCCGCTCTCGGACCGCTCGCTGTTCGGGATCGTCGCGATCACCTTGGTGGTGTCGGCCGCCATCGCATCGCGCAGATCAGCGAGCACGCGCTGCGGCACCGTGAAGGTCACATAGACCGGCGCCATCTGGTTGATGGTGGCCAGCGGCGCGGTGTCGGCCGGGCGCACGAAATTGCCGAGCTTCACATTGGCGGCGCTGATCCGGCCGGCGAACGGCGCGTGGATCGTCGTATAGCTCTTTTGAACGCGCAGGTTGTCGAGCGCGGATTGATCGGCCTTGATGGTGCCGGCCAGGATATCGGCCTGGGTCCGGGCATTGTCGAGGCTGACCTGGGTGGTGGCCCCCTTGCCGATCAGGTCGGCGAAACGGCGGACGTCCCGCTCCGCCCCGGCGAGCTGGGCCTGATCGCGTGCCAGCGTGCCCTCGGCCTGCTCGATCTGCGCATCGATCTGGCGCGAATCGAGGGTGAACAGCAGATCGCCCTCGTTGACCCTGGCGCCGTCCTTGAAATGCACGGCGACGATCGTGGTTTCGAGCCGGGATTTCAGTGCCACCGAGGAGATCGGCGTCACCATGCCGAGCGCATCCACATCGACCGGGACCGGCTTGCGCTCGGCCTTGGCAAGCTGAACGGAAACCACCCTTGCGCGCGGCTGTTCCTGGGGCTTGCCCTCGCCCATCCATCGGGATCGCGTGGCATAGCCGGCGACGGCCGCGCCGGCGAGAACCACAAGAACAATGGACGTGCGTTTCTTCATCATGCCTCCAACACCCGGCGCAGCCGTCAGGCCGAACCCCAGATATCGTCCCCGTTTCCGCCACAGCGGCTTTGTCCCAGCGTCTATGCGCCTTGAACATCAAGCGTATCATGTCACCGCAGCCGATGGTATGCCGGCGCGACGCAATTTTGCCATTGTTGTTACCGGAATTCGGTCAGATGAGAATAGCGACCTGGAATGTCAATTCGATCCGCCAGCGGCTCGATCACCTGTTGACCTGGCTCGGCGAATGCCAGCCGGACATCGTCTGCCTGCAGGAGATCAAATGCGTCGACGAGGCGTTCCCGCGCGAGCCCATCGAGGCGCTCGGCTATAACGTCGTCGTCCACGGGCAGAAGACCTTCAACGGCGTCGCCCTGCTCTCGAAATATCCGCTGGACGAGGCAACGCCCCGCCTTGCCGGCGACGACCTCGACGAGCATGCCCGTTTCATCGAGGGCGTGGTGTCGCTGAAGTCAGGTGCCGTGCGCATCGCCTGCCTGTATCTGCCGAACGGCAATCCGGTGGACACCGAAAAATATCCCTACAAGCTGAAATGGATGGAGCGGCTGCGCACGTTCACCAAACTGCGCCTGCAGACCGAGGAACCGCTGATCCTCGCCGGCGATTTCAACGTCATTCCCGCGGCGCGCGACGTCCACAATCCGGCGGCGTGGCTGAACGACGCGCTGTTCAAGCCGGAAACCCGCGACAGCTTCCAGACCCTGCTCGGCCTCGGCATGACCGACGCACTGCGCGCCGTCACCGATGAGCCGGGGCAATACACGTTCTGGGACTATCAGGCCGGGGCCTGGCAGAAGAACTGGGGCATCCGGATCGACCACCTGCTGCTGTCGCCGCAGGCCAGCGATCGCCTGATCGATGCCGGCATCGACAAATATGTCCGCGCCTGGGAGAAGCCCAGCGACCATGTGCCGGTATGGGTCGATCTGGATCTGGAAGCGGCGTAGCGTTTCAATCGTCGCTTACCGCCTGCTGCATCGCGGCGATCGCGCGATCCAGTGCACCAAGATGGTCGTGGACAACCGACCAGAGAATAGCCGGCTCGATCCGCCGGTATTCATGCCGGAGCAAATTACCGAGCCCATGAATTTTGGACCACGGGACTTCCGGCGCCTTGGCTTTCAAATCGGTCGGAATGTGCCTGGATGCTTCGGAAATGATGAGCAGCGCGTGCTCGACGACTGCGCGCTTCATGACCCAATTGGTCGCAAATTCTTCTACAGTTGCGTGTGCCGTCAAATCACGGATGCCGGCGATTTCTTCCCGGATATCCGCCAGCCAGATCGGCGTCTGACAGGCAGCCATCAGAAGACCCTGATCGCTTCATGCTCGATCTGCTGTCGCAACAACGGGTGCAGGCCATTGCGCGTGCCGTAATCTATCTTCTCGCCGACGGCGTCGCGCAACACATCAAGCGCATCCATAAAGCGGGAAAAGTCGAGCGACTGACCCGGTGCAGGATCGACAAAGACATCGATATCAGAGTCAGGCCCGGCCTCATCGCGCGCGTGCGGGCCGAATAGATACAGCGCACCAACGCCAAGCTCACGCAAACCGGGCTCAGCCGTCTTCAGTCTGGTGATGGCGGTATCCTTGCGTATGACCCGATCATAGCGGTCAGAGCGCTTATTTTCCACTGCGGCATCTACCTGCGCAATAGCGGCATCACCGCACTGCACCAAGACGAAGTTTCCGACATTTTTCTGCCATATCCCTTGGACTGCGCGCTGAAAGCTATGCTTAGATCAGGTCAGACTGGCTGACTTGATCGTAAATGTTGCTCGGGGACGCAGAGTACCATGACAACCGTAAGCCGCGCCGACATCGCACCGTCCGCACCGAATACCTCGGAACGGGATGCCCTGTTGTTCTGGATGATCTTTACCGGATTGACCGTCTTCGCCCTCGTCCTGCTGTGGCGATACGGGCTGATCGACAAGATGGTCGCATCCGACCGCACATATATTTCGAGCCTGATCGGCGTCCTCTACATCGTCACCTGCTGCCATTGCTTCCTGCGGACCCGCGCGATTGCGCGTGAAGGCGCGGCCGCGGCACGTTGCCGGGCGCTGCTCGACACCCCCGAAGGCGCGACGGCACTCACCATCGACCGGCCCGCGCTGCCCGACGGCATGGTCGGCGACCACATCCGCAATCTGGTGACCAAGGCCAGGGCGCAGGAGGGTGGACGGATCGACCAGACGCTGTTGCTGCGCACGCTGGCCGATCGGCTGCGCGGCTCCAACGGCTTCGGTGCCTTCTCATCCGATACGCTCATGAAGCTCGGGCTGCTTGGAACGATCGTCGGCTTCATCATCATGCTGGCGCCGGTCGCCACGCTGGACGCGGCCGACAAGGTTGCGATGCGCTCATCGATGGGACTGATGAGCGACGGCATGGCGGTGGCCATGTACACGACGCTGGCGGGGCTGATCGGATCGATCCTCGTCAGAGTTCAATATTACATGCTCGATGCGGCAACCCAGCGTGTGTTTTCCGATGCCGTGATGCTGACCGAAACACGGGTCACTCCGGTTCTGGAAGCGCGCCATGGCGGATGATTTCGGCCTCTATCCGCGCGAGGAAAATTTCGATCCGCTCGGCGTCATGCTGTTCAAGGCGCTGCAGGTCGTCGCCTTCCTGTTCTTCATCGCGCTGCTTGCGGTGTCGCCGGACTCCAAGGAGGGAAAGATCGATTCCAAGGCCGAATTCATCATCACGATGGACTGGCCCGACAACCATCCCGACGACCTCGATCTGTTCGTGCAGGATCCCACCGGCAACATCGCCTGGTATCGGCACCGTGAAGCCGGCTTTCTCACCCTCGACCGCGACGATCGCGGCGGCGCTAACGATTTCATCACGGTCGCGGGCAAGAAGATCCCCTCGCCGATCCGCGAGGAGATCGTCACCATCCGCGGGATCCTGCAGGGGGAATACACCGTCAACGTATCTCACTTTGCGGCGACGACGGGCCAGCCTGTTCCCGTCAGCGTCAAGGTGCAGAAACTCAACCCGACCGCGCAGGTCATCTTCGACAACAAGCTGACGCTCGATCACAGCGGCGAGGAGCGCACCGCGGTGCGCTTCTGGCTCGACGCCGAAGGCAAGGTCGTCGACGTCCAGCAGCGCCCGAAATCGCTGCTGGAAACGTTCCGCAACACCCATGCCAACGGCGCGGATCTCGATCCCAAAACCGGCGTGAGGATGCCCAATCGTGAGTGACAGCCCGCAATCGATGGTGTTGATCCTGTCGGTCGGTTACGCGCTAATCGGCGCGGTGCTGCTCGCGATCCTGGTCTACGCCCGCATGAACTGGCGCATCAAGGCGGTGGCCGTCATGATCATCAGCGCTTTCTACATCGCGAGCTTCGTCGGAATCCGCGGATTGCTCGGCTGGGCCAGCGTCGACAGGCTGCCTCCCCGCTTCAAGCTGCTGCAGGCGCGCGTCGTCGAGCCGCATTCGCTGGAAGGCGATCCCGGTTCGATCTATCTCTGGGTGGAAGCCCTCGACGACGACAATCGCCCCAGCGGAATCCCGCGCGCATTCCGGATTCCGTATAGCGACAAGCTGGCCGAAAAGACCGACAAGGCCACCGACGAGATCGCGTCAGGCCATCCGCAAGGCGGGCGCGCGGCCGATTTCGGCACCGGAGAAGGCGGCGTCCTCGATCAGGCCCGGGAATACATCATGCCGAGCATGCTGCTGGGAACGTCGGGCGGCGATCCCTCCAGCGGAGGCGGAAAGCTGACGGCGCCGACATCCGGCGACGCCCTGTCATTCACGCCGCTGCTTCCGCCGCGCATGCCGCCCAAGGACGAGCAGTAAAAGCGCAAGCCGCAGGGCGGATGGCGCTAATCTCGCTTGCCCTGCAGCCAGTGTTCAAGCATCTGCAGCGCCATGGCGCGATCGTCCTCGGACGCCTTGGCGATCGCCTTGTTGTAGCTGTCGCGGATCCAGCCATCGTTCGGGCCGGCATTGTCGCGGGCCAGTGTCAGCCACATCAATCCGCGGGCGATCTGGCGCGGCAGCGTGTCGCCGTTGAACAGCATCTGGCCGAGCAGCGCCTGCGCCTGATGCTGCCCCTTCCGTGCGGCAAGTCCCAGCCAGCGCACGCCGTATTTCGCATCGCGCGGGGTGCCGATGCCCTTCAGATACAGCCGGGCGAGATCGTATTGCGCGTCGGCATTGCCGAAATAGGACGCGGCATAGGAGAACATCTCCCTGGCACGTTCGGCATCGACCTTGATGTTCGAATTCGGGATGCCATCGAGATAGTAGCGGCCAAGCGCCACAAAGGCGTTGGCGACGATCGCCGCTTGCGGCGCCGACGGCGAATCTTCCGCATGGGCGTTGGCGATGCGGCTGAAATATTCGAACGCGCGCAGATCGTCCTGAGCGACGCCGTTGCCATCGGCATACATCCGGCCGAGCCGCCACTGGGCGATGGGATGACCGCCCTCGGCGGCATATTGCAGGGCCGTCAGCGACGAGTCGGCCTTGCTTGCGGGCTTCTTGACCGCGGGAGCCGGAGCAGGCGATCCGGGAAGCGCGGGCACCAACGCCGGCGCCGCATCGCTGCCCCCTACGGGCGAGCCGTCAAATGCCAGAGCCGGCCCTATCGCAACGGCCGTGCTCCACGCCAACGCCATGAAAACAATACGCTTAAACATTCGCATAATGACGGTTCTCAAGGTCGCCGCCCAAAAGGCTCAAGGCGCCCGCAATGGCAAATCCAACGCGCTTCGTGAAAATCTGATGTGTCGGTATGTCTTTGGCGGCATCACGGCCAACCCAGTGCAAACCGGCGGCACACAGTGTCTTTTTGAGGATTTCGACAAGTTCGGACACACCTCCGCCGGCGAACGTCCCCCACGGGCGCAATGCCTCGCGGCCATCCGGCGTCAGCGGCTTGATATGCGTCTCGGCATCCATCGCGAACCTGGCTTCTCAGGCTGCTCCTCGGATCCGGGACAATCCCTCTGACATCCCGCCGATCCGGAGCGTTTCAACCTTGCCGGCTGATGAGAAACGATTTCACGAAGGCGTGTGGCCAAATCGCGGCGGTTGCAAGAACCACCGCTTGACAGAGTTAAATGTTGGAGAACTGTGGCGGCAACGACACAGGCGTTGCCGGGGCGCAACCATGGCGCGCCCCGGCATGACAGTCGGCTCAGGTATTCAGCACCCGGCCGTAGGCATCCAGCACCGCTTCCTTCATCGTCTCCGAGATCGTCGGATGCGGGAAGATGGTATGGAAAAGCTCCTCCTCCGTCGTCTCCAGGTTCATGGCGACGACAAAGCCCTGGATCAGTTCGGTGACCTCTGAACCGACCATATGGGCGCCGAGCAACTGGCCGGTCTTCTTGTCGAAGATCACCTTCACCATGCCCTGGTCCTCGCCCTGGGCAATGGCCTTGCCGTTCGCGACGAACGGGAAGCGGCCGACGCGGATGTCCTTGCCGGCTTCCTTGGCCTTGGCTTCGGTGAGGCCGACCGACGCCACCTGCGGATGGCAATAGGTGCAGCCCGGAATCAGCGTCTTGTCCATGCCATGCGGGTTCATGCCCTTGATGGCCTCGACGCAGATGATGCCCTCATGCTCGGCCTTGTGGGCCAGCATGGGCGGACCGGCGACGTCACCGATGGCATAGATGCCGGGCACGTTGGTCTTGCCGTATTTATCGATGACGATACAACCGCGCTCGGTCTTCACGCCCAGTTTCTCGAGGCCGAAGCCTTCGATATTGCCGACCACGCCGACCGCCGAAATCACGCGGTCCACGGTGATCTGCTGGGTGCCGCCCTTGCCGTCCTCGACGGTGGCGGTGACGCTGTCGGCCTTCTTGTCGAGCTTCGTCACCTTGGCGCCGGACATGACCTTGATGCCCTGCTTCTCGAACTGCTTGCGGGCGAAGCCCGCGATCTCGGCGTCCTCCACCGGCAGTATCTGCGGCAGCACTTCCACCACGGTCACCTCGGCGCCCATGGTGCGGTAGAACGAGGCGAATTCGATGCCGATGGCGCCGGAGCCGACCACCAGCAGCGACTTCGGCATCTTGTCCGGGTTCATCGCCTCAAAATAGGTCCAGACCAGCTTCTTGTCCGGCTCCAGCCCCGGCAGCGCGCGCGGCCGGGCGCCGGTGGCGACGATAATGTGCTTGGCAGTGTAGCTGCCGGCCCCGAGCGCCCCCTTGGGCGCCGGCGCATCGGTTGCCTTCACCGAGAACTTGCCCGCGCCGTCCAGCATCGCTTCGCCCCAGACGATCGAAATCCTGTTCTTGTTCATCAGATATTCGACGCCACCGCTCAGGCGCTTCACGACGCCGCGCGAGCGCGCGATCACAGCCTTGATGTCGAACTGGATATTGTCCGCCGACAGGCCGTAATCCTTCGCGTGCTGGAAGTAGTGATAGATCTCCGCCGAGCGCAGCAGCGCCTTGGTCGGGATGCAGCCCCAATTGTTGCAGATGCCGCCGAGATAGGCCTTCTCGACGATCGCCGTCTTGAAGCCGAGCTGCGCGGCACGAATGGCCGTCACATAGCCGCCGGGACCGGAGCCGATGACGACGACGTCGAAGGAATTGTCAGCCATGGATTACTCGCTTGCGTTTTCTATCCCCTCTCCCGCTTGCGGGAGAGGGTGCCTGAGCGGAGCGAAGGCGGGAGAGGGGCTGGAGGTTGCGGCAAGCGCCCCCTCTCCCGTCTCAATCTCGCTTCGTGCGATTGAGCCACCCTCTCCCCCAGCGAAGCTGCGCTTCGCCGGTGGCGAGGGGAAGTGAACTACACCACCATCATCACCGGATTTTCGATCAGCTTCTTGAACGCCGTAATCAGTTCCGCGCCCAGCGCGCCGTCGATGGCGCGGTGGTCGCAGGAGAGGGTCACGCTCATCATGGTCGCGGCGACGATCTGGCCGCCCCGGACGATCGCTCGCTCCTCGCCGGTGCCGACCGCGAGGATCGAGGACTGCGGCGGGTTGATCACCGCAGTAAAGTCCTTGATGCCGTACATGCCAAGGTTCGACACCGAGGACGTACCGCCCTGATATTCGTTCGGCTTGAGCTTCTTGGCCTTGGCGCGCGCGGCAAGATCCTTCATCTCGTTGGAGATTTGCGAAATCGTCTTGATCTCCGCCTGACGGATGATCGGCGTGATCAGGCCGAACGGCAGCGCCACCGCGACGCCGATATCCGAATGCCTGTGGCGAAGCATCGCGGCTTCCGTCCACGACACGTTGGCTTCGGGAATTTTCTGCAGCGCGAGCGCCATCGCCTTGATGACGAAATCGTTGACCGAGAGCTTGTAGAGCGGCTTGCCGTCCGCGTTCTTGCCGGCAGCGGCATTGATCTCCTCACGCGCTGCGCTGAGCTTGCCGAGATCGCAATCGACGGTGAGATAGAACGTCGGCATCGAGTTGGTCGCGGCGGTGAGACGCTGCGCGATCGTGCGCCGCATCGAGTCGTGCGGCACGCTCTCGTAAGTGCCCTGCTCGTACAGGCCGAGGATCTGCTGGTCGGACATCGCCGGCGCACCGACGGCGCCGGTTGCGGCAGCGGCAGCACCTGCCGCCGGCGCCTTCAGCGCACCGCCCGACTTCGCCTTCTCGACATCCGCGGCGACGACGCGGCCGCGCGGGCCGGAGCCGTTGATACGGCCGATCTCGATGCCGGCTTCCTTGGCGAGGCGACGCGCCAGCGGCGAGGAGAATATGCGGGCGCCGGAGCTTGCGGCTGCCCCCTCACCAGCCGCCTTAGGCGGCGACCTCTCCCCGGCGGGGAGAGGTGACGGTTGCGGCGCGGCCTTTGCTTCGGCCTTCGGCTCCGGCTTGGCTTCCGCCTTCGGCGCCGGCTTCGCAGCGCCACCGCCGTTCGCCGCCGCCTTCACGTCCTCGCCGTCCGCAGCAAGGATCGCGATAACCTCGTTCACCGGCACGTCGGCGGTGCCTTCCGGCACGATGATCCTGGCGATGGTGCCTTCATCGACGGCTTCGACTTCCATCGTCGCCTTGTCGGTCTCGATCTCCGCGATCACGTCACCGGACTTGACCGCATCGCCTTCCTTCTTGAGCCACTTGGCAAGGTTGCCCTTCTCCATCGTGGGCGACAGCGCAGGCATCAAAATGTTAATCGGCATTGTCAGTGACCTTGTTGCGACCGAGGCGTGGTGGTGCCCATGTCGGTCGGACGAGCAATTTCGGCTTCGAACATATCGACGATGCGGCGCAGCGCCTCGTCCTCGGTGAGTTCGCTCTCGCGCCCATAGGCGCGCGCAGCATGGCGCGCGATGTCGACCAGCAGGAGCCCCCACATCTCGGGATCCTCGAAAGCGCGCATGAACGCGATCGACAGGCCGCCATCGAGCACGAAGGCGCGCAACACTTCCGTTGCGTCCTCCCGCTCCATGACATCCGGCGGCAGCGGCTGTTCCTTCGGACCGGCCATATCAGCCTCCCCGCCCTTAGCGATAGCAGACAGCCTTGGCGGCGGCGACGACCTCAGCCACCGAGGGCAGCGCGAGCTTTTCGAGGTTGGCGGCGTAAGGCATCGGCACGTCCTTGCCCGACACGCGCGCGACCGGCGCATCGAGATAATCGAACGCGTTCTCCATGATGCGCGCGGAGATTTCGGCACCGACGCCGCTCTGCTGCCAACCTTCCTCGATGCAGACCACGCGCGAGGTCTTTTTCACCGATGCAATGATCGTCTCGGTGTCGAGCGGGCGGATCGTGCGCAGGTCGATCACCTCCGCCTCGATGCCTTCCTTCGCGAGTTCTTCGGCGGCCTTCAGCGTGTAGGTCATGCCGTGCGACCACGAGATCAGCGTGACGTCCTTGCCGGCGCGCACGATCTTCGCCTTGCCGATCGGCACCACATAGTCGTCCAGCTTCGGCACTTCGCCGGACTGGCCGTAGAGCACTTCGTGCTCAAGGAAGATCACCGGATTGGGATCGCGGATGGCGGCTTTCAGCAGGCCCTTGTAATCGGCGGCGTTCGACGGCGCGATCACCTTGAGACCGGGGATCTGCGAGTACCAGGCCGAGTAATCCTGGCTGTGCTGGGCGGCGACGCGGGCGGCAGCGCCGTTGGGGCCGCGGAACACCATCTGGCAGGTCATCTGACCGCCGGACATGTAGAGCGTCTTGGCGGCGGAGTTGATGATCTGGTCGATCGCCTGCATGGCGAAGTTGAAGGTCATGAATTCGACGATCGGCTTGAGGCCGGCCATCGCAGCGCCGACGCCGACGCCGGCAAAACCGTGCTCGGTGATCGGCGTATCGATGACGCGGCGTGCGCCGAATTCCTGCAGCAGTCCCTGGGTGACCTTGTAGGCGCCCTGATATTCGGCAACCTCCTCGCCCATCACGAAGACGTCGGGATCGCGGCGCATTTCCTCGGCCATGGCGTCGCGCAGCGCCTCGCGGATGGTCATGGTGACCATCTCGGTGCCTTCCGGAATCTCGGGGTCCGGCAGCAGCGCGGTCGTCGGCGCCTGGGGCGCGGCGGCCTTCTGCGGCGCGGCCTCGGCGGCCGGAGCGGCTTCCGCCGCCTTCTCCTGCTTCGCCGGCGCGGGCGCGCTGGCGACGGCGGATGCATCCTCACCGTCGGCAAGGATCATCGCGATCGGCGTATTGACCGCAACATCGGCAGTGCCTTCCGGCACCAGGATCTTGCCGAGCGTTCCCTCGTCGGTCGCCTCGACTTCCATCGTCGCCTTGTCGGTCTCAATCTCGGCGATCACATCGCCGGACTTGATGGTGTCGCCTTCCTTCTTCAGCCACTTCGCAAGGTTGCCCTTTTCCATCGTGGGAGAGAGCGCGGGCATCAGCACTTGAATTGCCATAGTAACTCCGGATCGCTTCTAGCTTGCGCGCTTCTTAACGGTAGATGTCGGTGTAAAGCTCGGACGCATCCGGCTCGGGATCGGTCTGCGCGAAATCGGCGGACGCATTGACGATGTCGCGCACTTCCGCGTCGATCGCCTTGAGGTCCTGCTCGCTGACCTTGTCGGCCAGCAGACGGTTGCGCACCTGCTCGATCGGATCCTGGTCGTGACGGATCTTCTCGACCTCCTCGCGCGTGCGATACTTCGCGGGGTCGGACATCGAATGGCCGCGATAGCGGTAGGTCTGCATTTCCAGGATGTAGGGACCGTTGCCGGCACGGCACCAGGCGACGGCCTTGTCGGCAGCGGCCTTCACGGCGCGGACGTCCATGCCGTCGACCTGCTCGCCGGGAATGTTGAACGATACGCCGCGCTTGGAGAAATCCGTCTGCGCCGACGAGCGCACCACCGACGTCCCCATGGCGTAGCGGTTGTTCTCGATGACGTAGATCACCGGCAGTTTCCAGAGCTCCGCCATGTTGAAGCTCTCATAGACCTGCCCCTGGTTGGACGCGCCGTCGCCGAAATAGGCCACGCTGACACTGTCGTTCTCACGGTAGCGGTTGGCGAAGGCAAGGCCGGTGCCGAGCGAGACCTGCGCGCCGACGATGCCGTGACCGCCGTAGAAGTGCTTCTCCTTGCTGAACATGTGCATGGAGCCGCCCTTGCCCTTGGAGTAGCCGCCGCGGCGACCGGTGAGTTCGGCCATCACGCCGTTGGCCTCCATGCCGCAAGCCAGCATGTGGCCGTGGTCGCGGTAGCCGGTGATGATCTGGTCGCCGTATTTGAGCGCCATCTGCATGCCGACGACGACCGCTTCCTGACCGATATAAAGATGGCAGAAACCGCCGATCGCGCCCATGCCGTAGAGTTGGCCGGCTTTTTCCTCAAAGCGCCGGATCAGCAGCATGTCGCGCAGCGCGCGCATCTCCTGATCCCGGGTGAATGCCGGCGGCGATGACTTGCCTCCGGACGATTTGACATCGTTGCTCGTTGCCTGCCCTGCGGGTGCGCTTTTCTTCGGTGCGGCCATGAAAATTCCGGATGCGAGAGAGGAAGTAAGTTCCTTCCTACTCCAACTGTTTGCGCCGTGAAAGAGATTGCATCGAGCGGAATGTCACACAGTTATCTTGCACTGCAGCGAGAGCATGAAACTTTCGATATCGATTGCGCGCCGTCTTGTAATTTCCGGAATGGAAACGACGGCACCGTCATGTCGCTGCAACAATCTGCGACGCGACAGGATCAAGGTCGGGAAGCTGAGACGACATCCATGCAAGCGATACGCTTAGGCGAGAACCTGCACCTCGACGCCAGACAGGCTCATGGCACTTAATTGATGCATCGCACGAATAAACACAGGCAGCCCCCAATGTGGAAAGCATCTTGGAAAAAGTGGACGATTGATAAGCCCGCAATTCTCGGTGATTTCCTGTGGGACGTTTTTGTCGTGCAGCTGGCCGCGTCAGAATGCTCGGAATGGGCCTCATGGCAAAAGCACAACAACTGGACTATCGGCACGGGCGTGAGCACAGCAGCGCTCAGCAAAAACGCCATTCTTGTCAGCCCACAAAAGATAACGACAATACCTCCCCCAAGGATGACATGACGGACGTGGCGCCCTCTGCCTGTTGTTGATCCGACATTTGCCCCTCCTCGCTAGCCCAGCCCAGGCTCGGTATTACGATTCTATCTCGCGCACTGACCGTCGAATCCCGGCAAAGAGGACCACGTCTGAAATCGCGATAGATACGCCCCAAACACCAACGATAAACAACATCGAGTTTGCGAAAAATCCAACGGCATACCGCGCAAGCTGATCTGCACCGATGATACCGAAAGCAGCCAGCGTTAGACCGATAAGGCCCAATACCAGCGTCAACACGTAAACACGGGGTAGTTGGCTAGCTCGTTGAACGTAGCCCCGCGCCCGCCCTGCCCTGACTTCAAAGAAAAACAGACGGATTGCTTTTAGAAAGGTTGCCCCGATGACAATGACGACACCGATCATGTACCCTAGGCTGAAAATCGCCCAAGGTTGCTGACTCTCACGCACGGTGGACCACACGAAAGAAATAAATCCGTGCAAACCCAGTGCAGGCACTTCCGGATTAAAGACAGCGATTGTGAGCGCGACAATTACCGCAACAATCACACTGATCAATAGTCGTGCTGCGAGATCGCGGTGCGCGCCAAGCATGTAGATCAGAGCAATCATCCGTTGCTCAAACCAATTGAAAACATATCGACAGCCCCCCTGCCGGCATCATCAGCTAAGATGAACGCTAGCACAACCTCTGATGGTATTCTACGATTTACCAAAACAAGTATCTGCGACAATGTGTCTGGGGTCAGGGGAGATTCCATCGTCATTTAAATACAATCGTTGACATCATCCCTCAATGTAACGCGGACCCGGAGTATAGGTATCAAAAATGTCCAACGCCTCGGCCCTACTAGATGTTTGATCCCGGAGTTTGATGGTGCAATCTTTTCCAGCGGATGGAAGGAAGACCACAGCTTTGACTTTGGCAGGATGGCTTGGGCTTAACCCAACTGCATTCGCGAATCCAACCCAACGAGGCTCCACGTCCATCGCCGCCCCGGGCACGGTAAGGCGTTCGCAATCACGTTAACGCAAAGCAGAACTGCTTTGCACAAGCGCGTCCCCGACGAACCGGGACAAGTTTCAGTTCGGCTTGACGATACGAACGACATCGCGCGGATGCGCGTAATCCAGCTGCAGGCGCACGCGCTCATCGAGCATGTCGGGATCGAGGCTGCTCGAGCGCAGCAGCGCAACGCGCTGCTCGGCCTTGGCCCGCTCCTTCTTCAACTGCACGAGTTCGGAGGTCAGCGCGGTGATCTCCTGGTCGAGTTCCTGCCGCGCATTGAGACCGTATTTGCCGGTGTAGGCGTTGACGCCGAAATAGCTGATCATCAGCGCGGCCAGGGCATAAAGCGCAAGGCCGGTGAGAACCGATTTCAGGCGGGTATGTTTAACCATGCCTGAACATGCGACGGCCCGGTTAAAGCAAGGCTAACAACCGGGCCGCAAAGCCGATGGACGGCCTATTTCTTGTGAAGCGCGACCCAGGCGGCGAAGGCGTCGATATAGGCTTGCAGCACCGGACGGATCGCTTCCTTGAGGATTCCACCGTCCTCGTCGAACGCATCGGCGACGGCATTCAGATAGATTTCCGGCTGGCCCATGATCGGGCCGGTAATGCCCGGCAACGTCTGGCGCAGGCTGAGCGCGGCGCCAAGGCCGCCGACCGCCCCCGGCGAACTGGCCACGATACCGGTCGGCTTGCCGAGGAAGGCGCTCTTTCCGGGCGGACGCGAACCGACGTCGATGGCGTTCTTCAGGACGCCCGACACCGAACGGTTGTATTCGGGCGCGACGAAGATCACCGCGTCGGAGGTCTGGATGGCCTCGCGGAACCTGACCCAATCGGCCGGCGGGCTGGCTTCCAGATCCTGATTGAAGAACGACAGATCGTTCAGCGTGACGATATTGAGCTTCAGCGAGGAAGGCGCCAGCCCGGCGAGCGCCTTGGCGATCCTTAGCGAAAACGACTGCTTGCGAAGGCTGCCGACGACGACGGCAACGCTGTGAGTGGTCATGGAACGTCCCCTGGATGAAGCGCCGGTGCGGCGCAAAAAGAGCCTGAACTCCTTCTCTCATTCCACAAAAACATGCAAGCGCATGATTTTATGAGAGGGACCGTAGGCCGGATGGCGCATTCGGTGCCAAGCCAGATCATGGTTCGAGACGCGCGCCTGCGGCGCGCTCCTCACCATGAGGGCGGTGTGTAACCCCGTTCCCGGCTCTGTGGAGCAACGCAGCCGTAGGGCAATTACTCCAACCGCTCCACATTTCGCAGCGTCGGAAACAGCCGCATCCAGAGCAGTGCGATCGCCACGGTGCCGAGGCCGCCGATCAGCGCCGCCGGTACGGTGCCGAACAAGGCGGCCGTCACGCCGCTCTCGAACTGGCCGAGTTGGTTCGAAGTGTTGATGAACAGGTAGTTCACCGCACCGACCCGGCCGCGCATGTCGTCCGGGGTTGCCAGCTGCACCAGGGAGAAGCGGATGACGACGCTCACCGTATCCGCCGCACCGAGGACCGCCAGCGCGGCCACCGACAGCCAGAGCCATTGCGACACCGCGAACACCGCCGTCGCCAGACCGAACACGATCACCGCCTGGAACATGCGCATGCCGACCCGGCGGTTGATCGACCAGCGTGTCAGCACGACGGTCGTCAGCAGCGCGCCGACCGCCGGCGCGGCGCGCATGACGCCCAGCCCCCAGGGACCGGTCTGCAGGATATCGCGCGCATAGATCGGAAGCAGCGCCACGGCTCCGCCGAGCAGGACTGCAAACAGGTCCAGCGAGATGGTGCCGAGGATCGCGGGATTGCTGCGCACGAAGCCGACGCCGGCAAACAGCGTGGCGAAGCTCGGCGGGTCTTTCACCGCAACCTCGCGGGCGAGCTTGATCGCGCTGTTGAGCGCGCCACCGACCAGCCAGAACGCCGCCATCAGCACATAGGGCGTGGCAGGCGACAACGCATAGGCGATACCGCCCAGCGCCGGCCCGCAGATCATCGCCACCTGGAACACGCCGGTGGAAAACGCCGTGGCCTTCTGCAGATGCCCCTCAGGCACCACGCCGGGCAGCAGCGCGGAACCCGCCGGCGCCTCGAACGCCGTCGCGGCGCCGATCACCACCAATGCCGCAAAAATCTGCGGCACCGTGATCCAGCCCGCATAGGTGCCCCAGGCCAGCAGCACGGCGGCGATGCCCTGCACGGTCTGGCACAGCTGCACGACGCGGCGGCGATCGTAGCGATCGGCGATGTGGCCGGCGACGAAGACCAGCGCCAGCATCGGGATAAACTGCGCCAGCCCCACCATGCCGAGCTGAAAGGCACTGCCCGTCAGGTCATAGATCTGCCAGCCGACTGCAACCGCCGCGATCTGCGAGGCGAAGCGCGAGAAACTGCGCGATACCATGTAGTAGAGATAGGGCTGATGGCGCAGCAGCAGGCGCGCGCCATCGTTTGCGACTTCGGCGGTTGGATCGGCGAGTGTCATCCCGGCATGTTCGGATTGATCAGGTACTTCTCGCCGGTGGCGCGCCGGGCATAGGCGCGCAGATTGTCGAGATTCAGAACGTCCTGAAGTGAAATGACCTTGGTGTAATTGCTGGCGAAGGTGGTCTTGAGTTCGGCGATCACGCGGGCGCGCAGCTTCGCCGCATCGTCCTTGCCGATCTTCTGCAGGAACGGAAACAGCAGCCAGCCGCCCATCCCCCAGGCCATGCCCGGCGGGCTCAACTCCATGGGTCGCGGTTCGAGCCGGCCATAGACATAAACCTGCTTGTGGGTGGTCGAACCGTAGCGGCTGTATTCCTTCATGGCCTTCACCGCCGCGACTTCCATCGCCTGCAGGATCTGGCCTTGCAGCTTGCCGCCGCCGGTGGCATCGAAAGCAATGGTCGCGCCGGTCGCCTCCAGCGCCGCGACGAGGTCTTCAAAGAAGCCCGGTGCGGTGGAATTCACGACATGTTCGGCGCCGATGCCGCGCAGCAACTTTTCCTGCGCTTCGCTGCGAACGATGTTGACGAGATCGATGCCGTCCTTGAGACAAATCCTGTTGAGCATCTGCCCGAGATTGGACGCCGCCGCGGTATGCACCAGCGCCTTGTGCCCTTCCCGCTTCATGGTCTCGGTCATGCCGAGCGAGGTGAGCGGATTGACGAAGCAGGACGCGCCTTCGGCCGCCGCGGTGCCGGCCGGGAGCGGCAGGACTTCCTTCGCCTTGATGACACGATACTGGGCATACATGGCCCCGCCGATCATCGCGACGGTCTTGCCGAGCAGCGCCTGAGCGGCGTCGGATGATCCGGCTTTGATCACCGTCCCGGCTCCTTCGTTGCCTACCGCCATGGACTGATCGAGACGGCCGCCCATGGCTCTCAGATTGGCCTGCGCAACCGTCGCCGTGACCACGGCGGACGCACCGGAGCCGGTCACCTTCGCGCTCGCCGGATCGGCAGCGCCGAGCAGCAGACCCAGGTCGGACGGATTGATCGGCGCCGCCTCGACGCGCACCACGATTTCATCGGGACCGGGCGCCGGGATCGTCACCGGCTGCAGCGAGATTTCCAGTTCGCCGCTGCTCTTGACGAGCGAGCGAAGTTCAAGGCCGGTGGTGATGTCCGCAGTCATGTCGCTCTCCCCCAAATGCTGCGGTCTCCGCCGCGTCAGTAAATGCCGGGAATGATGCGCTTGGTCTCGCGCATATAGGCCCGGTAGTCGTCGCCGAATGCCTCGATGAGCATCCGCTCCTCATGATCGATGCGAGTAAAGAACAGGATCGCGACGGCGACCAGCCCGCTCAAGGCCGCCATGGCATTCGGCAGCAGGAAAGCCTGCGCCAGCGCCCACAGCCAGAACGATGAATACATCGGATGCCGGATCAGGCGATAGACGCCGGCACGCACGATCTGGTGACCGTCGCGAATTTCAAGGCTCGCCGACCACTGCCGGCCCAGATCCTTGTGCGAGCGCCGGAACAGCCACAGCGACAGGGCAAACAGCAGCGCGCCGACCACCACGGCGGCATAATTCAGCTTGTAGTTCAGCACCGCCGGCCAGCCGGTCACAAGCCAGATCATCGGCGCGACAAACAGGCCAAGGGTCGCGACAGCCAGCAGAATACGTTCGCGGCTCCAGCCCACCGCGCGCACTGTCGCAGTCCGCCGGGCTTTGCGGGCATACGGATAGCGGATGATGAACCAGGCGATCAGCCCGATCGACCAGACATATGTTCCGAGGATTGATGCGGTCATGATCGTCCGTTCAGGGCCTCACGCGGCGCTGACGGATGCCGCTGCCTGCGGATCAGATACAGCTTTTGCCTGTGCCGCGTCCAGCAGCGCGCCGTCCGCGCCGAAGCGCGTGACGCCGCCGCCGGCGGCGGTGATCCGGTCGAACGGCAACGGCCCGCACAGCACCATGCAATAGTCATAGGAGGCGCGCTGCTGGTTTCCCATGACCATCTGATAGTGGATGCGCATGAAGTTGAAGCGGTAGCGCTTGAACTGCGCCTTCCCCATCATGTCGTGCATCTGGATGCGACGGATGTTCGGCCGGCCATCGCCGCGCTCGCGGCTGACGCGCTTCAGCGTCAGCGGATCGAAGCGATAGAAGCTGATCACGTCGTCGCGGGCATGATATTCGGCCCAGCGCACCGCAGGCGTGTCGGCAACGAGACGTGTCGCCTCACGCACGCTGGTGCCGGCGGGATGCAACGCGAATTTCGGGATCGTCGCGCTCACGGTCAGCACACAGATCGTCGGACCATGCCGGGTCAGATCGGGATCGAGCTTGAGCGCCCGTGCCACCGTCTCCATCACCAGCGCCGCGCCGAGGCAATGGCCGACAATGACGATCTCGTCCACGTCGGCCTGCTGCGCGCGCGCGACCAGCGCCTTGGCGAACTCATCGACCCGCGCCTTCATCTTCGGCCGGCGGCCGTAGACGTATTGCCGCGAGAAGATCCAGTCGTCGAACACATGGTTGATCGGCTTGCGCCAGCCGTAATATTGCAGCAGCGCCGTGAACACGGCGGCGGCCGCAATGCCTCCCGCGATCCATGCCGCCGGACCGTTGATGCCGGCCAGCCAGGTCAACCCATAGCCAACCGCCGCGCCCGCCAATGCGAAGGCCGCGATCCACATATAGGAGAACAGGAAAAAGCCGGCATATTTCCAGCTCGAATAGAAGAAGCGGAACAAGGTTCCGGTCACCAGCCAGTTGCCGAGCGTCACAAGGGCCGCGCCGAGGCGCGACAGCATGCCCCGGGAATGGTCCTCGTTGATTAGATCGTCCCAGCGCAGCATTTCGTAAGTGATGTCGGTCGTCCAGTTCGGCCCCGACGCATGCGCGGGCCACGACGCGCTGACCTCATGCACGTCCGGCGTGCCGGGTGCGCTGGCGTTCACCCCCCATGTGGTTTGAAAGGTCTCCAGCGATTTGCGGAACCGGGCGAGTTGGGTGTCCGGCGAAATCGGATCGTAGCCGCCGATGTGAAAGACGTGTCGCCGCGCGATCATCGCTTGTTCGCTCCCGATTGCATCACGCATTGCCATGGCCGGTGCATAGCAAATTCGGCCGGCGTCACAAACCTGCCGCCGCCTTCAAATCAAACCGATCGGGCGGTAATTTGTCACCCCAGGGTCACACCATGCCGGTTTCGCAACCGCCTCTATCACAAATCCGGGAATCGGTGCAGGACGGTGATTGACGCACCCCGCCCATGTCTGAACATGTCTCGAGTTTTTCCTTGGAAAGAAAGCAAGATGTCGATCGTTCTTCAGGGCTCGCAACGGCCGTCCCGGACCTCTCCGGCGGCCGTTCTGCTTATTTTGTCGCTCCTCGTTCTCACCACATTCGCGGGTTCCACCGGCGCCGATGCCGCGCCCCGCCGCCCCGGCCACGTCTACCTGTATCGCGGCCTCATGAACGTGTTCTCGCTCGGCATGGACCAGATCGCCTCCAAGCTCCAGGCAGCCGGCGTTGCGGCTTCCGTCAGCAACCACACGCTGTGGAGCAGCGAAGCCGACGGCATGATCGCGCAATACAAGGCAGGTAACCACGAACCGATCATCCTGATGGGTCATTCCGCCGGCGCCGACGTCACCATTTCGATCGCCCGCAAGCTGGCGGAATACCGCATCCCGGTCGCCTTGATCGTCAACTTCGATCCGGTCGCACCGGACGCAGTCCCGAACAATGTGAAGCAGATCGTGAACTATTACGTCCCCGCTGGCTGGGGCCGGGCGGTGACCGCCGACAAGCGCTTCAAGGGCAAGCTCGCCAACGTCAACGAGAGCAGCACCACGAACCATTTCGCGATCGACAAGGATGATACCCTGCAGCGCCAGGCCATCGCCCGCGTCCTCGCCGTGACCGGCGGCGGCATCCGTCACAAGCGAGCCGCTCCCAAGAGCACGCAAATCTCGGCTGCGCCGCAGTAAGACACTGCCGCCGTCAGGGCTCCTCGCGAATGACGGAGCAAATCGCTTCATGGTTCGAGACGCGCGCCTCCGGCGTGCTCCTCACCATGAGGACAGTGTGTGTGGCCAGCGTTGTCGCAACCTCAAACTCCGACCTCATCCTGAGGAGCCGCGCAGCGGCGTTTCGAAGGATGAATGACGGTGGAAGGTAGAAACAGAAATCGCCGCCCGCGTTTCCGCGGGCGGCGATTTTTGTTGCAGCGTTGACCTGACAGCTTACGCCAGTGCCTTCAATGCCTTGCGGCCGGCGTAGAGCGCCTGGGTGCCGAGCTGCTGTTCGATGCGCAGCAGCTGGTTGTACTTCGCCGTGCGATCCGCGCGCGCGAGCGACCCGGTCTTGATCTGCCCGCAATTGGTGGCGACGGCGAGATCGGCGATGGTGGAATCCTCGGTCTCACCGGAACGGTGCGACATGACGGCGGTATAGCCGGCCTTGAACGCCATCTCGACGGCGCTCAGCGTCTCGGTGAGCGAGCCGATCTGGTTGACCTTCACCAGGATCGAATTGGCGCGGCCGGCCTTGATGCCGTCTTCCAGACGCTTGACGTTGGTGACGAACAGATCGTCGCCCACGAGCTGGCACTTGTTGCCGATCAGGTCGGTGACTTCCTTCCAGCCGTCCATGTCGTCTTCCGACATGCCGTCCTCGATGGAGACGATCGGATAGTTGGCGACGAGCTGGGCGAGATATTTCGCCTGCTCGGAAATGCTACGGGTCTTGCCCTCTCCTTCATAGACGTATTTGCCGTCCCTGAAGAATTCGGTGGACGCGCAGTCGAGCGCCAGCATCACGTCGTCGCCCGGCTTGTAGCCGGCCTTGGCGATGGCCGACATCACGAAGTCGAGCGCGGCTTCCGCCGAAGCGAGGTTCGGCGCGAAGCCGCCTTCGTCGCCGACATTGGTGTTGTGGCCGGCCTTCTTCAGTTCGCCCTTCAGCGTGTGGAAAATCTCGGCGCCGCAGCGCAGCCCGTCGGCGAAGGTCGAGGCCCCCACCGGCATGATCATGAATTCCTGGAAGTCGATGGGATTGTCGGCATGGACGCCGCCGTTGACGATGTTCATCATCGGGACCGGCAAAGTGCGCGCCGAGGTGCCGCCGACATAGCGGTACAGCGGCATGTCGAGCGACTCCGCAGCGGCCTTGGCGGCGGCCAGCGAGACGCCGAGAATGGCGTTGGCGCCGAGGCGCGACTTGTTCGGCGTGCCATCGAGCGCGATCATGGTGTCGTCGAGCTGCACCTGGTTCTCGACATCCATGCCGCCGATGGCATCGAAGATTTCGCCGTTGATGGCGTCGACCGCCTTCAGCACGCCCTTGCCGAGATAGCGGCCCTGGTCGCCGTCGCGCAACTCGACCGCCTCATGGGCGCCGGTGGACGCCCCCGAAGGAACCGCGGCGCGGCCCATGCTGCCGTCTTCCAGCACCACGTCGACCTCGACGGTGGGGTTGCCGCGGCTGTCGAGAATTTCGCGGCCGATGATATCGACGATAGCGGTCATGGTGCCCTCTTGGTGCTGGGAGTGGTTGGCTGGCCGAGCTTCTAGCGCATGGTGCGGAGCGGGAAAACCCCGCCCGGCGTGACGCAGAGTGACGAATTGCGGCGGATTGGCTAAGAACCGCCGCAACGGAGACCGAAATGTCAAAATCCCCTCGCAAATCACCCAAAGCGGCCCCGGAACTGCAGCTTGGCCGCGCCGTCGAATGGCCCACCTCCCCCGACGCCGCCCGGCTCGATCGGGTGCCCAACCCGCAGAAGGGCACGGACTACGTGGTGCGCTTCACCGCGCCGGAATTCACCTCGCTGTGCCCGATCACCGGCCAGCCCGATTTCGCCCATCTGATGATCGACTACGTGCCCGGCGCCTGGCTGGTGGAGTCGAAGGCGCTGAAGCTTTACCTCGCCTCGTTCCGCAACCACGGCGCCTTCCACGAGGACTGCACCGTCGCCATCGGCAAGCGCATCGCCGACACCATCAAGCCGAAATGGCTGCGCATCGGCGGCTACTGGTACCCGCGCGGCGGCATCCCCATCGACGTGTTCTGGCAAACCGGACGCCTGCCGAAAGGCGTCTGGGTGCCCGAGCAAGGCGTCGCGCCGTATCGCGGGCGGGGTTAGTTCGCCGCATCCGCGGGTTTGCGCTGCTTCAAAAACTTCGCAGCGGCAAATCCGAGCACGAACACCGCTGCCGCTGCGATCAGCAGCGTCGGCATCTTGCCGGCGCGGTCGAGCCCGAGACCGTAAGCGATCGGCCCCACCGACTGGCCCATGAAGAAGCAGAACGCGTGCAGCGACATGGCGCTGGCGCGGGCTTCCTGCGACAGCTCGGTCGAGAATATCTGCAACGAGCCGTGCAGCATGTAGAAGCCCCAGCCCATCAGCAGCAGGATCAATGCCTGAAGCTGCCAGTTCGGGCTGAAAGCGGTGGCGGCGATCTGGATCGCGATCAGGATGCCGCCATTGACCATCATGCCGTTGATACCGAACCGCGCCAGCAGGCGCGACACGGTGGCCGTATAGAGCAGGCCGCCGAGCGCAAAACACGCGATCACGATGCCGGCAATCGACAGGCTGGTCACGCCGCCGTCGAACAGGAACGACGAGATGTATGGAAACAGGCCGAGAATGCAGCAGCCCTCGACGAACACGGCGGCGTAGACGACGGGCGTGTTCGGATTGCGGAAGATGACCTTGTAGCCCTGCGCGAGCTTGCCGAAATCGGCCTTCCCCGCCGGCGTGATAATCGCCGCCCCCTTGAAACCGAGCGCCACCGCGATCGAGGCCACGATCGCGAGGCCGCCCAGGATCACCAGCACGCCGCGCCAGCCGAGGAAATCGCCGATCACACCCGCCGCGGTGGAGCCGAGCACGGTCCCGCTCATGGCGCCGGCCATCACGCGGCTGAGGGCGACCTGGCGCAATTGCGGCCCGACCAGATCGCTGGTCAGGCTGAGCGTGACCGGAAACACGCCGCCTGCCCCGATCCCCGCAAGCACGCGCGTCGCCAGCAGCAGCGAGTAGTTGGTCGTCATCGCGCCGAGGATGCTGGCGACGCCGAGCAGCACCAGGCACACGATCATCAGCCGCGCCTTGCCGAACATGTCGGCGGCCGCGCCGAGCACCGGCTGCACGATGGCGAATGTGAAGGCAAGCGCGGATGACAGGCCCGCGGCCACCGCGACGGTGATGGACAGATCGTCGGCCACATGCGGCAGCACGGGATCGAGCGCGCGCTGCGAGAGCGAAGCCGCAAACGAGGCCAGCGCAATAATTTTGATGACCGGCGGCAGCATCAGTGCGCCAGTGCAAACCGATACGGCATGATCAAGCCTGGACCGCCTGCTTGGCCGCATTCTTGGCGAGCGCGTCGAACGCCATCAGGTTTTTCACCAGCGCTTCGAATTCGCGCAGCGGCACCATGTTCGGCCCGTCCGATGGTGCATTGTCGGGATCGGGATGCGTCTCGATGAACACACCGGCCACGCCGACCGCCACGGCCGCGCGTGCCAGCACCGGCACGAATTCGCGTTCGCCGCCCGACGACGTACCCTTGCCGCCCGGCTGCTGCACCGAATGGGTGGCGTCGAAAATCACCGGCGCGCCGGTTGTGCGTGCCAGGATCGGCAGCGCGCGCATATCGGACACCAGCGTGTTGTAACCGAAGGATGCGCCGCGCTCGGTGACCAGCACCCGGTCGTTGCCGCCGCCGACCAGTTTCTTCACGACATTCGCCATGTCCCATGGCGCAAGGAACTGCCCCTTCTTGACGTTGACCGCCTTGCCGGTGGCGGCCGCTGCCAGCAGCAGATCGGTCTGCCGGCACAGGAAGGCCGGAATCTGCAGCACATCGACGGCCTCAGCCGCCCGCGCACATTGCGCGTTCTCGTGCACGTCAGTCAGCACCGGCAGGCCGAACGTTTCGCGGATTTCCGCGAAGATCGGCAGCGCGTCGTCAAGACCGATGCCGCGTGCAGCCGAGGCGCTGGTGCGGTTGGCTTTGTCAAACGACGTTTTGTAAACGAGCCCGATCTTCAGCCGCGCCGCGATCTCCTTCAGCGCCTGCGCTGTCTCCAATGCATGCGCCCGGCTTTCGAGCTGGCACGGTCCGGCGATGACCGCCAGCGGCAGATCGTTGCCGAAGCGGACGGTGCCGAGGTCGATCACGGGAGCGGCAGAGGATGGGGCGGTCAAGACGGTCTCCTTCAAGCATGATCCCGAAAAGCGGCGGCCCGGCTTTCGGGTCAAATCATGCACGCTTCAGAAGCGGAACGCGTCCATCAACCGCAGGACCGGGTGGGATGCAAGCCCGGATCGACCGCCCCTGCCCGTTCGGATGTCAGAATTGCAACCGGTGGTGTCCAGCCGTCATTTCAGGGCCGAGAATGCGGTCGGCGTCAGAAACTGGCTGACAACATTTCCGACGATCTGACCATCTTCCTCCGACTTCGCACGGCCCTCGACCCAGGCCGGATCGTTCATGAAGGCCGTCCAGAGCTTCTCGCGCTCGGCCATCGAATCCCACTTCAACAGATAGGTCAATTCCTGGTTCGACTCGCCTATCACCGTGGTGAAGAAGCCTGATTGACGGATTCCGTGCTTGTCCCACAGCGCCAAGGTGAGGCTTTCGAAACGCTTGAGCAACGCCGGCAGCCGGCCCGGCAGACAGCGATAGACACGCAATTCATAGATCATCGCATTTGGTTCCTTCCCTTTTTGGCGGCCGTCCACGGCTGTTGTGCATGGCTTGTTGCAGCATTGTCCCTTGCCGATGCCCGTACAGGCTTACATCATGCGTTCCTCGGCGCAACTGAACTGATGGTATATGAGGAAGGCCCATGCGACACACGTTCCTGCCGCTGCTCGCCGTCGTCGCACTGACAGCCCTTGCCGCAGCCGAGCAGCCCGGGCAGATCACATCGGGCACAGCCAATGTGATGGTCAACGGCAAGCCCGCCGCACGGGTCGGCGATACCACCAGCGACGGCAAGATCATCGAAGGCGCCAAAGGCGTCTATATCAACGGCAAGCCGGCAGCCGTCGTCGGCAGCGGCACCGATTGCGGCGGCAAAGCCACGTCGGGCGCCAGCCACATCTTCATCAACGGCAAGCCGATAGCCCGTGCCGGCGACACCACATCGGGCTGCAAGCAAGATCAATCGGCCGGATTTTGCCGACCCGTAGCCAGCGTGAGCACTACGCTTTCGTAAATTCCGTCAGGAACGCATCGAGGCAGTCCTGGATCGCATCGATGCCGTATCCGCCTTCCTGAACGACGAGCGTCGGCAGACCGAGCGACTGCATCCTGGTCCCGACGCTACCGAAGTCCTTCGCCTCAAGCTTGAATATACCGATCGGATCATCGCGATGGGCATCGAAGCCGAGCGCCACCACAAGAGCCTCGGCGCCGAAGGCGCGAACGCGTTCGATGGCGGTGCCGAGCGCTGCATTTATCTCATCGCCGCCCGCACCGGAGGGAAGCGGCAGATTGAGATTGAAGCCCTCCCCGGCTCCATGCCCGGTCTCGTTCGCATAGCCCGTATAGAACGGCACGAAATCGATCGGATCACCATGGATCGAAATCGTCAGCACGTCCGGGCGCGTATAGAATATCTGCTGCGTGCCGTCGCCGTGATGAATATCGACATCGATGATCGCAACCTTTCCGAAGCGGCTGCGCAACCGCTGCGCCGCGATCGCACTGTTGTTCAGATAGCAGAATCCGGTGCCGCGATCGGCGCGGGCATGATGACCGGACGGCCTGCACAGCGCATAGGCGGAGCGATCGCCCGCAAGAATGGCATCGGCGCCCGCAACCGCCGTTTCCGACGACCGCAGCATTGACAGCCAGCTATCCGGCCCCATCGGAACCGACAGATCGCCGAGATACCATCCGACCTGACCGATGAAACCCGTGGATGGGCAATCGGGCCGGGCAGCTTCTTCCGGTCGCCCGCTCCAATACGGGAAATACTGCGGCCACACTTCAGGTCCGTGATCGGGCAATTGCGCCCAGCGATCCCACGCCGTTTCCAGAAAGCGGACATAGGCCGCCGTATGAACCGTGAGCGCCGGCCCGGCGCCATAGGCAGTGGGTTGTTCAGGCGTGATCCCATGACGCGCCAGCGCGCCGATCAGCCTTTCGGTGCGAACAGGCGTGTCCTTGACCGGCACGAAACGGCCGTAGCGCATGAACTGCTGCGGCGAATGCAGCGCTTGTTCAGGGTGATAGAAAGCCCGCATGTCTCATCCTTCCGTCTCGGTCACTTCACCAGCGGGCAACCGCCTTCCGACATCGGCCGGAATGCCTGAGCCGCCGGAATCGTCTCGACAAGCTTGTAGAGATCCCACTCGCCCTTCGACTCCTCCGGCTTCTTCACCTGGAACAGATACATGTCGCGCAGCACACGGCCGTCCGGGCGCAAGGTGCCGTCATGCGTCATGAAGTCGTTGATCGGCGTGGCGCGCATTTGCGCCATCACTTTATCCGCATCCTTGCTGCCGACCGCCTTCACGGCTTTCAGATAGTGCAGCGTGCCGCTATAGGCCCCGGCCTGCGTCATGCTCGGCATGCGCTTCATCCGCTCATAGAAGCGCTTCGACCATGCGCGCGTGGCGTCGTTCAGATCCCAATAGAATGCTTCGGTCAGCATCAGGCCCTGAGCATCCTTCAAACCCAGACTGTGGATGTCGGAGATGAACGCGATCATGGCGACCAGTTGAGCCCCGGATTGCGGCAGCCCGAACTCGATCGCCTGCTTGACCGTGTTGGTGGTGTCGGTGCCGCCATTGGCGAGCCCGATGACTTTCGCCCCGGACGATTGCGCCTGCAGCAGATAGGACGAAAAATCCGGCGTGTTGAGCGGATGCTTCACCGAGCCGAGAACTCTGCCTCCGTTCGCTTTGACGATCGCCGCGGTATCGCGTTCGAGGGTCTGGCCGAACACGTAATCGGCAGTGATGAAGAACCAGTCCTTGCCGCCGCGCTTCACGATCGTCGCCCCCGTCCCTGCCGACATCGCATAAGTGTCCCAGGTCCAGTGCGCCGCATACGGAGAGCATGATTTGCCGGTGATGTCGGAACTGCCCGCACTCGTCACCAGCGCGATCTTCTTCTTGTCCTTCGCCAGTTGCATGACAGCGAGCGCCATGCCGGATGAAGGCAGATCGGTGATCATATCCACACCAGAATCATACCAGTTGCGCGCGATGTTGGATGAGATGTCCGGCTTGTTTTGACTGTCCGCCGAAACCACCTCGACCGGCTTGCCGAGTACACTGCCGCCAAAGTCCTCAATGGCCATTTTGACGGCTTCCACCGACCCCTGGCCGCCGATATCCGCATAGGTACCGCTCATGTCGGCCAGCACGCCGATCTTGACCGGCCCCGTATCCTGCGCACGGGCCAGGCCCGACAAAGCAACAAGCGCTGCAACGCAAACCGACTGCGCGACGACTTTCCCGATCATAGGCATGTCCACCCTGTTCCTGTCGTCGCTCGAATCCACGGACGACCTTGATCCACGATTCATGATCGAAAAGATCGACCGGATGCAAGCATACTCTCCCGCAACCGATCCGAGCGAAGCGGGCAATCAAGTTCCGTCACCCGGAAAGCCCGTCTGAATCCAAGCATTCATCGCCTCTCGACGTATCCGATGTAAATGGTCAGACTTCGCTCCATCATCATTCCCCCTGGAGATAAAACTGATGCCGTCTGCGCTGATGTCCGGGATATCGTGCCTTCCGCCGATATCGCGAACGCGCTGGGCGACATCTGGCAACTGCAATCCGATCCAAGGGATCTCTCGTCACTGTCGATCGAGCATCTCGGCAGCCGCTATTCATTCGACAGACTGCTCGGCGATACGGGCACCGACGGGCTGGTGATCCTGCACCGCGGCAAAGTGATCGTCGAGCACTATGCCAACGGCATAGGCGCGAACACGCCGCACATTCTGATGTCGGTGTCGAAATCAGTGACGGCGCTTGTTGCCGGAATCCTTGCCGAGAAAGGCGCCATCGATCCCGAGCAAAAAATCGTTTCGATCATCCCGGAACTGCGCGACACCGTCTATTCGGATGCCACGATCCGTCATGTTCTCGATATGCGCGTCGGTCTTCGGTTCGATGAGGATTATCTCGCAACCTCCGGCCCCATCGTCGAGTATCGCAAATCGACCGGATGGAATCCGCTCGGCCCGGGCGAGAACCCGGGCGACCTTCGCAGCTTCCTGACCAGCCTGCGGGGTCGCGAGGGACCGGACGGCGGTCCCTTCCACTACGTTTCAACCAACTCCGACCTGCTGGGCTGGATTCTCGAGCGCGCCACCGGCACGCGATTTGCGGATTTGATGAGCACGCATCTGTGGCAGCCGATGGGCGCGCAATATCCTGCCTATATCACCGTCGACCGCTTCGGCGCGCCGCGCTGCGCCGGCGGCATATGTATGACGGTGATGGATCTCGCGCGTGTGGGGCAGTTGATCCTGCAAGGCGGCCGCCGCAACGGCTGAGCCATCATCCCGCCCGCGTGGATCGTTAAGGCTGATCCGGTGATCGTCGCGCCGCGTGGTAGACGTGGAGAATTTGGACGGTATCCGCTGTCACGCGATAGAAGATCACATAGGGGTAGCTGCCCAGCGGCACTGCGTGAACGCGGGGTGCGTCGGTACGAGGCGCGCGCTCCGCGGCCACACAGCAATCCGCGCCACCACCTGCTCTATGCGCAGTGCTACGACAGGTGCCACTCCTGGATAATTGCCGGCAAGCCAGTTCAGAATATCGTCGATATCCCGGAGAGCATCGTCGGTATAGACGACCCTCATTTGCTGCGGAATTTGGCGAAAACCGCCTCGACCTCGGCCGCACCGGCAAATCGGCCGGCCTCCGCAGATCGTAATCCACGGTCGATCCCCGCCAATTCTTCCGGCGTCGGATCATATGCTTCGCCAGCCACACCGGCCTCAAGCTCGCGCGCATAGGCCGCAAGTTCGTCCTGCACCTGAGCCGGCCACGTCTCGACCCGCTCAAGAATATCGGAGAGAGACTTGGTTTTCATGCTGGTAAGATAGCATGCCGCAGTCAAATTGTCAGCAGAACAGCGGCTACGCCGTTTGCAACCGACGACGCGCCGATCAAACCAGCCGGCTCTGCGCCGCTGCCGCCTTGATGAAGCTCGCGAACAGCGGATGCGGCTCGAACGGGCGCGACTTCAGTTCGGGGTGATACTGCACGCCGATGAACCACGGATGGTTCTCGTATTCGACGATTTCCGGCAGCACGCCGTCCGGCGACAGGCCGGAGAATTTCAGCCCGTGCTTCTCCAGCCGCTCCTTGTAGGCCGTGTTGACCTCGTAGCGATGGCGATGCCGCTCCGAAATCTCAAGCGCACCGCCATAGACTTCGGACACCTTGCTGCCTTTGGTCAGCGCCGCCGGATAGGCGCCGAGGCGCATGGTGCCGCCGAGATCGCCGGCCTTGGAGCGCTGCTCCAGTTCGTTGCCGCGCAGCCATTCGGTCATCAGGCCGACCACAGGCTCGGTCGTTTCGCCGAATTCCGTGGAATTGGCGTCCTTGATGCCGGCGAGGTTTCGCGCGGCTTCGATGACAGCCATCTGCATGCCGAAGCAGATGCCGAAATACGGCACGTTGCGCTCCCGCGCGAACTGCGCCGCGCGGATCTTGCCCTCGGCGCCGCGCTGGCCGAAGCCGCCGGGCACCATGATGCCGTTGACGTGCTCGAGGAACGGCGCCGGATCCTCGTTCTCGAACACCTCGCTCTCGATCCAGTCGAGATTGACCTTCACCTTGTTGGCGATGCCGCCATGCGAGAGCGCCTCGATCAGCGACTTATAGGCATCCTTCATGCCGGTATATTTGCCGACGATGGCAATGGTCACCGCGCCTTCCGGATTGCGGACGCGCTCATTGATGGTGTGCCACGACGAGAGTTCCAGCTCATGTTTCGTGGCGATGCCGAACGCCGCCAGCACTTCGTCGTCGAGACCGGCTTTGTGATACGCCTCGGGAACCGCATAGATGTTATCGACGTCGCGCGCCTCGATGACGGCGCTTTCGCGGACGTTGCAGAACAGGCCAAGCTTGCGGCGCTCCTCCGCCGGAATCTCGCGGTCGCAGCGGCACAGCAGAATGTCCGGCTGGATGCCGATGGAGCGCAGCTCCTTCACCGAATGCTGGGTCGGCTTGGTCTTCAACTCGCCGGCGCTCGGGATATAGGGCAGCAGCGTCAGGTGGACGAAAATGGTGTCGCCGCGCGGCAGGTCGTTGCGAAGCTGGCGGATCGCCTCGAAGAACGGCAGGCCCTCGATGTCGCCCACGGTGCCGCCGATCTCCACCAGCACGAAATCGTAGCCCTCGTTATCCGAGAGGACGAATTCCTTGATGGCGTTGGTGACATGCGGGATCACCTGGATGGTGGCGCCGAGATAGTCGCCGCGCCGCTCCTTGGTGAGAATGTCCTGATAGATGCGGCCGGTGGTGATGTTGTCTTTCTTGGTGGCGGGACGGCCGGTGAACCGCTCGTAATGGCCGAGATCGAGGTCGGTTTCGGCGCCGTCATCGGTGACGAAAACTTCGCCGTGCTGATACGGCGACATCGTGCCGGGATCGAGATTGAGATAGGGATCGAGCTTGCGAAGCCGGACCTTGTAGCCACGCGCCTGCAACAGCGCGCCTAACGCCGCCGATGCCAGACCTTTACCGAGCGAGGAAACCACGCCGCCGGTGATGAAAATGTACCGCGCCATGGGGCTTAACCTTTATCGCCTTGGTGTCGATTCGCCAAAACGAATCGCAGCCTCGCGCCGAATATCGGTGAGGCTGTGGGTGACTTGAATTCCGAAAGGATTGCAGCCCCTTGATGGGGGCTGCCGAGGCAGGATGGAAGTTGCCATCCTGCATGGCGCCAATGCGCCGGTATGCCGATCAGCGCGATTGCGGTGCCTGCGGCGCGGCCGGCGCCTGCTGCTCGTCGACCTTCTTCAGCGAATCGAGCAGCCCGCCCGAGGTCGACGGTGCCAGCGGCGTCGGAGCACCCTGCTGGGTGGCCGGAGCCGAGGTCGGCAGGATCGAGGTCGGACGGCGCTCATAGGTGGCAAGCCACGACAGGAACAGGCTGGTCAGGAAAAAGCCCACCGCGAGAAAGGCCGTCGTACGGGTCAACAGGTTGGCCGTGCCGCGCCCCGTCATGAAACCGCCGCCGCCACCGCCGCCGATTCCAAGCCCGCCGCCTTCCGACTTCTGCAGCAGCACGACGCCGATCAGGGCGGCGACGATCATGAGATGAATAACGATAATGACGCTCTGCATCGTGTCCTTCCATCGCAAGCACGCCGCGCCGATCGCCGGCTGCAGTCCCAGGAGCTTGCGGGGTTTGAATCCGCTGGTGTCTACACGAAGGAAGCCGGCATTGCCAACCCTTTGGACCGGCACCTTGGACCTCTCCCGTGTGAAGGGAACGCTCTCCGCACCGGGATTTAGGGACAGCCGGCGGCGATTGCCAGGAAGTCCGCCGCTTTCAGGCTGGCGCCGCCGACCAGCGCGCCGTTCACATTCGGCACCGCCATCAGTTCCCCGGCGTTCGACGGCTTGACTGAACCGCCATACAGGATTCGGATCGACGGCCCTTCGCTCTTGAACCGCTGGTTGAGCTGATCGCGGATAAACTTATGAACTTGCTCGACATCCTGCGTTGTCGGCGTGAGCCCGGTGCCGATCGCCCAGACCGGCTCATAGGCAACGACCAGATTGCCGGCCGTGCAACCGTCGGGCAACGAGCCCTCGAGTTGGGCGCCGCAGACGTCCAGCGTCTTGCCGGCATCGCGTTCGGCCTGGGTTTCGCCGATGCAGACGATGGCTGTCAGACCCGCGCGCCAGCCGGCCAGAGCCTTGTCGCGAATGACGGCATCGGTTTCGCCGTGATCGGCGCGACGTTCGGAATGTCCCACGATGACAAAGGTGGCGCCGGCATCGGCCAGCATTTCGGCGGAAATGTCGCCGGTATGGGCGCCCGACGCCTTGGCGTGGCAATCCTGACCGCCGATCCTGATCTTTGAGCCGATCGCCACCGCCGCCAGCGCGTAAATCAGCGAGGCCGGTGGGCAGATCAGCAGATCGGCCTTGCGCCACAGATCGCCGGTTCCCGCCGCCATCAGGCCAAACTCGCCCGCAGCCTCCTTGAGGCCGTTCATCTTCCAGTTGCCAGCGATCAACGGGCGAACGGCGTGGGTCATGAAGTGTCCTATCGTGGTGAGGATTGGCAGGCTTCCTGAGCTAACAGAGGCGGCCCAAGGGCTCAAGCCGATCGCGTGTCGCGCGTGCCAAGCGCCTGAAACCGCTTCGATCCGTCCGGTTGCGACGGAAGAATTGCCATTTTATGATGCGCGTCCTATTCGGCGATGGCCCCAAGCGGTTCGAGCCGCTGGCGCAAGCCGGTTCCCTCCTGACAGACAAGATTGGCCCCATGCTTCGAGGAATGCGCAAAGCGTCATCCAATTGGATCGGCAAGACGATTATGACCGTCGTGATGGGCGTGCTGATCGTCAGCTTCGGCATCTGGGGCGTCGGCGACATCTTCCGGGGCTATACCCAGGCCAAGGTCGCCAAGATCGGCTCGACCGAGATCACCACGGAAGAATTCCGCCAGTTGTTCAGCGACAGGGTGCAACAAATCGGCCGCCAGTTCGGCCGTCCGCTGACGCCGGACCAGGCCCGCGCCTTCGGCGTCGACCGCCAGGTGCTGCAGCAGGCGATCGCCGAAGCCGCCCTTGACGAAGACGCCCGCCGCAAGGGACTGGGCTCCTCCGACGAGGAAGTGCTGCGCCAGATCATGGCCGATCCGAATTTCAAGGGCATGAACGGCCAGTTCGATGCCTCGCGGTTCCAGCAGGGGATCCGTTCGCTCGGCTACAGCGAACAGCGCTACATTGCCGAACAGCGCAAGGCATCGCTGCGGCGGCAGATCGCCTCGACCGTCACAACCGGCATCGAGCCGCCCAAGGCCATGGTGGAAGCGCTCAGCCGCTACCAGAACCAGCAGCGCACCCTGGATTATGTGAAACTCACCGCAACCCAGGCCGGCACCATCGAGGCTCCCTCCCCCGAAGCCCTCACCGGTTATTTCAACGAACGCAAGACCCAGTTCCGCACCCCCGAATTTCGCAAGATCGCCTTCCTTGCGATGACGCCCGAGGACATGGCCAAGTGGTCCACCGTATCGGATGACGACGCCAAAAAGATCTATGACGAGCGCAAGGCTCAGATCACGACGCCCGAGCAGCGCCAGATTTCGCAGATTATGTTCCCGAATGCCGAGGAAGCCCAGGCGGCCCGCGCGAAGCTCAGCGATGCCAATTCGTTCGACGAACTGGCCAAGGCGCGCGGCCTGAAGCCGTCCGACGTCGATCTCGGCATGGTGGCCAAATCGGGCATTCTGGACCCGAGCGTTGCCGACGCGGCCTTCTCGCTGGCGCCCGACTCGATCAGCCAGCCCATTACCGGCCGTTTCGGAACCGCGATCGTCAAGGTCGGCAATATCCAGGCCGCCAGCACGCCGAGCTATGACAGCGTGGCGGCCGATATCAAACGTGACCTCGCCATTGAGCGCGCCCGCGCGGTGGTGAGCGACCTGCACAACAAGGTCGAGGATGAGCGTGGCGGCGGCGCCAACATCGTCGATGCCGCCAAGAAATTGAATCTCAACGCCGTGACCATCGAAGCCGTGGATCGCTCCGGCCGTGGCCCGGACGGCCAGCCCGTCGCGGGTCTCCCGGGCAATACCGACCTCGTCTCGCAGGCGTTCAACAGCGACGTCGGCGTGGACAACGACGCCATCCAGGTCGGCGGCGGTTATATCTGGTACGACGTGCTCGGCATCACGCCGAGCCGCGAACGCACGCTCGACGAAGTGAAGTCGCAGGTCGAGGCCCGCTGGCGCGAGGACGAAATCACCAAACGCTTGCGCACCAAGGCCGAGGAGATGGTCAAGAAGCTCGAAGGCGGCGCCAAGCTGGCCGACGAAGCGGCGGCGGTCGGCCTCAAGGTTACGACGTCCGCGCCGTTCAAGCGCGACGCCACCGTGGCAGACCTGTCGCCGGGCGTGATTCAGGCCGCATTCCGCGGCGCCAAGGATGGTGTCGGCCAGGCCCCGGGCAGCGCCACATCGGACTGGATCGTCTACCGGATCGCGGACATTACCGATCCTGCCGTCGATATGACTTCGGACGACAGCAAGAAACTCAAGGACTCGCTGCAGCGTGGCCTGACTGACGAACTGGTGGGTCAATATATCAGCAGCATCGAGCAGCAAATCGGCACCAGCATCAACCAGGAAGCCCTTGCACTGGCCACGGGCGCAACGACCAATACCAATTGATCGTAGCCGTAGGATGGGTTTCGCTGACGCTTGACCCATCCTACAAAACGACCAGACGACATCGCATCATTTTCGAAAGCAACCCATGGATAATCTTCGCGCAATCATCGCCAAGGTCGCGACCGGCGCCTCGCTGACGCGCGAGGAATCCTCGGCAGCCTTCGACAGCATGATGTCGGGCGAAGCCACCCCATCGCAGATGGGCGCCCTGCTGATGGGCCTGCGCGTCCGCGGCGAAACCGTCGATGAAATCACCGGCGCCGTGGAAGTGATGCGCGCCAAGATGCTGCGCGTCAGCGCACCGACCGATGCCGTAGATATCGTCGGCACCGGCGGCGACGGCTCAGGGTCGGTGAATGTCTCCACCTGCGCTTCATTCATCGTCGCCGGCTGCGGCGTGCCGGTCGCCAAGCACGGCAACCGCGCGCTGTCGTCGAAATCCGGCGCCGCCGATGTGCTCGCCGCCCTCGGCGTCAATATCGACCTCAAGCCCGACGATGTCAGCCGCTGCACGCAGGAGGCCGGCATCGGCTTCATGTTCGCGCCGGCGCATCATCCGGCGATGAAGAATGTCGGTCCGACCCGTGTCGAGCTTGCCACCCGCACGATCTTCAACCTGCTCGGGCCTCTCTCCAATCCGGCCGGCGTGAAATACCAGATGGTCGGCGTGTTCTCGCGGCAATGGGTGCAGCCGCTGGCGCAGGTGCTGAAGAACCTCGGCACCGAGCGCGCCTGGGTCGTGCATGGTTCGGACGGGCTCGACGAGATCACCCTCACCGGCCCGACTTTCGTGTCGTCGCTGGAGAACGGCCGGATCAGCAATTTCGAGATCACCCCGGACGACGCCGGCCTGCCGCACGCGACCGCGGACGCGCTGAAGGGCGGCGATGCCGAAGCCAACGCGCTCGCGCTGCAGGCGGTTCTTGATGGCAAGCCCAGCGCCTACCGCGACGTCGCCCTGTTCAACGCCGCCGCGGCGCTGCTGGTGACCGGCAAGGTGAAGGACATCAAGGAAGGCGTCGCACTCGGCCGGCAATCGCTGGACAGCGGCGCGGCGCTTGCGAAGTTGAAGCAACTCGTTGCCGTCTCCAACGCCTGACGGAGTCGCCCGATATGTCCGACATCCTCACGAAGATCGAAGCCTATAAACGCGAAGAAATCGCAAAGGCAAAGCGCGAGCATCCGCTTCCCGCGCTGGAGGCGCAGGCCAAAGCGGCTTCGCCGCCGCGCGGCTTCATGACCGCGATCCACCGCAAGCTCGACAAGGGTGAATTCGGGCTGATCGCGGAAGTGAAAAAAGCATCCCCGTCGAAGGGGCTGATCCGGGACGACTTCGATCCACCGTCGCTCGCCAAAGCCTATGAGGACGGCGGCGCGGCATGCCTGTCGGTGCTCACCGATACGCCCTCGTTCCAGGGCCACCTCGATTTCATGGTCGCCGCACGCGCCGCCACCAGACTGCCGGTGCTGCGCAAGGATTTCATGTTCGACACCTATCAGGTGGTCGAGGCGCGCGCGCATGGCGCCGACTGCATCCTGATCATCATGGCGGCGCTCGACGATGCGCTGGCCCGCGACATCGAGGACGCTGCCATCGATCACGGCATGGACGTGCTGCTCGAAGTCCATGACGAAGCCGAACTCGAACGCGCGCTGAACCTGCGCTCGCCGATGATCGGCATCAACAACCGCAATCTGCGCACATTCGAAGTCACGCTCGCCACCAGCGAAGAGCTGGCACCGATGATGCCGAAGGACCGGCTGAAGGTCGGCGAGAGCGGCATCTTCACACCCGACGATCTCGCCCGGCTGGAGCGCGTCGGCATCTCCACCTTCCTTGTCGGCGAAAGCCTGATGCGACAGGCGAACGTGACGGCGGCAACGAAGGCGCTGCTGACGCGGGCCGACTGAACGCCCTTTCTTCCCTTCTCCCCTTATGGGAGAAGGTGGCACGGGCGAAGCCCGTGACGGATGAGGGGCAACCGCAAAGCTCTGGGTTTGTGGCTACCCCTCACCCGTCTGTGCGCCTGCGGCGCGCATCCCACCCTCTCCCACAGGGGGAGAGGGGAAGAACCGCGATTGTCGGCGTCCATGGCCAAGAAATCAAAACCCGCCCTCACCCACATCGGCGCCTCCGGCGAGGCCCGCATGGTCGATGTGTCCGCCAAACCCGCCACCGAGCGGATCGCGGTCGCCGAAGGTCTTGTCATCATGAGCAAGGCCAGCCTCGACATGATCGTGTCTGGCAATGCCAAGAAAGGCGACGTGCTCGGCACCGCACGGATCGCCGGCATCATGGCCGCGAAGCGGACGGCGGACCTGATCCCGCTGTGTCACCCGCTGGCCCTGTCGAAAGTCACCGTCGACATCACGCCGGACAAGAAACTGCCGGGCTGCCGCGTGCGTGCTTCGGTGAAGGTCACCGGTCCGACCGGCGTCGAAATGGAGGCGCTGACCGCCGTGTCGGTGGCATGCCTGACCATCTACGACATGATCAAGGCGGTGGAACGCGGCGTGCGCATCGAAGGCATTCACCTCGTCGAGAAGAAGGGCGGCAAGTCCGGCCACTACATCGTCACCGACAACGCCGTCGATTGATCAGGCGCGGGAGATGCGTCCGTAGGCAATGCTGGTGAGAACGCCGAGCAGCGCCCAGGAGATCAGGCCGGTGACCACCACCGTCACCACGAAGCCGTGCGACAGGCTTTCCGGCACCTCTGTATGGCCGGCAGGTGCCTGCGGCGCGCCGATCAGATGCGGCAGCACGATCAGGCCGAGGCCGAGCAGCGCGGCCCACGAGGCTTTGCGGAACACCAGCAGGCTTAGGCCCGCCGCGGTGGCGCCGGCGGTACCGATCCACCAGGTCTGGCGGAGTGTCAGATCGGCCACCGGCATGCCCGGAACTTCCGGCGGCAGGCCGAGGCCAGGCGCCGCCACGAAGACGACGAAGCCGCCAAGCCCCCAGAACAGGCCCTCGCGCCAATCGACCGGCCGCCCGCGTAGCGCAAAGATGCCGCCGAGCAGCAGTGCGAAACCGATCGCCGTCAGAATATTCGCGCCGGCGGTGAAGGCATTGCGTTGCAGCCCTTCTTCCGGCTCCCATTCGCCGCCATGATCATGAGCGGCGGCAGCCTGCTGATGGTTGCCGTGATCGTGACCGGCCGGCGCAGGCACAGCGTCGGCCTTCTTCTCATAGACCTCTGCGCGCTGGATCAGCGGCACGGTGCCGACCATCTGCATGGCTGTCGTCACGGTGCCGGCAACAACCCCGGCAAGCACCGCGGAGAACACGATCGCGCGGAAAACGGACATACGCCTTCAGCGGCCTGCGTCAGTGGCACGGAAACGCGTTGGCATGCCGGACGTCGTGAGCGGCGTTGTGGACCGCGCTGATATGCGAGAATCCGACCACGCCGACGACGAACAGACCGAGCGCTATGGCCAGAACGGCCTGCACGACGACATTAACGTCAGCGGCGACGGTGGTGAGCTGGGCGGTCCGGGTCTGCGACATGGGAATCCTCGTCAATTCTGCCGCCAGTTTAACGGCTTTATTCCCCGGATGCGACCTCCAATTTCGCCATCGTCCGGGCAACATCGCGGCTGGTCAGATGCAAGTTGGCGTCACCGGCGAGACCTGCACGGGCGATCTTGGCCCGCGCTGCCACATGGAACGCCGCCGCATGGAGGTGGAAGAAAGCGGTGCAATCATCCGGCGACGGCATATACCCCAGAAGCGTCCGAAACGCGTGCCGATGCACCATGCAGACGCCGCCATGCGCTTCCGGCCGGAATGCCAAAGCCTCCACATCGGCCCGCCAACCAACCGCGGCATCGCCCGCCATGTTCTTATGGTCGCCCATGTCCTTCTCTAGCGGTTTTGCGTTCCGGCCCCAAGACAATCGGACAAGGCAGTCGACGCTTGCCTCCCTCGCCTGCTTCGCTATGACGGACCATCACACGAATCCGGAGACCCGCCGATGGCCTTGATGCCGTTTGCCGATGCCATGGCTGCGATCCTGAGCGGCGCCAGCGCGCTGCCCGAGGAGATGGTGACGCTGGAGGACGCGTTCCATCGCGTGCTGGCGCGCGACCTCGCCTCGCTGCGAACGCAGCCGCCGGAAGCGATGTCGGCGATGGACGGCTACGCCGTCCGCGCAGCGGATGCGTCGCTCGGCGCGCGGCTGACGGTGATCGGAGCAATCTCCGCCGGCAAGCCGTTCGACCGCGCCCTTGCCGTCGGCGAAGCCGCCCGGATCTTCACCGGCGGCGTTGTCCCGGCCGGCGCCGACAGTATCGTGATCCAGGAGGACACGGCGCGCGACGGTGACATCGTCGCGATCAACGAAGCGGCGACGGCCGGCAAGAATATCCGCCCCGCCGGCGTGGATTTCAAAAAAGACGACGTGCTGCTGCGCGCCGGCACCCGTCTCACCGATCGCGATCTCGCGCTCGCCGCCGGCATGAACCACCCGGAACTGCCGGTACACCGGCGACCGGTTGTCGCGATGCTGGCGACCGGCGACGAGCTGGTGCTGCCCGGCGCAACGCCCGGCCCCGGCCAGATCGTGCTCTCCAACGGCTTTGCCTTGCGCGCGCTGGCACGGGCGGAAGGCGCGGACGTGATCGATCTCGGTATCGCCGCCGATACGCTGGAATCCACCACCGCGGCGATCCGGCGCGCCATCGATCTCAACGTGGACGTCCTCATCACCACCGGCGGCGCGTCGGTCGGCGACCACGATCTGGTGCAGCAGTCGCTGGTCGAGGCCGGTGTCGAGATGGGATTCTGGAAGATCGCCATGCGGCCGGGAAAGCCGATGATGCACGGCCGCCGGGGCGCGATGCGCGTGATCGGCCTGCCCGGCAATCCCGTATCGTCCTATGTCTGCGGTTTTCTGTTCATGGTGCCGCTGCTGCGCGCGCTGTCCGGCCGCGACCAGGTCCAGCACCCGCGCGAAACGGCGGTGCTGGGTCGCGATCTCGCCGCCAACGACCAGCGCGAAGACTATCTGCGCACGCGCCTTGAATGGCGCGACGGCACGCTGGTCGCAACACCGGTGATGAAGCAGGATTCCTCGCTGCTCGGCAATCTGGCCGTCGCCGAGGGTCTGCTGGTCCGCCCGCCTTTCGCTGAGGCGGCCGTGGCCGGCGACCGCTGTACGATTATTCGTCTTCCGACCTGACGAAACGCCGCAAACCGTCCCCGTTCTCGGCTATTACCCTCCCAAACAGTTCCTCACGACATTCCGCCGGCTCTCGGTCACCAAGTTGTCACGTAACGCGGCGACAGAGAGCACAGACAACAGACTCGGTGCCCGTTCATGGATTACTTCAAGCGCTTCAACTTCCTCTTTGCCATGCCGACGTTCGACGCCGACGATCTCGAAGGCGTGCGCCTCAACCAGATCGTCGAGGAAATCGAGAAATCCGGCTTCGAGGTGGTCAAGGCGCGCAAGCTGGAAGACGCCGCCATCGCGGTGCAGACCGACGCCGCCATCGGCTGCATGGTGGTCGATTGGGGCAAGAAGGGCCTGGAGGGCAAGACGGCCGCGCTGATCAACCTGATGCGCCGCCGCGGCCTCGACTTCCCGATCATGCTGCTGATCCGGCGGCAGCGGTTCGAAGACATTCCGGTCGAGGTGCTCGACTTCATCGACGGCTACATCTTCCTGTCCGAAGAAACCCCGCCCTTCATCGCCAAGAACCTGATCAGCCGCCTCAAGCAATATGCAGAGACGCTGAAGACGCCGTTCTTCGGCGCGCTGGTCGACTATGCGGAGGAAGGCAACCAGCTCTGGACCTGCCCCGGCCACAATGGCGGCGTGTTCTACAGCCGCTCGCCGATCGGCCGCGTGTTCATGGAACATCTCGGCGAAGCGGTGTTCCGCGATGACCTCGACAATTCCGTGCTCGATCTCGGCGACCTCCTGACCCATGAAGGCCCGGCCCTTCAGGCGCAGAAGGAAGCCGCGCAGATTTTCGGCGCGGAGAAGACCTATTTCGTCCTCAACGGCACCTCGACCTCCAACAAGGTCGCGCTGTCGGCGCTGGTCACCGACGGCGACCTCGTGCTGTTCGACCGCAACAACCACAAGGCCGCGCTGCATGGCGCGCTGATGATCTCGGGCGGCACGCCGATCTATGTGCCGACCGTGCGCAATCCCTGGGGCCTGATCGGCCCGGTGGATTGGAGTGCCTTCAACGAGGAAAGTCTGCGCGAGCGCATCCGCACCAATCCGCTGGTCACCGACAAGGATGCCTGGAAGCGCGAGCGCCCGTTCCGCGTCGCCGTCATCGAGCAGTGTACCTATGACGGCACCATCTACAGCGCCGAGATGATCATCGAACGCATCGGCCATCTCTGCGACTACATCCTGTTCGACGAAGCCTGGGCCGGCTTCATGAAGTTCCATCCGCTTTATGCCGGCCGCTTCGCCATGGGCCTGAAGGATCTCGGCCCGGACTCCCCCGGCATCATCGCGACGCAATCGACGCACAAGCAGCTCGCCAGCTTCTCGCAGGCGTCGCAGATCCACATGAAGGACCGCCATATCCGCGGCCAGAAGCGCCGCGTCGAACACCGGCGCTTCAACGAAAGCTTCATGCAGCACGCCTCGACCTCGCCGTTCTATCCGCTGTTCGCATCGCTGGACGTCGGCGCGCAGATGATGAAGGGCCGTTCGGGCGAAGTCCTGTGGGACGACACGATCCGCCTCGGCATCGAACTGCGCAAGAAGATGCGCGCGGTGCGCCGCGAATTCGAGGAAAAGGAAACGAGGCCGGAACGCCGCTGGTTCTTCGAACCCTTCGTGCCCGAGCGCGTCGAGATTCCCGATGTGGCGCAGCCCGGCGCCACGCACAGCGTGCCATGGGAAAGCATCAGCACCGACCAGCTCGCAACCAACCCCGTCTTCTGGCAGCTTTCGCCGGACGCCAAGTGGCACGGTTTCCCGAACCTCGAAACCGGCTTCACCATGACCGACCCGAACAAGCTGACGGTGCTGACGCCGGGCTTCGATCGCGCCACCGGCGGCTATGCCGAGCACGGCATTCCCGCTCCCGTGGTGGC
>Ga0153956_1000483_pt1 | contig 45051 bp, 47 predicted proteins | sample TSFL040MetaG_FD_104704 | JGI IMG/M metagenome (GOLD analysis project Ga0153956, IMG submission 104704) | Attine ant fungus gardens microbial communities from Florida, USA - TSFL040 MetaG | ecosystem: Host-associated > Fungi > Mycelium > Unclassified | place: USA: Florida, Wekiwa Springs... | reverse complement strand
CTGCAAGTACATGAAGATGATCACCCCGGCGGCCCTGCTGCGCAGCCTGACCGAGGGCGCCGACGAGATCCACGTCGACCCCGAGACTGCGCGCCTGGCAGCCCGCAGCGTGCAGCGGATGATCGCGATCGGACACTCCGTCCCGGTCAGCAAGTGACCCCTGGTCCCAGCTGGCAGCAGCGGGCCGATGTCGTCGTCATCGGCACGGGTGTCGGCGGGCTGGCGGCGGCGCGAGCCGCGCACCGCGCCGGGCGCGCGGTCGTGGTGCTCAGCAAGTCCGCTGCGGGCTCTGCGGCAACGGCGACGCACTACGCCCAGGGCGGGATCGCGGTGGTCCTGCCGGGCAATGACGACTCGGTGGCGGCACACGTCGCCGACACCCTGGCCGCCGGCGGCGGCTTGTGCGACCGAGACGCAGTGACCTCGATCGTGGCCGACGGCTATCGCGCGGTCTCCGACCTTGCCGGTGCGGGCGCGGTGTTCGACCAGGGCGCGGACGGGAACTGGGCGCTCACTCGCGAAGGCGGACACTCCCGGCGTCGCATCATTCACGCCGGCGGCGACGCCACCGGAGCCGAGGTGCAACGTGCCCTGGACCAGGCCGCCGCCGAACTCGATGTTCGCTGCGGCCAGGTGGTCCTGCAGATCCTGCGTGACGCCGATCGCGTCACCGGCGTGCTGGTGGCCAATGCCGACGGAATCGGCGTGATCCACACCCCGTCCGTGGTGCTGGCGACCGGCGGTCTGGGGCACCTGTACCGGGCGACCACCAATCCCGGTGTGGCGACCGGCGACGGCGTGGCCCTGGCGCTGTGGGCCGGCGTCACGGTCAGCGACCTGGAATTCATCCAGTTCCATCCGACCATGCTGTTCTCCGGAGCCGGCAACGGCGGCGCCACCGGTGGGCGCCGGCCGCTGATCACCGAAGCCGTGCGCGGAGAAGGTGCCAAGCTGATCGACGCTCGCGGCGCCTCGATCACCGAAGGGGTGCACCCGATGGGGGATTTGGCTCCGCGCGACGTGGTCGCGGGGGCTATCGACGCGCGCCTGCGCGAGACCGGCGACGAGTGCGCATATCTCGACGCGCGCGGGATCGACGGTTTCGCAGAACGCTTCCCGACCGTCACCGCAGCCTGCCGCGACGCCGGTATCGACCCTGTGCGCCAACCGATTCCGGTGGTTCCGGGCGCGCACTACAGCTGTGGTGGCGTAATCACCGACGTAACCGGCCGCACCGAGTTGCCCGGCCTGTTCGCCGCGGGCGAGGTGGCGCGAACCGGGATGCACGGCGCCAACCGATTGGCTTCCAACAGCCTGCTGGAAGGCTTGGTGGTCGGCGACCGCGCGGGCGCCGCGGCTGCGGCACACGCCGCTGCGGTGGGTCAGTCCGACGCCGCGGTACCCGAGCCTGCCCGGCACACGGCACTGGACCGGCAGACACTGCAGGACGCGATGTCGCGCGACGCCTCGGTGGTCCGCGACGCGCACGGTCTCACCCGACTGCAGGAGCTGCTGGCCGGCGCCGGTACACGCCAGGTCGCCGACCGGGCCGGCGTCGAGGCCGCCGCACTGACCTTGGCCGCCCGGGTCGTCGCGGCGGCGGCGTCGGCGCGCGGCGAAAGCCGAGGCTGCCACCACCGGGCCGACTGGCCGGCCGCCGACCCCGGTCAGGCCCGCAGTTCCACCATCCGGCTGCGCGACGGGATTGTCGCGCTCGAGACACCCGCGGGAGTCGCATCGTGATGCTGTCCGAGACCGAACTCGACGAGGCGCGCCAGGTCATCGCCCGCGCGCTCGACGAGGATCTGCGCTACGGGCCCGATGTCACCACCGCCGCGACGGTTCCCGCCGGGGTGACCGCCAAAGCGGCCATGGTCACTCGGGTGCCCGGGGTGATCGCCGGGGTCGACCTGGCGCTCCTGGTGCTCGACGAAGTCCTCGGATCCGACGGCTACCAGGTGTTGGACAAGGTGGCCGACGGCGCCCGGCTGCCGGCCGGTGCACCGGTGCTGAGCCTGAAGGCCGACACTCGTGGCCTGCTGACCGCCGAACGCACCATGCTCAACCTGGTGTGCCACCTGTCCGGGATCGCTACGGCCACCGCGGCCTGGGTCGATGCCGTCAACGGAATCGCCGGCGCGTCGGCGCGCATCCGCGACACCCGCAAGACGCTGCCCGGACTGCGGGTGCTGCAGAAGTACGCGGTACGCGTCGGCGGTGGGGTGAATCACCGGATGGGCCTGGGCGACGCCGCGCTGATCAAGGACAACCATGTGGCCGCGGCGGGTTCGGTCGCCGCGGCGCTGCGGGCAGTGCGGGCAGCGGCGCCCGACGTTCCCTGCGAGGTCGAAGTGGATTCGCTCGAGCAGTTCGACGAGGTGCTCGCCGAGGGGCCCGAGCTGGTGCTGCTGGACAACTTCGAGGTCTGGCAGACCCAGATGGCGGTGCAGCGGCGCGACTCCCGCGCCCCCGGCGTACTGCTGGAGTCATCGGGCGGACTCACCCTGGACTGTGCCGGCGCCTACGCTGCCACCGGTGTCGACTACCTGGCCGTGGGAGGCCTTACCCATTCGGTGCAGGTGCTCGACATCGGCTTAGACATGTAAGACATGTAGCGCCGGTGTCAGCTGATATCGGTGACGAGCACCGCCACCTTGCGGTTCTGCACCCGCAGCAGGAATGGCAGCGAGCTGTCACCCGAGCCGGCCGGCAGGATCCGCGGGTTGACCACATGCAGCTGTCGGCGGGACAGCTGGACGTCGGCCTCGCCGGCGGTCACCACGTTCTTGACCCAGTCGGTCTTGCCGTGACCGAGCGCGATCGCCAGCATGTTGCCCTTGCGGTAGGTGGTCACCACCGTCTGGTACGCCTTGCCGGACTTACGCCCCCGATGGGTGATCACCGATGTGCCGGGAACGTACTTGGACAGCGGTTTGAGCACCGGGTTGATGTATTTGATCTGCAACCTGTCGAACCACGCCGGAAACACCGCCGGCAGCGTGGACGGATCGGCAGCACCCTTGTCGGAAGCCATGGCAACTCCGTTCTTCATGGGTCAGGACCGGGACGTTGGCGATGGGCATTCGCCGACGTCACACTGCGCCCCACCTTAGCTGTGAGCCGGTGCGCAGCGGGTCGTCCCGGCGCTGCGATATTGACTTGAGCCCCTCTGGGAGAATGGACCGTGTGAACACCGGCCTGATGGCACGCATCGACCTGCGCGGCACCGAACAGTCGGACCTATCTTCGGATCTTTCGAGGGCCCGATTGCGCTCCGTCCTGCCGCGCGGCGGTGTGGACGTGGAGGCGGTGTTGCCGCGGGTGCGCCCGATCGTCGAGGCGGTCGCCGAACGTGGGGCCGCGGCCGCATTGGAGTTCGGCGAATCGTTTGACCGAATACGCCCGGAGACGATCCGGGTGCCGGATGCGGCGCTGGAGCGTGCGCTGGCCGAATTGGACCCCGCCGTACGCGCCGCCCTGGAGGTGGCGATCAGCCGCGCGCGGGCGGTCCACTCCGATCAGCGGCGCACCGATACCACCACCACGCTGGCCCCAGGCGCCACCGTCACCGAACGCTGGCTTCCGGTCGAGCGGGTGGGCCTGTACGTGCCGGGCGGTAACGCGGTCTACCCGTCCAGCGTGGTGATGAACGTGGTCCCGGCCCAGATCGCCGGCGTCGAGTCCCTGGTGATCGCCAGCCCGCCGCAGGCCGCCTTTGACGGTCTACCGCACCCCACGATCCTGGCCGCGGCCCGGTTGCTCGGTGTCGACGAGGTCTGGGCGGTCGGCGGCGCACAGGCGGTGGCGTTGCTGGCGTACGGCGGCACCGACACCGATGGGGGCGAGCTGGCGCCGGTCGATATGGTCACCGGCCCCGGCAACATCTACGTCACCGCCGCCAAGCGGTTGTGCCGCTCGCAGGTGGGGATCGACGCGGAAGCCGGACCCACCGAGATCGCCATCTTGGCGGACAACACCGCGCACCCGGCGCACCTGGCCGCGGACCTGATCAGTCAGGCCGAGCACGACGAGCTGGCCGCCAGTGTGCTGGTCACCACCAGCGTCGAGCTGGCCGATGCCACCGACCGTGAGGTGACCGCCCAGTTGCAGACCACCGTGCACCGCGAGCGGGTGACCACCGCACTGTCTGGACCGCAGTCGGCGATCGTCCTGGTCGACGACCTGGACGCCGGTATCCGCGTGGTGAACGCCTACGCCGCCGAACACCTCGAAATCCAGACCGCCGACGCCGCGGCCGTGGCGGCCCGAATCCGTTCAGCGGGTGCGATTTTCGTCGGACCGTATGCACCGGTCAGCCTCGGTGACTACTGCGCCGGGTCCAACCACGTGCTGCCCACCGCGGGCAGTGCACGGCACTCCAGTGGGCTGTCGGTACAGACGTTCCTGCGCGGCATCCACGTGGTGGACTACACCGAGGCCGCGCTCAAAGATGTCAGCGGACACGTGATCGCGCTGGCCACGGCCGAAGATCTTCCCTCACACGGCGAAGCGGTTCGACGGAGGTTCGAGCAGTGAGCGGCACACCAGCACGCCCGGGCGCGCAGATCACCCTGGCGGATCTGCCGCTGCGCGACGATCTACGCGGCAAGTCGCCCTATGGTGCGCCGCAGCTGGAAGTTCCGGTGCGGCTCAACACCAATGAGAATCCGCACCCGCCGAGCCAGGCGCTCATCGACGACGTGGCACGTTCGGTGCGTGAGGCCGCTGCCGAGCTGCACCGCTATCCCGATCGCGATGCGGTGGCGCTGCGCACCGATCTGGCCGCCTATCTGACGGCCCAGCTCGGCGTTGAGGTGGGGCCGGACAATGTGTGGGCCGCCAACGGTTCCAATGAGATCTTGCAGCAGTTGCTGCAGGCATTCGGTGGCCCGGGCCGCAGCGCGATCGGATTCGTTCCGTCGTACTCGATGCACCCGATCATCTCCGACGGCACCCAGACGCGGTGGCTGGCCGCCAACCGGACCTCGGACTTCGGGCTGGACGTCGATGTGGCCCGCGCCGCCATCGCCGAGCACCACCCCGACGTGGTGTTTGTCGCGTCTCCGAACAACCCGTCCGGACAGAGCATTCCGCTGCAGGATCTGCGGAGCCTGCTCGAAGCGTCGCCGGGGATCGTGATCGTCGACGAGGCCTACGGTGAGTTCTCGTCGCAGCCCAGCGCGATCGCGTTGATCGATGACTACCCGGCGAAGCTGATCGTCAGCCGCACGATGAGCAAGGCGTTCGCGTTCGCCGGTGGTCGGCTCGGCTACCTGATCGCGGCCCCGGCGGTGATCGATGCGATGTTGCTGGTTCGCCTGCCGTATCACCTGTCAGTGGTCACGCAGGCAGCCGCTCGTGCCGCGCTCCGGCACGCCGACGACACCCTGGGCAGCGTCGCGCAGTTGATCGCCGAACGGGACCGCGTCTCAACTGAGCTGTCCGCCATGGGGTTTCGGGTCATTCCCAGCGACGCCAATTTCGTGCTGTTCGGCCGGTTCGCCGACGCGCCCGCTACCTGGCAGCGTTACCTGGACGCCGGCATCCTCATCCGCGACGTCGGCATCCCCGGCTATCTGCGGGCCACCACCGGACTTCCGGAGGAGAACGACGCGCTGCTCGCCGCCAGCAAGCAGCTTGCGGCCACCGAACTCGCCCAACCGTCATTAGGAGCATCATGACCCGCCGCGCCCGGGTGCAACGCGCCACCCGCGAATCCGACATCACGGTCGAACTCGACCTCGACGGCACCGGCATCGTTGACATCGACACCGGCGTGCCGTTCTTCGATCACATGCTGACCGCACTGGGCAGTCACGCCAGCTTCGATCTGACGGTGCGCGCGCGCGGCGACGTCGAGATCGAAGCGCACCACACCGTCGAAGACACCGCGATCGTGCTCGGGCAGGCGCTGGGCGAGGCACTCGGTGACAAGAAGGGCATTCGCCGATTCGGCGACGCGTTCATCCCGATGGACGAGACGCTGGCCCACGCTGCCGTCGACGTGTCCGGCCGACCGTACTGCGTGCACACCGGGGAGCCGGATCACATGATGCACACCACGATTGCTGGAACACAGGCGCCGTATCACACGGTGATCAACCGGCACGTGTTCGAGACGCTGGCGTCGAACGCACGCATCGCACTGCACGTGCGGGTGCTCTACGGACGCGATCCGCACCACATCACCGAGGCCCAGTACAAGGCGGTCGCGCGTGCGCTGCGCCAGGCGGTGGAGCCCGACCCCCGCGTGACCGGGGTGCCGTCCACCAAGGGAGCCCTGTGAGCGGCTCTCCCAGGGTGGTGATCCTGGACTACGGTTCCGGCAACCTGCGCTCCGCTCAGCGGGCCCTGCAACGGGTCGGCGCCCAGGTCGAGGTGACCGCCGACGCCGACGCTGCCGCCGATGCCGACGGTCTGCTGGTGCCGGGTGTCGGGGCGTACGCGGCGTGCATGCGTGGCCTGCGCGAGGTCAACGGAGACAAGATCATTGCCGAACGTGTGCAGGCAGGCCGGCCGGTTCTCGGAGTGTGCGTCGGCATGCAGATCCTGTTCACCCACGGAGTCGAATTCGGGGTGGACACCGCCGGCTGCGGCCAGTGGCCGGGCGCCGTCACCAGGCTGGACGCCCCGGTGATCCCGCACATGGGCTGGAACGTCGTCGACGCCGCAGCCGGCAGCACCCTGTTCGCCGGTCTGGACGCCGACACCCGGTTCTACTTCGTGCACTCCTATGCCGCTCAGCAGTGGGAAGGGCGCCCGGAGGCTTTGGTGACCTGGGCGACCCATCAGGTACCGTTCGTGGCGGCTGTCGAGGATGGGCCGTTGGCCGCCACCCAGTTTCACCCCGAAAAGAGTGGGGATGCCGGGGCGACACTGTTGAGCAATTGGGTGGAGGCACTGTGAGTACTGCTGTGAATAAGGCATTGGTTCTGTTGCCGGCCGTCGACGTGGTCGATGGCCGTGCCGTGCGTCTGGTGCAGGGCAAGGCCGGCAGCGAGACCGAATACGGTTCGGCGCTGGACGCCGCGCTGGGCTGGCAGCGCGACGGCGCGGAATGGATCCACCTGGTCGATCTGGATGCCGCGTTCGGACGCGGATCGAACCGCGAGCTGCTTGCCGATGTTGTTGGGCGCCTTGATGTGAAGGTCGAGCTGTCCGGTGGCATCCGCGACGACGAGACGCTGGCGGCGGCCCTGGCCACCGGCTGCGCCCGGGTGAACCTGGGCACCGCGGCCTTGGAGCACCCGCAGTGGTGCGCGCGGGTGATCGCTGAACACGGCGACAAGGTCGCGATCGGGTTGGACGTGCAGATCGACCCCAATCACCCCGACGGCATCCACCGTCTACGGGGCCGCGGCTGGGAAACCGACGGTGGCGACCTCTGGCCGGTTCTGGAACGTCTTGACCGAGAAGGCTGTTCACGCTACGTGGTCACCGACGTGACCAAAGACGGCACGCTGGGCGGACCCAACCTGGAGCTGCTCGGCGCAGTCGCCGACCGCACCGACGCCCCGGTGATCGCCTCCGGGGGAGTGTCGAGTCTGGATGACCTACGGGCGATCTCCACACTGGTCGGCCGCGGCGTCGAAGGCGCCATCGTCGGCAAGGCACTCTACGCGGGCCGCTTCACCCTGCCCGAGGCGCTGTCCACGGTGCAGGAGTAGGCCGACATGGCGCTGGACACCGCGGATTTGGACGTGCTGGTCGCAGCGGCATCGCAGATCCTCGATGTCGCCGCCGAGCCTTTCCTCGCCGGTCACCGGGCCGACTCCGCAGTCCGCAAGGGCGCCAACGACTTCGCCACCGAGGTCGATCTGGCCCTGGAACGGCAGATCACCGAGGCGCTGGTGGCGGCAACCGGAATCGGCGTGCACGGCGAGGAATTCGGTGGGCCACCGATCGATTCGCCACTGGTGTGGGTGCTGGATCCCATTGACGGGACCTTCAACTACGCCGCCGGATCACCGATGTCCGCGATCCTGCTGGGACTGCTGCGCGACGGTGAGCCGGTCGCGGGATTGACCTGGCTGCCCTTCGCCGACCAGCGCTACACCGCGGTCGCCGGCGGCCCGCTGATCCGCAACGGAGTGGCGCAGCCGCCGCTGCAACCCGTCGACCTGGCCGATTCGTTGGTCGGCATCGGCACCTTCAATGTCGAGTGGCGGGGCCGGTTCCCCGGCCGCTACCGGCTCGCTGTGCTCGAAGGGCTGACCCGAGTGACCTCGCGGACCCGGATGCACGGCGCGACCGGAATCGACCTGGCCTACGTCGCCGATGGAACCCTCGGCGGTGCGATCAGTTTCGGCGACCACATCTGGGACCACGCCGCCGGCGTGGCCATGGTGCGCGCAGCCGGCGGCATCGTCACCGACCTGGCGGGCGCACCGTGGACGGCCCATTCGGACTCGGCGCTGGTCGCCGCACCGGGAGTACACGATCAGATTCTCGACATCCTCAAGCGAGTCGGCGCACCGGGGGACTACTGACATGGAACAACAACACAGCGGTTCAGCGAGGCTCGACGCAGGAGAGGCGAAGCTGGGACCGATGCATAAGCTCAGCGGTTCAGCGAGGCTCGACGCAGGAGAGGCGAAGCTGGGACCGATGCATACGCGCAGTGATGTTGCGGTACGGGTCATTCCGTGTCTGGACGTCGACGGCGGCCGGGTCGTCAAGGGCGTCAACTTCGCGAACCTGCGCGATGCCGGCGACCCGGTCGAGCTGGCCGCGGCCTACGACGCCGAGGGCGCCGACGAGCTGACCTTTCTCGACGTGACGGCGTCGTCGTCGGGCCGGGCCACCATGCTCGAGGTCGTCGCGCGCACCGCCGATCAGGTGTTCATCCCACTCACCGTCGGCGGCGGAGTGCGCACGGTCGCCGACGTCGACGTGTTGCTGCGGGCCGGCGCGGACAAGGTGTCGGTGAACACCGCCGCGATCGCCCGCCCGGAACTGTTGGCCGAGTTGTCCCGCCAATTCGGCTCTCAGTGCATCGTGTTGTCGGTCGACGCCCGTACCGTCCCGGCCGGCTCGCCGCCCACCGCCTCGGGATGGGAGGTGACCACCCACGGCGGCCGACAGGGCACCGGTATCGACGCGGTCGAATGGGCCATCCGCGGTGTGGAGCTCGGTGTGGGGGAGATCCTGCTGAACTCGATGGATGCCGACGGCACCAAGGCCGGATTCGATCTAGCGATGCTGCGCGCAGTTCGGGCCGCGGTAAGTGTGCCGGTGATCGCCAGTGGGGGAGCCGGTGCGGCCGAGCATTTCGCCCCGGCAGTCGCGGCTGGTGCCGATGCGGTCTTGGCCGCCAGCGTGTTTCACTTCCGGGAGCTGACTATCGGCCAGGTCAAGGCCGCGATGGCAGCCGAGGGGATCGTGGTCCGATGACCGGCGGCGTCGACCAGGCAGTGGGGGTGCACCCACCCGCGCAGCGGCGAGCGCCATGCAGTGATGAAGGAGCGAAACGCCGATGACCCAGCTCAATCCAGCGGTAGCGGCCCGGCTCAAGCGCAATGCCGAAGGCCTGATCGCGGCCGTCGCGCAGCAGCGGGGAACGGGGGAGGTGCTGATGGTGGCCTGGATGGACGACGACGCATTGGCTCGCACGTTAGCAACTCGTGAGGCTACCTATTTTTCTCGGTCCCGGAATCAGCAATGGGTTAAAGGGGCGACTTCCGGTCATACCCAGTACGTCCATTCGGTGCGGTTGGACTGTGACGGTGACACTGTCCTGCTGGAAGTCGATCAGACCGGCGTGGCCTGCCACACCGGAGCCCGGACCTGTTTCGAAGATGACGCGTTGTTGGAGCCTGCCGATTGATTGACCGATGGTTGCTCACCGCCGGTGCGGTGAGGGCGCCCGACTACCCGCATGCCAGCGGGATGCGGAACGGTCAGATTATTTCCTCGACTGTGTAAGCGTAGGCCCCCGCCGTGGTCACACGCTGCTGAACTGGCCCGAATTCCGCTCGGGTCCCAGGCGGTCGAATCCAGCAGACCGAACGGGCAGCTTCCCGTCGCGGAGCACTGCCCGGCTGGCGCAGCCGGGGCTGTTGTGACGTGACGCGCGTCTGCTGCAATGGCCTGACCCGCCTGGCAACGCTAGCGGATGCGCGAGCCACCGGAACTCGCGATTAATTCCGCCTAATGTCGCCGAAATACAGTTTTTCTATCTATCCGTCTATACGTTTATCCGCAGCGCAACCGGAAATAATGATTAACAAAAAGGACGGATCTCGGCATCGCTCAAGAAATAGTTGTTAACAAAGGAGCCGCCATCCGAGATTGCTCGCCATCCAGCTGAAACATGAGTTACCCCAACTGCTTACGTGGGGTCTTACGTCAATGTCAAAAAACTCTATATAGTGTCGTGCGTGACGGGAGACCAAGCGAGGATCATCAGTCAACGCGTCGACGTCCAAGCCGCTGCCATCTACGCCCGCATTTCTGCAGATATGGAGCGGTTGAATTATCGCCATACCGAGGCGCACGACAAGGAACTCTCCGAGCTGCATACCTTGATCCGTCGCAGTGAGACGCGGATTGCTGCACTCGGCGACCAGGTCGACAAGTCCCGGTACGAGCTCGCCTCAACCTCGGCGCAGTACACCGAGCTGGCTCGGGCGATCCCCGGTGATATCGCCAATCTCAGTGACCAATTGACCTCGATTTTGTCCTCGGCCACAGCCGAAGCCGATCGGATCCGCAACAACGCGCATGACCACGCCGCCGAGATCATTGCCGAGGCGCAGAAGGAACATGACGCGATTGCGGCGATGCGCGTAAGTCTGGAGGAACAGACCAGCCAACTGCACGCCGGTCTGGCGCTGCTTCGCCAGAAGGCCTGCCAGGACGCCGCCGAGATCGTGCGCGACGCTGAGGGTGCAGCCCAGGAATTACTGGCCCAGGTCCGGCTCGATATTGAGGCACAGCAGGCCGCGGCACAGGCGAAGTTGCAGGAACTCCTGACGGTTCGCGCCATCATCACCGAACAACTGCGCGACTTCTACGCCAAGTTCACCGAGCTCGAGCAGGGGGAGGACCCGATGGACCAGGCTCTCACCGTCACCGTCACCTCGCACCGGATTCACGACTCCGACGAGCGCGAGGACTGGGACACCCTGTTCCAGCAGCCCCCGCGGGCGAAACGGTTGGCGTGGCCGACCCCTGACCCCCAACTCTCTGACCCAACACATCTCAGCTAGGAGCCCACTGGTGAGCACAGCGATTTCTGTCTTTGAACCGCAATTGCCCAACTTCACGACGCAACTGCGCGGCCTCGACCGAGGTCAGGTGCTGGAGTACATCCACGGCCTGCATCAGGAAGTCGAAGCGCTACAGCAACGCATCCCGGCCCTTGAAAGCCAGCTCTCCGACGCCCAGCGCGATCTCGCCAAGACCGAAGAAGATCGCACCCGGCTGCGCACTGAGATCGATGCGCTGCGCGGTGACATCGCTCGGTTATCGGGTCCGATCGACTCCGTGGAGGGGATGTCCGACCGCATCGCACGGATGATGCGGGTGGCATCCGATGAGGCCAGGCGTACCAAGGCGATGGCGCAGGAAGAAGCCGAAGCGCTCACGCGCGACCTGCGTGACGAGCTTGAGGCAGCCCGCCAGGACCGTGCCGCGGCCAGTGCCGCTTTGGCCGAGCTTCAAGAATCCACGTCGCAACGGCGCGAGCAGATTCTGACCGACGCCAAGACCGAGGCTGAAGAGCTGCTGCGCGCCGCGCAGGCCGAATGCGCTCGCCTTATCAGCGAAACCGAAGAAGCTGAGCGCTCCCGCCGTGAAGCCGCGCAGCGACTCGCCGAAGAGGACGAGCGGCGCCGCCGAGAAAGCGAACGCGAACAGGCTAAGCAGGTCAGCGCGGCGTGGGAGCAGGCACAGATCCAGATCGCGAACATGGAAAAGGACAGCCGCCTCAAGGCTGCGGCCCTGATCGCCACTGCCGAACGTGAAGCCAAGCTCGTCATCGAGCGCACCGATGCCGAGGTCATGCAGTTAATTCACGTCCGCGGCGATGTGGTCGGCGCGCTGAGCGAGATCCAAAGTCGGATCGAGTCAGCGATCCGCCGAGACCGGATGAGCGTGGTGAAGCGATCCGGGGATTCTGGGCAGGCATAGTCGGCTCGTTTTCGGAGGCGAGATGAGCCGCAGCTCTGGCCGATGAAGGACAAGCGCTGCTCGATGTCGGCTGCGGATTCGGCGGAACCATCCGCCAGATGAATGCCACACCTTCCGACATGGATCTCACCGCTAGGCCGACGAGCGCGCCCGCAGTACTTCCAGCGCCTTGTCGGCGTGGGTGTCCATCGAGAATTCGCTGGCGATCACGTCCAACACGGTGCGGTCGGTGTCGATGACGAACGTGGTGCGCTTCACCGGGATGAGCTTGCCCAGCATGCCGCGCTTGACGCCGAACTGGCTGGCCACCGTGCCTTCGGTGTCTGAGAGCAGGGGATAGTCGAAGCCCTGCTGGTCGGCGAACTTGGCCTGCTTGGCCACCGCATCGGCGCTGATGCCGACCCGGGTGGCCCCGACGGCGGCGAACTCGCCGGCCAGGTCGCGGAAGTGGCAGGCTTCCTTGGTGCACCCGGGCGTCATGGCGGCCGGGTAGAAGAACAGCACCACCGGCCCGGCGGCCAGCAGGTCGCTGAGTTTGCGCGGCGCCCCGGTCTGGTCGGGGAGCTCGAAGTCGGCCACGATGTCACCGGTTTTCATGGCGACCACGCTACTCCGGGTGCGCCTGCGGTGGCGGCGATGGTGGCGGGTGCGCTTGGGCGCTGCGCTCCGCCGCATTCGTACTCGCCGGGGTCTGGGAAGATGGGCGCGTGCAAATCACGAGCACTTCTAGCGCCGGCGTCACATCCCGGGCGGACTTCCGGGCACTGGCGGCTGAGCACCGCGTGGTCCCGGTGACCCGCAAGGTGCTGGCCGACGCCGAAACGCCGCTGTCGGCATACCGCAAGCTCGCCGCCAACCGCCCCGGCACCTTCCTGCTGGAGTCGGCCGAGAACGGCCGGTCGTGGTCGCGGTGGTCGTTCATCGGAGCCGGCACGACCTCGGCGCTGACGGTGCGCGACGGCGAAGCGGTGTGGCTGGGCGCTGCTCCGCAGGACGCACCCACCGGTGGGGACCCGTTGCAGGCCCTGAGCCAGACGCTGACGCTGCTGGAGACGGCCGCCATCCCCGGGCTGCCGCCGCTGTCGAGCGGCCTGGTGGGTTTCTTCACCTACGACCTGGTGCGCCGTCTGGAGCGGCTGCCCGAGCTGGCCGTCGACGACTTGCAGCTACCCGACATGTTGCTGCTGCTGGCCACCGACATGGCCGCTGTGGACCACCACGAGGGCACCATCACGCTGATCGCCAACGCGGTCAACTGGAACGGCACCGACGAGCACGTCGATGAGGCCTACGACGACGCGGTCGCCCGCCTCGATGTGATGGCCGCGGCACTGAGCCAGCCGCTCGAGTCCAGCGTCGCCACCTTCGACCGGCCCGACCCGGTCTACCGCGGTCAGCGCACTCCCGAGGAGTACGGGGAGATCGTCGAGCGGCTGGTCGGCGAGATCGAGGCCGGTGAGGCGTTTCAGGTGGTGCCCTCGCAGCGTTTCGAGATGACGACACCGGCAGACCCCCTCGATGTCTACCGAATGCTGCGGGTGTCCAATCCGAGCCCGTACATGTACCTGCTGCAGGTGCCCGCTGAAGACGGGGGTCTGGCCTTTTCGATCGTGGGCTCCAGCCCCGAGGCGCTGGTGACCGTCCAGGACGGCCGCGCGACCACCCACCCGATCGCCGGAACCCGGTGGCGCGGGGCGACCGAGGACGAAGACCAGCTGCTGGCCAAGGATCTGTTGAACGACGAGAAGGAACTCGCCGAGCACCTGATGCTGGTCGATCTCGGCCGCAACGACCTGGGCCGGGTGTGTGTACCGGGAACCGTGCGGGTCTCTGACTACAGCCATATCGAGCGCTACAGCCACGTCATGCACCTGGTATCTACGGTCACCGGCGAACTCGCCGAGAACCGGACGGCGCTGGACGCCGTGACGGCGTGCTTCCCGGCGGGCACGCTGTCCGGGGCTCCCAAAGTGCGCGCTATGGAGCTCATCGAGGAGGTCGAGAAGACCCGGCGCGGCCTCTACGGCGGCGTGGTCGGCTACCTGGACTTCGCCGGCAATGCCGACTTCGCGATCGCGATCCGCACGGCTCTGATGCGGAACGGCACCGCCTACGTGCAGGCGGGTGGCGGCGTGGTGGCCGACTCCAACGGCCCCTACGAATACACCGAGGCTTCGAATAAGGCCCGGGCCGTGCTGGCCGCGATCGCCGCCGCCGAGACATTGGCGGCGCCCGGGACCGATGGCTGACCGTCGCGAAGGCAACGACGCCCGCGCGCTACGCGGGGCGCAACTGCTGCTGGTGGCGGCGGCCGGCGGACTGTGGGGCGCCTCACGGCTGCCGTGGGTGCTGATCCGCTCGTTCGACGGGCTCGGGCAACCCAAGCAGATCACCCTCACCGGCGCGTCCTGGTCGACGGCGCTGGTGCCCCTGGCGTTGCTGTGCCTGGCCGCCGCCGTCGCCGCGATGGCGGTGCGCGGGTGGCAGCTGCGGGTGCTGGCGGTGATGTTGGCCGCGGTGAGCCTGGCGTGCGGATATCTGGCCACCAGCATGTGGGCGGCCCGCGCCATCACCCTGCGGGCCCTGGACATCGCCGAGATTCCGTTGACCTCGCTGCTGGGCACCGAGCGCCGTCTCACCGGCGCCGTGTTGAGCCTGGTCGCGGCCCTGGGCGTGCTGGCTGCGGCGGTGCTGTTGATGCGCGTCGCCGCACACAGCGCCGGCCGGGTGACCAAATACTCGGCGCCGGCGGAGCGGCGCGCGGCTGCGCGTGACGTCGAATCAGGCAACAGCGCCGGTCCGGACGGCCCGCACGTATCGGAACGCATGATGTGGGACGCGCTCGACGAGGGGCGCGACCCCACCGGAGATGCGGATAATGGAGCGTCGGGCCCGGCCGGCTAGGTGTTCTTGACGGGCCGGTGACACCGCGGACCGCGACGGTCGTTACCCTTCGATATAGGTCTTCGACGAAGGTCCACCGGACGCGGGAGAGGAAGCGGCAGTCATGACTTCGGCATCCGTTCTCGACTCCATCATCGAGGGAGTCTGCGCCGACCTTGACGCCCGAGAGGCCCTCGTCCCGCTCGCGGAAGTCAAGGCAGCGGCCGAGGCCATGCCGGCGCCACGGGACGTGATGGCGGCGCTGCGTGAGCCCGGCATCGCAGTCATCGCTGAGGTGAAGCGCGCCAGCCCGTCCAAGGGCCAATTGGCGCCCATCGCCGACCCGGCGGAGCTGGCCGGCTCGTACGCAGATGGCGGCGCCCGCGCTATCAGCGTGTTGACTGAACAGCGCCGGTTCAACGGTTCGCTGGCCGACCTCGACGCGGTACGTGCTGCGGTGTCGATTCCGGTGCTGCGCAAGGATTTTATCGTGCGGCCGTACCAGATTCACGAGGCCCGCGCCCACGGTGCGGACATGCTGCTGCTGATCGTGGCGGCACTTGAGCAAAAGGCCCTGGAGTCCCTGCTGGACCGCACGGAGTCGCTCGGCATGACGGCACTGGTCGAGGTGCACACCGAAGAAGAGGCCGATCGTGCCTTGACCGCTGGCGCCAAGGTGATCGGTGTCAATGCGCGTGACCTGACCACGTTGGAGGTCGACCGCGACTGCTTCGCGCGGATCGCACCCGGGCTGCCCACCGAGGTGGTCAAGATCGCCGAGTCTGGGGTGCGGGGCACCGCGGACCTGCTGGCCTACGCCGGTGCCGGCGCGGACGCTGTCCTGGTCGGCGAGGGACTCGTCACCAGTGGCGACCCGCGGGCGGCCGTTGCCGATTTGGTCAGTGCGGGTAAACATCCGTCCTGCCCGAAGTCGGCTCGCTAAATGTCGGACGCCTCGCACCTGAACCTTCCGCGTGCCAGCGCCGGAGTGGCCGAACCGACCGCGCATGATCCCGATGCCCGCGGGCACTTCGGTGTCTACGGAGGCCGCTACGTCGCCGAAGCGCTGATGGCGGTCATCGAAGAGGTCACCGCCGCCTACGACAAGGTGCGCAACGACCCCGAGTTCTTGGACACTCTCGACGACTTGCAGACGCACTACACCGGCCGGCCCTCACCGCTATATGAGGCCGAACGCCTGACAGCGCACGCCGGCGGGGCTCGCATCTTCCTGAAGCGAGAGGACCTGAACCACACCGGTTCCCACAAGATCAACAACGTGCTCGGACAGGCACTGCTGGCGCGACACATGGGCAAGAACCGGGTGATCGCCGAGACCGGCGCCGGCCAGCACGGGGTTGCCACCGCCACCGCCTGCGCCTTGCTGGGCCTGGAATGCGTCATCTACATGGGCGCCGTCGACACTCGCCGTCAGGCGCTCAACGTGGCACGGATGCGACTGCTGGGCGCCGAGGTGGTCTCGGTCGAATCCGGTTCGCAGACCCTCAAGGACGCCATCAACGAGGCCTTCCGCGACTGGGTCACCAACGCTGACCGCACCTATTACTGCTTCGGCACCGCGGCCGGGCCACACCCGTTCCCGACCATGGTGCGCGACTTCCAGCGGGTCGTCGGCCTGGAGACCCGCGTCCAGATCCAACAAATGGCGGGCCGACTGCCCGACGCCGTGGTGGCATGTGTGGGCGGCGGGTCGAACGCCATCGGCATCTTCCATGCGTTCCTCGACGATCCCGCGGTCCGACTGGTCGGGTTCGAGGCCGGCGGCGACGGCGTCGACACCGGTCGGCACGCCGCGACATTCGCCGGTGGAACACCGGGCGCCTTCCAGGGATCGTTCTCCTACCTGTTGCAGGACGAGGACGGTCAGACCATCGAGTCGCACTCGATCTCGGCCGGCCTGGATTATCCGGGGGTGGGCCCGGAGCACGCCTGGCTGCGTGAGACGGGACGCGCCGAATATCGGCCGATCACCGACACCGAGGCGATGGATGCGTTCGGAATCCTTTGCCGCACTGAGGGAATCATTCCGGCGATCGAATCGGCACACGCGGTGGCCGGCGCGCTCAAGCTGGCGACCGAGCTGGGACCCGGCAAGGTCATCGTGGTCAACGTGTCCGGTCGCGGCGACAAGGATGTCGAGACCGCAGCCAAGTGGTTCGGTCTGTTCGACGAGGCAGGAGACGCGTCGTGAGCGACCACGCCGGCGACCGGCTGGCCCCGATGTTCGCCGCGTGCCGGGCCGAAGGCCGCGCCGCGCTGATCGGCTATCTGCCGACCGGCTACCCCGACGTGCCCGGCTCCATCACCGCGATGACCGCCCTGGTCGAATCCGGTTGTGACCTCATCGAAGTCGGTGTGCCCTACTCCGATCCCGGAATGGACGGCCCGACCATCGCACGCGCCACCGAGACCGCTCTGCAGGGCGGGGTGCGGGTGCGCGACACACTGACCGCGGTCGAGGCCATCACCAAGGCCGGCGGGCGTGCCGTGGTGATGACCTACTGGAACCCGGTGCTGCGCTACGGCGTCGACGCCTTCGCCCGTGACCTGGCGTCGGCCGGCGGACTGGGTCTGATCACCCCCGACCTGATCGTCGACGAAGCAGATGACTGGCTGGCCGCATCCGAACAGCACGCGCTGGATCGGATCTTCCTGGTCGCGCCGTCCTCGACGCCGCAGCGCCTGGCCGAGACCGTCAAAGCGACCCGCGGATTCGTCTACGCCGCCTCCACGATGGGTGTCACCGGCGCCCGCAACACCGTGTCGAACGCGGCGCCGGAGCTGGTGGCCAGAGTGCGCGAGGTCTCCGACATCCCCGTCGGGGTGGGGCTGGGAGTGCGCTCGGGCGCGCAGGCCGCCGAGATCGGCGCCTACACCGACGGTGTCATCGTCGGCTCGGCGCTGGTGACCGCGCTCGCCGATGGCCTGACCGAACTGCGGGCGTTGACCCAAGAGCTTGCTTCGGGTGTGCGTCAAAAGGTTTCAGCGTAATGACGTTGGATTGGCTCACGTATTTTCCGAGTCCTGCTCGCGGTGTCTGGCACCTCGGACCGGTGCCGATCCGGGCCTACGCGCTATGCATCATCGTCGGCATCGTCGCCGCCCTGCTGCTCGGCGATCGCCGGTGGCGGGCCCGTGGCGGTGAGCCGGGCGTCATCTATGACATCGCGCTGTGGGCGGTGCCGTTCGGGCTGATCGGCGGCCGGCTCTATCACTTGATGACCGACTGGCGGACCTACTTCGGTGAGGGCGGCGTCGGATGGGAAGCGACGCCGCGGATCTGGGACGGCGGCCTGGGGATCTGGGGCGCGGTGGCGCTCGGTGGGGTCGGCGCGTGGATCGGTTGTCGCCGCCGCGGGATCTCGCTGCCGGCGTTCGGCGACGCCGTCGCACCGGGGATCGTGTTGGCGCAGGCGATCGGGCGCATCGGGAACTATTTCAATCAAGAGCTCTACGGCCGGGAGACAACGCTGCCGTGGGGCCTGGAGATCTTCTGGCGTGAAGACGCCGCCGGGGTCCGTGACCCGCACCTGCTCGATGGGGTGTCGACCGGCGAACTCTACAAGATCGTCCAGCCCACGTTCTTGTACGAGTTGTTGTGGAACCTCGTGGTGTTCCTCGTGCTGATCTATGCCGACCGGCGATTCCGTCTGGGCCACGGGCGGTTGTTCGCGCTCTACGTGGCCGGCTATTGCATCGGCCGGTTCGGTATCGAGCTGCTCCGTGACGATGCGGCGACACACATCGCCGGAATCCGGGTCAACTCGTTCACGTCGACGTTCGTCTTCATCGGCGCGGTGGTGTACATCCTGCTCGCGGCCAAGGGGCGCGAAGATCCCGAAGCCATCCGTCAAGCATGGCAACCCGAGGAGATCACGGACCAGGACGCCGAAGCTCAGGAGGAGCCTGAAGCCGAGTCGGACGAGGCGGACGAAGAGCACGAGAAGTCCGACGACAAAGAGCTGGCGGCGGCCGGCTTGGCCAACGGAGTCGGTTCCGTGGTTCGGGTGCCGAAAAGGCTTACCGGCGAAGCCGAATCGGCAGAGGCCGACACCACCGACACCACCGACACCACCGACGACGAACCCGAGACATCCGACGAGGATGAGCCCGACGCGGGGGTCGCCGAACCGGAAGCCGAGGGGGACACCGAGGCCGACGAAGAAGCCCCCACTGAGGTCGCCGACGAGGCCGATGAGGCCGGCGACGCCGATGGCTCCGAAGATCCAGAAGTAGTCCAGGAGGACGTAGCCGAACAATCCGGCGATCCAGTTGACGAAGCCGTCGAAGCCGTCGAAGCCGAACCGGACATCTCGGACGAGGCTGACCAGCACTGATCGCAGGTCAGACGCCGTATCCGGCATTTCTGGCATGCTGCAGACATGACCGTTCCGTCGTGGCCGCCGCCAGGGCCGCAGGGCGGGGGACAGCCCTACCCGCCACCGCAGGGCTACCCGCCACCGCAGGGCTACCCGGGGCCGTATCCGGGCTATCCGGACGCGTGGGCGCCCTACGGCCGCCATCCGCGGACGGGGCAGCCGTACTCGTCGAAGTCGAAAGTCACCGCCGCACTGTTGCAGATGCTGGGGTTCTTCGGTTTCCTCGGGTTCGGTCGCATGTATCTGGGCCAAACCGGGCTGGGCTTGGTGCAGCTGTTGATCGGCGTGATGGCCACCGTCACGACATACGGGCTGGGAATCGCCGTGCCGTTCGTCTGGGGTGTCATCGACGCGATCCTGATGCTGAGCGGGCGGGTGCATGACAAGCAGGGTCGACCGCTGCGCGACGGCACCTGATCGACCGCCGCACCCGTGCGTCACACGGATTTTCGTTGGCGGCAACCATTCCTGAGGGGGTCGGCTCAGCCAGTCCGACTATGCTGGCGCCGTGAATAGACGCGGAAAGATCGTCTGCACTCTTGGTCCCGTGACTCACTCCGCGGAGATGGTCCGGGCATTGGTAGACGCGGGTATGGACGTGGCCCGCCTGAACTTCAGCCACGGGGAGCACAAAGACCACCAGTCGTCCTACGAGTGGGTGCGCGCCGCCTCGGATGCGACCGGGCGGGCCGTCGGTGTGCTGGCCGACTTGCAGGGCCCCAAGATCCGATTGGGACGTTTCGCCGACGGACCCGTTTATTGGGCCAACGGCGAGACGGTGCGGATCACCGTCTCCGACTGCCCCGGCGACCACGATCGAGTGTCGACCACCTACAAGCAGCTGGCCGCTGACGCGGCCCCCGGGGACCGGGTGCTGGTTGACGACGGCAAGGTCGGCCTGGTGGTGGAACACATCGACGGTGACGACGTGGTGTGCACGGTCACCGAGGGTGGTCCGGTCAGCAACCACAAGGGTATTTCGCTGCCGGGCATGAACGTCTCGGCTCCGGCGCTGTCGGAGAAGGACATCGAGGACCTGGAGTTCGCACTCAAGCTCGGCGTCGACATCGTCGCGCTGTCGTTCGTGCGCTCGCCGGCGGACGTCGAGCTGGTACACGAGGTGATGGACCGGGTCGGCCGCCGTGTCCCGGTGATCGCCAAGATGGAGAAGCCGGAGGCCATCGAGAATCTCGAGGCCGTGGTCCTGGCCTTCGACGCGGTCATGGTGGCCCGCGGCGATCTGGGCGTGGAGCTGGCGCTCGAAGAGGTGCCGCTGGTGCAGAAGCGCGTCATCCAGGTGGCACGCGAGAACGCACGCCCGGTGATCGTGGCGACCCAGATGCTGGAGTCGATGATCGAGAACTTCCGGCCCACCCGGGCGGAGGCCTCCGACGTCGCCAACGCGGTGCTCGACGGCGCCGACGCGGTGATGCTGTCCGGGGAGACCGCGGTGGGCAAGCACGCCCTCGATGCCGTTCGGACCATGAGCCGGATCATCTGCGCGGTGGAGCAGAACTCCACGGCGGCACCGCCGTTGACGCACGTGCCGCGTACCAAGCGGGGCGTGATCTCGTTCGCGGCACGCGAGATCGGTGAGCGCCTGGACGCCAAGGCGTTGGTGGCGTTCACTCAGTCGGGTGACACCGTGCGCCGGCTGGCCCGGTTGCACACCCCGCTGCCGTTGTTGGCGTTCACCGCGCTGCCCGAGATCCGCAGTCAGTTGGCGATGACCTGGGGGACCGAGACTTTCATCGTCCCGCAGGCACACACGACCGACGGGATGATCCGCCAGGTGGACAAGGCGTTGCTCGACCTGGGTCGCTACGAGCGCGGTGACCTGATGGTCATTGTCGCGGGCGCTCCGCCGGGAACCGAGGGCTCGACCAACATGATCCACGTGCACCGACTCGGGGAGGACGACATCTAGTGCCGGCTGAGCCGAACACGGATCTCAAGGAGCTGCTGGCCGTACTGGATCTCACGAGTGCCGATGACGATGTGTTCGTCGGATCGCATCCGAGCAAGACGCCGATACGCACCTTCGGCGGCCAGTTGATGGCACAGTCGTTCGTCGCCGCCAGCCGCACCGTGGCCGAGCACCTGCCGCCAGGTGCGCTGTCGGTCCACTTCATCAACGGCGGTGATCCTGCCCGAGACATCGAATTCCGGGTCCACCGGCTGCGCGACGAGCGCCGATTCGCCAACCGCCGGGTCGACGCGCTGCAGGGTGACACCCTGATCGCCACGTCGATGGTCTCCTACCTCTCCGGGGGTAGTGGGCTCGAGCACAGCGTCGAGGCGCCCACGGTCGCCGAGCCCGAATCGTTGCCGCGGCTCAGTGAACTGCTCAACGGTTACGAGAAGGTCGTCCCGGGCTTCGTCAACGCGCCGCATCCGATCGAGTGGCGCTACACCAACGACCCGGCCTGGGTGATGCGCGACAAGGGTGGCCAACTGGGCCACAACCGGGTCTGGGTCAAGGCCGACGGGGCGATCCCCGAGGACCCCGTGCTGCACACCGCGATGATGGTCTACTCGTCGGACACCACGGTGCTCGACTCGATCATCACCACCCATGGGTTGTCCTGGGGATTCGACCGGATCTTCGCGGCCAGCGCCAACCACACGCTGTGGTTTCACCGGCCGATTCGGTTCGATGACTGGGTGTTGTATGCGACGTCGTCACCGGTGGCGGCGGATTCCCGCGGATTGGGCACCGGACACTTCTTCGACCGATCCGGGCAACTGCTGGCCACCGTCACCCAAGAAGGCGTGCTGAAGTACTTCCCGAGCGCGAAGCGATAGGCCCCGCTAGGCCGGCATCAGCGCGGAGTCCGACTCCTCCTGCACCATGGGGGGTGCGTCGGCACCGCTGCCGAAGGTGTTCTCGAAGCTTTCGCGGAATCGTTCGGTGCACTGCTGCTGGGCGTCGGTGTCCGAACCGGCCTCGGACATGCACGCCACGTAGTCGCCTGCTCCGGCGGTTCGCCAGATGCCGACATAGACGAAGATGCAGCCGATACCGGCGATCACCGCCAGCGCACCCAAGACGATCCCGGCGAGAGCGACGCCGCCGTTGTCGGCTTCCCCGCGCTTGGCGCGGCCCCGGCCGATGATGCCGAGCACCACGGCTGCCAGGCCTAATCCGACTCCACCGATCACCGACAGCGCCGTCACGATGCCGGCGATAGCGACCACAAGGGCGGCGATGCCGGCACCGTTCTTCAGTACCTGGGGCACCCCGGGCGGAGGGTAACCGGGGTACTGCCCAGGCGACGGATACGGGTACGGGTAGCCCGACGACGGGGGATAGCTGGGACCGGGCGCCGGCCAGGATTGCTGAGACTCAGGCGACAACGAGGGCATGCCGGACTCGGGCATTGAGCAGACTCCAGATCAGAGCTTCAGGCAGGTGTCAAACAGGTCAGAACCCAAGGGTACCCGCGATTGGACCAACAGGCCGCGGACCGGCTGCCGCCGCTAGCCAGCAGACAGCGCAGTTGCGACTTCGTGAGACGCGCTCCGAATCTTCAGCGCGGTGACGATCTCGACAATGCCGATGACGATCAGCCAGCTACCGACGACTACCGCCAGCACCCACAGCGATGCGAACGGCGACGCCAGGGTCACCAGGCCGGCCAGCAGACTGACCACGCCCATGAAGATCTGCCAACCGCGGCCCGGCAGCGCCGGGTCGCTGATGGCCGCCACGGCGGTCGCCACCCCGCGGAAGATGAAGCCGACCGCGACCCAGATGGCCAGCAGCAGCACCGCCAGGGCTTCTTCGTCGGAGTTGAAATGCCGGAAACACAGGACCGCCAGAATCACCGACGCGGTGCCGCTGAGGAACAGCAACACCCGCCCGCCGGCGGACATGACGGGCAGGCTGAAAGCGAAGATCAACTGCGCGATTCCGGTGACCACCAGATACACACCGAACAGCACCGCAGCGGCAATGATGGACCGGCCGGGCCAGACCAAGACCAGTACGCCCAAGACGAGGGCCAAGACACCAGACACCAGTGTCGACTTCCACAGATTTGGCAGCAGGCTCGGAACCGATGTTTCCATGGCCGTAGTCTGGCACAGATGTGACGTTCCGGGCGGGTATTGGCCGCTGTTCAGTGACCGGAGATGACTTGTGTGGCCTGCCTCGCGTAGATCTCGGCGAGGAACTGCTCGACGGCAACCGCCGTATGCGCTGCCCGCGGCGAGCCGAAGATGTCGAAAGCGTGCTGGGCCAAGGGCAACTCGGCATAGACCACCGGGCTCGTGCTGGCTTCTCTTAGCCGGTCGGCAAATGCGCGACCCTGCTCGACGGGCACCAACGAATCATTGGTTCCGTGCAGCACAAAAAACGGTGGTGCATCGGCAGATAAGTACGTCATTGGGGAGGCGTCGCGGTAGGTGTCGGGGAAGCGTCGCCGGCTCTGCTTGAATACGTAAGCCCCCAATGCCGGTGTCAGCAGCGGGTGCAGTCCGGTCTCGCCGGTGAAGTCGTAGATCCCGTAGAACGGGACCGCCGCCCGCACGCCGGTATCGGCGTCAGCGAAACCCGGCTGGAAACGCGGATCGTTGGGGGTCAGCGCGGTCAGGGCGCACAGGTGACCGCCTGCGGAGCCACCGGTGACCGCGACCCAATCCGGGTCGCCGCCGTAGTCGGCGATGTGCGCTTTGGTCCACGCCAGGGCCCGCTTGACATCGATGATGTGGTCGGGCCAGGTGGAGCGTGGGCTCAGCCGGTAGTTGATCGACACACACACCCAACCGCGCTCGACCAGGTGTGCCATCAGCGGATGTGCTTGGCCGCGTTTGCTCCCCACCATCCAAGCGCCGCCGGGAATCTGCAGCAGCACCGGCGCGCGACCGTCGCGGGGCAGATCGCGATGCCGCCACACATCGAGGGTGTTGCGGCCACCGTACTCGCCGTAGGGGATGTCGGAGTCGGTGGCGTAGTCCTGGTAGACCCGCATCATGCGGACCACGCCGGGTGCCTTGGCGATCTCCGCGTCCGGCCCCGGCCGCTTCCACAGGTCCCGGCTTTCGGTGCGTCGTCCCGCACCGAGTTCGGCGTCCAGCGCCGCGGTCAGCGGCTTATTGGCCATCCGGCCGGCATAGTTCAGCCCCAACAGGCCCAGCCAGGAGAGTGCCGACAGCAGCCAGCTGGCCCGCCGAGCCCGCGGTGACAGCCGCCGGCTCACCGCCGCCAACGCCGCGGACTGGCCGGCGATGAGCTGCAACGGCAGCTCCGAGGCGAACAGTCCGAAGGCGAACGCGTACAGCGACGGGTAACCGCGCTTGGTCAGCGGGCGATACCCGTTGAAGGTAGTGGCCAGACCGGCCAGCGAACCGAGCACGGCCAAAAGCCTTCGCATTGCGCTCCTCAGCGTTGGGGGACGACCTGCTTCGGCACCCTACCGAAGCGGCCGAAGCACCCGATCTGTGCGGTCAGCCCGCTGGGGTCGCCGACAGGGTGCGGAGCGCGGGACCGTGCGAGGCCGTGGGGCGGGCGTTGACCAGAAACCAGGTGCGCATGACGCCTTTGCCTTTGACCTCGACGTCGCCGCGTTCCTCGAACACGAAGTCGTCGTTGAGGCGCTCGTGGACTGCCTGCGGTACTTGGATGCGGTCCTGGGCGCCGGTCGACTCCATCCGCGAGGCGAGGTTCACCGCGTCGCCCCACACGTCGTAGAAGAACCGGCGGTTGCCGACCACTCCGGCCACCACGGGGCCGGTGGCCAGGCCGATCCGCAACGACACCGGACGGCCCAGCGGATCGCGCAGCTCGGCGACGGTGGCCGCGATGTCGAGCGCCAGACGTGCCAGCGCCTGCAGGTGATCGGGTCTCGGGTCGGGGACGCCGCTGACCACCATGTAGGAGTCGCCGCTGGTCTTGATCTTCTCCAGGCCGTGCTGGTCGACGAGCCGGTCCAGCCCGCTGTACAGCTCGTTGAGGAACCCCACCAGTTGGCCCGGGTCGGTCTGGCTGGCCCGTCGGGTGAAGTCGGCGATGTCGGCGAACAGCACTGAGGCGTCGGGGTAGCTGTCGGCGATCACGTCCACCGCCGGGTTCTTCAGCCGGTCGGCGACCGCCGTGGGCAAGATGTTGGCCAGCAGGGCCTCGGACCGTTCGTATTCGGCCTCCATCGCCGCTTCGGCGTGGGAGATCTCGCGCAGCGCGAACCAGACCGTGGCGACCACCATGAAGCAGGCCGAGACGACCACCAGCACGTAGGAAAGGTTGTGCAGCCACTCCGGCTGGTGCAGGTTGTCGGCGGGGACTGTGAACTGCAGGGCGATGGTCAGCGCCGCACCGATGCCGGCCACGACGGCGGCCAGCTTGATCCGGTCCACGCCCAGAATCAGCACGCTGATCGATGCCGAGGTCAGGAAATAGAACTGGATGCCCGATCCGGTGCCCACCACCCAGCAGACGATGGTGGTTGTCAGGTAGGCGATACCGACGAAGGCCAGGGGCGCGATCAGCTCGCCGTAGTGGTATAGCAGCGGTGTCAGAGCCAGCGCGGCGGCGGCGACGAGATTGATGGCACCGATCCACCAGTAGGCGGGGTCAACCCAGATCTCCAGCATTCCCCAGCCCGCGCTGATGAGCGCCGCCAGTCCGGCGGACAGCTTGAGGATCCGCAGCCGCTGCGACAGTCGCGCCGCGTAATGCTGGTTGCGGGCCGGTATGCAATGTGTGCGCCGGTAGGGGCTCAGGCCCTCGGCCGGCACCGCGAGGAACCGCTTGACGGACACAAGCGACAGCCTAATCCGGTGAGCTGGGCCGTTGGCAGTTTCAGCAGGTCGGGGGCATGCAACTAGGGTCAGCGCTCATGGTGATGCGTTCCGTCGCGCTGTTCGTGTTGGCTGCCATTGCCGAGATCGGCGGGGCCTGGCTGGTGTGGCAGGGCGTGCGCGAGCACCGCGGCCTGCTGTGGGCCGGCGCCGGGGTGATCGCCCTGGGGCTGTACGGGTTCGTGGCAACGCTGCAGCCCGACGCCCAGTTCGGCCGGATCCTGGCCGCCTACGGTGGGGTGTTCGTCGCCGGCTCGCTCGCATGGGGCATGGCGTTCGACGGATTCCGGCCCGATCGTGCGGACATTCTGGGTGCGCTGATCTGTCTGATCGGGGTGGGCGTGATCATGTATTGGCCGCGCTGACGCGCCTCAGCCGACGGGTTCGATCCCCGCACTTGAGATCACGAAGCCGCGGCCGGCTGAGTCGACAGTGCAGGTCACGCCGGTGGCTTCCGATTGGCAGTTGAACGGACCGGCACCCGCGCTCTGGCCGAACGGAAGAATCGGTTGATCGAACGGGGGATTGGACAAGCAGTTGACGCTGTCCCGGCAAATCGACAACTCCCCATCGGCGCCCATCGACACGTGCTGCGGCGGATTCACCGACATGCAGTAGGCCGCGTCGGGCAGTTCGCCTCGCCGGTAGTTGATTTCGCAGTTGAACCCGGCCCGCGTGCCAAAAAAACGGCACAAAGGGCAGCTGGCACGAATCGCAGTCGTCGTAGCTGGGTTCGCGAGCAAGCTCTTGCAGGGGGTCGCGTTGCAGGAGGTTGCCGCCGATGCCACCGTCATGGCCGGATGACGCGTCCTCGTATTGCCCGCGCGCCTTGGCCGGCACGTGCTTGGTGTCGTGCGTGTGGTTCGACGTCCATAGGACAAAGCCGACCGATACGCCCAGAAGCACCACCAGCACACCCAGCACGGATTTCCTCAATGGCCCTCCTCGGCTGCCCAGTCGCGGCGTGGCCGAGTCTAGGTTCGGCGGTGTCGGTAGCGGGCGACAATGACGAATCGTTGGGGAGGCGTCAGCTCGTCAGTGAGCGAGGAGCCGTCCGCGGCGCGCGGCCCGAGTTATGGCAAATCGAGGTGCGCGGTTTAGCTGGTCGATTAGGCCTTCGGCCATCTGCCTTCGACGTGACGTTCGTGGTGCCCTCGGTGAGATTCGAACTCTAATTCGGACAACGGTCCTGCCTCGGATTATGTAGCGCTCAGCGCCTCTACCAGCGCATTTCGCCTTAACGGGCCTCAATGCGGATCAATCGCAATCAACATTGATTGCAGCCAAAAAGCAGCCAATCGGCTGCATGTTCGAACCCTTGAAAAGGATCACCATGACTGACCGTCCAATTGACCTAACCAATCAGCTTGCGCTGGTCGATGTCGGGCCTGCCACCCCGCCACCGTCCTGGTGCCTACCTGACGCCGAACCGGAGTGGAGTCGTCGCACCGATGAACACGGCGGCGGTCAGTTCTGTACGTGGGATCGGATGGTCGACGGCGAACTATGGGTCGGCTGCCGCGATGAAATAGTCGAAAGCCGGGTGCTGCGGTCGCAGCCGCGGATCTTCGGGACCGAAGAGCCTGGTGATGGCTGGACCGTCGCCCAGGCTCGGGAGCTGGCGCGGCAACTCCTGGCTGCCGCCGACCTGGTTGATCAGGCGGTGTCGCGATGAGCGAAGAAGTCGACGTCATGAATCTGCGCCGCGACGCCAAGCGGATTGGGCTGCACGCGACCCTGCGCCGCGGAACCTATTCGCTGCGTGACCATGCTGGCCATGTGGTGCACACCGGTGACATGACCGCCACGAAGGCCTACCTGGCCGACCGGGTTGTCAATCGGCACTTCGGTCCCCCTGTGAGCTCGGAGTGGGCAGAGGCAATCGACGCCTATCTGCTCTCCCTGGCCGCGGCTGGCCAGCGGCCTGCAACTTGCCGACTACGACGCCAGCACCTCAACCACTTGGCGCGGGGCTTGGATTGCGGGCCCGGTGAGGTGACCGCCGACATCTTGGTCGGTTGGTTTGGCCAGCAGACGCATTGGAAGCCGGAGACCCGGCGCGGGTATCGCAGCGCGGCAAATGGCTTCTTCAGATGGGCGTACCGGACCGGCCGCACTGGGGTGCATCTGGGCGATGAGCTGCCTCGGGCGCGTCAGCCTAAGGCGACGCCGCGACCGGCTTCAGATCACGCCTGGCGGACCGCTCTGATGGCTGCGGACCGACGGTTGACCCTGATGCTGCGGTTGGCTGCTGAGGCCGGTCTGCGTCGCGCTGAGGTGGCTGCCGTGGCCACCGGTGACGTGGTGTGCGGAGTCGATGGCGCGCAGTTGCTAGTGCACGGCAAAGGCGGCAAGCAGCGAGTGGTGCCGATCAGTGACAGCTTGGCCGAGCTGATCCGCAAGGGCGCTGCCGGCCACACTCCTGGTGCGCCAACAACTGGTTGGTTGTTCCCCAACGGGCGTGGCGGTCATTTGCTGCCGGCCACAGTCGGAGGGATGGTGACCGATCTTCTGCCGGACGGCTTCACGATGCACACGCTGCGGCACCGTTTCGCGACCCGCGCTTACCGCGGTACTCGGAACTTGCGGGCGGTGCAGGTGCTGCTCGGGCATGAGTCGATCGCCACGACGGAGCGCTACACCGCTACCGATGACAGTGAGATTCGTGCGGCAATGGCTGCGGCGAGCGCCGAGTGATGATTAGGGTGCTGATCATGGGGCGTATTCGTGGACTCTTGTTCGGCGTTGCGGCAATCACCGCGGTAGGGGCGCTAGGGGTGCCGACCGCCGAGGCCGTGCCCGGCGATCCGCAGCCAGGTTGCGAATCGAATATGTGGGGGTCGATGTACTGCGACGGCCCGATTCGTGAAGACGGCACTTGGAAGCGTTGTGCGACGTGGCAGGCGTTCTACGTCCCCGGACCCAACGGCGGCGGCTATACCCCCGGCGGCAACAAGTGCGAGATCATCGATCAAGGCAGCATTCCGTTCGGGACGCCTGACCACCACATCGACGACTAGACCGCACCCCGTACGGCGTCGTATGCGGATAGCTGAGCTGGGTATCGCTGACGAGGTCACCGAGTAAGATCAACACGGCGGGACGTCCCCCCGTTTCACGGGGTGCGGCGTCCCGCCGTGGCGTCAGGTAGTATCAAATGTGCGGGACGTCCCCCCGTTTCACGGGGGATTGGCGTCCCGCATTTCTATTCTTGGAGCTCGATCTGGGCCAGTGCCTTGGCGCCCCGGGTGCTCGTCGTCTGCCCTAGGCGTCCAGCTTCGACAGCAGGTCGCTGATGTCGTTGGCGGTGGTGTGGTCGGCTTCGTAGACGGTGATGGGGGCGTAGGTGGTGCGGTTGCCCCCGAGTCGCTCGAGGGCGCCTGCGTCGAGGAGTTCGGTGAGGCGTTCGTGGTTGACCGTCTGCCGGTTGGACAGCACACGCTCGGGTTGGACGGTGGCCTTGGGCATGAACCCGACACCGGTGGCCAGGCCGCCGTCGTCGAACACCGCCATGCCACCGAGCAGGCCGGCGAGCATGGCGGCTAGTCCGCCGCCCATGGCGGGGGCCATGATGCTGCCGGTGGGGAACAGTCCGGACAGGTCTTGCCCGAAGATGCCCTGCACGAGACCGGGCATGGTGTTTTGGAGCATGGCGGCGATCGAGTCGGTCAGCGTCCCGGTGAGGGCGATGGCGAAGTCCTCAAACACCGTCGCCCCAACATCGACAGCCGCGTCACCCGCAGCATTGATAAGCGAAGAGGTGATCCCGCCGAGCGGACCCGCCGCGCCTCCCAGACCACCAGCCTGACTAACCGCTGTGCCTGCTGCCGATGCACCGGCTGCTACTGCGGCCTTTCCAGTCGCCTTGGCGATCGGGACGATCACATTGTGGACGATGTAGTCGATCAGCTCCTTGATGACGATCTTCAGGATCTTCACGCGCTCATCAGCAGCCTCCTCCGTCGACGTCCCCGACCGATCCATCAGGCCACTAGTGTCGTTGCGCAGGCGGCCTTGAGCAGTGAAGCCCTCGAAATCGCCACGGAACTGCCGGAACTCGTCCGTCATTCGCATCATCGTGTCGCGGGCCTGGATCTGAACCCCGATCACCGACAACAGCACTTGGTTGATCATCGCGATGATCGCCCCGAGGATCGGGATCTGCGAGACACCATAGAAATCGGCGCCGACCGTCGCGTTGACGTTCGGGGTGACCGCGCCGCCGGCCGCGAAGCCTCGCACGCCGCCGGTGTGCAAGGCACGCCGGAACGCATAGACACCGTGCTGGCCACCCATCGCCGCCACATCGGCGACGGTCAACATGTGCTCGCCCGGCATGGCCATGATGGGCACCGAGTCCCGGCCCGCGATGCCACCGGTGATCGGGCCACCGAGCGCCTTGCCCGGCGCTGGCGCGGTGGCGCCGGCTGGGCCACCGGCGAAGCTGACCGCCATCCCTCCCGCCGTCGAGGCGAGGTTGGAGGCGATCTGGACCAACTGGTCGCGGACCTGCTCCATCACCCCCATCAGCTGGTCGAAGCCCGCCTTCATCGACGCATCCAAGCTCGTGAACGAGCGGTCGACCAGCGCCGCAGTATCCGAGTACAACTGGCCGCCAGCAGTGAAGTCCTCGCCCTCGTTGGCGGTGATGACGCCGCTGCCTTGGCCGCCCTTGCGGGAGTAGTCGCCCACCTTGTAGCCCAGTGCCGCGGGGATGGCGGCCAGGTTGCCCTCGTTAATCAGGTCGGCGCCGGAGATGGTCTTGTCGGGAAGACCGCGCCCGATCGCGGTGCCCGCCTTCTGGATCACGTCCCCAGCAACGTTCGAGAGGGTGCCCTGAACACCGGAAGTGATGCCGCCCAACAGGGTTCGTCCGGTCTGATCCATAGCACCGGTCATCTGCTGCCCGACGCAGCCGCACATGTCCGACGACACCGCCGCCAGCGAGTCCGTCATGCCGCCAGCCGGGTTGAGGCCGGCCGGTGGTGCGCTGGCGAGTGAGCCTCGGATACCGAGCAGGTTGGCGACCAGCGGATCGCCCGCTTGGATGCCGTAGTCGGCGAGCTTGCCGGTGTAGGCGTTGCCCTTCACTGTCCGATTCAGGGCGGAGGCGAGCGGGCCGAGCACGTTCTTGGTCAGCACATCGTTGTAGGCCTGCGAGCCGACCGGACCCGCTGCGGCGAGCAGTCCAGCGTTCTGGGACAGTGCGGTGTTGCGGGCCGCGGCGAGCTGCTGCGCCAGCGGGTTATCGGGTCCGATGCCGAGTTCGGCGAGCTTGCCGATGCCGCCCTTTTTGATGCTCTCGTTGATCGCCGAGGTGAGTGGCTTGAGTGTGTCGGTGAGCTGCTTGTTGAGGGCCTTCTCACCGTCGGTGAGGGGATCACCCTTGCTGCCCTTGATGGGGAGCCAAGTGGAGCCGTCGAGGCCCGCGGTAACGCCTGCGACTGTGGCGGGGCTGACACCGGCGCTGGTGCTGGCCGCCAACGACGCGCCAGGGACATCGCCCGGCAGCGCGGCCCCACCCGGGAGACCGGCGCCAGGCAGACCAAACATGCCGCCCTGCTGTGGCACGGGGAACGCCGCCTTCAGCACGTCCCTGATCTCGGTCAGCAAGCCGATCAGCGGTCCGATAGAGGCTGCAACAGCAGCGGCAACATCGGCCGCCATCGGCGACATCCCCGGGGGCGGTGCCATGCCCGGCGGCACGATCCCGCCTTCATCGAAGCCGATCACGCCGCCGTTGCGGTAACCGCGGCGGGACAGGCCCGGCCGGAACATCGAGTTGATGGCGTAAACGGCCGCGGCGCCGCCGATGCCTCGGACGGCTTCGGGGATGAGCACACCCTCACCGCCCGACATGGGCACTAGCAGGTTGTCCACGCCGGGGGAGTAGCCCGGCAGCACGCCACCATCAGCACGACCGGGACCGGTCACGCCCGGCAGCGTTGCGAGAGTGCCCGGCGCCTTGGGGAGCTGGGGTGCGCCTTCGGTCGCTACCCGGAACAGGATCTGCTTCGGCGCAGTCATCGCCCGAATCTGAGCCTCCACCAACGCCAACGACTGCTGCTCGATACCGACCGAGAACTCGCCATTGGGCAGATGCGTGATTTTGATGCCGAGGTTGTCGAGCAGCGCGTCGGCTGCCCGCACCCGGTCATCGTTGATGTCGATCGACGGGTACTTGCCGTCGATCATGTCCACATCAACGTTCATCTGCCGCAACAGATCAACCACCAACTGCCCGTTCGGCATATCGATATTGACCGGCACATCCTTCGGCAAGGACTCGAATGCGGTCTTCACCCGGGCGGCGGCCCCGGAAAGGTCCGTGTTCAGTGCTGCCGCCAGATCCTGCAGTACGGGGTTCGCTGCTGCCGCTGATGCTTGCATCCCCCCGAACTCAGCCCGAATCGCCTCCAACTGCTGCTGCACCAGGAAGCCTTGGGGCCCCATGTTCTTCAGGTTCGTGGACAGAGCGTCGAACATCGGCTGATCACCCAGTACCTGGCCGGCTAGATCCCGCTGCGAGAGCCCCAGATCCTTGATTGCCTGCGTGACCTGCTTGATGACGTCGGCGTTGTAGGTGCCGCCCAGCATGTCGGGGATCTCCCGAATACGATCTTGAACAGCAGACAAGGCGCTTCCGTCGACCTTGCCGCCGGACTCCAACAAGGCATCGTTGAGCGATTTCATCGCGTTTTGCGCGTGCTCGGCCGCAACTGCTGAACGCTCCGAAGCCTTTTCGTACTCCGCGATCGCCTCGGCAGCTTTCCGCGCTGCTTCGGCGTTGTCTTTCATCACCCATGTCACACCAGCTACCGCGGCGCCGAGGCCGGCGCCGGCGATCGCACCCGGAACACCGAAATTCGATCCGCCCAGCAGGGCGCCGCCGCCGATGATCTCAAGGGCGGACCCGGGGGTCACTTTGTCCTTGCCCAGGCCGTCGATCGCCAGGCCGAGCCCGGCGATTCCGGCTGTCATACCGGCCATGCGGCCGAGGCGCGTTGACAGCTTTTCGGTGCCCGTGGCGGCCGTCGCCAGGCCGTCCGCTGTGGTCGCCAGACCGCCATTCAGGCCGGCCAAGCTGAACGCCAGGCGTCCGATACCGCGCATCGACTGGAATGCCAGGAAGCCGGTCACCAGAACAGACAGTGAACCGCCCATCTTGTCCAGCAGCCCAGCGATCGTCGTCAACGCCGGCAACAACAGGCCTGTCCACTGCTTCGCCGCGTCGTAGACCTCAGTGAACAGGGACCAGACGTGCTTGAGGATCTCGCCCCACTCGCTGAGTTGTTCGCGGCCCTCCTTGAAGAACGCGGTCAGCTTCTCTTGCCCTTCGGTGCTCGACAGGAAGTCGTGCAGGCGGCCGGTGGCGTCGTTGAGCCACTTCAGGAATCCGCCGCCACCGCCGGCCGCGGTGGTCAGGTCGTTGATGATCTTCCCGACGTTGAGGAACGCGTTCCCGAAATTCGTGGCGCCCTCGATGCCCTCGTTGATCCACTTGTCGAGGTTGCCGTTCTCCACCGACTTGGTGATCCAGTTGTCGAACCGGGTAGCCACGGCGCCAACGCCGTCGGCGAGGCGGGGCAGGAAGTCCGACGATTCGGACATCAGGGTCTCGATGGCGTGGGTGGCGGGTTCGATCGCCTTGTTGAGCCGCGATTGGGCCTCGGAGGTGTTGCCGAACAGATGGTCCAGCAACGACATTGACGAGTCCGAACCGAGACTGGTGCCGAGCTGTTTGAACGTGCCGTTCCACGCCTTGCTGATCCCGCCGAGCTCCTTCTCCAGGGTGGGCATCGCCTTCGTGGCCAGGGCGGTGATCGTGGTGTCGAGCCCGTCGAACAGGTTTTGCTGCACGACGTCGCGCTGCAGGTGCTGCCACTCGCCGCGCAACCCCACCAGCGCAGTCACCGCGCTCTTGGCCGACGGTGCCAGGTTCTCCATCGCCTCGGCGGCCTTCTTGATGTCCTTGGGATCACCCGACGCCGCGGCCTCCCACGCGGCCTTTACGGCATCCTCAACCCCGTTGAACCCGATCTTCAGAGTCGCGACCGACGACACGATCCCGCCGACCATGCCGGGCACGAGACCACCGACCTGGAGAAGCTGCTGGATCGCGCCGGTCAGGTTCGTGACCGCGGTGGCAGCAGCCGGCCAGCTACCGAGACCAAGGGCCATAGCGTTGAATCCCAGTGGACTGGTGAGGAAGCCGCCGATACCGCGGCCACTGCCGCCGTGCCACCCCCAACCGCCACCGCCAGATCCGCCGCCGCCACCCCCGCGTCCACCACCGCCGGGCCCGCCCGGGGTCGGCGTAGCCGCCGCGGCCGTCCGCGCCGCCGCCAACCGGCCCCACGCCGCTGTCTGCTGATCAATGGCTCGTGTCACCTGATCCAGTGCCGACACCTGACCCCGCGCGGAAAACAGGGCCGTCGCCGACAGTCGCGTGTAGCGATCGCCGATCTCATCGACCGACTCAGCCACCCGCCGGTTCGCCGCGACCTGCTCAGCCGCCGACGCCGTCGCCCGCCGCGCCGCCTGCCGGTACTCATCACCCACGTCATCGACCGCGCGGGCCGTCGCCTTCGCCGCCGCCGACTGCTGAGCCGCCGACTTCGCCGCGTCACGACCCACCTGGTTGTAGTCGCGCTGCAACCCATGCAACTGCTGACGGTACTCCGCCAGCACGGGCTCCAGGCCTGCCCTGATCTGGCGGACCATCTCTGCAGGCAGGTTCGAACCATCGATCTTCAGATCGAGTTTGATCGAACCAACCGGGGTGGTCACTGTCTACCCCTTCGGCCGCGGCACCGCTCGAAGGCCAGCGCGAATAGCGTTCAGCTCGAACGGATGCCGCGTGTAATCGTTCGTCGACAACCCGAGCGCAGCCACCACATGCCGATGCCCCGTCTCACGGCCGCGATCGATCCGAACAGCAAGCGCGCAGATCGCCGGCCAACAGCGGAGCACCAACGGCAACACTTCCGAGGTCGGCGACATGGACCACCCCACCTCAGGCTCAAGCCGCCGAATCCGGGCACCATCGGAGCCGGCACCGTAGGTAAGTCGCGCGTCGATCTGTGTGCTGCTCGGCCGCGGCCCGTGCAACATCACCGCTTCAGCCACTGGCCCAGCCGCCGCGATCAACGCTTCCTGCTGCGCCAGAACGGGATTCCACGTCGCCAACTGGCACTGTCCTCCGCTGCCAGCTGGTTGCCCCTCTGTCCCGACCGGATAGATCTCGGCGTGAGCCACCTGGGCACCGCACAGCACCGCGACGACCGCGTGCGCTGCCTCGTGAACTGCATCCCGAAGACGCTCCTGCTTGTCCGGCACCGACACCTTCACAGGTCTCGGCGACGCTGGCGGGGTCGCATTTGAAATGCGCCCCTTTGAGACCGCCGGCGCCACAGCAGCTGTCAGCGCCGCCGGCTGACGCGGACGTGAAACCGCACGCCGCTGCGCCAACGCCTGCTCGACGAACGCCACCCGCCAATCGCGATCAACAGTGACCGGGCGAGGCGCGGCACGTAGCACTTGACCGCCCCGCTCGACACCATCAATGCGACCCATCACCATCACCCCGCATCGTCAGCCGCAACGACTTCCACCGCCGCGACCAACGCCTCATACCCGACCAACACACTGCGCTCCGCGATCGCCGCGTATGTGCTCGTCTCCGGCTCCAACGCCGTCCGAAGTGCCACCTCCGTCCGCCATCCAAAAGGCTGAGACGTCGCCACCAGCGTCGACTCCAACCCATCCACATAGCCACCGCCGAACACCCACTGATGGCCCGCCGGCGTCTTCAACGTCGACCCGTTACGCACCAGCAGATTCTGTTGCGCCGCCGCAGCGATCCACCCCGGCCGCGCATGGATGTAGCCGGTCACGTTCGCCAGTCCGAACGCATCATCGAGCACCGACAACGCAGCCACCAGATCAGGCACCGGCTCAGGCGTACCCGCATCAGCAAGCATCCTGGCCGCGAACTCGAGCTCCACCGCCGTCTGCTCCTGCATCCGCAACGCCTGCGCCGCCCGCGTACGCACCTCATCACGCGACGGCGCCGTCGGATCACACTGATCAGCAGACCAAATAGTGATCGCCGCAAACGAATCCAACCCAACCGGCCGAGTACCAACCTTCACATCAGCCTCAGTCAGATCCTCCGGCGAAGCACACCAAGACGCTCCCCACACCCCGAACGCATCATCAAGCCCGAAGTTCCACGGCCGGATCTCCATGCCCGCCGCCAACCACCGCGGCGTCCCACCCGAGTCATCCCAGTGCGTCGCCGCATACAACCCGCCCGGCGACGGATTCACCAACGGCGCATCAAAGAGCACCGGCTCCAACATAATCGTCATCGTCGCAATCCCCTCTCGTTCAACCCAACCCAAGGCGCTGCAACTCGGACTTCCGGTCATAGGCCTCGCGATCAGCTCGCTCACGCTCCCACATCAACCGCCTCCGATGCGCCGCTAGCTGCCTCGATCGAATCCCTGGAATCTGCTGCCGCACAATGCCCGCCTCCACATCCACCGGACGCAATAAATCGGCGACGGCGGCGTCCGCTGCGGTGCAGCCAAGGGGCCCCGGATCCGGCATCGCAGCCATCACCGCACCCAGGTCCGCGCTTAATGGCGACACATGCCCCACCAGATCGCCGACCCACAGCCCGGTCCGTAGATCTTGCTCACTCACCTCGGGACAGCGGCCGTGTGCCGGATCACTCACCACCGCAGCCAAGCGCTGCCGCCCACCAGCATCGACACGCCGCGCCAACCACTCGGTTGTCAGCCGCCGCAATTCATGCACCGCTTTGGCCAGGTTGTCGACCGGGTGTAGAAGCGGGAACGGGCCCGGCCCACCGCCCATGGTGATAGGCATCTGTTCTGCGATCACGAACGGCATCGCGAGAAGCTCAGCAATCTCGACCGCCAAAGGCCCGCAGATCTCCCTGATCTCCCGAGCCAGATCGAAACCGCCAACGTAGTGCACACGGCCAAACTTGCGCCGCTGCTCCCTCGCCTCCGCGCCCTGTTCAAAGTGGGTCGTCCCAAAGTCGATCTTCGCCATCCACGACTCAGCAGGTGGCGGCGGCTCCACTGGCGCCTGCCCGCTCATCAACGGCCGGCGATCAGCTTCCACATCGACCGGCGAAGCGATCGACCAGCCACCACTCTGGGCGGGCTTGGCGCGAGTCTTGCGTCTCATCGCGTCACCCCCAGAAGTCGAGCAGCCAAGCCATCAACGGCGGCCGGTGACAGCCACCGAGCGGACTCTTCGATCGCACGAAGCACCTTGTGGTAGGCGAGTGCTTCGCGGCATTCGATCACGCGTGGGTCGTACTCGGAGGCATCGCTTTTCATCAAACCGCCCAGGCAGGCACGCCATTCGTTGGCCGACATCGCGTCAGGATCAGCGGTCATTGTCGTCACAGCTCCTACTATGCACCCCAGCACAGGCTGCTTAATCGTTAAGCAGCGGTGTGGGATTCACTCCCACGCCCGCATCAGATGCATCCCTCGCCGCCTCAACGGCCGCCCACTCCGCCAACTCATCCGCCGGAATGCCACCACCGACCTGCAACACCTGCCGGCAGACCTCGACGTGCAGCCCCCACAGTGGGTCGCCCGGGCCGGCGACGCGGCCGAACAGGCGCCGGCACTCCGTCAACGCCTGGGCCTCAAGGTCAGCGGGTGCGATCCGACCGTCAGTCACGTCTTGAGCGATCGACATGGCAGCCTCGACGGCGCTCTTCTTCTCGGTGCTGATACCCATTTTTCCTCCTGATTGATTCTCCGACTCACCGAGGGCTTCAGCCCTGCGGTCCATATCTATGCTGCTCACAACATGTTTCATGCGCGCTAACGTGGGTCTCTAGCCCTCGATTGGCTGCGGATTGGCTGCGCTAATCGCCGGCGGCTCCACCACCTCGGCATCAATCGCCGCCAACAGACGCTCGCGGGTCTCGCTGATGATCGCGCTGGCACTCTGGTGCGTCACGTTCACGTTCACCGTCGATGTCTGTCCCAGCCCGTACAGACGCGCCAGCTCTGCATCCGCTCGAGTAATCGCGTCGACCAACTGCGCAACAGCCCGGAAGTCGTTCCGCCTCTTCGCCTCAGCAAGCGCATGGAGCGCCACTCCCAGCGACTCCCTCTTGCGGGCCACAATGCCAGATGCAGTCACCTGGGCGCCTGGTAGCTCATTCTGCTGCTGGTATCGCTTGTACGCGTTCTGCGCGGCACCGACTGAGCGGAAGCCCAAGGCGTCGCGGATCTTCGACCAAGACTGCATCCCGATCTCGCGCATGATGAACACCTGCTCGTAGCGGGCGCGGGACTCGGCTAGCGACATGCTTCGTGCCATACCTCAGAGATACCTCAGAACGGTGACAGCGCGGCTGTTCATGCTTGCCCGTTGTCGTGTTGGTGGGCTTGGTTTTCCATGTCGAGGAGTAGTCCGTCTTGGAGTAGTCCGTTGGCGATGGTGGCTTGGATGGTGTGGAGGTAGCCGCCTGGGGTTGCTTGTTTGTTGAAGAAGTCTCGGACGGTTTGGATGGCGAGGTTGTCGCGGTCGGTGTTGTCTGGCATGGGATCTCCCTATATATGTCTTGTGTTGTTTTTGTTGTTTGTGTTGTTTTCAGGGCGGGTTTACAACAGTTCCAACACTTCCAACAGCGGTATATACGCCGCGTGAGTGTTTGGTTATGCGGTCGGCTGCGGCGAGGCGTTGGAGGTAGACGCCCGCGGTGTTGCGGTCTAGGCCGATCTTTTCGGCGATGTCGGCGCTGGTGGTGTACTCGCCGCTTTCGGCGCGGGTGTTGACGATGTTGAGGACGTCGAGGGATCGGTCGGCGAGTTTGCCTTCGGCTTTTCGGGTTTCGATGGCGGCGGCTGCTGCGGTGAGGTCGGTGCCGACGAGGGTCCAGTTGCCGGCGTGGACGGTGAGGGCGTATTCGCCTTCGGGGGCGTCGCGGCCGGTGGTTTGGAGGGTGGCGTCGTTGCTGTTGCGTGGGCGTCGTAGGACGAGGATGTAGTCGGCGGAGCCGGCGAGTCCGAGGGTGCCGGAGAGGTCGTCTACGAAGTCGTCGGAGGATGCTTTGCGGGTGTGGTGGACGCCGAGGAGTGCGGAGCCTGGGAAGGTGTCGACGATGGTTTTGAGTGCGACGCCGGCTTGGTAGTCGGCGATGTAGGGGTCGTCTCCGCGTTTGCGTTGGGGTCGGGCTCGGCCGAGGGTATCGAGGATGACGAGGCCGTTGGGGTGGTTGATGAGCCAGGCGCTGATCGTGGGTATGAGCAGGTTGGGGCCTACGTGGGTGAGTAGGTGAAGTTTGTGGGGCGGGATGGCGTCGTCCCAGATGGCGGAGATGCGGTCTTGGAGGCGCCGTTGCGAGTCTTCGAGGGAGAGGAGGAGCACCGGCCGCTGTTGGCATTGGATCTTGCCTAGGGCGTAGCCGCCGGCTGCGACGGCGAGGGCGATTCCGAGTGTGAACCACGACTTGCCGAGCTTGGGTGGCCCGGCGACGATCCCGAAGCCCTCGATGATGATGCCTTCGACGAACTGGGCGAGTGCGGGGAACTCTTTGTGTGAGAGTTCCGCCGCGGTGATGATGTCGGCGAGCAGGGAGTCGCCGACATCGGTATCGGTGTCGGTCACTTGCGCTCCACTCGCTCGTGGGTTGCCCGGGCGGCGTGCTCGCGTCGTTCCTCGCGTAGTTCGCGGATGGCAGCGCGTTCCGAGAGGCGAGCGAGGGCTTGGCGGTTGCGTTCGCGGTCACGGCGGCCGCGGCCGCGACGGTGCCGGCTCACTGCGCCGGCCCGCTTTTCACGAGGTGCAGACCTCGGCCATGGTTGATGGTGTCGAGCACGCCGGGCGCCGAGACTAAGACCGTGCGGCGTTGGCCGTCGCGGCCCCTGGCTGTGTAGATCTCGTGCGGCAGGTTGTCGCGGTGGTCGGGCTGCGGGTGCCACCGGTATTCGAAAACAACGCCCTCTTCCAGTTCCAACCGGGTCTGCACCGATCGGCCATCGGCGTAGGTATTGAAGTCGCGGCCGTCGCGGCAGAACGTCGCGGTGGCCTCAATCACGGTGCGCTGCACACCCTCTAGGAAGATCTGCAGCACCTCGATTTCATCTTCGGTCAGCGGGTACTCGGCATCGACTTGGGCGAGTCGGTCGATCACGTAGTCGAGCCGGGACTTCGCTTCGGCAGCACAGAATTTCAGGTAGTCCAGAGGGTCGGGTGTGGCGGTCATGCAATCAGTCCCTCGGCGAGTTGGTGGAGGTGTTGCGCGAGGCGTCGGTCGTCGCCCCCGCGGCGCCAAAGCGCTTGGAGTACTTCGATCTCGAGCAGTGGCGTCTGGCCGACTGAGAGAAGATGCTGGGCTGCGTCGCGGCCGGCATCGATCCACTTCTCGGACATCGGGGGGCTGGTGCAGTCGCAGGGCCAAGGGTCTCGGCAGCCGCAGTCGAGTGGCACACTACGTGCGGCTGCGTGCCGACGCCGGTCCAGTTGACTGGTCATGTTCTGCGGCGCCGTCGGGCGCGTGCAGGGAACCCAGACCGGGTACCGCTGGCGGTAGAGCTCCATCGACGTGCCCGGCTTGCCTGCTCGTTGTGGGGTACCCTCGGGGGCATCAGCGTGGAGGCTGTGGTGGGTGCCGGTTCCTGTGGCGGGGGCCGGCCCTTCACATTTTGGCGGCCCGTTCTCGTGCGCGTTCATGACACGCCCGGCTCGTGGGTATTGACGTTGATGTAGGCGCGGATGTCACTGGCGCGGTAGCGGATTCGCCGACCAAGTCGCACGAATTTCGGGCCAATGCCGCGGTAGCGCTCTTGCGTCAGGACGGCCTCGGAGGTACCGAGGTAGTCGGCGACTTGCCGTGACGTCAGGAGTTCGTCAAGGGTGTCGATCTCTGCCGGTGAATTGCTCATGTAACGAGCATTGATCATCTAGTGATACTTCGCTAGGATACTTAATGTGAATAAAGGGCGGTCGGGTCGGAAAAAACCCCACAGTGTGGGTGAGGTGACCGGGGTTGAGGTCGACCGCCGCCGCAAGCGACCCGTCAAGATCACGATCTACGGACACGCACACAGCTACCAAGTCGCCTGGCGCAACACCGACGACGGGCCCATAATCACGGATCTAGCAGTGAGCTCTGATGAACAGCGCGCTATCACGACGGACGATCTCAAACGCATCAACGCAAAGACACTCGCATTGGCGGCCCGACGGTATGACACTGACTCCGCAGCAGAACTAGGCCAGACGATCGGTGCCTTAATGGAAGCTGACGCGGCCCTAGCCGATGCCATGAGCCAACGCAGCCCCGCGGACCGCGTGGCTGGCTATCTCACATGGCTGGAGGGCAGCGGCGATGAATTCTGCGCCGATCTTGCTGCTGATATGCGCCAGGCAGCCAAAGCGCCTGATCTCAGTGACCTTGCAGACCAGATTGATGCAGCGTGGCAGAAGCGGGGCGGTTCCTTCGTAATCCTTGATCGCGTTATCGATGGCGCAGTGGCCATTGAGATGGAGAAAAGAGGCGTCGCGCCGCGGAAGGGGCGCGGCGGCCGCCCGCCGTTGACTCGTGAGTTTCTTGAGCAGGTCGCGGAGTGGGCACGTGAAGCGAAGGATCTGAACATCCGGAACCCCGCTAACTACATCTTGGAGCGAGCGATTCCGGTGCGCGGTTACGAAGTTAGCCCCGCCATGGTCAAGAAGTGGATTCGCAGATGCAAAGACGACGGCCTCCTGGCTGATGATGCACTTCGCCGACCCAAGCTCGCCGGAGAGGACTAGCCATGGCCAGCATCAAGAGGTACCCGACAGCCAAGGGTGACCGTTGGTTGGTGCAGTACCGCACGCCGGACCGTCGTGTGACGAAACGCCGGGGGTTCAGGACGAAGCGAGAGGCCGAGGACTTCGCCGCCACCACCCACGTGTCCAAGCTGCGCGGTGAATATGTCGATCCGGCCGACGGGAAGGTGACAGTCGGCGAGCTCGGTCCTGGCTGGTTGGGTCGTCGGACTCACCTCAAGCCGTCGAGCACCCGCGTCGAAGAGGTGGCGTGGCGTATCCACGTCGAGCCACGCTGGGGCAACGTCAAGCTGACGGCTCTCCGTCACAGCGCGGTCCAGTCATGGGTCGCGGAGATGACGAAGGCCGGCAGCGGGCCCGTCACCGTGATTCGGGCCTTCAACGTGCTGGCGGGAATCCTCGACGAAGCCGTGCGGGATCGTCGACTGCTGACGAACCCTGCCCGCGGCGTGAAGCTGCCGCGGAAGCTGAAGCGGCCACGGAACTACCTGAGCGACGCCCAGGTATGGACGCTGGCCAACGAGGCTGCGGGGGACAAGGGCATCGTCGTGCTGGTGCTGGCCTACTGCGGGCTGCGGTGGGGCGAGCTGGCCGGGCTTCACGTCGCCGACGTCGACACACTGCGCCGAAGGATCCACGTCCGACGCAACGCCACGAACGTCGGCGGCGACGTCATCGTCGGCACGCCGAAGACTCACGAGCTACGTACGGTGCCGTTGCCGCGGTTCCTAGTCGACCTGTTGGCCGCTGAATGCCGCGGTAAGAGTCGCGACGGCATCCTCTTCCCAGCGGCCGCCGGTGGCTACGCCAAGTCACCAGGCGCTCACACCTGGTTCGATGGCGCCGTCACCCGGTGCACCGCTGCCGCGGACCGGGCGCGTGCCGCCGAGCTCGCCGCTCAGCCGGAGCAGGATCCTGTAACCCCGGTGTTCCCGCGGATCACTCCGCACGATCTGCGGCATACGGCGGCGTCGCTGGCGGTGTCGGCCGGTGCGAATGTGAAGGCCGTTCAGAAGATGCTCGGCCACAAGTCGGCGGCGATGACGCTGGACACCTACGCGGACCTGTTCGACAAGGACGCCGAGGCCGTGGCCGACGCCCACGACCAGCGTCTCGCTGGCTACACGCTCACCACGAATGCAGCCAAAATGCAGCCAAAGAAGGAGGTTGGTGCCGATAAGAGACTGTCGATAAGCTCATGACCTGCAGGAATGCCGGTGGTACTTGTGGTGCCCTCGGTGAGATTCGAACTCACACTGCACGGGTTTTGAATCCGTTTCCTCTGCCAGTTGGGATACGAGGGCCCAGCGCTGACGCGCGGCTTCCTACCTTAGACGATGCCCCTCACTGTTGCTCCAGCCGGCAGCCGCGACAGAATGGGGGCATGAGCGACACCACGTCCGCAAGCAGCCCGCGCCCAGCCCGGCGGGTGTTGATCGCCGAGGATGAGGCGCTGATCCGGCTGGATCTCGCCGAGATGCTGCGCGAAGAGGGCTACGAAGTGGTGGGCGAGGCCGGCGACGGGCAGGAAGCCGTCGAGCTGGCCGAGCTGTTGCGCCCGGACCTGGTGATCCTCGACGTGAAGATGCCGCGCCGCGACGGTATCGATGCGGCCTCCGAAATCGCCGCCAAGCGGATCGCACCGATCGTCATTCTGACCGCGTTCAGCCAGCGCGACCTGGTGGAACGCGCTCGCGACGCCGGGGCGATGGCCTACCTGGTCAAGCCGTTCACCGCAGGCGACCTGGTCCCGGCCATCGAACTGGCGGTCAGCCGGGCCGACGAGATCACCGCCTTGGAGCGTGAGGTCAGCAGCCTGTCCGACCAGCTGGAAACCCGCAAGCTCGTCGAGCGGGCCAAGGGCGTGCTGCAGACCGCACACGGCTTCACCGAACCCGAGGCCTTCAAGTGGATCCAGCGCGCGGCGATGGACAAGCGGACCACCATGCGGCAGGTCGCCGAAGTCGTGCTGGAAAACGTCGAAAGCCCGGTCAACCCACCGGCCTGACCGCCACGCCACCATCTGCGCTGAGCCCCGTCGCGCTGCTTCAACAAGTACGCTCGATGACGTGCAGCGCAGAATCATGGGCATTGAGACGGAGTTCGGTGTCACCTGCACCTTCCACGGTCATCGGAGGCTGTCGCCCGACGAGGTGGCGCGCTATCTGTTCCGCCGGGTGGTGTCTTGGGGACGTAGCTCGAATGTGTTCCTGCGCAACGGAGCTCGGCTGTACCTGGATGTCGGCAGTCATCCCGAGTACGCCACCGCCGAGTGCGACAACCTGATTCAGCTGGTCACCCACGACCGCGCGGGTGAACGCGTACTCGAAGACCTGCTGATCGACGCCGAGCAGCGGCTCGCCGATGAAGGCATCGGCGGCGACATCTACCTGTTCAAGAACAACACCGATTCCGCCGGCAACTCCTACGGCTGCCACGAGAACTACCTGATCGTGCGGGCCGGGGAGTTCTCCCGGATCTCCGACGTGCTGCTGCCGTTCCTGGTGACCCGCCAGCTGATCTGCGGCGCCGGCAAGGTGCTGCAGACCCCCAAGGCCGCCACGTTCTGCCTGTCCCAGCGTGCCGAGCACATCTGGGAAGGCGTCTCCAGCGCCACCACCCGATCCAGGCCGATCATCAACACCCGCGACGAGCCGCACGCCGACGCCGAGAAGTACCGGCGCCTGCACGTCATCGTCGGCGACTCCAACATGTCCGAGACCTCCACCCTGCTCAAGGTGGGCAGCGCGGCGCTGGTGCTGGAGATGATCGAGGCCGGGGTGTCCTTCCGGGACTTCTCGTTGGACAACCCGATCCGGGCGATCCGAGAAGTCAGCCACGACGTCACCGGCCGACGGCCGGTGCGGCTGGCCGGCGGACGCCAGGCCGGTGCCCTGGACATCCAGCGCGAGTACTACGCCCGGGCCTGTGAGCACGTGGAGGCCACGGGTAGCGGCGACAAGACCACCCGGCGGGTGCTCGACCTGTGGGGCCGCACCCT